>VFQQ010001151.1_pt1 | contig 39762 bp, 32 predicted proteins | sample 3512341 | NCBI WGS metagenome assembly VFQQ01 (sample SAMN10412373, study PRJNA504923) | tailings metagenome | isolation source: Relicate 2 Philex TSF1 revegetated site | place: Philippines: Tuba, Benguet | collected 2017-08-29 | reverse complement strand
ATGTATTTATAGCAATGATAACACTTCTAATATCTTTGCTATATGCCTAATTCAAAAGTTTTATTTGCTAATAACGCTGGCATACCAAAAATTATTGTGCATGCAGGGTTTTGTTTTTTATTCGCGGCATCATGAAATTTCTAATGGTTTGCCTTGGCAACATTTGCCGCTCGCCCATAGCACACGGATTGCTGAAACATAAAGCCGAACAGCTTGGCTTAAACTGGGAAATTGACTCGGCAGGTACCAGCGGCTATCACCAAGGCGAATTGCCCGACCGACAAGCCATTGAGTGCATGAAAAAACATGGCATTGACATCACCTATCAGCGTTCGCGCCCGTTCAGCAAAAGAGATTTTGCAGCATTTGATGTGATTTATTGCATGGACAGAAACAACTATTGGGATGTGCGTTCGCTTGCCGAAAATGAAACAGAAGAACAAAAAGTGATGATGATATTAAACGAAGTGAATGCAGGCAGCGACAGCAATGTGCCCGACCCATACTATGGCGGCAAAGAAGACTTTGAAATGGTTTATGCCATGCTGGACAAAGCCACCGATGCCATTGTTACAAGATACAACCCTACGCACTAAACACTTTTTTGCCGAGCCACAGTGCAAGTTGCTCGGCTTTGCCGGGATGCTCGTTGGAGAGCAAAGGCGAAACTATTTTAACGGCATCGCCAACCATATGGTAGCTGTCTTTTATGCTTTTAAAACTGAAATCGGTGAATGCATTATGGGTTGCGCCATCTACAGCCACTGCGAAAAAATGCCTGAGCAGTAAATTTCGGTTGCGGGAAATGGCAGAGAGCAGTTCAACAGGCTGAGCCGATTTATTGCCGCCTTGCCTGAGGTAGTTAAAGCAAGCCGTGCTTAGCTGCGGGTGAGTGAAAACTTTATAGAGTGCATTGGCAAGAATGTTCACTGTGGCATCTTTTTCGTGGCGGGTGGCATAGAATTCATTCACTGCCCGGGTGATTAAAAATTCGCTTTTCACTTTGTGGTTAAAATAGTCGAGCAGTTTTGTGCCCAGCAGATAAACATCGGTGAGGGCAACTGTCATTCCGCCACCGGTTAGCGGATGGCGCATGTTCAACGCATCGCCAATCAACACTGCGCCCTCGCTTGGCTTAGGCTTTGCAGGCATGTAATGATTGGGCATGGATTTAAATTGCTGCTTTGCAACTGCCTGCATGAATGATTGGTGCATGGTTTGCGGCAACTGCGGCAAAATGTTTTGCAACAAATGCTGCTGCAATGCTTCGCCCCTGCGTGGCGCTTCGCTGCCGGGGAAATCAATCAGCATGCGCACTTCGCTGCCGGTGATGGGATAAGCCAAAAATGGCGATGTGCTTCCGGTGAAAACATGCCCGTGATGCGGGAAAGGCAGCGGACAATCTTCAAGCACCAAACCCAAAAAATATCCGCTCACTTCTTTTTGCACATCGGCAATTTCAGTTCGGAATGCTGAGAAAATTCCATCGCAAACCACGGTGAGTTGTGCACTTAAGGTTAGCGTTTCCTCCATTGCCTTCTGCTGAATTTTCAAACCTGTGATTCTGCCATCGGTTTTTACCAGTGCCTTAGCTTCTGCTTCAAAGCAGGTTACGCTTGCTTGTGCGCGTGCCGCTTCGCGCAGGCGTTGCAAAAATTTCCCGTTGCGAAAACCCCTGCCCGTGAAAGCATATTTGTTTGCCGACTTGGGGTAAGCAACCGTGATGTTTTTTCCATGATTAAAAATGGAATAGCCGCATACTTCCTGCGCATCGAAGCCTTCCAAGGTGTTTTCCAAACCAAGCGCGGCAAGCTGCTGCACACCCCCGGGCTGCAGCAATTCCCCCACAATGCGTTCCTGCTCGCGCCAATCTTTTTCAACCAGTGCAATTTTTATTCCGTGCCTGCCCAAAAAAGCCGCGAGGGCAGCGCCCGCCACCCCCGCTCCGGCTATCACTAAATCATAGGTTGATGCATGGTTTTGCATGGCTTTCAGTTTGGTTTTCAGAAAAACACCACTTGCTCAACAGCAGGTTCAGTGGCAGTTTGCCATGTGTAAGTCCGCTGAGTTTTCAGTGCAGCTTGTGCTGCATTTATGGCTTCAAGCATTTCATTGGCAAAAGGTGTTTCGGCATGGGTTTTGCGCTTCATTGTTTCCAGCGCTTCATTCATGGTGTTTGCAACATCATTTATATTGTTGGTGTAAACCATCAGCCTGGCTGCAAGTGGCTTCCTGATTTTCACCACACCTGTGAACACCTTGGGATTGTTGTAAACTTCTGCCAGAGTTGCCACCGCCATCACCTGCGGAATGGCGCAAAACCTAAACACTGCCGGATTGCGCATCAGGCGTAAATAGTCAATGCACTCGGGCAAATGGCGCAGCGCATCGCACACCATTTCGTTGAGGCAGGTGAGCGAAAGCCGATGTGTGCTGTTGTTTGCAAACCATCCGAAATCGGCTGCATACTTTTGCCAAACTTCCCGGTGCCAAAAAACTCGCCCCTGCAACATATCTTCGTGGTAATCGCGCACGATGTTTGTTTTCTGCAACATCAACCCCATTGCATTTGAAATGGCGAGCTGGTGTTTCAGCCGCACATCTTCATAGCCCGATGCTGAGAACAAACCCGACAAGCCATAGCCAACCAAACCTGCCACATAGTGGCAATACAAATCGTAATCAGCCTGTGTTTTTAAATCATGCTGCTGAAAGTGCGCCATCCCCTCGCCCATTTTGCGGGTGATGTCGGTAATTACTTCGCGGTATTTTCCACCGAGTGTGTTGAATGCGCGCGCAACTTTATAGTAGTGCAACAGCAGATGTTTATAGTCATCGGTGTCGCCAATGTTTTCTAACCGCAATTGTTCATCGTTGCAGTGTTTATGGAAGTTTTGAAGGAGGTGAAGTTTTTTTTCGAGGGGAATGGACATGTCGTCCTCGATGGTGTCTAACCCGCGCAGGGTGAGGTAGAAAATGCAAACTGAATTGCGCAGCTCGGGTGGCAGTTGCTGAATGACCACTGCAAACGAGCGCGAAACTTTATTGAGGGCTGCGTAGCAAAACTCCATGTCAGCCATTTGAAACGCCAATTCATTTAAACCTTGGTTGGTGTTTTTGGGGAATGAGGATTGCGCCTTCATGGCAATGATGGCTTTGAACTCGGTGAAATTTTGCGGTAACATTTGGAATGCCTGCTGCATAATTTTTTGTTTTGATGCAGGGCAAATGTGAAACGGGCAAAGAGCGCAAACGCACGGAGTGGCGAATGTGTACGGACGAAACCGTCTAAACTTGGCAACTTGCTGAAAATGAATTTGTTGGGGAGGTATTAAATTCGTTGATTCGTGCCTGCGATGTGTAAGTTTAGACCCTTGCGGCACGAAAGCCAACGTCCGAATTCCTACTTTTGTCCGCTCAAATGTTGTGTATGCTGAAGCGGTATGTTTGGTCTGTTTTGCTGATGTTGCTTTGCACCCTTTCGGTTTTTGCACGGAAAGACAATGGCAAGATTTACGGCTATTGGATAAACGAAAAGCGCGACCTGGTGATTTTTGTTTATGAGGACGAGGAGCATGTTTTTCATGGCAAAATTGTGTGGATGGCAGATTCGTTAGATGAATATGGCACACTGCGCAGAGATGTGATGAACAACGATGCCAGGCTGCGTTCGCGCAAGTTGATGGGGATGAATGTGCTTTCGGGCTACCGATATGACCGAGATGACAATGAATGGGATGGGGGCAGGATTTACAATTTTGAAAACGGGAACACTTACAGGGGGCGAATGTGGATTAACAAAGAGGGTGAGCTGCGGGTGCGCGGGCACTGGTGGATACTTTGGTTTTTGAGCCGCACCAAAACATGGACGCGCGCCATTCCGCCCGATTTGATGGATGCCATTGCAAGAAAAAACAAGGGATAAAAAATGCTGACTTGAACGAGGGACTACTTTACATAGGATTTTCGCAATGTGTGTTTGCCGCTGTGGTTATTTTCAGCCGCAAACGCAAAGCCACGCACGAGAAAGTGCTGATTTGGTGGCTGCTTGCCATTGCATTGAAGTTTCTTGTGCTGATTCTGAAACTTTACCATGAAGAGTACTTTGATGCAGAGTTTGCCACGGGTTTGATTCCTTTCACCTTTGGTCCGTTTTTGTACCTCTACACACGTTTCCTTACGGATGAAGATGCGCGGTTTAAGTTTACCGACTACAAACACTTTGCCCCCTTCATCACTTTCACCCTGTTTTATTTTGCTTACTGCCGCGAGCGGGTTTCGTTTGATGAAGACAATTTTTTGAAGGAGGATGAGTTCCTGTGGATTAGGGTTTTGTTTGCCATTGCCATTGTTACATCGGTGGTGGTGTATGCTTCGCTTACTTCTATTCAAATCCGCAGTTTTCTGAAAAACTTCCGCCATAAGTTTTCGTTTGAATCGGGCAGGCAAAGAATTTACTGGCTGCGCTTTATCAACTTTTCGTTCATTGTTACCAATGGGGTTTACATTGTGATTGGTGGTTTGAACGCTGTGGGCAACAAAAAAATGGATGTGGATTTGCTTTCGGGCATGGGGTTGATTTTTCTTGCTTATGTGATTAGTTTTTTTGGTTTGAAGCAGAAAGGGTTGTTTAAACCCGATGATAACTTCAAGCATGATGAAGCGGCAACTGCTGAGCCGCAAAATGATTTTAAAGCGGCTGCCGATGAGTTGAAAAACATTTTGGAGGCTAACAAGATTGAGGCAAGTGCAGACCTGACCTCGGATGAAGCCGAGCCGGCAGAAAGCGAAACTGCCACCGCCACCGAAACGGTGAAAAAGCCACTGATGAGCGATGCCGACATGGAGCGGCTGCTGAAAAAGCTGCTGGTTTTTATGGACGAGGAAAAGCCGCACCTGAATCCTGAATTGACGATTCAGGAGTTATCGGGCAAGGTGAACATTCAAAAGCATCATCTTACCTACATCATCAATCATGGGTTGAATAAGAACTTCTTCAATTTTGTGAATGAATACCGCGTGGAGGAGTTTAAGCGCAAGGCTGCAAACCCCAACCTGAATCACCTTACGCTGCTGGCGCTGGCATTTGACAGTGGCTTTAACTCCAAGTCATCGTTCAACAACATTTTCAAAAACATTACGGGGCAAACGCCATCGGAGTTTAAGAAGGGCTTAGGTTAAATTGAAAACTGAAACCACATAGCACATAGCAAGAAGGTTGCTGTTCAGCAGGGGCAAGTGTGCTGCCCGCAAGAAAAGGATTTTGAGACAGGGGCTTTTAAGCCAAAACCAGAAATGCGTTTCCCCAGATAAATGCAGGCTGCTTAGCAGAGCACTTTGTTGATTTTCATTATTACCCCATCTGCGGGTTTTAGTGTGATGAGCGGTTCGGGTTCGATGGTTTTGCTGATGAGTTCCATTTGAACGCGGGCTAAGAAAATTGCGTTGATGAGTTGCATTTCCATCATGGCGAAATTGTTGCCGATGCAGATGTGCGGACCTGCACCAAAGGGCATGAAGATGAAGCGGTTTTCGCCCTTCATGTCGAAGTTTTGAAAGCGCTCGGGGTTGAACAGGAATGGATTTTGCCAGTGTGCGGGATGATGGTGCAGCCCTGCAATGTTGACGAGCATGATGGTGTTTGCTTTGATGAAATAGCCGTTCACTTCTTCATCTTCATTGGCAGCCCTGCCGATGGCTGGCACCGGAGGGAACAAGCGCATGGATTCGTTCATCACGCAGGAGCCGTACTTCAAAGCAGGCAAATCAGCAAAGCCGGGGTGCTTTGCGGCAAAGGGTTTCGACTCTTCGTGCAATTTTTGTTCGGCTTGGGGGTTGTGCTTTAGCAGATACCAGGTCCAGGAAAGTGCGTTTACGGTGGTTTCGTGCCCGGCAAGGAACACGGTCATCACTTCATCGCGAATTTGTTCATCGGTCATGGAAGTGCCGTCTTCATACTTTGCTTCGATGAGCAGTTGGAGCAGGTCGCGCGGAGGGTTGGTTTCTTTTTTCCGTGTGTGGATGATGCCATAAATCATGTTGTCGAGCTGGGCGATGCTTTTTCGGGCTTTGATGTAGCGCGGCAGCGGGTATTTGTAAGGAATGTGCATGGGGTTCATTGCCATTTTGCTGCCGAGTTCGTTCATGTAGTTGAGGTTTTTCCAAACCATGTTGATTTGTTCATCGGTTACATTGGAGGTGAACAGCGTGCGGCACACAATGTCAATGGTGAGCTGTGCCATTTCCTGGGTGAAGTTGATTTGGGTGCCTTCTTTGGTTTTCCATTTTTTGAGCAGTTGCTCGGTGGAGTCTGCCACGATGGTGCACATTTTTTGGAGGCTTTCGCGGTGGAATGGCGGCTGCAGCAGTGTGCGCTGCTTGCGCCAGCCGGTGTGGTCCATGTTTGTGATTAGCCCGTTGCCGAGGAGGATGGACAGGACTTTGTAGCCGTGATCTTTGCGGAAGTTGTGCATGTTGCGCACCAAAATGTGCTGGACCATTTCATGGTTGTTTACAACTATGACATTGCGCCCGGGAACTTTGAAGCCGAAGACATCGGGGTACTTTTCGGGTGATTTTGTGAGGAGTCCGAATTTATCGGAGCGGCTTTTCCAAAGTTCAACAAAGTTGAGTTTGGGAACTTTTTTGGTGGCGGCTGCAATCATGCTGATGAAGATTTTATTGATTAAACCAAAACTGCTTAAGCAAACGTTTAGATGCAACAATTATTTTAGGGGGGAGCGAGGGGGTAATGTGCTGATGGGATAATGTGCTGATATGCTAATGGGGAATCAAGAGCCAAGAGCTAACGAAACAGCCTGGGACGGAGGACGGGTGACGGATGTGAACTTGTTATCTTTCTAATGCCTACTTCGGTGTTGTTTTGCCTTAGCTGAATTAGATACATGCCTTTACTCAAATCGTCAATATGTACTTGCAGTAAATTACTTTCTATTGCTCAGCATAACACCACCCTCTCTGCAAGGTCATACATTAAGTAAGCATCGGCAATTGGGTTATCCAACTCAATGGTGAGTTGGGTGCTTGCTGGGTTGGGATACAATCTCACTTGCCCCTCCCCATCATTCCCTGAAGGGGAGGGGTTTCTTCTGTGAGATGCGAGATGCGAGGGAACAGCCGCCAGCGAGTGGTTTTCATCCACAGTATCAGAAAGTTATGACAACAAATGTTCTGTTGAAACCTTTTGGCGGTGGGGTGCGTAACAGCATTTCGGATGATGTATATGGGATTTAACAACATAATGAGTTTGCTGATTTTATCTTGTTAGAGACCTGTTGTACTGACTTCAACGTTCATCTAAAAAAAACACCCTCATGAAAAAGACTTTGATGTCTGTTAAAGGCAAGGTTTGCCTGTTAATGATTGCAGCACTTACATTAGGCTACAATTTTGCTGCTGCGCAGCACTACACTATTACAGATGCTGGTGGCAACCTTATTGTTACGGATGTTTCGGGCAACGGGGAGTTTATTTACCTGAGCCAAAGCGGAACAAAACTTCGGATAAGTGTTTCGGGAAGGAACTATTCATTGAACGGTGGTGCGAACACCAACTTTCCATTTGAGGTGGAACTGAGTGATTTAAACTCGGTTGCCATCAATGCGGGCAGCGGCAACGACCACATTCAGTTTGATAATATATCGAACCTTCCTTCGGTGACCCTTAATGGGGATGCGGGCAATGATGGGGTGCTGGTGCTTGGTACACTTACTTTTTTGCCCGATGCAAATTTTGATGTTGATATGATGAATGACATGGCAAGTGGGGATGCTGATTTTATTCGGTTTTACATGAACAGAACCGTAACGCTTTCGGGCACGGGAGCAGCGCGGATTGCGGTGAGCAGCTATGCCATTTTTGAATGGGGTTCGGGCATACAAACCGCGAATGGGAGTTTAACGATTGAAGCCAATCAGGGAGCCACCTCTACTACAGGAAATTTCAGAGGTGTTCACCTTGAAGGCGCAAATGTGGTGAGGGTGACCGGCAGTGGCGATTTAACCTTGAAGGGCAAAGGCGGCACAACGGGTGGCGAGCAAGTGGGTGTGTATATAAGAGGCGGTGCGGAGGTGAGAGGTGGCACATCGGGCAGTGTTACAGTTGTAGGGCAGGGTGGAAATGATGCTTCAAACAATGGTTTTCAGATTGGTGTGTGGATTAGGCACACAAACAGCAAAATTGCCTCGGATGGTGCAGACATTGTGATAGAAGGATATGGAGGCGGCAGCGGCTCATCGCAATTCAACAAAGGTGTTTGGGCAGACGAAGGGGGGCAGGTAGCCGCAGGGGGCAACGGCTTGGTGCAGATTTATGGCGAAAGTACGTTGACATCAACAGGGGTTTCGAGCTCGGGGGTGGCATTTTGGGATATGAGTGGCAATGGCGGGAAGCTGACCACCAACAATGGCAGTATAACAGTGACAGGAGTGAAAAAGCCGGGTACGGGCGGTGGGCATGGTGTTGATTTTGGCTGGGAAGTGGATGTTGTGGCGGGCGGCAGCGGAAACATTACTGTTCATGGAACGGGGGGAAATGCAGGCTCAAACAGTTATGGAGTGGTGATTGGTAACAAACAGGTTACAGCCAATGGCGGAAACATCCATGTAACCGGCACAACAGATGCGGGAGAGTCTGCGGGGGTTTTAGTGGTGGGTGATGTGAGCACAACGGGAAACGGAACCATCAACATTACAGGCACTGGCGGTGCACAAAACACCTTATATTCTGATGGGGTTACCATTTACAAACCCATCAGCACAGAGAACGGGAACATTACCATCACGGGTACCAAACAATCGCCACATGCAGCAAACTTTGATGTTGCACTATACGGCACCGATGTGGTTGTGAGCACCAACGGCAATGTGTTTTTCAATTGCTCAACCGGAGGCATGAAACCACACCTGAGCGGCAGGGATGTGGCGCTTGCAGCAAACAGGACTACCAAAATTAACCCGGGTTCAAAGCTTAATGTAACCATCAACAGCATTACCGCGAAAAGCAATTACAACCCATTGCAGGTTGCGGGAAGAGTGGACATCGGCAATGCACTGCTCACATTTACGGGCAGCGGGCATAGCCCCAGCATTGGGCAGACGTTTACGATTATTGACAATGACGGAACGGATGCTGTTGTTGGAACATTTGCGGGGCTTGCGGAGGGTGCGGTTATCTACAACTTTTTAGGCTCGGTGCATGATGGGGTGATTACATACACGGGAGGAACCGGCAATGATGTGGTGATTACAGTGGCGGCAGCCATGAACACCTGGACCGGCAATTCAAACTCGAACTGGCATAACACTGCTAACTGGTCGTTGAACGCTGTGCCGGCTTGCGGAACTGATTGCAGAATTCCATTGCGGACTGTTGAGCCGGTTATCAGCGCAAATGCATCGGTTGGCAATGTACAGTTTGGTGACAGCGTGAAGCTGACCATCAACAGCGGGTTTAAATTAGATGTGTGCAAAAACATTGAGATAAGCGGCAGGGCAACAGTGGAAGGCGATGGCAGTTTGGTGCTTTCGGGCAGCACTGCGCAGCACATTGGCGGCAACCTGAGTGTGCAAACCATGAGCGTTGACAATGCCAGTGGTGCGTTGTTTACGAGTGGAAGCCGCCTGCAGGTGCACAAAGTTCTGGAGTTGAAAACAGGCACATTCAACACTTCAAACGGTATGCTGACTTTCAAATCGTCATCGCAAAACAACTGCGCGGTGTTGGATAACTTCAGCACGGGTTTCACCGGAACTGTTTCGGGCAGCATTGTTGCCGAAAGGGGCTTTGCTGCTTCGACATCACCGCAACTGCACAAGCAGCATTTGTTTGGTTCGCCCATCAGCAACATGGCGGTAACACAGTTTGCGCCTGCCAAAGGAACAAACAATGTTTTTGTTACACCAAAGGCAGACTGCGATGAAATGCAACTGGCAACCAACAGCAACTACGGCAATGTTTTTGAATATGACGAAAGTGTGGTTAACAACTGCCACCTTGCAGGCTGGAAAGTGCGCAGTGCAGGAAGTGTGGAAGCCGGCAAGGGCTATTCGGTGGTGAAGGGAGGAAGCGGAAATCTTTCGGTTTCGGGCGAAACAAACCTTGGCGACTATCAGGTGGACGGATTAACCAACAGCGGGTGGACAAGTGTGCTGACTCCGCAGGGCAACACTTACTCATCGGGCTGGCATTTGCTGGGCAATCCTTATTTGGCTTCATTGGATTTAGATTACGGTGTGAACGGAGATTTTGACAACATAGTGCAGGTGATGCAGGTGCACGGACAATATGCCGGAACCTATCATCCGCTTAGCATGAGCGGCAATGATGTGCTGGCGCCATTTCAGGGATTTTTTGCGCGCAAGAGTGTGCAGGGGGGAACTGCTGTTTTCAATTTTAATGCAGCCAACCGCAGCAGAACCACGGCTGCCTTCCACAAAACAGCGGAACACCAAATGAGCTTGCAGGTGCTTGGCAATGGTTTTGCCGATGTAACGTATTTCAATTTCAATGCTGATGCCACTGATGGGTGGGATCCTGCTTTTGATGGCGGAAAGATGTCAAGTTTCAACGGTCAGCCCACATTGTTCTCAGTAATTGGTGCAGAATGGGCAAGCGTGAACACTAACCCAAGTGTGGAAAGCACACCAAGCATTCCGGTAGGATTTGTTCCGGGAAACGATGGAACCTTTATGTTTAAAGCAGAAGGCTTTGACAACATTCCAAACACAGTGGTTTTTCTGGAAGATAAAAAGGAACGCATCATGCACAACCTAACGGCAAATGCGGAGTACGCTTTTGTTGCGGGAAAGAATGATGTTCAGCAAAGATTTGAATTGCACTTTAACCATCAGTTGCCAAGCTCAGTTGCTGCAAGCGGTAATTGGGAGCCGGAGTTTAAGTTGTTCCCCAACCCAACAAACGGTTTGGTGTATGTTGAAATGCCGGTGAGGGCAAATGCCGATGTGCGTGTGGGGTTGATTGACATGAGCGGCAAGCGTGTTGAAATGAAGACGAGCCAAGTTTCCAACGGCTTAATGGTGATTGATGTTGCCGGAGTTTCGGCAGGTGTTTATCAGTTGAAAATTGCCGGAAAAGAAGGTGTGATGGTGAAGCAACTTATTAAGCAATAAAACATGCTGCTAAACGCACAAAAAGCGGCTGCCCCAAAATGACGGGCAGCCGCTTTTTGTTTTCTTGCGCTTACCGGAGTTTGGGATTGAATTTGAAAAGGAACAGCCACAGCATTAGCGATTGATGCTATTCAGGCGGCTATTGAGTGTTTCGGTTTCGCGTTTCAGTTCTTCGATGATGGTGTGCATTTCCTTCATGCTGTTGATGAGCAAATAGGTGAATGCGGAACATGTTGAACAGCAATTGAATTTACGAAGTTGACGAATTGCTGTTTTTGCGGATGGATAGTATCAAATATGCTATTAAGCCCAAAACCACTGCGCCAACAAGCGCCAAGGCGGTTCCGCCAATAAAATACTGAACTGAGCTTTTTGCAATTAACTCGGGTGTTATTTTCTGACTCAAACTAATGTGCACTGCTTTGCTGCCCATGAACACTGCGCCAAACTCATGCCCTGCATAAATCACAAATGGAATAAGCGGAGGAATGCTGATGTTGGACATAATGATGGTGATGGGTTTGTTCAGACGGAACAGAAAGGATGCTGCAATGGCAAGCCCGGTGTGGAATCCCCAAAATGGTGATAAGCCGCAAAAAACGCCAACACCAAACGAAAGCGCTTTCAGCCAGGGAGGGTCTGATGATTTTGTAAAGGCTTCGCGGATAACTTGCCTAAAGTTTTTTTTTTAAGCCAGCGGAACAAGTTGCGCGGAAGAATCCAAATCAGCAGCCATGTTACAAGGCAGGTGTTCAGGATGCTGATGCGTGTAAAATCAGGCAGCGGGCGAAAGTGCGAAATGCGCTCGCCTGCAGGCGGGTAATAAACTTTTACAGGAACTGAAATTACATCTAAGCCGCTCCAGGCACCGCGCACAATTACCTCAACTTCAAACTCGAATTTTTTTGTGAAGAAACGGATGGCGCTGAGTGGTTTTAGCGGATAAACCCGATAGCCGGATTGAGTGTCGGGGGCATCAATTCCGGTTTCAAAACGAAACCAAAAGTTGGAGAAATTTCTGCCGAAATTGCTTTTTACCGGAACGTTTTGCTGATTCATGTTGCGCGCGCCAATGATGATGGCGTTGCGGTTGTGTTCAAGTGCATGAAGCAAAGCGGGCAAGTCCTCAGCATAATGCTGTCCGTCAGTATCCATTGAAATGGCATATTCATAGCCATGTGAAAGTGCGAACTCAAAACCCTTCCGCAACGCCCAACCCTTGCCTTGGTTTGGTTGGTAAGCACATATTTTCAGTTGTGGATAATTAGAGAGAATTTCAGCAGTGTTATCCAATGAGCCGTCATTCACCACACAAACATCATCGGTGAATTGCAGCACACTTTCAATTACCTGTGCCAATGTTTTTGAGTTGTTGTAAGTAGGCAACAACACACAACATTTCAGCGATTTAAACTGAAGGCTTATGGACGGATTACGCTGCACTCAATGCCCCTTTGAATCTGAAAAAAGTTTCGTTGCCATTCACATAATCTGCCGCAACATTCAGTTCGCCATCTGCCTCTGAGGTGATGTGAATGTTCATGGTCAGTTCATTTACTTTAAGGGGTTCAATTACTGCCAGAAACTTTACAGACGAAGCTGTTTTAATGAAGTAGTCTTTATTCAACAGCTTCGATAAGGTTTCTTTAAGCATCTGAATTTGGCACACCCCCGGCACCACAGGCATGTCGGGGAAATGCCCTTCGAAAATTTTGTGCTCAGGGTTAAAATTCACTTTCACACTAAAACCATTATCGGTTTTTGCAGTTTCGTTTATGTTGAAGAACTTATCAATTAACATACACTTGTTTTAGCGTTTTTTCTTTTTCCAGCAATTGGTTAAATGGTCGTCAACAATGCCCACAGCCTGCATAAATGCATAGCAAATGGTGGAGCCGCGGAATTTAAAACCTCGCTTGCCCATATCTTTGCTCATGGCATCGCTCAGTGCAGTTTTGGCAGGCAAGTCAGCAAGTGCTTTTGGGTAATTCACAATGGTTTTACCCTCGGTGAAACTCCAAATGTAATTGCTAAACGAACCAAACTCTTTTTGAATGTTCAGGTAGCATTTTGCATTGTTCACTGCTGCTTCAATTTTCAAACGATTGCGCACAATGCCTGCATCCTGCATCAGTTGCTCAATTTTTTCCTTGTTGAATTTTGCAACTTTAACCGCATCGAAACCGGCAAATGCTTTTCTGAAATTTTCCCTCTTTTTCAAAATGGTCAGCCAGCTTAAACCGGCTTGAAAACCTTCCAGTACCAAAAACTCGAAAAGTAATCTGTCGTCATTCACGGGTTTTCCCCATTCTTCATCGTGATACTGAATGTAGAGCGGGTCTTTCAAACACCAATCGCACCTTTGTTTTTCTTTAGGCAACATCCGAAAGAATTTTTTCTTTCAAAAGTTTGAAATCAACAGGCTTAGTGAAAAAGTCATCAGCTCCTTTTTGCTGCGCTTCATTCATATACTGTTCGTTGCCGTAGGCAGAAATCATCATCACTTTTTTGCCCGGATATTTTTGTTTGATTTTTTCCAGCAACTCTAAGCCTGTCATGCCGGGCATGTTAATGTCGGATAGAATGATGATGATGTCCTGATTCGTAACATCCTCTAATTCCAAAAGCGCTTTTGCTCCTGAATTGGCAAAATGAAGTTTCACTTTTGCTTCGTTCACTTCTTTCCTGAACCGTTGGCGAAAAAGCAACTCCACATCTTCTTCGTCATCAACAACTAAAATTCTTAATGCCATAACAACAAGTTTATGTAATTGGTAATTCAATAATAAACTCAGCAAAATCGCCTTCTGTTGAGTTAACTTCTATGCTGCCCTTGTGCAGTTTAACAATGATGTCGTGGCTGATGGATAAGCCAAGCCCGGTTCCTTCGCCTGTAGGTTTTGTGGTGAAAAAAGGATTGAAAAGTTTTTGCTTCACTTCCTCGCTCATGCCCAAGCCATTGTCACGAATGGTAACAACCACCTTGCCATCCCCTTTTTGGGTTGACACACTCAACAGCGGTTGATAGTCGGCATTTTGGGTTGAAATTTTTTTGCTGATGGAGTAAAAACTATTGTTGAACATGTTTAGGAACACTCTGCCTAAGTCCTGTTTCACCAAACTTAGTTTGGGTAGTGAAGCATCTAAAGTTAGTTCAATTTTACTGTTGAAACTTTTATCGGTGGCGCGTAAGCCGTGATAAGCCAAATTGACAAACTCTTTCAGTAGTTCATTCAAATCTGTTTCTTCTCTTTCACCCTTTTTCTCGCGGCTGTGTTGCAACATATTTTTCACAATGCTGTCGGCACGTTTTCCGTGGTGGTGAATTTTTGAAAGGTTCTGAATTAAATCATCGGCTATGGCTTTTATGTCTTCCATATCATCCGATTCTTTCAGTTCATTCAGCAATTCAATAGAAAGGTCGGCAAAGTTGTTCACGAAGTTTAGCGGGTTTTGAATTTCGTGTGCAATGCCTGCGGTGAGTTGCCCGAGCGATGCCAACTTTTCTTTTTGAACAAGTTGCTCCTGTGTTGACTTCAATTCATCAAGTGTTTGCGCAAGTTGAAGGTTGGCTTTGTTTTTTGCGCGGTATTGCCTGATAACCACAAAGATGAAAACAGCAGCAATTAAAATGGTGTTGATGAGGATTAGCCCTACAATCTTTTGTTGTTTAATGCGCAGGTCATTGTTTTCTTTCTCTTGCTGCAAAATTTGAATTTGGCTTTGGGTGGCTTCATACTCGGCTTTCTGCCTTGCAAGTTCTGCTTCAAGAATGGATGCCTGTTCTGATTGTTCGCCAAGCGCCTCTGCTTGTTTTTGCCTTTCCTGTTGCAGTTGCTCAATCATTTTTTGCTTCTGCTCGAGTTCGCTCATCCGGTTTTTAATATCAGAATCCAAATTGCCTGAAGGTCTAAAAACAGGAGTAGGTGTAGGCTGAACAACCGGTCTTCTCACTTCAACCGGTCTGGATTCTACTGGTTGTTCAGGTTCAGGCTGGCGCTCGCGCGGGCGGGTTTCCACCGGTGCAGGAAAATCTCCGAGTCGCTTGGGTTGGCTTTGCTGAATAACCACTGTTGTTTGTGCATCGGGGTTGGCAAGTTTTCGTTGTGCCCGCTTGCGCATTTTCAGTGCCTGGCTTGCCAAGCCTTCCAATTCAAAAATATCGGCAATGATGTTCAGTGCATCTGCTTCGCCTTTGGCATAACCAATTTGCACTGCCATGGTGAGTGCATCGGTAGCCGATGAACGGGCTTGCTCAATGTTCAGCGAACTGCTGCTTTGGAGCAGTTCGCGTGCTTGTGCATTCAACTCATCAACCCGCCCCACATCCTGTGCAGAACTTGTGAAAACAAAAAGGAGTAAATTGAAAAACGCGGTTAAAGCTAAACGCAACATGAACAAATCTTTACGATTGGATTGAACGCAAAATACATGAATTTTTACATCGGCAAACTATCTGCCTGTAAATGATGGCTTTCGTTTTTCATTAAATGCCTTCACACCTTCTTTATAGTCTTCGCTTCTGCCGGCAATTTCCTGATTCCATGCTTCTTGTTGCAACATTTCTGCCAATGAAGAAGTGCCTGCTTTGTTCAACATTTTCTTAATCAAACCGATAGCTTTTGTTGCGCCATTTGCATATCGGTTTGCAAGTTGATGCACAGTATTATCCAACTCATCAGCCGAAACTACTTTGTTCACCAAACCCCATTGCAGCGCTTCGGCAGCCGAAAACTTATCGCCAAGTGTGGCTAATTCAAATGCTTTATGATAACCTGCACCATGCGGCAAAAAATAGGAGCCGCCTGAATCTAACACCAATCCTATGTTCACAAAGGCTTCAACAAACACTGCCTGCTCTGACGCAACAACAATGTCGCACGCAAATGCCAGTGATGCACCCGCTCCGGCTGCCACACCGTTTACTTTTGCAATAACCGGTTTCGCCATTTCTCTTAAGCCTAAAATCATCGGGTTATATCTGCGCAAAACTGATTCGCTCAGACTTCTGCCCTTTGCGCCCTCCACATCTTTCAAATCCTGCCCGCTGCAAAAAGCTTTGCCCGCACCGGAGATAACCAACACACGCGCGCTTTCATCTTTCGAACATTTTTTAATGGCATCAATGAACTCAGCGCTCATTTCTTCGTTGAAAGCATTGAACCTGTCGGGGCGATTCATGGTGAGTGTTGCAACGCCCTCATTAATTTCATATTGTATTGTGTTGTACATTCCCTTTTTATTTTTCGCAAGGTTAGAATTTTTAGTTCAATCTGTTTGTTTTGAAACCGGAAGATAGTTATGAAAAATACCAAGCCCGATTCTGAAAACTTTGAAACGCTCGCCATTAGAACACAGGCGGAGCAAACGCTGCACAAAGAACATGCTGTGCCGCTTTTCCTTACCTCAAGTTTCAAGATGGAAAGCGCAGAGGAAATGCGTGCGCTCTTTGCCAATGAAATGGAAGGAAATGTTTACAGCCGCTACTCGAATCCAAACACATCTGAGTTGATTGAAAAATTGTGCCTGCTCGAAAAAACCGAGGCAGGTTGGGTAACTGCATCAGGCATGGCAGCAGTGTTTACAACATTTGCAACATTTCTGAGCAGTGGAGATCACATTCTTTCCTGTCGCTCGGTGTTTGGTTCCACACATCAAATTTTAACCAACATTCTACCCAAGTGGAACATAAGTTTCACCTATGCCGATATTCTTCAAACTGAGACATGGGAGCAACTCATTCAGTCTAACACAAAAATGATTTATGTGGAAACGCCATCGAATCCGGGGGTTGACTTGGTGGATTTAGAGTGGCTTGGAAAGCTTGCAAAATCCAAAGGCGTGATGCTGGTAGTGGATAATTGTTTTGCAACGCCCTACCTACAGCAGCCTGCATTGTTTGGTGCAGATGTAATCATTCACTCTGCAACAAAGTATATTGACGGGCAAGGCAGAGTGTTGGGTGGCGCTATTTTGAGCAGCAAAGAAAACATCTCAAAAGTGGAAGCCTTTGCAAGGCATTCGGGTCCGGCTCTTTCGCCATTTAATGCATGGATTTTATCGAAGAGTTTGGAAACACTTGCTGTGCGCATGGACAGGCATTGCAGCAACGCAAAGCAACTTGCCGAGTTTTTAAGCAACCGCAAAGATGTGCAGTTGGTGAAGTATCCTTTTCTGCCCTCGCATCCACAATTTGCAATTGCCCAAAAGCAGATGAAAGCCGGAGGGGGCATAGTTACTTTTATTGCAAGTGGCGGCATTGAGCGCGGTAGAAAATTTTTGGATGCTTTAAAAATGTGTTCGCTTTCTCCAAACCTTGGCGACACCCGAACTATTGCCACTCATCCGGCTTCAACCACTCATTCAAAACTTACTGAAGCCGAGCGTTTGGAAGTTGGAATTCTACCCGGCTTAATTCGTATTTCAGTTGGCTTAGAACATATTGACGACATTGTTTCTGATATTGAAAACGCACTGAATTGTTCAGCATAAATTATGTTTTATGGCATCTATTTTCACTAAAATCATTCGTGGCGAAATTCCTGCTTACAAAATTGCAGAGGATGAAAATTACCTTGCGTTTCTCGACATTTTCCCATTGGCAGAAGGGCACACGTTAGTGATTCCTAAAGTTGAAATTGACAGGTATTTTGACTTGGATGACGAAACACTTGCCGGATTGACTTTGTTCTCAAAAAAGATTGCATTGGCAATAGAAAAAACGGTTCCATGTTTTAGGGTTGGAGTGTCGGTTGTTGGCTTGGAGGTACCGCATGCCCACGTGCATTTAATTCCGCTAACTAACGGAGTTTCTGATATGGATTTTTCGCGCCCGAAACTTCAGTTTGCAAAGCAAGAATTTGAGGAAGTTGCTACTGCCATTCGCAGTAATCTTTGAGGAAAATCTGGCATTGGTTTGCCGTATTTTTTCAATCCCAAACCCGCAATTAGCAATCAACAATTTAAGGAACGGGGTCGTGTCCATGCCCTCCCCAAGGGTGGCAGCTTGCAATGCGTTTGGCAGCAAGCCACGTTCCTTTCAACGGACCATGTTTTGTGATGGCATCAACGGCATATTGCGAACAAGTGGGCGTGTAGCGGCAACTTGGCGGAAGAATGGGCGAAAGCAGCAATTGGTAGAGCCTGATGGGAACCAACAAAAGTTTGATGATGGCATTGCGAATCACCTGCCAAAAATAGGGAATTCCATTTCTCAAAATTCCCTAAGCCCGATTTCAAAGTCAGCGAAATCATTTTCTTAGCAACCGATGACAATAAGGCTTGGGCTGATAATGTGTTTTTTTGTTGCAGTTGAAGTTGCTTTTGCACAATCAACGGTGGCAATCAATGGTAAGATAATTGATGCCGACTCAAAGCGCCCGGTGGGCAGCGTAAGCATCATCAACCCCAAAGCAGGCGTTACCAATGTTTCGCTCCCTGATGGGACATTCAAAGTGAACGCCAAACAAACCGACACACTTTTTTTGTTTCTGCCCGGCTATCAAACCATCCGTTTTTCTGTAAGCGATTCAGTTCCTCAGCCTGAATACAGCCTAACATTTTACATGCAAATGTTCATCACCGAAGCTAAAGCAGTAATCATCAGACCTAAAAAAACACTCAATCAGATTGAAGAGGAAAGAAAAAAGTTAGGCGAAACGCCCAAAGAACTTGACCCGCCAAAAATCGAACCATTCACAAGCCCCATCAGCGCACTCTACGATTTGCTGAGCGATGAAACACGCCAAAAGAAAAAACTGCGCGGCCAAATTATTGAGGACAATAGAAGACGCTTATACTATGCGCTTTTCGATTACTACCGCGAAAATCAAGTGCTCGACATTGAAGAAGAGTATTATGATAGCTTCATCAACTTCTGCAACCTGCCCATCGAGTTTTTGAAATACAACACCGACTACGAAATCACTAAAACAATCGTGGAACAATATAAGCGCTTCACACGCCTTACAGGAATTGTGAAGTAATCGGATGGAAAAATCAAGGGATGCTCAAATGTTTCTTTGTTTCATAATGCCACCATTCCATTATTCCAATAAAGTTCACTTGGATTAAATATCTACCCATCGTTTTTAATCAGCATCTGAATCAACTTTCTATTTTAGCCGCAAATGCAAACCGCTCTAACGCTCTACAACACTTTTACCAGAGAAAAAGAAATTTTCAAGCCGCTCAACGCACCATTCGTGGGCATGTATGTGTGCGGACCAACCGTTTATAACAATGTGCATTTGGGCAACTGCCGCACCTTTGTTTCGTTCGATGTGCTATATCGTTTCCTTTTGCATTTGGGCTATAAAGTTCGCTATGTGCGCAACATAACTGATGCCGGACATTTGGAAAGCGATGCCGATGAAGGAGAAGATAAAATTGCAAAAAAAGCCCGCCTCGAACAGCTTGAGCCGATGGAAATTGTGCAACGCTACACGGTTGACTTTCACCATGTGATGCATCAATTCAACACCCTGCCGCCAAGCATTGAACCCACAGCCACAGGGCACATCATCGAGCAAATTGAAATGACTCAAAAAATCATGAACAATGGCTATGCTTATGAAACCGATGATGCCATTTATTTCAATGTAGAGAAATTAGTGAAAGAGTTTCCTTATGGAAAACTAAGCGGAAGAAACTTGGAAGAACTACAAACCAACACCCGCGATTTAGATGGGCAGGACACTAAAAAAGGGCGACTTGATTTTGCATTGATGATAAAGGCAAAGCCCACGCACATCATGCAATGGAACTCGCCTTGGGGGAAGGTTTTCCCGGGTTGGCATTTAGAGTGCAGCGCCATGAGTGCAAAGTATTTGGGCGATGAATTCGATATTCATGGCGGTGGAATGGATTTGGCGCCAACACACCACACCAATGAAATTGCACAGAACTTCGCTTGCTGCAAAAAAGTGCCTGCAAAGTTTTGGGTGCACACCAACATGCTCACAGTGAACGGACAAAAAATGAGCAAAAGCTTGGGTAATTCTTTCTTGCCCGATGAACTTTTTTCGGGCAATCATAAATTGTTGGATAAGGGTTATTCGCCCATGAGTGTGCGCTTTTTTATGTTGCAGGCGCATTACCGCAGCACCCTCGATTTCAGCAATGAAGCACTGCAAGCTGCCGAGAAAGGTTTTGCCCGATTGATGGCGGCATATAAACTCATCGGTGGATTAAAAACTTCTGCTGCATCAACTTCTGATGTTCATGCTTTGAAGGCAAAAGTTTATGATGCCATGAACGATGATTTGAATACGCCTGTTGCGCTTTCGCATTTATTTGAGGGTGTGCGCATCATCAACAGCGTGAATGACAGCAAGGAAACCATCACCTATGATGATAAAACGCTGCTCCACGAATTGTTCTCGCAAATGATTTTCGATGTGTTTGGTTTGAAAGAAGAAACAGGCGGTGATGACAGCCGCATGGATGCGTTGATGAAAATTGTTTTACAAATTCGCGCTGATGCAAAAGCCCGAAAAGATTTTGCTGCATCTGATAAACTGCGCGATGATTTATTGAACGCTGGCATTCAGGTTAAAGATGGAAAAGAAGGCGCAACATGGAGTTATGTTTGATTTTCGATTTTAGATTGTAGAAGTTTGATTGAAATTGGGATGAACCAAAAGAGTTTCTTTGTTGCAATAATATTTTCTGCATGGGTGTTTTTATCAGGCGCATTATTCGCTCAGGATGAAGACACCACTTCAAAACCATTCTTCTACTCGAAAAAGTTTGTCAGCACTGCTTATGTTCAAACAGGCGTTAACGTAACCCACATAGTGGGAAGCGCAGCAGCTACAACACACTTTAGTTTGCATTGGGTGATTAATCACAAGTTTGTTGTTGGGGCAAACTATCACATTCTTTCTTCGCGCGAGGAAATCAAAAAGCTCACTTATCCCGATTACAATAAAGACATTTACCTCACACATCACTTTGCCGGTTTAAGTTTTGGTTACATTCTTTTTCACGATAAAAAGTTTTCACTGCAACCCGAATTGGCAGCGGGCTGGAGCAACATCAAGTTTACCCGCAACGATACCCTCATCACCCGCAAGCATTATGCCGGAATAATTCCCGCAGTGTATGGCACATGGAATGCAACAAAAATTTTCAGGCTTGGCGTTGGCATTAACTACCGCCTTATTGTTGGCGAACCTTTTAAAGACTTGAGCATGAAAAACCTTAGCGGTGTTGGCGGCATGATTTTCATGCGCTTCGGAAGATTTTAGATGTAGAAAAATCGTTTGTCAAAACTGTATTCTTCTTGTTCAACAATCTTTATGCTCCTGAATTTTGGGTGATCAGGATTCAGTAACACATTACATTCCGAAGGCATGATTACTGACGGAACTTTCAGTCCAACTGATTGCTGATTAAGTATCCAATTATTGGTGATTTCAAAAAGCAAGTGACTGCTTTCTGTTTCCTGCCATTCAGCAGGTAATTCTTTCGGTGAAATTGTTTTCACCGAATCGCCAATGTCAAAAGTTGTGATTACAAATGGCATTTGTGCTTCAGTTTTGTTCAGGTGCACCAAAACTTCCAATGCTGCAAGGGCGCGCGTTTCAGATGTGTAAATAATGGCTGTGCCTGCTTGATTCCAACGCCCGCCATACCTTCTTGCGCCAGCTCCGGTTAGGTCGCTGGCATACTTTCTTTTTGATAGTCTGTAAACTAACATCAGGAATAAACTCCGTGTTCAATTCTGCCGAGGATATTGTCAATGTGCTGAAAACCGAAGGCGGTGTCTAAATAGGAGAGGGGTGTTTCACCATTTAAAATTTCAGGTTTTGATTTCAACCATTTGTTGAAGTTTCTCAGCGATTCAAAAACTTCTTCGCCATGCTTTGCAAGGTTTGCAAGCATGATGATCTTCTCCGATGATTCAACAGATAGTTTGTCGTCTTCATGATAGCGCTGCAGTGTTCTTTCAGAAATGTGAAGCACGGAGCACAATTCTGTGATGGTTAGGTTAAGCATTTCGGCAAGTTTCAGTGCGCGAAATTTGCTAACCCCATCGCGCGATTTGCTGATACTTTGCTGAGGTGTGTAGGTGTTTGGATTTACTAAATAGGCAACAGCTGGCTCCGAAACTACGTTTAGCGTTTCATCATCTTCTCTTGTTTGATATGTTTTATTTTTTTTCATTCTGCGTCATTTGCAACAAATTTAAAGACAAATGTCTGGATTTCAAAATCTCTTCTCAACTTTTTTCCCATAAATTGCCCTCATGCTGAAAATTGTAAAGGCTTCTGCGGGGTCGGGTAAAACTTACACTTTGGTGCGCGAGTATTTGCGATTGGCTTTGCGCCAGCCCGAAACGCATTTCAAGAAAATTTTAGCCATCACTTTCACTAACAAGGCAGCAAATGAAATGCGGGCGCGTGTGTTGGAAAAGTTGGCGGCTTTAAGCGACCTGAAGCATAAAGAACAGCCGCTGATAGATTTTCTGTGTGCCGAACTCGGAATTTCAACCGATACCCTGAAACAACGCAGTGCAACCATGCTGAATGCTATGTTGCATAACTATGCAGACATTGCCATTTGCACCATTGATAGTTTCACGCATCAGGTGATTCGCGGCTTTGCTTATGAGTTGAAGCTGAGCATGAATATTGAAATTGAAATGGACACAGATGCACTGATGACGCAGGTGGTGGAATTGTTGCTGGATGAAATTGAAGATGAAAACGGAAGCGAGGATATTGAGCGAAAGAATTTATCGAAAGCCCTCATTGAATTTGCTTCATCAAAAATGGATGAAGAGAGAGGTTGGAAAATTGAAAAGGAGTTGATTGATTTTTCAAAAAATCTTTTGCGCGATGACACTTTCATGCACCGCGAATCCCTTGAAAATACTTCCATCCCGGCTTTGCTTGAATTGCAGAAAGAACTTTATGTTTTCATCAAGCAGTTTGAAAGCAATGTTGATGAAATCACACTGAAAGCCATCAGTCTTATTGAACAGAACGGACTGACAGATGATAATTTTTACTACAAGAAAAATGGAATGTTCGGCTACTTCAAAAATGTTTACAGCAAAGGCTCATCGTATGGAAACACAAAAGGGTCAACCATTCACTGGAAAACGGTTGAGGAGGATAAGTGGCACAGCGGCTCGCCAAATCCAAACTTAGAGGGCATCAAAGACCAATTGAAAACTTACTTTCTGCAATTGGTGGAATTGTACAGTAATGACTATAAAGAAGTAGCGCTTGCCCAACTGATTGCCAAAAATATCTTTCCGTTCATGCTGTTGCAGGCGGTGAACAGAACCCTTCAGGCATATAAGCAGGAAAATGATTTGATGTTGATTGGTGAGTTTCAGCACAAGGTGTTCAGCGAAGTTAAGGAGCAACCGATTCCGGTGATTTACGAACGGGTTGGAAGCAAGTACGACAACATCATGATTGATGAATTTCAAGACACATCGGTGATGCAATGGCATAACCTGTTGCCGCTGATTGACAATGCCATTTCAAACATGAGTGAGTGCCTGATTGTTGGCGATGCCAAGCAAGCAATTTACCGTTTTCGCGGGGGCGAAGTGAAGCAGTTTTCTATGCTGCCCGAAATTTATGGGAGCGATAAAGATTGGGTTTTAAAGGAACGTGAAATCAATCTCCTCAATCATCAGCCATCGTTAGAAAACCTTGAGTTTAATTTCCGCAGCCGCGAAAACATCATTGCTTTCAATAACAAGTTTTATGGCTTTGCACAAACGCTCAGTGAGTTGAAAGACAAAGCCACATACCTGAATCATGAACAGAAGAATGGCTCTAAAAAGCAAGGCGGTAATGTGTTCATCGCTTTCGTTGAAAAAACAAAAAAAGGTGATGAGCAAAGCGAAATGCTCGATGCTGTTTTACAAAAGGTGAATGACGCATTGCAGCGCGGTTACAGTCAAAAAGACATTGCTGTGTTGGTGGAGAAAAACAAAACAGGAGCAAGTGTGGCATCGCATCTGATTGCAAAAGGCTTCAATGTTGTTTCGCGCGAAAGTTTGTTTATTGCCGAAGCGCCTTCGGTGCAGTTGGTGGAATGCGCTTTAATGCATTTGCATCGCAGCGATGATTTAATTGTACGTGCTGAATTGCTGTTTCTGCTCCGCGAAAAATTTGCGTTGAATATTGATGTTGTTGATATTCCTGTTCATGGTTCCCGAAAAGAATTTGAGGAGAAAATCTCTGCCGTAATAGGAGCAGAGTTTGCCTCATATCAGTTGCTGCAACTCAGGCTTTTTGATTTATTGAACAGGCTGAACGCGCTTTTTAAAATCAACATCGGCACCGACCCATTCATGCAATTTTTCCTTGATGAAGTGTTGCTATACTCACAAAAATTCACGGGCAACATTCAGCATTTTTTAGAGTGGTGGGATGGAGAGAAAGAAAAGAAAAGCATCATTTATCCCGAAACTTTAGATGCCGTCAACATTATGACCGTGCACAAATCGAAGGGCTTGGAATTTCCGGTGGTGATTTTGCCGGATGCACAATACAGCACACTCAGCAAGTTTAAGCACGCATGGGTGGAAATTGATAAACCTTATGCCAAAGGCATAAATGAATTTTTACTTCCGGTTGAAAAATCGCTTGAGCAAACCTCGCTTTCCGAAGTTTATGAACGCGAACAAGATGATATGTTTTTGGAAAAGCTGAATCTGCTTTATGTGGCAACCACTCGCCCAACCAATTTGCTTTACATCATCTGCGAAAAACTTTCAGATAGCAAGCAAAAAGATAATGCGCCAATCAACTCCATGAACATGCTGCTGCATCGTTTCATTGAAACTGAACAGCCTGAGAAATTGAATGAAAATGAGTACTGTTTTTTTGACGATGAAACTGCAAAACTCGATGAGCAACAAAAGCCTCAACCAGGCATTTTTGAAACAGGTGAAAACATTCAGGCATCGGGCGATTCAGCATTGAAAGTTCGCGTCAACAAAAGGATTTTTTGGCGGAGGGCTTTGTTGTATGACATTGAATATGGCAATCTGCTGCATGAGTTGCTGAGCCGTGTTAAGTATGCAAGTGAGCTTGAAACAGCGTTTGAAAATTTTGTATTGTCTGAAAAGCTTACCGAGGCATTATCGCAGCGATTAAAAAGCGATGCTGTGGCAGTTATTCATCACCCTGAACTAAAAAGATATTTTGAACCTGAATACAATGTTTTCAATGAAACGGGCTTGACCTATAATGGCGAGTTGCGCTATGCCGACAGAGTGGTGCAAAGCAAATCCGACAATTCCATCTGCATTATTGACTACAAAACAGGTGATGAAAATGCTGAAAACCTAAAGCAGTTGAAGGAGTATAAAACAGCCTTTGAACAACTCAATTTTCCGCTTGCCGATGCAGTGCTTTTCTACACTCAATCAAAAAAAATTATTCGCCCATAAAATTCACGCATGACTTTTCTTCAACAAACTGCGAATGAAATTTTTGCTGCGCATGGCAACAACATGAGCTACTTAACGGTGGTGTTGCCCACCCATCGTGCTTGCTATTTTTTCAGGAAAGCGTTAGCCGATAAGCATGAAACTCTTTGGCTGCCAACCATCACCACGCTTGCCGATTGGGTGGCGCAAATTTCGGGTTTGCGACAAATAGATAAGTTGGAGGAAATTGCTTTGTTGCACAAGGCGCATCTTGCAATGGGGCGCGATGAATCGCTGGATGAGTTTATTCCTTTGGGCAGAACACTTTGCAATGATTTTGAAGAAATGGATATGCACCTTGTGCGCACCGATTGGTTTTTTCGGGAATTGCGAAATCTGGCTTCCATGAAGGTGTATGAGCCTGCCACTGAGCTTTCCGCAACGCAAGTTGACTATCTGAAATTTTGGGAGCGATTTGAGAACCTTTACAAAGAACACCGAAAGCATTTGCAGGAACTGAAGTTGGGCAATTCGGGAATAATGTTTCGCAAAGTGGCTGATGAAATTGAGACTGTTGCGCAGCATTTAACCGACTTTTATTTTATAGGTTTTGATGGACTGACAAAGGCAGAAGAATCCATCATTAAACACTTGCACACTCACGCAAAGGCAACAGTTTTTTGGGATGCCGATACCTACTACGTAAAGCATCCAACGCGCGAGGCAGGTTACTTTTTCCGCAAGTATTTTGATGCATGGAAGGGTAACATGAAGTATTGCGAAAATCAAATACTCAATGGCAAAAAGGAAATTGAAATCATCAGTGTTGCACGCAGTGTTGGGCAGGCAAAAGTTGCGGTTGAAATCATTGTAAACAAGCTGAAGCTGGAAGAAAAAACTGCCATCAACACTGCAGTGATTTTACCTGATGAAAAGTTGTTGCAACCCATGCAGTATCTGCTTCCTGCTTCGCTTGGCAAGTATAACTTAACGATGGGTTTGCCTGTTTCGCGCTCGCTGGCAGGCGAGTTTGTAATGCTGCTGTTCAGGTTGCACGAAAGCGCTGAAAGAGTTTTCACACGAAGCAAAAAAAACAAGTTGTATTTCAAAGATTTGATTCCGGTTTTACAACATCCGTTTTTTGCCGAATTGGCTGATGCAAAGGTTACTCACGACATCATTCAGCGCATCAGAAAAGGGAACATTGCTTTTGTAACGAAATCATTTTTCGATAAAAGTTATTCCGACACTTTCAGTCATCAACTTCTTGGCACTCTTTTTCATACTCAAAGTTCGGCTGAGTATTTGGAAATGCTCCGGTGGTTAGTGAACGATTTGTTTTTCAGATTGCGCTCGCGTGAGAACCGAAACATTGATGCCGAGTTTTTACTTAAAATTTCTGATGCCGTTGATACGGTTGCTTTAGGCATTAGCGATGAAACTATTCAACCGAAAACCATTCGTGCATTGCTGAATGATGAGTTTAAGAACCATCGTGTGCCATTTGAAGGCGAACCTGCCGAAGGCTTGCAAATCATGGGTTTGATGGAATCGCGCTGTTTGGATTTTGAAAATGTCATCATTCTTTCAACCAATGAAGGCGTGATTCCTGCGGGCAAATCAGGCAAGAGCTACATCCCGCATCCGCTGCGGAATGCTTCTATGTTTTCGCATACACAGAAAGATGCGCGAACAGCTTATCTGTTCTATCGTTTGCTGCACAAGGCAAAAAGAATTTTTCTGATTTACGACACCGAGGGAAACAACATGGGTGGTGGCGAGCGCAGCCGGTTTATTCTTCAATTGCAGTATGAATTAGCTAAGGAGGCTAAGGACATTTCCATCAAAGAAAGTGTTTACAGTGTTGCGCCTCCGGCAGTGCACGCGCCTGATTCAATCACTGTGCATAAGGATGAACATGTGCTGGAAGCTATTCGAGCCAACATCACTTTTGGGTTGTCGCCCTCGGCACTCAGTGCGTTCATCAACTGTTCGTTGCAGTACTACTTCCGCACCATTGCAAAATTACGCGAGCCTGAAGAGGTAGAAGAAAACATGGAGAGCAACACTATGGGCACTGCCATTCACACAGTGCTGGAGGAACTCTATAAACCTGTGGTTGGTAAAGCAGTTACGGTTGAATGGGTAGATGAAATCAGAAAAGATGAAGCGCGAATTACATCACTGCTGAAAGCGGCATTTACCCAGCGATTTGATGAAGACAGTTTGATGCAAGGCAAAAATCATTTACAGTTCAGGATGAGTTTGAAAATGATTGATTCGTTTTTGAAAAATGAAGCTGAACGAATAAAGAACGGAGCTGCTGTTGCTATTCATGATTTGGAAAAAGAACTTTTTGCAGAAGTTGATGTGGATGACACGAAGGTGAAAATCAGAGGCTTTGCCGATAGAATTGAATGGCAGAATAATTCATTGACCATTGTTGATTTCAAGAGCGGAAAAGCAAAATCTGCCGAATTAAAAGTCATTAAAGAGGTTAATCAATTCGATGAGGTTACACTCCATCCCGATTTTAGTGTGCAGTTTCAGTTGCTAACTTATGCGCTGGCTTATGTGAAACAATTTCCGGAAACGACATTGCCCATTCAATCGGGCATTTTTTGGTTGCAGAAAACAAAAGGAGGTTTCGATAACCTCACCATTAATGGCGAATCGCTGCTTACAAAAAATTATCTTGAAGCATTTGAAGCTCAATTGAAACAACTGCTTGCACAGCTTTTGGATGAAGAAATTCCATTTGCACAAACCACCGACACCAAGCGTTGTGAATACTGCGCTTACAAAAGAATTTGCAGAAGGTGAAATGTTCGCTTCATTTGCTTCAATACATGACAACTCAACAAATTGACCTCCTGAACATTGCACTGATGATTGCCGCTTTAGCGGCAGCATTTGCATTGCCGTTTGAAGTGTTTTTATTTTCTTACGCAGTGCTTGGTCCGATCCATTACCTCACTGAAATTTCGTGGCTGCACAAGCGCAATTATTTTACCAATTCTAAGAACGATTTTGTTTGGCTGGGTGTGCTTTGCATTTTCAATACTTTTTTTGCTGTGTTGTTTAAGGAGTATTCTGACATTAGCAATGTGCTCATTTATGTTGCCTTTACAAGCGCTTTGGCAATGATTTTGTTTAATGGATTTTTACCGAAGCTTGGCTTTGTTGCAGCTTCAACAGTGATAGGTATTGCAATTTCAAAAACTCCTTTTTTTCTTTTTCTGTTTGCAATTTTTCTGCCCACACTCATTCACGTTTTTGTATTCACCGGCTTGTTTATGATTTCTGGAGCCATCAAAAGCAAAAGCATTCCGGGTTATGCAGCATTGGGTGTTTTTGTTTTTTGCGCAGTGGCTTGTTTTGTTTTTAAAGTTGATTTTGCGTGGTATAAGGTTTCTGATTATGCTCAACGCAGCTTGGTAGAAAGCGGTTTTGTGCAACTCAATCAAGCGATATTCCACATTTTCAAATTGGGGGAAATTACCCGTGAAGCTGTTTTCAGCAGCGCCATTGGGTTAGGCATTATGCGCTTTATTGCATTTGCCTATACCTATCACTACCTGAATTGGTTTTCAAAAACATCGGTGATAAAATGGCACGAAGTGCCAAAGCAGTGGTTAATAAGTGTTGCGCTGTTGTGGGTGGCTTCGGTGGGTTTATATGTTTATGATTACCGCACCGGCTTGCTCGCGCTTTACTTCCTTAGCATGTTGCATGTGTTCTTTGAGTTCCCGCTTAATTATCGAAGTATGCAACACATAGGCGGTAGCATTTTTGCTTTGTTCAGCAACAAGAAAGCAGCTTAACAGTGCAGCTATTTCTCTATTTCCTTCTTCACTTTTTCCAAAGCTTCAAACAGTTTTTCAAAATCTTCCTGATAAATTAAAATGCTGTGGCGAATAAAATCACCATTATCTTTTTTGCTCTCGGTGATTTTCAAAAGTTTATCGCCCTGGCGGTTCTCTTTCAGGTCTATAAAATAGGTGCGTTTGCCTGCCGGAACTTTTTCCGAGAAAATCATTTTATCGTCCACCATAATGCCCTTGGTTTTGAGCAAACGTAAATGATTTTCGTTTTATTAGGAATTTTCTAAATCCAAAAAGCAACTGAATTATATTTTAGCAAGCGGTGAGAACAATGTTTTTATTAGTGTTTGCCTTGCTTTGCATAGGCATGTTTGCTCAGCAAAGAAAGTTCGACATTGTGCTTTTGGGCAATGTAATCGGCTATACCTCCATCAGCAAAAAGGCAGAAGGCGATGCGGTGAGTTACGCATTGCAGAGCAAATCGCGCGCTAAAATTTTGTTTCAGGAACGCACACAGGATTTGGAGTTTGAAGCAAAATACATTGGTGGTTTGATGAGCCACTCATTCTGTAAGATATTCAATAATGGAGTGCTGAACACCACCGAAGTTTCCCGAAAAGGCGATAACTACATTATCAGGCGCGACACAGTAGCCGAGGTGGTGAAGGAGCCTATAAATTTCTCGTCAATGGAACTTTATTTTTCCGAACCGGTGAACGTTCCGAAGGTTTTTTCAGAGCGCATGGGTGAGTTTGCTGCTTTCACCAAAACCGCTCCGGGCGAGTACATGAATAAGATAAAAGATGTAACAAATATCTATCGTTACCGAAATGGATTGCTTTATGAAGTTGAAATCAGAAAAGCTTTAGGAAGTGTGTTTCTTCGTGCAAAAAACTAACCTATGCCAAACAGACGAACGCAAATTTTAGATCATGTTTCATTGAGCCAAAAAATTATCAGAATGGCTTATGAAATTTCAGAAGAGTGTTATGATGACAAGGAAATTTTCCTTGTGGGTATTCAACCCAATGGGTTTGAGTTTGCAAAGTTGTTGAAAAAGGAAATTGAGAAAATCGGGTTGTCGAAGGTGCATCTTCACAGTCTTACCATCAACAAAGCTGAGCCGAAACTGCAAAGCATCACAACTGATTTTTCATCGTTTGATGTGCTGAAAAATAAAACATTGATTTTGGCAGATGATGTGGGCAACACCGGCAAAACAATGTATCACGCATTGCAGATTTTCAGCGATGTTTCGTTCAAGAAAGTGAAGACCACAGTTTTGGTGGAGCGTCAACATAAAAACTACCCTATTGCTTCCGATTTTGTTGGCTTATCGCTTTCCACCACTATGCAGGAACACATTTTGGTGGAGTTTAAAAATGGAAAAGGCGCAGCGTTTTTAGAATAGCACGATTTTAAAAAGCATAAGGTGTATTAACCACAACTTTGTGGTTTAGGTAATTTAAAATGCCTGCAATTCCACCAACTGTTTGTAAATACCATTGTGCCCCAACAAGCCAATGTGATTGCCGCGCTCGGCAACTTTCCCCTCTTTCAAAACAATAATCTCATCGGCAAATTGAATGGTAGAAAGCCGATGTGCAATAACAATGGATGTTCTCCCTTTCATCAGCTTGTTTAGCGCTTCTTGCACTAACTTCTCTGAGTTAGAATCTAACGAAGAAGTGGCTTCATCCAAAATCAAAATAGGCGGGTCTTTCAGCACTGCGCGAGCTATGGTCAGGCGTTGTTTTTCGCCACCGCTCAGTTTGCTGCCGCGGTCGCCAATGTAAGTGTCGTAGCCATGTTCCAACTTTGAGATGAAATCATGTGCATTGGCAATTTTTGCTGCTGCCACAACCTTTTCGTGCGTGGCAGACTCCATGCCAAACGCAATGTTGTTAAACACAGTGTCGTTAAACAAAATTGACTCCTGCGACACTATGCCAAACAAGCCGCGCAGGTCTTTAATGGAGTATTCGCGCACGTCAACGTCATCTATCAAAATTGAGCCTTTACCTACATCATAAAATCGGGGAAGTAAATCGGCAATGGTTGATTTTCCTGCACCGCTTTGCCCCACCAGCGCCACCATTTTTCCGCGTTCAATTTTAAATGAAACATTGTTCAGCACTTCTTTGTCATCAAAGTTGTTGTAAGCAAAACTTACATTTCTAAACTCAATGGAACTTTTGAACTGACTAACGGATTTGGGTTGAGCAGGCGCTTTGATAACCACTTCTGCATCCAGCACTTCATAAATTCTTTGCGATGATGCCAAGCCTTTTTGAATGTTATAGAATGCATTGGAGAAACTTTTTGCGGGTGGAATCAGTTGCGAAAAAATTACCATGAAGCCTATGAAGGTTTCAGCCGTGAGCATTTTATGTTCCAGCACTAACCTGCCGCCAAACCAAAGCACGGTGCACACCACGCAAATGGCAAGAAACTCGGTGAGGGGCGATGAAAGTTCTCTGCGCGATGTCATTTTGTGCGCAAGTTTGTAGTGTGCCGCGTTTGCCTCTTCAAATTGTTTCAATTTAAAATTTTCTGCGCCAAAGGCATGAATGATTCTGAGTCCGCTCAGCGTTTCATCAATGATGGAAATGAGTATGCCTAATTTTTTTTGTCCTTCGGCAGATTCCTTTTTCAGTTGCTTGCCAACCCTGCCAATCAGCCCACCGGTGATAAGCAGCATCACAAAAACAAAAAAGGTGAGTTGATAACTCATCATCAACATTGCTGAAAGGAAAACAATGATGTTCACCGGCTCGCGGAACAAAACTTCCAGCACATTCATGATGCTTACCTCCACTTCTTTCACATCATCGGTCATTCGCGCAATCAAATCTCCTTTTTTCTCTTTGTTATAGAACGAAAGCGGCAGCGATAAAATCTTTTTGTAAAGGTCGGTTCTGATATCTTTCACCACACCGTTGCGCACCGGACTCATCACAAACACTGCCAGGAAGCGGAAAAGGTTTTTCAAAAAGAAAACAACAGCTGTGCTGATGCAGATAAACATTAAACCTGATGTGGGTCCGCTGCTGCGAATGAGGTTGCTGAGGTGAAATTCAAAATACCCGATTACAAAAGCGTGATTCCATGAAAAAGCAGGAGGCTGTTCAATTAAAGGAGTTTTGCCGAAAAGCAACTGAAGGAACGGAATCAGCATTACAATGCTTACCAGCGAAAAAACCACACTCAGCAGATTGAACACAACGTTCAGCAGTGCGTGGTATTTGTAGTTGCCTATGTAATGAAATAACCTTAAAAACTGCTTCATGAAATTTATGCTTTGCAAGGTTAGCAAAACGCCCAAATGAAACGATGCAAACTGCTGTTTTATTGTTGGCATAAAATAGGCTTTGAGTTTTTACCTTTGCGCCAACCTGCTTTTGAACCTTGTTGGGAATTACAAAACATAACCTTGTTACATTTTTTTTCTGTATTGCGCTGCTTGCAGTTATGTGGTTTTGTTGTGGAATTGCAAATTGTTTTGGTTGGGCATTGTTGCTGCTGCTGCTCTATCTTACCATCACTTTCACCGGGTCTTATTTCATCCGATGGAATTATTTTTTCTCGTCAATAAACCACGGCAGCAGGGCGTCAAAAAAAATTTCCATCACCTTCGATGATGCTCCTATGCATCCGCAAACCCTTGCCGTGCTTGATGTTTTAGATAAGCACGGTGTTAAGGCGGCTTTTTTCCTGATTGGCAAAAACATCAAACAGCATGAGGCAATTGTGCGGGAAATTCATCGCAGAGGGCACATGGTGGGCAATCACAGTTTTGCTCATGCCGGCAGTTTCCCGTTTTATCATCCGGGCAAAATTGCCGATGACATTCGGCAATGTGATGAGCGGATTTTTGAAGTTACCGGTGTGAGGCCGGCACTGTTTCGCCCTCCGTTTGGCGTAACAAATCCGCGCATTGGCGCGGCATTAAAGCGCACAGGGCATCAAAGCATTGGGTGGAGTTTGCGTTCTTACGACACTGCCATTTCAAACCCCGATAAACTTTTCAGCCGTTGCACCGTCAACCTGCGCGGTGGCGACATTGTGCTGTTTCACGATTGGGCGAAGTGCACGCTTGAAGTGTTGCCTAAATGGATAGCGCATGTGAAAAGTGAAGGTTTTGAAATTGTTCGGTTGGATGAATTGTTACACATCGAACCATATCGTTAGTATTGCCAAATCAAGTTATGAAGAATATACAACTGCTTAGTGTTGCTTTGTTGATGTGCTTTGTTGTGGCGGCACAATCGTTTGGCGTGCCGAAGGATGAAACGCAACTCCGCAAAAGCATCATGGAGGCTTCGCAAAAAATCCAAAGCATTCAGTGTGATTTTGAGCAGGAGAAAACTTCGGTGCTGCTCACCGAAAAAGCCAAATCGAAAGGCGAGTTTGTGTACAAGAAGACAAACAAAATCAGGCTGGCTTACACCGAGCCGCAGAACATGCTCATCATCATGCGCAGCGGAAAGCTGATGGTGAAAGACGATGACAAAACCAAGGAGTTGAACTTAAACCGCAGCAAATCTTTTCAGCAGTTGAATAAAATAATTTCCGAATCGGTAAACGGAAGCATCCTCACCAGTTTGGATTTTCAGAGCCGCTTGTTTGAAAGCAACAGCACCGTGAAAGTAGAGTTGAGCACCGTGAACAAAACTTTGAAAAACTACATTTCATCCATTGTAATTCACTTGGATAAGGCAAACTTCACCGCCACACGTTTGGAAATGAACGAGCCGAATGGCGATAAAATGACACTGCGATTTTTCAATAAAAAAATCAACGAGCCGGTTGAGGAAGCGGTTTTTACCGTTGAGCCGCCTACTGTTCAGGAAGAAAAAAAGTGAGGTTACGCTTTCGCAGCAACTTCAATCCCCAACTCTTTCAGTTGTTTTCCATCCACAGTTGTTGGGGCATCCATCATCAAATCGCGTCCGCCCGATGTTTTAGGGAATGCAATGGCATCGCGAATGGTTTCGCCTCCGGTCATCAGCATCACCATGCGGTCTAAACCAAAAGCACAGCCGCCATGCGGAGGTGCGCCATATTTATAGGCATCCAACATGAAGCCAAACCTGCTTTGCTGCTCGGCTTCGGTCATACCTAATTTTTCAAAAACGCGTTTTTGCATGGCGGGGTTGGTGATGCGGATGCTGCCGCTGCAAATTTCATTGCCGTTCATCACCATGTCATATTGTTGGGCGCGAACGCGCAATGGTTCGGTGTCGAAATACTGCAAATCTTCTTCGTTTGGCGCGCAAAAAGGGTGGTGCACAAAAATGGTTTCGCCCGTTTCTTCATCCGGTTCAAACAGCGGGAAATCAACAATCCAAAGTATGCTCCACTTGCTTTCGTCTATCCAGCCGTTTTGCTTAGCAAGGTGCAGGCGAAGGTCGCCAAGGCTTTTGCGCACTTTCGATGTTTTATCGGCAGCAATCAAAATCAAATCGCCTTTTTCAGCGCCAAACAAATTGCCGATTTGGCGCAGTTGTTCTTCGCTGTAAAATTTATCCACCGATGATTTTATGCTGCCATCTTCATTGAACCGGATGTTTACCAAGCCGCCCAAACCGCGATGTGGCGCTTTCACAAATTCGGTGAGTTCGTCTAACTGCTTTCTGGAGTAATTAGCACAGCCTTTGGCATTGATGCCTGCCACCAAACCGCCACCGCCAACTGTGTTGTTGAACACTGCAAACTCGCTTTGCGGCAGGCTTTCGTTCAGTTCAAAAATTTTACAATCGAATCGTAAATCGGGTTTGTCGCTGCCATAAAACTTCATAGCATCGTTGTAGGTCATTTTTTGAATTTCGCCTGTTTCGTAGTTTAAAATGTTTTTAAACACATATTGAACCATGCCCGAAAAGGTTTGCAAAATATCGTCTTGATGCACAAAACTCATTTCGCAGTCAATCTGTGTGAACTCGGGTTGGCGGTCGCCACGGAAGTCTTCATCGCGAAAGCATTTCACAATCTGATAGTACTTGTCCATGCTGGCAACCATCAGCAGTTGTTTCAAAATTTGTGGCGATTGCGGAAGGGCATAAAAACTGCCCTGCACTAAGCGCGATGGCACCAAAAAATCCCGCGCGCCTTCGGGGGTTGACTTAATGAAGAATGGCGTTTCAATTTCGGTGAACTCCTGCCCGTCCAAATACTCGCGCACGGCTTTCACAATTTTAGCGCGGGTAATTAAAGTGTCGCGCAGCTTGGGTCTGCGGATGTCTAAGTAGCGATATTTCAGGCGCAATTCTTCGCTGCCGTCTGTTTCATTTTCAATTAAAAATGGCGGCAGTTCCGCTTCATTCAGCACACGGAAGTTTTCTACTTCCATTTCAATTTCACCGGTGGCGATGTTCAGGTTTTTGCTTGCCCGTTCATTCACTTTTCCTTCTGCCTGAATCACAAACTCTCTGCCTAATTTGTTAGCGCGCTCGGTAAGTTCGGCATTCAGTTCGGTGTTGAATGCCAATTGGGTGATGCCGTAGCGGTCGCGCAAATCAACAAAAGTGAGGGCGCCAAGTTTGCGCACGCGCTGCACCCAGCCGCCAAGGGTTACTTTTTTTCCAATGTCGGTTAACCTTAGTTCACCGCAGTTATGAGTTCTGTACATGTTCAGCTTTTTGAAGGAGCGCGAAAATAGACGAATTGCGGATTAAAGGCGGTGCGATGTTTGGCAGGCGGTTGAATTGAACCCTTGCATGGCAGAACATCCATACTTTAACACACCCCTAACCAAAAAATGACACACAAAATTTGATATGCAGAAATGATTGATTAAAATTTGTGTTATGTTCTTTCACATCACTATGTGGCATGGGTGTGGCGCAATGCAGAAAACCACACCAAGCCGAATGCTATGGATTTTTTTCACCCGGAATTGACTCGCATCCACCCAACGGTTCAGTTAATTCCCTAAAACAATCTTTGTTATGAGACACTTTTCTAATGTTATTAAAATGTTAATGGGGGGGGGGTAAAATGTTTTTACTCTTCTCACTTGTAACCACTTCTACACCTGTAAAAGCACAAACAGGGACTTGTATTTGCAATTTTGATATTAACCTGCCTACTGCTCAAAATCCGGTTGGTTGTAAAGGGACTAATGATGAGTATTACATTTGTCAAGGTGATGCTACGAATCTAACTATTTACGAGCGTTGTACACAAGATGGACCACCTGTAGTTACTAACTATGCTTATGCTTCAAATTACACACTTCAGATATTCAACACAACCACGAATCAATTTGTAACTAACGTAACTGTACCAAATGGAAATCCTGTTAATCCTCAATTTGCAGCATATACATTTAATCAGGTAGGACGTTACAGAATCCGAAACATTACTGCCATTCCTAATGCTCCATGTGAAGAGGCAATAGGTGCTTACGAGTGGTTTATAAATGTGATGAGCACCACACCAACCTTTACTGCTACACCTGCAAATTGCGACAAGGTTTATTCTTTCAATTTTACCTTTCCTCAATTTGCCTCTCCATGCACAACCAATCTTACTACACCTACTGTAACATGGAACTTCGGAGATGGTGTTACCGCCACTTACAACGGCAATAATTTTAATTCCGCCATAACTGGTGTTGCCAATACCACCGGAACTTTCCTTAATCCAACGCACACCTACACCGGAGCCTACGGAACTACCTACACTGTTACAGTAACTGTGAATAATGGACGATGTGGAAATAACACTGCAAACAGAACTTTCACCATAAGACCACCACTTACGGTAAGCATCAGTTCGCTTGATGACGTGTGCGCTGGCGGACAAGCGTTGCTTTCTGCTTCGCACAATGCACAACAAACTCCCATAGGGCTACTTTGGAGCGGACCAAACGGCTTCACATCCATAGCAACCACCCCTTTGGTAACACTTCCTGCACCCCCCGCACCCTACAACTATAGCGTAACGGTAACTGATGGACGAAACTGCACGGCAACGGCAAGCAAGGTTATCAACTCCATAGGTTGTTGTAACGCTCCCGGTGCAGTCAACTTCACCGCCCCAATTACCGCCAACGCATTTCTCTTTCATCTGTTAGATAACAACCTCATTACAATTGCCGATTTCAACAATGGTGTGGTTCCTAATCTTGCCACACAAGTTATTTTTAGTGAAGCATTAACCTTAGACAGGAACCTGACCATCAACAATGCGCCAAATCTTACTTTTGCTCAGAACGGTCAAATTATCACCAATCAGTTTCAACTTACGCTGAATAATACAACACTTCGCTCTTGCGGAAATTTTCTATGGAGGGGGATAACCGTAAACCATCCATCGGGAGGAGTAACCACAGCCAACAACACCCACATTTTTGATGCCGAATGTGCCATACTTGGTACAAGCAGTGGCGCCATTAACTGCACCAACACAAAATTCTACGACAACTTTGTTGGTATCAGGCAAAATCAATACACGCCAAATTTTTTGGTGCACACATGCGTGTTCAATGGCAAAACCACTCCGGCAGGCATTAGACCTTCGCCTGTAAACAACACCGGCTTAAATCATGGCAACATTGCCGTTGAGTTCAATAGTGTTCAGGGGGTTTCGGCTCCGCTCACCTTGGGCTTTCTGCCGGGTAAGCCGGAGTTTCGCAATGATTTTCGCAACTTCAATTGCCACGTGCGAACAGTGAACAGCAGGGTAAGAATTATCAACAATATTTTCAGACCAACCCTTGCCGACCCCATCGGCAGTTTCGATTATTGGGGCATAGCCATCAGCAGCACTTCGCCAACATCACTCAGCGGGTTGAGTTTCACCAATTTCGAGTTGCTGGTTGGCGACCAATCTGCAAACCCTGATAACATTTTTGAATCGCCCAGAGTGAGTTCTATTGTTCACAACGGCATCAGCAATGTTCAAATTGTAAACAATCAGAGTTTAGGTGCAAACACCAGCTTCACTTTCATTGTTAGTAACTCAATCAGCCGAAACATCCTCATCAGGAAGAACGAAATTAGGTCGGGTAGCTTTCTGGCAGGCGGAATCTTTACTGCGGGTTGCAATGGTTCGAGCGTGTTGATTGAAGAAAACGACATTGAGATGTCGCACCCGAATGTGCAGCCCAATCAACAACTTGTTGGAATTTGGTGCTTGGGATATGCAAATTTGGGTACTTCCAACTCCATCAGCATTCTGAACAACTCCGTTAGAGCAGCACACTTAGGAATTTCTACGGTTTTCTCGGTGGGTACAAAAATTTTAGATAACTCCATTGGTTTGCGAACCCATGCCTACACCTCACCTGCTTCAAATTCGCAATGGATTGGCATTAGTTCGCAATATGACAACTATGCCATCATCAGCCGCAACTTTGTTAGGCGCGAGGCGTTTTCTGCTTTGCCTGCTTACCCTGGAGGCAGCAATTTGAACGGAAAAGCAGTGGGTGTTTACTTGAACTCGCAGTCTGCTCAAACCACTTTGGTTTGCGATAGCATTGAAGGCGTGCATTGGGGCATCACTGCTAACGGAAGCAACGTGGGCGGAGCTTTTCTTTTGCGAAACTCCTTCCGCAACTGCCGTACGGGGGTGGCAGTTACCAACAATGGTATGATTGGCAATCAAGGGCTACCGTCCTTTTTCTGGACCTTCGACAACAAGTGGCATGCCGGCAACAGCTTCAACTTTGGCGCTTACAACACCAATGCCGGCAGCCAAATTTGGTACCTGCGCAGCAACACTGCCCTGCCTTCCATCTATAACCCCGTGAGCAACTGCAGCAATATCAATCCTTTTCTCTATCACGATAATCAGTCGTTAGGACAGCCCTTCACCCTTCAGTGCCTTTCGCCCAACAATGCCATTGAACCCTGCGGAGAGCTAAGCAACCGCAGAAGCGGGGAAGACATGCCCGACCTCACCGATAACCTGAGTTGGTACGAAACGGTGGCGCGCGACAGCGTGGCATACACCGAGTTTGAAGCCGAAAACCGCCTGTGGGGCGCTGCACAGCTTTTCGATTTGCTGAACCACCACCCCGAGCTTACTGCCCAAAGCGAGGTGTTGGATAGTTTTTACCAATCCAGCGCAGCGGCAGCCTTTGCCCGCTTCACCACCCTCAGCGAGCAGGTGGTGAACACCACCGACACCGTGCTTGCAAAAGTGTTGTTAGCCGAAAACAGCAGCATTGCCCCCGAAAGCAAACACGATGAAAACCTGCAAACCCTCAACCGCATCCACCTGCAATTTTTTGTAAACGGCAACTATCGCCTGCCGCAAGCCGATAGCCTTGCCCTGCTCCACCTTGCGCGGCAATGCTACATCACCGATGGACCAGCGGTGTTCCGCGCCCGCAGCATGTATGCCGCCATCACCGGCAAACCCGACAACAGCTTTG
>VFQQ010001150.1_pt1 | contig 39807 bp, 41 predicted proteins | sample 3512341 | NCBI WGS metagenome assembly VFQQ01 (sample SAMN10412373, study PRJNA504923) | tailings metagenome | isolation source: Relicate 2 Philex TSF1 revegetated site | place: Philippines: Tuba, Benguet | collected 2017-08-29 | reverse complement strand
CGTCCGGCGCCACTGAACACTTCGCCTTTCCCGATCTGCTGGTGACCAACATCTGTTTCGGCGGCCCCGACATGACGACGGCCTGGGTCACAGCTTCCGGAACTGGGAAGCTTTACAGGGCGAAATGGCCACGCCCGGGCCTGAAACTGAACTTCAACGCCTGATTGGGCTCGCCATTACGTTGTCGACGCTAGTCGAGCTTGGCGCACCCTGTTATCTAGCCGACGGCCTATTCAGGGAGAGGGCGTAGATGAAGATCACCACCCCCATGGTGTGGGCGAGCATGCTCGCCATGACGATTCCGGCGACCGGCGCCTGGGCGCAGACCAAGCCGGTCAAGCCGAGCGGCGCGCAGCGGATGCAGGTGGACGCGATGTCCCAGGTGCCGCAGTGCTCGCGCAAGCTCGGCACGCTGTCGATCATCGACGGCGACGACGTCGCGGGCTGGCGCCAGTACAATCTGGCTTCGCCGCAGAAGCTGCTGCGCGTGATCGTCCAGCGGTCGGGCTGCTTCAACCTCGTCGATCGCGGCGCCGGCCTCAACGCCGCCCAGATCGAACGCGGCATCGGCAGCGACCTGGGCCTGCAGCGCGGCTCCAACGTCGGCAAGGGCCAAGTCAAGGCGGCCGACTACGTGCTCGTCGCCGAAGTGCAGGCCAAGGACTCCGACGCCGGCGGCAGCGCCGTGGCCGGCGCCGTGGGCGGCCTGATCGGCGGCGGCTTCGGCGCCCTGGTCGGCGGCATCAAGACCAAGAAGCTCGAGGCCAACACCGTCCTGTCGCTGACCAACGTCCGCACGACCGAGACCATCGCGGTCCAGGAAGGCTACGCGGCCAAGAACGACATCGGCTGGGGCGTCGGCGGCGGCGCGGGCTTCGGCGGCGCCGTGGGCGGCGGCTATGAAGACACCGAGATCGGCCGCATCGTCACCCTGTCGTTCGTCAACGCCTACAGCAAGATGGTCGGCGAGCTGGGCCTGGCCACCAACGGCGGTCAACCCGCCGCGGCCGCGGCTCCGGCCAAGACCTTCACCGCCACCCGCGCGATCAACATGCGCGCGGCGCCCGACGCCAAGGCCAAGCTGGTCCGCAATCTGCCGATCGGCGCCACGGTCTACCCGACCGGCGAGAAGAACGGCATGTGGTGGCAGGTCGCCGACGAGAACGACAACGTCGGCTGGGTGCTGAACACCGGCCTGGAGCCCTCCCGCTAAGAGCGCGTCCTGGCTGGCCTCGGCCAGCCAGGATCAACGGGCTCGCCTCTCTAGGGAGGGCCCGCACCCGGCGATGGGCTGCTAGTACAGCACGCCCATCGCCTGGCGCTCGAACGGCTTGAGCTCGTCGTTTCGCCCCTGCTTCACCTTGGTCGCCCATTCGGGGTCCTGCAGCAGGGCGCGGCCGACGGCCACCAGATCGAACTCGCCTCGGTCGAGGCGCTCCAGCAGCCGGTCCAGCGTGGCCGGCTGACTTGATTCTCCCCCGAAGGCGGCGATGAACTCGCCGCTCAGCCCGACCGAGCCGACGGTGATGGTCGGCTTGCCGATCAGCTTCTTGGCCCAGCCGGCGAAGTTCAGGTCGCTGCCCTCGTACTCGGGCTCCCAGAAGCGGCGCTGCGAGCAGTGGAAGATGTCCGCGCCCGCATCGGCCAGGGGCCGCAGCCAGGCCTCCATCTCCACCGGCGTCTCGGCCAGCTTGTGCGTGAAGTCCTGCTGCTTCCATTGCGACAGGCGGATGATCACCGGGAAGTCCTCGCCCACCTCGGCGCGCACCGCCTTCAGGATCTCGACCGCGAACCGCGACCGCTCCGGCAGCGTCTTGCCGCCCCAGTGGTCGTCGCGCAGGTTGACCCCGCCCCAGAAGAACTGGTCGATCAGATAGCCGTGGGCGCCGTGCAACTCGACCGAGTCGAAGCCCAGGGCCTTGGCCGCGCCGGCCGCCTTGCCGAACGCGGCGATGGTGTCGGCGACCTCGGCGTCGGTCATCGCCTCGCCGAACTGATGACCGGGCGAGGAATAGCCCGAGGGGCTGTCGTAGGCCCCGGGCGGCGTCCATTCGGGATCGCGCGTGCGCACGGCGCCGACGTGCCAGATCTGCGGCGCCATCACCCCGCCGGCGGCGTGGACCTCGTCGATGACGGTCTTCCAGGCCGCCAGCTCGGCGTCGCCATGGAAGCGCGGGACGTTCCTGTCGTTCAGCGAAGCGGGACGGGCCACGCCCGTGCCCTCCGAGACGATCAGACCGACATCATGTTCCGCGCGACGGCGGTAGTAGTCGGCCACCGCCTGTGTCGCCACGCCGTCCGGCGAGAACGACCGCGTCATGGGGGCCATGACGATGCGGTTCTTCAGGGTCAGCGACTTGACCTTGAAGGGCGAGAACAGATGGTCAGTGGACACGAGGCGCGGCTCCCGGCTGGCGAAGCCGGAACTTAAACAGTTGTTCGAACTCTCGACCATGGAGTTTTTCTTCAAGACGCACTCAGAACGGCGTTATGCTGAATCGTCCGGAGAGGGACGGACGGGGACGGACCTTGCACGACGGGGAAGCGCATAGCCTGCCCGACCTCCTGAGGGTGCGGCTGGCCGAGGGCCGGCCGGCCCAGGGGATCATCGACGGCTGGGAGCGGCTCGAGCACGCGATCGTCAGCGAACCGACGCTGCTGACCGAGGCCCTGATCGAAGCCTCGCGCTTCGCCCCCGAGCAGGGCGCGGCGGCCGTCGCCTCGCCCGCCGCGCTGGGCCGCGCCGTCGTCGATCCGAACGGCCTGGTGATCCAGGCCGACGCCGTCTTCCAGGCCTGGTTCGGCGCGACGCCGGACGAAAGCGTGTTCCGTCGGCTGATTCAGGCGGCGGTCAGAACCGGTCAGGCTTCCGGCCTGGTCGATACCGCCGACGGCTCCATCGTCGCCGCCTGCGCCGGCCGGCGGAGCGCCGCGACCCGCTGGCCGCTGTCCGGCGCGGCCCGCTGCGCCCTGGAAGCGGGCGGCTCACGCCTGGCCCTGCTCTGTTTCGCACCGTCGCGCGTCGGGGAGTTGGCCCGCCGCGCGACCGAGGCCTTCGGCTTCACGCCGCTGGAGGCGCGGCTGGCCGAGGCCCTGCTCGACGCCCCGAGCCTGGGCGCCGCGGCCGAACGGATCGGCGTCGGCCGCGAAACCGCCCGCGAGGCGTTGAAAAAGGCTCTGCGCAAGGCCGGCGCCCGCCGCTCGCCGGATCTCGTCCGTCGGCTGATGGACCTGATGTGCGGCGACCACCCTCCGCCCGGTCGGCTCGAAGCCGTGCTGGCCGCCAGCCTCGGCGCCACCGCGGCGGAGGCCCGCGCCGCCGCCCGTTTCGCCGGCGGCCTGACCGCCCGCGAGGTCGCCCGCGACCTGGGCCTCAGCGAGACGACGGTGCGGGGCCAGCTCAAGGCGGTGTTCGCCAAGGCCGGGGTCGGCAAGACCAAGGATCTGGTCCGGCTGGCCTCGGAGAGCGGCGCCCTGGCCGCCCTGGCCGGCGCGGCAGAAACGGTGCTGGAGCCGGCCGACCGCAACGGCCGCCTGCGGGTGGTGGCCGACGGCGACCGACGGATCGGCCTGACCGACTATGGCCCCCGCAGCGGCCGTCCGGTGATCGTCATGCACGGCGCCGGGACCGGCCGCCGCCTGCCGCCGCCGCTCGTCGTCGCCCTGCAGGCGCGCGGCTTTCGCCCGATCACGCCGCAACGCCCCGGCTATGGCCTGACCGACGTCGCGCGCGGCGACTACCTGGGCCAGGCGGCGGACGACATGGCCCGGGTTCTGGATGCGCTGCAGATCGATCGCGTGCGGCTTGTGGTTCGGGATTCCGGGACGCCCAGCGGCCTGCGCTTCGCGGCGGAACACCCGGGCAGAGTCGAGGCCGGCCTGGCGGTGAACCCCAAGCTGCCGTCCCCCCGCCACGCGCCGGCGATCCGGATCCCGACCAGTCTGATGGGGACCGTCGCCGGCGCCTTCATCACCAACCCCCACATCATCGAGCTGGTCGCCGAGACGCTGCGCCGGCAGACGCGGACCGAGCTGCTCGCCGAGGTCATGCGCCAGGCCCTGGCGGCCGCGCCCTGCGACAGCGCGACCCTGGAACAGCCCGGAGTGCTCGAGACTCTGGTCCGCGACGCCCAGGGCATGTTCGCCCGGACCAGCGCCGGTTTCGCCGCCGAGCACCGCGCCTATTCCGAGGGCTGGACGCCGCCCGAGGTCGTCGGCGGCGCCGGCTGGATTGTGGTCGAGGGCGAGGCGGTGGCCCTGGCCGGCAACCGCGAGGCCTGGAGCGGCCTGCCGAACGTCCGCCACCACCTGGTCCCGGACGCCGGCCTGCTGATCTATTTCCAGGCCCCGGAACTCATCGCCGACCTGACGGCCCGAGCCTGAGGGACCACGGTCCCGGGGGTCAGAGCCCCAGGACCAGCTTGGCCATGATGTTGCGCTGGATCTCGTTCGAGCCGGCGTAGATGGAAGCCTTGCGATAGTTGAAATAGGCGGGCGCCGCCGGCCCGGCGTAGTCCGGGCCCGGCCGCGGCTCGTTGGTCGCCGCCCAGGTGTCCTGGACGAACGGCGCGGCGTAGTTTCCGACCGCCTCCAGGGCCAGTTCGGTGATCGCCTGCTGGGTTTCCGACCCCGCGCATTTCAGCATCGACGAGGCCGGCCCCACCGGCTCTCCGGAGCCCATGGCCGAAAAGATGCGCAGCTCGGTGGCGTTCAGGGTCGCGATCCTGATCTCCATCTCGGCCAGTTTGCGCTGGAAATCGCGGTCACGGATGAGCGGCTCCCCACCGTCGCCGAACTCGGCCGAGGCGATGGCCTTCACCTTCTTGAGCGCGTGCATCAGGCCGGGGGCGTAGGCGTTGCCGCGTTCGAACTCGAGCAGATACTTGGCGTAGGTCCAGCCCTTGCCCTCTTCGCCGATGCGGTTGGAGACCGGGACGCGGACGTTGTCGAAGAAGACCTGGTTGATCTCCTGCTGCCCCTCGGCCGGACCGTCCAGCGTCGGAAGCGGCTTCACCGAAACGCCGGGCGTGTCCATCCGCAGCAGCAGGAAGGAGATGCCCTGTTGCGGCTTGCCGCCGGCGTCGGTCCGCACCAGGCAGAACATCCAATCGGCCCACTGGGCGTGGGTCGTCCAGATCTTGCTGCCGTTGAGGACGTAGTCGTCACCGTCGCGTTCGGCCTTCATGGACAGACTGGCCAGGTCGGAGCCGCTGCCCGGCTCGGAGTAGCCCTGGCACCACCAGATGTCCGACTGCAGGATCGGCGGCAGATGCTGCTTCTTCTGCTCCTCGGAGCCGAAGGCCATGATCACCGGAGCCACCATGGTCAGGCCCATGGGCGAGGCGCGCGGCGCGCCGGCCAGGCTCATCTCCATGTTGTAGATGTAGGCCTGCGAGGCGGTGAACCCCGGCCCGCCGTGCTCGACCGGCCAGTTCGGCGCCGCCCAGCCGCGCGCGGCCAGCAGCTTCTGCCATTTCACCTGGCCGGCCTTGTCGAGATAGCCGTTCTTGGACTGCGACATCTGCTTGCGCAGGTCGGCGTCGTAGTTCGTGGCGATCCAGTCGCGGACCTCGCGCTGGAAGGCCTTGTCCTCTTCGGAAAACGCGAGGTCCATCGGCGTTACTCGACGCCGTCGAGGTACTCGATCGACGGCGCGGCGGCCATCGTCGGCCCCATCGCCGCGCCAGCGGCCTTGAAATACTCGGTCGAGCCGTGAGCCTTCAGTGCGTCGGCCGAGGCGTAGACCTCCAGAACCTTGTAGACGCCCTCTTCGGTGCGGCTCTTGGTCAGCTGGTACATCAGGCAGCCCGGCTCGTTGGCCTTCACCTTGGCCGCCAGACCCAGGAAGACCTTCTCGAACTCGCTCGCCTTGGCGGGCTGCACCTTCAGGGTCGCGACTACGCCGATCATCCGTTCCTCCCGAACACTTGTTTGAAGTGCGCGCACCATGCGGCGGCCCGGCGGCCGGCGCAAGGGTGACGTGGAGGGAAGCGGACGATCGGCGCGGCCGGCCGCGGGCGGGCCGCCCTAGGGTTTCACGGCCCAGCCTTCGGCCGGGTCGACCCAGATGGCGTACTGCGCCACCCGGGGCTTGCCGTCGACCGTCAGCAAGGTCATGAAGCCGTCGTCCTTGACGGAATAGGCGGTGCAGCCCTCCATGCCCTTGACCGTCTCGAGCATGTCGCCGACGCCCTTGCGGACGCGATCGACCAGCGCCGCATCGGCGGGACGGTCGTCCTGAAGCACTTCCAGGGTCGCCGCGTCGGGCATGGGCTCGCACACCGAGCCGTCCCGGACCACGACCGGGTTGGTGTAGCGGACCGTCACCCAAGGCTTGTTGGAGACCCGCATGACCGAGGTGTTGGCGATCTTGCCGTCGGCGTCGAAGGCGAAACGCATCACCGCCGTGCAGCTCCGCCCTTCCTTCTTCGGCGTCTGGCAGAGCACCTTGCCGGCGCGCGCCGGGGCCAGCGGATCCCCCACCTTCAGCATCGGAGGCGCTTCGGCCGCGGGGGCCGCGGCGGTCGACAGGACGGCGGCCAGAGTCAGCATCAGCATCGCGTAGTTCCTCCCCGATCTTGTTTTCATGACCGGGTCTGCACACGCCCCGGCTCTCCGTAGAGGCGAATTTGGCCGATCACCCCACCTCCTGGCGAGCGATATTCCATCGGACGATGCGCCGGACCAGGTCGTCCGGCGGCGGGGCGTCCGGCGCGAACCGCACCGTCCCCTTGCTCGTCGAGAAGCCGGCCAGCTCTTCGGCGAACGCGTCCATGACCGCGCCCGGATAGAAGCTGCAGTGTTTCGCCGCCGCGCCCAGGTGCGCCACCGCCTTGCCGCCGACCTTGAAGGTCGGGATGCCGTAGCTGATCCCCTCGACCGCGTTCGGCGCCGCCGCCAGGATCACCGCCCGCAGCCGCCGCAGCGCCGCCTGATAGGGCTCGGGAACCGCGGCGAGATAGGCCTCGACGGCGGGTGGCGGCGAAGGAGAAGCCGGAGGCGGACCGGGGGCGGCGGGCATGACGGGCTCCTTGAGGCGGCCGGGTCAATCCAGGCGTTCGACGCGTCCGATCCGCAGGCGGCCGACGGTCAGGTCGTCGACCTGCAGCCGCCGCACCCGGGCCCGGCCGACCACAAGCCGGCCGATCGCCAGAGCCCCGACGGCGACCGCACCCACGGCCAGGGCGCCGAGCATGAGGCCGCCCAGCGCCGCCGCCCCGACGGCGTCGGCGCCGATAGCGACGGCGCCGATAGCGACGGCGGGCTTGGCGGCGGGCTTGCGGGGCGCTTGATCGGCCATGGCGGAAGAATGATCCAGACACGGAACGGCGCAACCGCTTTCCGCCCCTTCTCCTCGCCGACCTCCCCTCTCCTCCCCTTCAGGGGAGGGGGACCATGCGAAGCATGGTGGAGGGGCCCAAAAGCGTATCCGCCACGCGCGCCCTCTCCCCGCCCGCAACGCCCCGCCTTCGGCGCCCCGCCCCTCCCCGCCCTCGGGGAGGGAACCCCGCCTTCGATCCCATGGATGTCAGCGTGCCGGGCGGACCGGGCTGGTCTAGGCCGGGCCTGCGGCCCGCCGCGCCGCGCCGCGGCCGCGCGGAGCGCGAGCCTTGAGCAGCCCGGACCGCCCGGCGATCGTCCCGCCATGAGATGAAGGGACAGGTGCGGGACTCACCCTAATCCGCATGTCCCCGCGAAGGCGGGGACCCAAGCCGAGCGCGCCGTTGCGCCAACGGTGAACCAGGCGGACTCGGCTTGCCCTGGCGTCGCTGGGGCGGACCGCGCGAGTGAGGTTCAGCGCCCTACGCCTCCGCCGCCCCATCCCCCACGGCCACGACCAGCGCCGTCAGCCGCGCGCGGACCGGCCCGGGCGGGACGGCCAGCCAGGCGGCGGCCAACTCGACCCCGCCGGGCGCGGCCAGCATGTCGGCGACCAGTCCGGTCACCTGCCCCCGCCCAGACCCGCCCTGCCCGCCGCCGCCCGTCTCCAGCCCCTCGAAGAAGGCCCCCGGCGCACAGCCCAGCGCCCCGGCGATGGCGTGCAGGACCGAGGCGCTGACCCGGTTGGCCCCGCGCTCGTACTTCTGGATCTGCTGGAAGGTCAGCCCCACCCGCGCGGCCAGCGCCTGCTGCGTCATCTCCGCCCCGCGCCGCCGCACCCGGATCGCCCGCCCGACGTGGCGGTCGACGGGGTGGGGTTCTCCAACCACGCGCTCCACTCGCTCCATGACCTCAGAAATCCCCCGCGCCATAGCAAATACATATTATAGTTGATAATCAAAGCCGACGCGAGCCGTCAAGGCTGGCCGCATGACGGACATGCGGCACCTCGTCGGGGAAAACGTGAAACGGCTGAGGCTCGCCGCCGGCCTGACCCAGGAGCAGTTCGCCGAACGCTCCGGCTTCAGCCAGCAGTACATCAGCGACCTCGAACGCGGCCGCCGCAACCCAACGGTGGTGAGCCTGTATGAGCTGGCTCAGGCGCTGAGAGCCGAGGTGGTGGAGTTGATTGCTGCATCTCAGACGGGGTAGCGGCTCGGTCGCAGACGCCGGTTGAGACCCCTTTCCTCACTGGGAGTGAGCCCCTCCTTCGATCTCATGGATGCAAGCGTGCCGACCGGCTCAGGTAAGTCAAGGACTGGCCTCCAGCCCGCCACACCGTGGCCGCGCGCAAGCGCGGTCCTTGAGTGACCTGGACCGGTCGGTGAACGCCTCGGCATGAGATAAAGGGTGGGAGTGGGTGTGGGCCTACGGGTGCCTCAAACAGTAGTTTGAGGAAAATCCCCAGTAGTGGTTGCCAACGACATTCGCACACACCAACTCCAACCCAAGCCCGATGTGTATCCCACGTCGCGGCCTTCGGCGCCTTCATGCGGTGTCGTCACATGTGTGCGTAAGCGCGCAGCCCGGCGACCCGGAGACCGGTTCAGGCCCGTTGCCAGATGATGGTGGCGTGTCGGGATCGCAACAGCATGGAGGAAGCGAGATGCTCGAAGCGCTAAGCTCGGGTCGGGCCATCAGCTTAAGTGACGGAGGCCGGGAGGGCGGGGAGCCACTTCGCGCCAAGGTTGCAATTTGTTCACGTTTTGTTCTCAACATCGAGGGCGCGTGGAAGGTTGCCGCCGCCAGGTGGGCCACTATCTTAGTGGTTGCTGCGGTGACCTTCTCAGGTCAGGGTTCCTTCCTGATCTCGTGGAGCGGGGGCCGCCACTTTGGTACGGTGTCGTCACATGTGTGCGTAAGCGCGCAGCCCGGCGACCCGGAGACCGGTTCAGGCCCGTTGCCAGATGATGGTGGCGTGTCGGGATCGCAATGCCATTGACTGCCCCGGGGCGCATTCCGAGCACACCGGGGGGAAGGCATGGCGCGAAGGCTACCTAGTTGCTTTTCAGAAGAGGCGATCCGGCTTGTTTGGGCGGATTCGCGAGACCGTTCTCCGGGAACGGCAGGCAGTCCAGGCATCGACGGGGTCTCCGGTGCCGAGTTCTCCTCTGATCTAAAGTTTCAAATCAGCCGCATCCGAAAGCAACTGCAAAGCCAAACTTATCAGTTTAGCCGACTCCGTGTTTTTCCGATCCCGAAGAAATCTGGCGGCGAGCGCATTATCGCCGTGCCAACGGTTCGAGATCGCCTCGTCCAGCGCGTTGTGCTGAGGCACCTGGAAAACGACAGCAAGTTTCACGCTGCATCTACCATCGCTTACGGCTTCTCAAAGGGGCGAACGCTCGGTGCAGCGCAATTGGCCGCTCTTCATCTTCGCGCTACCCGTCCATGGGTGCTTCAAGCCGACATCGTTAGCTTCTTCGATCGCATCGACCGACGGATCCTACGCCGTAAGGTATTGAAGGCCGTCCGCAGCAAGATCGTCCGCGAGATTCTGGATCAGATCATCGCTTGCGAGTTGGATGAAAGCGACCCCAAGGCAGCCTCGCTGGCCATTGAAAATCAGATCAAGCGAGGGGTCGGGTTGCGCCAAGGAATGCCAGCATCACCGATGCTGTCCAACCTCTTGTTGAAGGAGTTCGATCAAAGCCTCACGCGAGCTGGATTTCACGCGGTCCGCTATGCTGACGACATTGCGATATTCGGCCAGACGCAGAGCGAATGCCTTGGTGCCCTAGCCTTCATAAGGTCGGAGCTACAAACCCTGAAGCTCGATGTGCCTGAACTCAGTGCTGCAACGAAAACCAACATCTCCGGTCCTACCGAAGATGTCGAATTCCTCGGCGTGGCCATCAGATGTTTCGCTGACGGCTACAAATTTTGCATCCCGAGTGAAAAGCTAAAGAAAATCGAGAACGGCCTGATTGCAGTTTCATCGTTCGAATACTGCAAGAAACATCGCCGCACTATCCCAGAGATGATGCGCACCATCGACGCGATGATAGCCGGGCACGCCCGATCTATGGCCCATGTTTCCGACCTCGACAGCTTCATAGGCCGTCTCGCCAAGCTAAAGCGGGATAGTGTGAGACGGTTGCTGGAAGGCGTTCTAGGGGCAACGGTGGTTGCCAATCTCACCCAAGAGAAGCGCGCCGTGCTCGGCGTAGAACCATTCTACCCCTAAACCTTCACCTCGATCTCCCCGCCGAGCTCCCTGAACTTCTTGCTCATCTCGGCCATGCCGGCCTCCGCTTCCCCCGCCCCGGCCGGCGCGTTCGGCGCGATCCCCGCCGCGTACTCCCGCACCTCCTGGGTGATCTTCATCGAGCAGAACTTCGGGCCGCACATGCTGCAGAAGTGGGCCGTCTTGTGGGCTTCCTTCGGCAGGGTGGCGTCGTGGAACTTGCGGGCCGTCTCCGGATCCAGGCCGAGGTTGAACTGGTCCTCCCAGCGGAACTCGAACCGCGCCCGGCTGACGGCGTCGTCACGCAGGTGAGCGGCGGGGTGGCCCTTGGCCAGGTCGGCGGCGTGGGCGGCCAGCTTGTAGGTGATGACCCCGGTCTTCAGGTCGTCGCGGTCCGGCAGGCCCAGGTGCTCCTTGGGCGTGACGTAGCAGAGCATCGCCGTGCCGAACCAGCCGATCATCGCCGCGCCGATGGCGCTGGTGATGTGGTCGTAGCCGGGGGCGATGTCCGTGGTCAGCGGGCCCAAGGTGTAGAACGGCGCTTCGTGGCAGTGCTTCAGCTGCTCGTCCATGTTCTGCTTGATCTTGTGCATGGCCACGTGGCCGGGGCCCTCGATCATCACCTGGCAGCCGTGCTCCCAGGCGACCTTGGTCAGCTCGCCCAGGGTGCGCAGCTCGGCGAACTGGGCCTCGTCGTTGGCGTCGCGGGTGCTGCCCGGGCGCAGGCCGTCGCCCAGAGAGAACGAGACGTCGTAGGCGCGCATGATCTCGCAGATCTCGTCGAAGCGCTCGTACAGGAAGCTCTCGCGGTGGTGCGCCAGGCACCACTTGGCCATGATCGACCCGCCCCGGGAGACGATGCCGGTGACGCGCTTGGCGGTCAGCGGGATGAACGGCAGGCGCACGCCGGCGTGGATGGTGAAGTAGTCCACCCCCTGCTCCGCCTGCTCGATCAGGGTGTCGCGGAACACCTCCCAGGTCAGGTCCTCGGCGACGCCGTTGACCTTCTCCAGCGCCTGGTAGATCGGCACCGTGCCGATCGGCACCGGGCTGTTGCGGACGATCCAGTCGCGGATGTTGTGGATGTTGCGGCCGGTCGACAGGTCCATGACCGTGTCCGCGCCCCAGCGCGTGGCCCAGACCATCTTGTCGACCTCGTCGGCGACGGTGCTGAGCACGGCGGAGTTGCCGATGTTGGCGTTGATCTTGACCAGGAAGTTGCGGCCGATCGCCATCGGCTCGACTTCCGGGTGGTTGATGTTGGCCGGGATGATGGCGCGACCGCGGGCGATCTCCTGGCGGACGAACTCGGGGGTCACGAAGTCCGGGATGGAGGCGCCGAAGTCCTCGCCGTCGCGGACGCAGGGGGCGTTCTGCTCGCGGCGCAGGTTCTCGCGGATGGCGACGTATTCCATCTCGGCCGTGATGATCCCGGCGCGAGCGTATTCCAGCTGGGTGACCGGCCGGCCGGCCTTGGCGCGGAAGACCTTGCGGCTCGCCGCCGGGAAGGCCGGGGCCAGATGGCGGCCCTGGGCGAAGCCGTTGTCCTCGGGCTTCACTGCGCGAGGCTCGGCGACCTCCTCCACGTCGCCGCGAGCAGCGATCCAGGGCGCGCGGATGGCGTCCAGGCCGGTCTCGATGTCGATCTTGGCGTCCGGGTCGGTGTAGGCGCCCGAGGGGTCGTAGACCGTCAGGGGTGGCTCGTTGGCCGACGGGTGCAGCTCGATCTCGCGGAACGGCACGCGCAGGTCGGGGAACAGCTCGCCCGAGGCGTAGACCTTGCGCCCGCCCAGGCGCGGGCCGATGGCGACGTCGTCGGTCTTCGGCGTGACGCCATTCTTGTTCGGGGGCGTGTGAGCGTTCATGGCGCGGTTTCCTAAAACTGCGCCGGCAACGGGGACTCCCCCCTCTTGCGGGGAAGCGGTCTCTCCCTTCGCCGGCATGACCCGGATCAGGTTCGGCGCGTCACGGCTTCAGCCGAATCTCAGCGCCTTGAGCGGCGCCCCGCGGAGAACGGGCGGACACTAGGCCGGAGGCCGCGCCAGAGCAAGCGCGTCGGGGCGGGCCTGAGGAGCGCCAGGCCGGTTGAACGACGGTCTTCGAACGGCCAAGGTTCGCAATCCTTCACCAGAGGCTCGCCATGCGCCCTGCCCTCGCCTTCACCCTGCTCCTGGCCGGCGCAGCCGTCGCCGCGCCCACAGCCGCCCAACCGGCCTATCCCGTGAAGATCCCCGCCCCGGGCGGCGAGGTCGTCATCCCGTCCGCCCGCCACCAGGCGTCCTACGACGAATTCCACTACGCGCCGGCCCGGCGGGTCGGGGACGTCATCTACGTCTCCGGCGTGATCATCGGGCCGGCTCCCGACGAGGGGACCGACGCGGCCGCTTTCGAGCAACAGGTCCGCCGGGCGTTCAAGCAGTTGGACGCGACGCTGAAGGCCGCCGGCGCGAGCTTCGGCGACGTGGCCATGATCAACAGCTTTCACGTCTGGGAGGGGCCGAACGCCCCGATGCCGCGCGGCGACCAGATCACCATCATCAACAAGGTGAAGGCCGAGTACGTGAAGGGTCCGCACCCGGCCTGGACGGCGGTGGGAACCACCGGCCTGCTGGCCCCGCGCGGCGTGGTCGAGATCCAGCTGATCGCCTACGCTCCCAAGGGCGGCTGAACCACGGGGAAGAGGCCCGGTCCGACCTGTTGGACGCCCTCCTTTCAGCCGCTAGAGTGATCGGGGGGACGTTCAATGACTCAGCATTTTTCGATCGGCCGGGTCCTGGCCGAAGCCGGCGGACTGATCGCCCGGCGGTGGCCGGTGCTGCCGCCGACCGTGCTTCTGTACGGCCTCGCCCTGGCCGGGCTGCATCTGGCGACCGAAAGGCTCCCCGCGGAGATGCTGGGCCTGATCGATTCCTCGGCGGTCGATCTCAGATCCTTGGGCGGGCAGGCGGCGCAGACGGTCATCGACAGCCTCGCCCTGGCGCTGATCCTCAGCGCCCTGCTCTCGCCCGCCGCAGGCCTCCGCGGCGCCGAGGGGCGGCTGGCGGCCCTTCGCTCGGCGGCCGTCCACTTCCCGGCGATCCTTCTGGCCCAGGGCCTGATCGTCCTGCCGATGCTGATCGCCACTCTGCTGAGAAGTCTCGCCGTGTCCCTGGCGATTGGGCTCGACCTGTCCCTGGCGTCGGTGGCGTGGCGCATCGCCCTGCTGGTCTACCTCGGGGGGATCGGCAGCCTCATGGCGCTGGCGGTCCTCGGCATGGCGCCCCCCGCCGCCGTGGCCGAGAACAGACCGGCGCGCGACGCGCTGCGTCGTAGCCTGGAGCTGACCCGCAAGCGCGGCCCGTTGCTGTTCGGGCTGTATCTCGCCGCCTTCCTGGTCCTCGCCGTCGCCGGCTACGCGCCGGTCTTCCTCATCCTCCAGCAAGGCGCCGCCATTCCCATCTGGGTGTCCTGGATCACCGCCCCGCTCGCCATGACCGTCAAAGCCCTCGCCTTCGCGGCCCTGTTCCTGGAACTGCGCAGACTTTCCGCGCCGACCGAGACCGCCGCTACAGCCGCCGCGCCTTGAAGGTGTCGCACTGGCCGGGATCGCCGCTCTCGTAGCCGACGCGGAACCAGCGCATGCGCTGTTCGGCGGTGCCGTGGGTGAAAGCGTCCGGGACGACGCGCCCCTGAGTGCGGCGCTGGATCGTGTCGTCGCCGACGGCGCTGGCCGCGCCCAGGCCCGACTCCAGGTCGCCCTGCTCCAGCGCGATCTTGCCGCCGGACGCTGCGCCCGCGTGGGCGGCCCACACCCCGGCGTAGCAGTCTGCCTGCAGCTCGACCCGGACCGCGCCGCTCTCCGCCCCGCTGCCGCCGCGGCTGTTGCGCAGCGAACCGGTCAGGTTCTGGACGTGATGGCCGACCTCATGGGCGATGACATAGGCGCGGGCGAACTCGCCCTTGGCGCCGAACTGGCTCTCCAGCTCGTTCCAGAAGCTGAGATCCAGATACACCTTGCGATCGTTCGGGCAGTAGAACGGCCCCATCGCCGCCTGGCCGGTTCCGCAGGCGGTGCCGGTGGCCTGGTCGTAGAGCACCACGTCCTCCGGCGGAGCGTAGCGCTGGCCGGCGCGCTGGAAGAGCTGGCTCCAGACGTCGGTCGTCGAGGTCTCGATCACATCGACGAAGGCGCCGGCCTGATCCTGGGGACTGCCCTGCTTGCCGGCCTGTTGCTGCTGGACCTGGGCGCTGGTCCCGCCGCCCTCGCTGACCATGTTCATGACCTGGCCCGGGTCCATGCCGAACACGAAGATGCCGATCAGGGCGACGACGATGCCGCCGACGCCGATCCCGCCGACAGCCCCGACGGGCCCGATCCCGCGCCGGTCGTCGATGTTTCCCGATCGCCTGCCGCCTTCCCAGCGCATGGGCGTCTCCTCCCTTGGGTTCGTGAGTTCAGGCTGCCCCCAAACAGCGGCCCGCGTCTAGCGCCTGTCGCTGCTCGCGGTGACCGCCCTCACCCGCGCGTTCGAGCGCGCCATGGCCTCGGCCATCAGGGCGTCCATCCGCGCCTGGTCTGAGGTCAGCATCGGCGTCGGGCGCTCCAGCGGCGGCGCCATCTCGATCGTCGAGGGCGCGCGCGGCGGCAGCGAGACCGACGGGCCTCCGGCCAGGGCGTCGGCCGGCATGGAGCGCAGGGTCGCCTCGGTCTGGGCGCGTTGCTGGCGAGCCTGCGCCTCCAGCCGCCGGGCCAGGGCGTCGCGCTCGGCGTCCCGCTGAGCCTGCAGGGCCGCGGCGCGCTGCCGCTCCCAGGCGGGATCGGGCTGAGCCAGGGCCGGCCCGGCCAGGGCGAGGGTCAGCAGCAGGGTCGCGGCGACGCGCATCATCCACTCCAGATGGGGTCCGCCTGCCTAACGCGCGAGAGCATGGATGGTCTCAGCGCCCCGACGGCGGATCGTTCCCTCGCCCTTCGAGACGCTCGCTTGAGGGTCCGCGTCTCGAACCACGCAGGGCCTCTCCCCTAAGGCCGCGCCACCGTGAACCGGGTCAGCTCCTGGCGCGGAGCGTCCCAGTCGGGACGCAGCTCCAGGGCCTTCTGATAGTCGAGCCAGGCGGCCTTCATGTCGTCCAGACCCTCCCAGGCCAGGGCGCGGTTGAAATAGGCCTTCTCCGGCTCGTCCGGTCCGAGCGCCAGGCCGCGATCGATCTGGGCCACGCCCTCGCGGTAGCGCCGCTGGGCGATGAAGGCGGCGCCGCGGTTGACGAACGCCTCGCCCAACTGAGGCTCCAGCGCCAGGGCGGCGTCGAAGTCCCGGCCGGCCTCGGCATAGGCCTTGCGGCGCAGCTGGATGACCCCGCGATTGACCAGGGTGCCGGCGCGGTCGCGGCGCAGCAGCGGCTGGCTTTCCAGCGCTTGGGTGCAGAGCTCGATCGACGCACGGTCGTCTCGTCCGGCGACGGCGGCCTGGGAGCAGGCGTTGGCCATGCCGCCGCCGAGCACGAAGGCCGCGGCAGAGGCCGCTCCCGCAGGCAGGAGGACCGCGGCCGCGAAGACGAGGAACGCGAACACGACTTTCGGGGACATGGCGTCGCCTCGCTGCGTGCTGGTGTATGAAGGCAGCATAACACAGTTGCGCCACAGGATTCGCATGAACCTCGCCAAGTTCCCCCGCGCCCGCTTCGCGCACCTGCCCACGCCGCTGGAACCCGCGCCGCGCCTGAGCGCCGAGCTCGGGATCGACCTGTGGATCAAGCGCGACGACTGCACCGGTCTGGCCGGCGGCGGCAACAAGACCCGCAAGCTGGAGTTCCTGCTCGGCGAGGCCCTGGAACAGGGCGCCGACACCCTCATCACCCAGGGAGCGGTCCAGTCCAACCATGTGCGCCAGACCGCAGCGGCGGCGGCCAACTTCGGCCTCGGCTGCCGGATCATCCTGGAGAACCGCACCGGCAACCAGGCCGACGACTACCTCTGGAACGGCAACGTGCTGCTCGACCGCCTGCTGGGCGCCCAGATCCGCACCGTCGTCGCCGGCGCCGACATGAACGCCGAGCTGCTCTCCGAAGCCGAGATCGTGCGCAAGGCCGGCGGGACGCCGTACATCATCCCCGGCGGCGGCTCGAACGCGGTCGGTTCATTGGGCTACGTCGACTGCGCGCTGGAGCTGGCGGCCCAGGCCAACGACGAGGGCCTCGTCATCGACCGTATCGTCACCGCCACCGGCAGCGCCGGCACCCATGCGGGCCTCGTCGCCGGCCTGGCGGTCAGCGGCGCCGACATCCCGGTGCTCGGCATCGGCGTGCGGGCGCCCAAGGCCAAGCAGGAAGAGGCGGTGTTCAGCCTGGCCGTCGAGACCGCCGGCCGCCTGGGCCACGCCGACCGCGTTACGCGCGACCTAGTGGTCGCCGACTGCGACTACGTCGGCGAAGGCTACGGCCTCATCGACCAGGACGTGGTCGAGGCGCTGAAGCTGGCGGCCCGGACCGAGGGCCTGCTGCTCGACCCCGTCTACACCGGCAAGGCGATGAAGGGTCTGATCGCCCTGGCCCGCAAGGGCGCCTTCGAGGGCCAGACGGTGGTGTTCCTGCACACCGGCGGGGCCCAGGGGCTGTTCGCCTATCGCGACGAGCTGGACGCGATGCTGTGAGGCGTCGCGTCCTTCGACACGGCCCTCCGGGCCTGCTCAGGATGACTATGATCGTAGTCATGGCGGGCGGCGCGAAGCGCGTGACGAACCATGCACGGCGCCGCCGCCCATGAAGACCCTCGGCGTTCTCGGCGGGATGGGTCCGGCGGCGACGCTGGACTTCCTGGCCAAGCTGCAGGCGGCGACGCCCGCGACACGGGACCAGGACCATCTGCGGGTGCTGGTCGACATCAACCCGCATGTTCCCGACCGGAACGCCGCGGACACCGAGCCGGGGCCGGTGCTGGCCGAGATGGCCCGCAACCTGGCCCAGGCCGGCGCCCAGGTGCTGGCCATCGCCTGCAACACCGCCCACGCCTTCGCCGAGGACGTCCGACGCGGGTCGGGCCTGCCGCTGATCGACATGATCGACGTGGCGATCGAGGCCGCCCGCGGGGCCGGCGCGCGGCGTGTCGGAGTGGTCGGCACGCCCATGGCGCGGGACCTCTATGCCGAGCGGCTGGCCGGCGCGGGGCTGGAGCCGATCCTGCTCGACGCCGAGGGCCAGGCGCGGTTCATGGACGCGCTCTATCGCATCAAGGGCGGCGACCTGGGCCCCGAGGTCCGCGCCGCCATGGCCGCCCTGCTCCGCGGGCTCGCCGCCGACGCCGTGATCGCCGGCTGCACGGAGATCCCGCTGGTCGTGGCGCCGGACGCCCTGGACGTCCCGCTGATCGACGCCGGCGAGACGCTGGCGCGGCGCTGCGTGGAGGTTTGCCGGGGCTAGCGCGTTGCGTCCTTCGAGACGCTCGCCTGGGGCTCGCTCCTCAGGATGACGAATTCAGTTGGTCGCCACTCACACTCGTCATGGTGAGGAGCCGGCCCTAAGGCCGGCGTCTCGAACCACGCACGGCCTAAGCCGCCCGGAACACCGGCTTGTCCCCCAGCACGGTCGCCCGGGTCATGATCCGCCGGTGCGGCAGGAAGTCGTCGACGGCGCGGTGCTGGGTGCAGCGGTTGTCCCAGAAGGCCACGTCGCCCGGCCGCCAGCGCCAGCGGACCACGAACTCCGGCTGCTGCACATGCTGGTTCAGGAAACCCATGATCGCGCGGTTCTCCTCGCGGCGCAGACCCTTGATCCGGCGGGTGAACACCGAATTGACGAAGATGCAGGGCTCGCCGGTCTCGGGATGGGTGCGGATCACCGGATGGGTCACCGGCGGGTTGGCGGCGACCGCCTTCTCGTACTGCTCGCGGCCCGCCTGCGACCCGGCCAGGCCTTCGGGCGTGAAGGCGTAGGCGAAATCGTGGACCGCCTCGAGCCCCTCGAGGAAGCGCTTCATCGGTTCCGACAGCGCGCGATAGGCGGCCGTGGTCGAGGACCACATGGTGTCGCCCCCGACCGGCGGCAGCTGGCGGGCGGCCAGGATCGACCCCATCGGCGGGGTCTCGATGAAGGTGACGTCCGTGTGCCAGAAGTTGTTGTCGGTCGGATTGTCGACGTGGTTGTCGATGACCATGATCTCGGGGTGCTCGGCGTTGCGGTCGTACAGCGGATGGACATGCAGCTCCCCGAACCGCGCGGCGAAATCGCGCTGCTGGCCGGGGGTCGCGTCCTGCCCCTCGAAGAAGATCACCTGATGATCCAGCAGGGCTTGGCGGATGTCGGCGATCAGGTCGTCGGACGCCCGCTCGGCCATGTTCACCCCGCGCAGGATCGCCCCGATGGCGGGCGTCAGGGGTTCGATCTGCAGAACGTTGGAGCGGGTCATGAGGGGCGTCCCTAGCGGCGCGCCGAGCGCCGGAACGAACACTGTTCCGCCGCAGCAGGCGGTGGACAACCCCCTAATTGAGGTAGGGCGCGCGGCGCCCACGCTCTATGGTCGGCGCTCAGAGACCCGGCTGGAGGGATTCGCAGCATGAAGAAGACCGTTCTCACCGCACTCGGCTTCGCCGCCCTGGGCGTCCTGGCGTTCGCCGCCGCCCCGGCCTCGGCCAAGCCCTACCCGGCCGGAGGCGTGACCGCCCAGGAAGTGGCCGCCGTTCTGAAGGCCAAGGGCTACAAGGCCGAGGTGACCCGCGACGACTCCGACGATCCGCTGGTCAAGAGCGCGGCGGAAGGCGTCGATTGGAGCGTCTACTTCTACAACTGCGCCAAGGATCGCTGCGAGAGCATCCAGTTCTCGGCCGGCTTCGACCTGGAGCACGGGATCACCTACTCGAAGGCCAACGAGTGGAACTACACCAAGCGCTTCGGGCGGGCGGCCCTCGACGACGAGATGGACCCCTACATCCGCTACGACCTCGACACCGAGAAGGGCGCCAGCTCCGAACAGCTCGAACTGGCCGTCGACACCTGGCTGCTGGTCCTGCCGCAGTTCGTCGAGTTCATCGGCTTCAAACCCTAGCGCCCTGGAGCCTGCCTCCGAGGGGCGGGCTCCGGCTCTGACGCCCTAGCCCGCGCCGCGGTCCCGATCCTCGAGACGGCGGCGCACTTCAGCGTGGGCCGCGGCGTCCAGGCGATAGCCGTGGATCAGCCCCGCCGCGCCGAGCGCCAGCAGCGCCGGACCGAAGATGAACATCGCCGACAACGTGGTCAGGGCCGCCTCGGCGTTGGCGGCGCCCCTGGTCGGTTCGAACCCGACCCGATCCAGGGCGTAGAGGCTGCCGCCCACGGCCAGCATGGAGCCGATCTTCACCGAGCCGGTGAGCAGGGAGAACAGCAGCCCGGTGCGGTCGACGCCGCTCGACAGCCGTTCCTCGTCGCCGACATCGGCCATCATCGCCTTGAGCAGCACCGGCCCGGCCGCGAACGGCAGGCCGGCCACGAACATGGCGCAGAAGAGGAAGATCACCGAGGGCGGCGCGATCAGCACCGACAGCTGAGCCAGGGCCCAGGCCACGCCGCCGATGGTCAGCGCGCGGTGCTTGCCCAGGCGGTTGGCCAGACGCGTCCACAGCGGCGCCCCGACCAGGGCGCCGAGGAAGTAGAGGATCAACGCCAGGCCCGCGAGGCCGCGGTCGATCCCCTTCACGGCGTCGAAGTAGAAGAACAGCAGCGTCCCCGCGAGCGCCAGGCCGGTGCCCCAGAGGATGTCGGCTCCCAGCAGCCGCAGGACCGTCGGCCGCTTCAGCAGCGCCCAGAAATGCGACAGGCGCGGCGGCTCGTGATGCGGCTTCACCGGCGGCTCCGGCATGATCGCCAGAGCCAGGACGGCGGTGACGGGGAGGATCAGCATGGCGAACCAGCCCATGGCCTGGATCCCGTCGGTGAAGGTCCCGCCGAAGCCGTATTTCACCAGCGGCGGCAACAGCAGGATGACGATCATCCCGGTCGCGCTCATCGTCTGCCACCAGCCGTAGACGCGGGATCGGTCCTCGTAGGCCGGCGCGATCATCGCGCCCCAGGCCATATGGGCCAGCTGCCCCATCGACTGGCCCGCAAAGCCGACGATCAGCCAGATCAGGATGTAGGCGCCGGTGATCCCCGGCTGGGCCATGAACAGCATGAACACCGCCAGCATGGCGATCGGGGCGCCAGCGACGAACCAGACGCGGAACCGCCCCCAGCGACTGTTGGTGCGGTCCATCAGCAGGCCCAGGGCCGGATCGAACCACAGGTCGAAGAAGCGCACCGCCATGAAGGCCCAGGCCAGGTCCGCCTGCCGCACGCCCAGGTCGGTGGCGTAGTAGTTGGGCAGGTAGGCCGTGACCGGCATCAGCATCGCGGCGAGCGGAATGCAGGGCGTCGAAAAGATCGCCAGTCGCCAGGCGCTCAGCCTGACCGCGCTCGCAGGCGCATCCGCCGGGCGCGCGGCGCCCGCCTCCAACTCCAGAGCCATGTCCCGCCTCCCCTGCGGATCGCCCCCGGTCTTCCGGGTGGGTGAACGATGTTCACGGGCAATCGCGGCGAGCGCAAGGCGTCGTCAGGACCTCGCCGCCGAAACGGCGCGGTTGGCCGCCTCCAATCGCGTCCGCAGGGGGCCTCGCGCATCGTCCGAGGCGAACCCGATCAGCAGGGCGGCGAAGCCGAACAGACTCTCCGCCTCCAACCGATCGACCGAGATCGCGCCGCCGGCCCAATCGGCCAGACCGCCGCCGACGACATGGACCAGCATCGCCCCCAAGGCTTCCACATCGGTGTCGGGCCTCAGCCCGCCTTCGGCCACCGCGGCCTCGACCATCCGTCGCCAGAAGCGCACGCGCGGCCGGCGGATCGCCGCGGCGAAGGCGCCGTCGCGCCCCGCCAGGCCATCGGTCATCATGCCGCGGTAGAATCCGGGATCGCGGCGATAGAGGTCGGCTGCGATCTCCATCGCCCGGAAGATCCGCTCGACGCCGTCGCTGCAGTCCGCCTGCGCCACCCGCGCCTCGAAGCGTTCCAGATCCTGATCGTAGACCCCGGCCAGGATCGCGGTCTTGGTCCCGAACAGATTGTAGGCGGTCGCCGCGCTGACCCCGGCCCGCTCCGCGATCGCCTGCACCGTCACCGTCTCGCCGCCGACCTCGCGCAACAGATCGTGCGCCGCGTCCATCAGACGGCGGCGGCGATCCTCCTTGGCCTGTTCGCGGCGCGACGTGACGACGGCGTCCATCGGGGTTCCTTCCCTCGACGGACAGATTTAGAGCCCGCTCCAGGATCTTTGAAGCCCCGAGCGCCGACCGTCAGGTTCGGGTGATCGTCACCCCGCCGTCGGCCAACAGCGTCGTCCCGGTCATGAAGCTGGACCGATCGGAGGCCAGATAGAGCGCCGCCTCGGCGATCTCCTCCGGCGAGGCCAGCCGCTTGAGGGCGTGCAGCCCCTCGACGAAGGCGCGGGCCTCGGGCGTATCGGCCACCGCCCGGCCCATGGGGGTGTCGACCCCGCCCGGCAGCAGGGCGTTGGCCCTCAGGCCGGCGGCGCCGTACTCGGCCGCGATCACCCGCGTCAGCCCGACCAGGCCCGCCTTCGAGGCGGCGTAGGCGGCCATGCCCGGAAAGCCGACCAGGTGGCCGACGAAGGTGGAGGTGAAGATCAACGAGCCCCCGCCACGCGCGACCATGGCCGGAATCTGAGCCCGGGCGAGCAGGAAGGCGCTGGTCAGATTGGCGTCGAGGACCTCGCGCCAAACCTCGGGCCGGGTCTCGGCCGCCGGCGCGGCGTCGCCGGTCATCCCGGCGTTGTTGAACGCGATGTCCAGGCCGCCGAAGCGCTCCACGGCCATCGCGACCAGGGCCGGCGCCAGGGTTTCGTCGCGGACGTCGCGGGCGATGTAGGCGGCCCGGCCGCCCTCCGCCTCGACCTGCGCGACCACGTCCGCCAACGCCGCCTCCCGTCGGGCGTTGAGCACCAGCCGGGCGCCTTCGCGCGCGAACAGCAGCGCCGCCGCCCGCCCGATGCCCGAGCTCGCGCCCGTGATGATCGCCACCTTGCCGTCCAACGTCGCCATGATCCGCTCCTGATGTCTGATCGGGAGCGGCAGATGGACCGGCGGCGAGGGTCGGGGCGACCCGCTTCTTGCTACGCCGCGGCGGCGTCCATGAAGGCCGCCAGCGCGACGTCCAGGTCGGTGACGCCGTCGGCGTCGTGGGTGGCCAGCAGCACCTCGACGCGGTTGTAGACGTTGAACCACTCCGGATGATGATCGAGCTTGTCGGCCATCAGGGCGACCCGGGTCATGAAGCCGAACGCCGTGTTGAAGTCCTCGAACATGAAGGTCTTCTCGATGGCGTCGCGGTCGCCGGGCGTCGCCCGCCACCCCTGCAGGCGTTCCACCGCGGCCGCGGCGCCGATCCGTTCCCGAGTCATCTGAAGCCTCCTGCATCGAGCGGCGGCACCCTCGCGGTGTTCGCCCTGCGGTTCAACGGGGCACGCGCGGCGGGCGGCAAGGAGCCCCAGGCAGCAAAGAGCCCCGGGGCCGATTACGGAGGCCGCCGGGGCTCAGGTACGCTTCGCAGATTCTCCGATTAGGCCGTTTTGGCACATTTGTCGCCGCGTCACTTCGTCCGGAACCGGCGCATAACCGAAAGTGGAACCTCGCCCCTATTCCCCCTGGACGAAAGCAACTCCCACGGGTCTACTTCCGGCAGGGAAGCCGTTACTCGCGAAAAAGCTGAAGAAAAACGCGTCGACGATGTGGGGCGCCGCAAGGGTTTCGCCTCTTCCGGTCATGACCGGAGGCCGGGACGAAGAGATGCTTGGCGGCTCCGGACGGGACGATTTTGAGGGAGCTCGGCCGCATGGCCTCGCCGACGACGCCATCGATGGATGATCCAGGATCCGACATGGACCGGACCATGCAGGCTTGGCTCATCGACTACGGGCCGGCCCTGCGGCGGTACTTCGAGAAGCGCGCCAGCCCGGCGGAAGCCGAGGACATGGTCCAGGACGTCTTTCTGTCGCTGCAGATCCGCGGCGGGGTCGCGGGCATCCAGCACGCGCGGGGATACCTCTTCCAGGTCGCTCGAAGCGTTCTGGCGCATCGTCGCTACAACTATCCGGCGCTCGGCCGCCCCCTCACGCCCGCAGAAGCGTCGATCGAGGAGCTGTCGCCAGAGCGCATTCTGATGGGCAAGGAATCCCTCGACCGCCTGATGCTGGCGCTCGAGAGTCTTCCGCCCCGATCTCGAGAGGCTCTTCTCCTGCACCGCTTCGAAGAGGCGACCTACGCCTCGGTCGCACGCCGCATGGGCATCACCGTCAGCGCCGTCGAGCGACTGATCACCCGCGCCCTGAAACAGTTGACCGCCACCCTGGAGGCGCGTCGATGACCCAGGACACCCTTCTCGTCGACGACGTCGACGGCCTCGCGGCCAACTGGTTCTCACGCATGCGCTCGGGCACCCTGACCGAGAGCGACGAAGCCGCTCTGGAAGCCTGGCTGGACCACGATCCGGCGAACCGTTCGGCCTACGACGCCGTCGAGCGGACCTGGACCGCGCTGGAGCTGGTTCGCATGCACCCGCGGGTGTTGGCCATGCGCGACGCCCTGCCCGAGCAGCGTCCGTTCCGACTGGAGCGCTATTTCCCGCCCCAGGCGATCGCCGCCTGCGTCGTCGCCGCGGTGGTCGGGGTGCTCGGCGTCGTCGCCTGGCCGTCGATGCGGCCCAAGGCGCCGCCGCCGGTCGTGGCGGGCCTCCTGCAGCCCCATCTCTATCAGACCGGCGAAGGTCAACGCTCGGTGGTGACGCTCGCCGACGGCACCGAAGTGATGCTGCACGAAGGCGCGCGCCTCCGCACGCTGGCCGAACGCGGCCGCCGAGTGGTGCGCCTCGAGAGCGGTCGCGCCTATTTCCGCGTGGCCAAGGACAAGAACCACCCCTTCGTCGTCCAGGCCGGCGGCCGGACCGTCACGGCCCTGGGCACCGCCTTCGAGGTCAGCGTCGAGAAACAGGCCTTCGCCATCACCCTGGTCGAGGGTCGGGTGCGCGTGCAGACCCCGGTGGCCGCCGCCCCGAGCCTGGGCGCCCGGCCGAACGGCCTGGTGCCCCCCTCCATCGAGACGACCGAGATGGTGGCCGGTTCGCAACTGGCGGGCGATATCAACGGCTGGCGGGTCACCCGCACCGACGTATCGCAGGAAACCAGCTGGACTCGCGACCAGTTGATCTTCGAGGCCCAGCCCCTCGCCGTCGTCGCCGAACAGATGAACAGGCGTTCGCCGCGCAAGATCATCATCGCCGACGAGGATGTCGGCCACACCCTGATCAGCGGCAACTTCCGCCCCGGAGACGTGGACGGCTTCGCGAGAGCCTTGGCGGCCTACGATTACGCGGCCGTGGCGCACCGCGGCGACGGCGCCATCGAACTGTCGGCGCCATAATATCTTCACTCTCCCGCAAAACGTGTGTGGGGTGTTTTGCGGGGGCTGCCTCTTCCGGCGCAAGCGAACGAACAATGTTCGCATCAACGGGGGAGTGAAACGTGAGAGCCCACAAGTACCGTGCTGGCCTGCTGGTCGGCGTCGCTGCTGCCGCGACGATCTTTTCGGCAGGCCTGGCGCAGGCTCAGGTCAAACCGCAGATTATCGATATCCGGCCCCAGCCCTTGCCGGCGGCCCTGAAGGAATTCGGCGTCAAGACGGGCGCGCCCGTGCTCTACGGCCCGGGCCTGGCCGAGGCTAAGGTTTCCGCCGGCGTGAACAACGCCTCCGGTCCCGAGGCGGCGATGACCGCCCTGCTGGCCGGCACCGGTCTGACCTATCGCCGCAGCGGCGAAACCTTCCTGATCGTCAAGAAGGAAGACGGCGCCCCCCAGAGCGCCAGCGCCGACGAGGGCGCGGAACCAAGCCTCGTTGAAGAACTGATCGTCACGGCCCAGAAGAAGGAAGAGTCGATCCAGGACGTGCCGATCGCGGTGTCGGCCTTCTCGGCCCAGGCCCTGGACGAACGGAAGATCGAGGGCGGGCCCGAGCTGCTGCGCGCGATCCCGAACGTGACCTTCTCCAAGGGCAACTTCAGCATGTACAACTTCTCGATCCGCGGGATCGGGACCAAGGCCATCTCGGCGGGCAGCGACCCGGCCGTGGCGGTCAGCTTCAACAACTCCCCCCTCATCCGGAACCGCCTGTTCGAGCAGGAATTCCTCGACGTCGAGCGGGTGGAAGTGCTGCGCGGCCCGCAGGGCACGCTGTACGGCCGCAACGCCACCGCCGGCGTCGTCAACATGATCCCCAAGCTGCCCGGGCCCAACCTCGAAGCGATGATGAAGGCCGAGCTGGGCAACTACAGCACCGGCCGGCTGAGCGGCATGTTCAACATGCCCCTGGGCGACACCCTGGCCATCCGCGTGGCCGGCGCCATGACCCAGCGCGACGGCTTCGACTACAACTCCTTCACCAAGAAGCACGTGAACGACCGCGACCTGTGGTCCACGCGCCTCTCGGCCAAGTGGGACCCGGTCGACTGGTTCAGCGCCAACGTCATCTGGGAGCATTTCGAGGAGAACGACCAGCGCTCGCGCACCGGCAAGCAGCTGTGCACCCGTGACAACGGGCCGGCCACGGTCGGCGGCCGCACCACGAGCAACCTCATCCGCGCGCGCCTGAGCCAGGGCTGTCTGGCGGGGTCTCTCTTCAACGACGACGCCTACGGCGTGCCCAACGGCCTGTCGTTCCCGCAGTTCGTGGTCGGCAACGACATCAGCTTCGGCTACCCGACGACCGGCCCCCGGAACCAGAACACGCTGATCCGCGCCTTCAAGGTCCGGTATCAGGATCCCTTCCAGGGCCTGACCCAGTCCAAGGACCTGCGCGAGATCGCCACCAGCTACGATCCGAAGTTCCAGGCCAAGAACGACGTCTTCCAGCTGAACCTGACGTTCGACCTCAACGACAGCCTGCAGCTGATCTCGCAGACGGCCTACGCGGAAGACCGGTACTACTCCACGCAGGACTACAACCGGTTCGTCTCGAACCAGATCTTCAGCGACACCAGCTTGCCGATGCTGAACTCCAGCGGCCAGCCGATGCCCAAGTCCCCGGCTCTTCTGGGCGGCTTCTACAACGACCCGCAGCTCGGGCCGTCGGACCGGATGCTCTCCGTCGACCTCAGCCAGTCGCGGAACAGCCAATGGTCCCAGGAAGTCCGGCTGCAGTCGGCGTTCACGGGCCCGTTCAACTTCAGCCTCGGCGCCAACTACCTCAAGTTCAAGTCGCAAGATGACTACTACGTCTTCAACAACACCTTCTCGCTCCTGGCCGAGTACCTGTACAACAGCCTCAACGGCCCCGGAAACGTGCGCCTGACGCAGGAATGCACGATCGCGGTGCCGAAGGAGTGCGTCTATGTCGACCCGAATCCGCTGAGCAGCATCAACGGCGAGGGCCACAACTACTTCCGCAGCAAGAACGTCGTCCGGACGGAATCCCGCGCCATCTTCGGCGAAGCCTATTGGGACGTCACGAGCGAGCTCAAGATCACCGCCGGCCTGCGCTACACCGACGACCGCAAGACGGCGACGCCCTACCCCAGCCAGCTGCTGCTCGGCTGCGATCGGGGCAATAGCGGCCTGGGCACCGGCGGCAAGGTCTGCCGCGGCTATCCCGCCCTGCCCGACATCAACCAGGGCTGGAAGGAGTGGACGGGCCGGTTCGTGGTCGACTGGAAGCCGGATCTGTCGTTCACCGACGACACCATGGTCTATGCGTCCTACGCCCGCGGCTACAAGGGCGGCGGCGCCAACCCGCCGCGTGTCGATATCGACCCCGCCGTGGTTCAGTATCAGCCGCTGCCGACGACCTTCAAACCCGAGTATCTCCACGCCTTCGAGATCGGCACGAAGAACGCCTTCATGAACGGCGCGCTGCGGGTCAACGCGACGGCCTTCTACTACGACTACAAGGACTATCAGGTCTCGCAGATCGTCGACCGGATCTCGCTCAACGAGAACTTCAACGCCAAGAACATGGGCGCCGAGCTGGAAGTGATCTGGCACGCGACCCCGGATCTGAGACTGGACGCCAACATCGGCTACCTGCACACCGAGCTGGGCAAGGGCGCCAAGTCGATCGACGTCATGAACCGGACCCAGGGCAACAGCGATTGGACCCTGGTCCGGCCGTGGGTCCAGGTGCCGTCGAACTGCATCGCGCCGACGCGGCACGTCGCCACCATCGTCGGTCGCGGCCTCGACGACTTCACCACCGCCCAGGCGCTGGCGTCGCTCTGCTCGGGCTCGCAACGTATCGGCTCGTTCGATCCGGCGATGCCGTCGCTGTTCCGCTTCTGGCAGACGTTCGGCTTCACCTACAACGGGCTCAACGAGGCCCCCAACGGCGGGCGCGGCTTCTACGCCGATCTGGAAGGCAACGAACTGCCCAACGCGCCGAACTGGACCCTCAATTTCGGGGCTCAGTACACCTTCCATATGAACGAATGGCGGCTGACCGTCCGCGGCGACTACTACCGGCAGAGCGAAAGCTACGCCCGCGTCTACAACACCACCTACGATCGCCTCGAGGCCTGGGACAACACCAACCTGTCCGCGACCCTCGAGAACCCGGAAGGGAACATGGTGATCCAAGCCTATGTGAAGAACGTCTTTGACGAGACGCCTATCACGGACTTCTTCACCAACTCCGACGACACCGGCCTCACGGCCAATGTGTTCACGCTCGATCCTCGCATCATCGGCGTCAGCATCATGGGTCGGTTCTAAAGAGTAAGTATTTCTTAGGCATAGATGCCGGGCTCGCAGGCATTCGCGAGCCCGGACGCCTTATTGAACCCTTCAAGAATCTATCTTTAGTTGCAAATTTCATCTTTGAGGCGAATTTTTTACTAGACTCCTAAATAAACATAGGTGAAAGTTTAGACACCTCGAGCTTGCATCGAGGGCAAAAAACCTAGGAGAGGATTCACAATGAAAAAGATGATGTTCGCCATGGCGGCCGGCGTAATGGCCCTGACCGCCGCGTCGGCGGCTTCCGCCGACACCTTCAGCCCGGCCAACTCGACCTTCGGGTTCGAAGGCTCGGTCGACGTCGAATTCAACTTCCAGCTGACCTGCGACATGAGCGTCACGGTTCAGAGCAACTCCGGCGGCACCGACGCCAACGTCACCGCCGCCGGCCTGTCCGGCGGTCTGTGCGGCCTGGTGGGCTTCTCCAGCCTGCCCTGGAACGTCGACGTCGAAGCCCCGACTCCCCCGCCGACCGGCGTCGCCGCCACGAAGCTGCGGATCAAGGGCGTGAAGGTGACCACCGTGCTCGGCAGCACCTGCGGACCGGAAGACATCATCGTCGACTGGAACGCCGGCCCGCCCGCCACGATCACCATCCCGGTCGGCACCGAGATCAACCCGCCCACCCCGGGCTGCAAGGTCTCCGGCATCCTGACCCAGACGAGCGGCCCGGCCGCCACGATCACGAACTAACCCCGACCCTCAACAGGTCACCTCACCTGTGTGGACTGGTCCCGGGGGCGGCACGCTTCCGGGACCTTTTTCTTTTTCCGCCAGTCCGAACGGCGACGACCGCGTGCTCAGTACGGGCCTGCGTCGGTGAGCCCAGCACGTGGAAGCCGCCCCCAACGAGGAAGGGCTTTCCCATGAGAAGGATAGTGGCCGCGCTCGCGGCCTGCGCCGTCACGATGACCGCGGCGCCCGCCGCCCACGCCGACAGCTTTTCGCCGCCGAACGGAACCTTCACGTTCCAAGGTCCCGTCGATGTTGAGTTCGGCATCTATCTGACGTGTGACATGAGCGTCACCATCCAGAGCAACGCCGCGGCCAACGACGCCAACTTCACCGCCGCCAACCTGACGGGCGGTCTGTGCGGTCTGCTGAGCCTCGTCTCGTTGCCCTGGAACATCGATGTCTACGCCCCGGTCCCGCCGCCGATCGGCCTAGCCGCCACGAAGCTGCGGATAAAGGGGGCCAAGATGATCACCGCGTTCGGCTCTACCTGCGGGCCGGAAGATTTCATCGGCGACTGGAATCCGGGGCCGGCCGCCACGATCACCATCCCTGTCGGCACCGAGCTCAACCCGCCCACCCCGGGCTGCAAGATCTCCGGCACCCTGACCCTGACCAGCGGGCCGCCGCTGACGATCACGAACTAGCGCCCGCAACAGGCGACCTGGCCTGTGTGGGTGGGTCCCGGGGGCCGCGCGCTTCCGAGACCTCTCCCAGTCCCTCCGAACGGCGACGATCGCGCGCTCAGTAACGGCCTGCCTCGGCAAGCCCGGCGCGTGGAAGCCGCCTCTGGCAAAGAAGGATCTCCACATGAAAAAGATGATGTTCGCGATGGCGACCGGCGTAATGGCCCTGACCGCCGCGTCGGCCGCGTCGGCCGACACCTTCAACCCCGCCGCCTCGACCTTCGGGTTCGGAGGCTCCGTCGACGTGGAGTACAATATACAGCTCACCTGCGACATGAGCATCACCGTGAAGAGCAACGCCGCGGGGGACGACGCCGACGTCACGGCCGCCAGCCTGTCGGGCGGCCTGTGCGGCTTGGTCGCCTTCGCCAATCTTCCCTGGAACATCGATGTCGTGGCCCCGGTTCCCCCGCCGACCGGCGTCCCCGCCACCCAGCTCAAGATCAAGGACGTCAAGGTGACCACCGTGTTCGGCGTCACCTGCGGACCGGAAGACATCATCGTCGGCTGGAACGATGGGCCTCCCGCCACGATCACCATCCCCGTTGGCACCGAGATCAACCCGCCCACCCCGGGCTGCAAGGTCTCCGGCATCCTGATCCAGACCAGCGGGCCGCCGCTGACGATCACGAACTAGCGTCCATGGACGGGCGGATGTCCCTCGGCGCCGGCGCCTCGGGGGCATCCGTCGCCATCCGCGCGACGACGCCGCCCCCGGCAGGGGTCTCGGCGGGGAGTGACACGGGAAACTCAGGAAAAGGACACGCACCATGAACCAGACCGCCTTCGCCCTGGCGATCGGGCTTCTCGCGCTCGGCGGCGCCTCGGCCGCGCCAGCGGCCTACGCCGACAGCTTCACCCCGGCCGGCGGCGTCAGCACCTTCTCGGGCATGGTCACCCTGACCGGCGGCGGCGGCCTCACCGTGACCTGCAACGCGACCATCACCATCGCCGCGCTCGGCAGCACGGACGCCGAGGTCAGCGCCGCGACGCTCAGTGGAGGCGGCCTCTGCGGCCTGTTTCCGCCCGGCCCCTTCCCCTGGAACATCGACGTCTACGCCCCGGTCCCGCCGCCGATCGGCCAGACCGCGACCCAGCTCAGGATCTGGAACGTCCAGATCGGCCCCTGCGGACCGGCCCCGGTGATCGTGAACTGGAGCACCAGCGGTCCGGCGATCAGCTTTCCCGCCGGAGCCACGATCGGCCCCTGCCCGATCTCGGGCACGCTCACCCAGTCGGGCAGCCCGCCCCTCGTCATCACCAACTAGGGGCCGAACCGCCGCAGTTCGCCACGACGTGTACCGCTAACGACCGCCGCGCTCCGGCGGGTCGGCCGGATCTCCGGCCAGCTGAGGAGACCGTCATGAACAGAACCCTAAGCGCCCTCGCCGTCGCCGCCGCCCTTTCCGGCGCTTCGGCCGCACAGGCCGACACCTTCAGCCCGCCCGCCACGCTGGTGACCTTTGCGGGCGACCTGAACATGCAGTTCGGCGGAATTTCGATCACCTGTCCGGTGACGTGGAAATTCGCCACGACGGCTCTCGACAGCGCCGGCGACAACCGGGCCTTGGCCGCGATGTCCCTGGCCGCCGGCGCGGGCGGGTTGTGCAGCCTCGCCCACTTTCCAGGCGTGGGGCACGAAATCGTCGTCAGCTCCCCTTCGCCGCCGCCGGACGGCGTCACCGCCCAGAAGCTGAAGATCGTGGGCTTGGAAGTGGTCTTCAACGCCATGACCATGACCTGTGGTCCGGGAGACATCGAGGTCATCTGGAATCCGGGCACGCCGCCGTCGATCACCTTTCCCGCCGGCGCCGAGCTGAGACCGCCGACCCCGGGGTGCCGGTTTTCGGGCGCCCTGTATCAGGGGGCGGGTCCGATCCTCTCCATCGTCAACTAGCGGCCCTGCGAAGTCACGGCCCCACGACCCGCGCCCCAGCTCTTCAACGCGTCCCGTTCCGTTTCACCATCCCCGACGTGACCAGGGGATCATCGAGGAGGACCGAGTATGAGACCGTTCGCCCTAGCCCTCGCCGTCGCCGCCGCGTTTTCCGGCGCCTCCGCCGCGCAGGCCGACACCTTCAGCCCGCCCGGCGTGACGGTCGGCTTCGTCGGAACCGTGACGATCCGACGGGATACTCCGATCGTGTGCGACCTCTACTTCACGCTCCGCACCACGCCCTACGACAGCAACGGCGACAACGTCGCCTATGTCGAGGACCTCACGGTGACCGGCAGCCCCCTGTGCGCCCTGTACGATTTTCCGGACATCTCCCACAGTGTCTATGTCAGCTATCCCGTAGCTCCGCCGAGCGGCGTCCCCGCCCAGAGGCTTAGGGCCTACGGCGTTCAGATGAGCTTCCCCTTCATGGGCGGCTTCTGCGGCCCGGAGGACATCGAGCTCTACTGGAACGACGGACCGCCCGCGACGATCACCATTCCGGTCGGCACCGAAATCAACCCACCTACGCCAGGCTGCAAGATCTCAGGCGTCTTCACCAGCGCCCTCGGTCACACCCTGACGATCACCAACTAGCGCGCCTGGCGCATACGCCGGCGTCATCGCCGGCCGACCGTCCAGGCTCTTCGAGGAGGACCAAGCATGAGGCCATTCACCCTTGCCCTCGCCGCGGCCGCCGCCCTTTCCGGCGCCCCCGCCGCAAAGGCCGACACCTTCAGCCCGCCCGGCGTGACCATCAGCTTCTCCGGAACCGTGGACATCAGCGGAACTGGGAGCATCCTCTGCGATCTTCACGTCATGCTCCGTACAACGCCCTACGACAGCGGCGGCAGGAACCTCGCCTACGCCGAAGGTTTCATGGTCAGCGGCAACCCTCTGTGCTCGCTCTATCAGTTTCCCCACTTCTCCCGTAGCACGAACGTCAGCTACCCCGTGGCGCCGCCGAGCGGCGCCCCCGCTCAAAGGCTCATGATCTATGGCGTCCAGTGGAGCTCCGCACTCACCGGCATAACTTGCGGTCCAAAGGACATCGAACTTCAATGGAACCCCGGACCGCCCGCGACGCTCACGATACCGGTCGGCACCGTGCTCAACCCGCCCGTACCCGGCTGCCCGATCTCGGGCGTCCTCACCAACGCCTCCGGCCACATCGTATCGATCACCAACTAGCGCGCCTGGGGCGGCGCGCTGGCGTCATCGGCGGCCGACCATCCAGGCTCTTCGAGGAGGACCGAGTATGAGACCGTTCACGCTTGCCCTCGCCGCCGCCGTCGCCCTCGCGAGCGCCTCGACGGCGTCCGCCGACAGCTTCACGCCGGCCAGTTCGACCTTCACCCTGGCCGGCTACGTCGAGTTCGACAATCTGATCGTGTGTGCGGCGACCTTCACCATCGAGACCAACGCCGCCGGAACCGACGCGAAGGTCATCGCCGCGACCTCGACGGGAGGCATGCATTGCCTGGCCAGAACCTTCACGAACCTGCCTTGGGACATCGATGTCGCGGGACCGTTCATTCCGGGAGTCCCGGCCAATTTCTTGATGATCAAGGGCGTCAGGATCACCCACATTCTCGGCTACAGCTGCGGGCCTCGCGACATCTGGGTCAATTGGGATCCAGGCCCCATCCCCACGCTCGCCATACCGTCGGGGACGGTGATCGCTCCGCCCAGCAGCACCTGCCTGCTCGAGGGGAGCCTCGATCAGGCCTCTGGTCCGCCCTGGCTGGCCATCACCTATTGACCTCCGGCGCGGCCGTCGGCGCGCACGACGTTTTTTCGTGCGCTCTGAGCGGTCGCTGCGCCTTGAACGTGACCCAATCTCAACGCATGGTTACACCCATGTAAGCTGGCTTCGGGGGGAGCAGGCGCCCCTCGAGCGGCCGGAGCGTTTCGCCGGGCCTCGCCGTCCGGCGTTTGGTGGGAAGAAGACGACGCATTGTTGAAGCTGGCCGGCATCGAGAAGGCCTATCGGACGGCCCACGGCGCGCTGCCGGTCCTGCACGACCTGTCGCTCGAGATCGAAGGCGGCAGCCTCTGCGCGATCCTGGGTCCGTCGGGCTCGGGCAAGAGCACGCTGCTGAACATCATCGGCCTGCTCGACCGGCCGGACAGGGGCCAGATTTTCCTCGATGGCGCACCGGCCGATTTCACCTCGGCCGCAGAAGCCGCACGGCTGCGCAACCAGCTCATCGGCTTCGTCTTCCAGTCGTTCCAACTGCTGCCGCGACTGACGGCCTGGGAGAACGTCGCCCTGCCGCTGCTCTATCGCAACGTCCCTCGGGCCGATCGCAAGCCGCGGGCGCTGGCCATGCTCGAGCGGGTCGGACTGGCGGGCCGCGCAGACCATCGCCCGAGCCAGCTGTCGGGCGGCCAGATGCAGCGCGTCGCGCTGGCCCGCGCCCTGGTCAGCGATCCACGGCTGATCCTGGCCGACGAGCCGACCGGCAATCTGGACAGCGTCACGGCCGGCGAGGCCCTGGCGCTGCTGCGGTCCCTGAACCGCGACTTCGGCGTCACCATCGTCGTCGTCACCCACGACCGCCAGCTGGCCCTGGCGTGCGACCGCCAGATCGAGATCCGCGACGGCCGGATCATCGCCGATACGAGGACGTCCTGATGGCCCGCCCGCCCGCCTACGGCGTGCCTCTGGGCGAGATCGTCCGCGAAGCCTTCGCGAACCTGCGAGCCCGCGGCCAGCGCTCGGCTCTGGCCCTCCTCGGAATCGTGGTCGGGACGGCGTCGATCATCACCATGCTGAACATCGGCCACGTCGCCCAGCTGGAGACGATGAAGCAGTTCGAGCGTCTCGGCATCGACACCATCCAGGTGCGCGGCTCACCCAATGGCGGGACGGCGCATTTCGACGCCGCCGTGGTTGAAACCCTGCCGAGCGCCATCGCCGGGGTCGCCGAGGCGACCCCGTACGCCACCGACCAGCTGTCGGTTCGCGCCGGCGGCAAGTCCGCCTCGGTCACCATCATGGCCTCGCCTGCTTCGTTGGCAGGCAAACTCGCGTTGGTTCCGCAGGCCGGCCGCCTGCTCACGCCCCTGGACGACTGCGCCCAGGTCGGGGTGCTCGGCGCCAAGGCCGCGCGGAGCCTGTCGCCCATCGCGTCGGACCTGGTCGGCAAGCAGGTCGCGCTCGGCAACTATCTGTTCACCGTGGTCGGCGTGCTCTCGCCGGTCGAGAACGACCGGATGAGCATCGTCCGCTATGACGACGCGATCCTGATCCCGCTCGCCTGCGCGAGGCGCGTGTTGCCCGGCAACGACGCCAACGCCGTGCTGGTGAAGGTGGCGGCGGACGTCGACGTCGACCGCGTGGACAGCCAGCTGAAACAGACGCTCGCCAACAGGACGACCCTCGTCCAGACCATCAACGCCAAGTCGATCATCACGACGATGAACCGTCAGAAGGGGCTTCTCGCCGGCGTGCTCGCCGCGATCGGCGGCATCTCGCTCCTCGTCGGGGGGATCGGCGTCATGAACGTCATGCTGATGAACGTTCTCGAGCGGCGGCGGGAGATCGGCCTGCGGGCGGCCATCGGCGCCACTCCGCGAGACATTCAGGTGATGTTCCTGGTCGAAGCGGCGATGCTGGCCGCGGCGGGCGGACTGGTGGGCGCCGTGATAGGTTTGGCGGCTTCGGGGCTGATCGTCGGCCTGTTCCAATGGGACTTCGCGATCGCTTATCACCTGATGCCGGTCGGCCCGGTGGGAGCCGGCCTGATCGGCGTCCTCTTCGGCCTCTACCCGGCCTTGTCCGCATCGCGGATCGATCCGATCGAGGCTCTCCGTGCAGAGTAGGCGCTTGCGCAACACATCACTCAGCCTGTTCTTCGCCGCCGCACTGACGGCGGGCGCCGTCCACGCCCAGCCGCTGTCGCCGGTCCCTTCGCCGCCGTCCCAGCCCGTCCCCGGCGGTCCGCGAGTGCCGCTCAGCCTGACCGACGCCGTAGCCATCGGACTGCGCGACAACCGGGACATCAAGTCGGCCTATCTCCAGCGCGTCGTTCAGAAGTTCGACCTTCAAGTCGCGGAACGCCGCTTCGCTCCCGTGGCCCGCATCACTGCACAGGTCTTCGAGAGCCGCAGCAATCGCCTCAACAGCGACGCCACCAACGCCTCCGGCTCGATCAGCGGGAGCTGGCTGCTGCCGACCGGCGCGACGGTCGGCTTCTCCTGGGGACGCCTCGAACGCCTGGACGCGCGCACGACCGACCGTGAGGACAGCGCATCGGTGTCGGTCAGCCAGCCGTTGCTCCGCGGCGCCGGCCTCGACGTCAACCTGGCGCCGCTGCGCACCGCGCGCATGCAGGAGAAGATCAACCGGCTGGCGCTGGAGACCACCGTATCCGGCACGGTCTCGGCGATCATCTTCCAGTACCGCGTCCTGCTGCAGTCGCAGGAGCAGACGCGCCTGGCCGAGCTGTCTCTCGAGCGCACCCGGACCCTACTGGAGACCAACCGCGCCCTGATCGAGGCGGGGCGAATGGCGGCTGCGGACATCGTGCAGACCGAGTCCCAGCTCGCCAACCAGGAGGTCGCCGTCCTGTCGGCCTATCGGCAGCGGGAGAGCGCTCAGCTCGCGCTGGCGCGGCTGCTGGCCCTGGAACCGCGCACCAACCTGGTGGCCGCCGACGAGCCCCAGGCGGAGAAGGTCGTCATCGACCTGGATCGCGTTATCGCCCTAGGTTTCGACTCCCGCATGGACATCCTCGGTCAGCGCATCGCCCTCGACCAGGCGCGACAGTCCCTGATGCTGGCCAAGAACAACAGGCTCTGGGACGTCTCGGTGACGGCGTCGGTCGGCCGGCGCGACGAGATCGACCCGATCGCCGGCCCCCTCGACCGCCAGACCGACAATCGGATCGGCGTCCAGGTCGGCATCCCGCTGGGCGACTATGGTCCGCGACAGGCCGAACTGCGGGCGGAAACCGCGCTGCGGACGACGGAGCTCCGCTACGAGGAGCTGTCCCAGACCGTAGAGGCCCAGATCCGCGACGCCGTCCAGACGGTCCAGATGAACTGGTTGCAGCTCGAGGCCGCGCGACGCGCCCGCGATCTGGCCGCCCGGGCCCTGGAGCTGCAGCAGGAGAAGCTCAAGGTCGGCCGCGCGTCGAACTTCGAGGTGCTCTCGTTCCAGGACAACCTGCGCAACGCCGACGCCCAGGAACTGAACGCCAGGATCGCCTATCTCAACGCGCTCACCGCGCTCGACCAGCAAATCGGAAGCACGCTCGACACATGGCGCATCCAGTTGAACGACTGACCGCAGCGATCCGCGCCCGGCCCGGCCGCACCGCGCTGGTGGTGCTTGCGGTCCTGCTGGTGCTGACCCTGTGGACCTGCATGGGACGCAAGCCCGCCGCCAAGGCCCCGGGCCAGGCCGAACGGTCTTACGTCGCGGGCAAGTACCCGTTCTCGATCTCGACGGGCTTCCGCGGTGAAATCGCTCCGGGCGAGAGCGTCGCCGTGATCGCCCCGTTCGACGGGATTCTGAAGCGCCTGCACTTCGCCTACGGCGACCGTGTCGAGGCCGGACAACTGCTGGCCGAGTTCGATACCGCGGACGTCCAGCGCTCCCGCAACGAGGCGGAAAGCGCCTATCTGAAATCGGCCCAGTCCGCCGCCCAGTTCCAGGACTGGGAGAACGGCCCGGAGATGTCGCGCGCGCGGCGCGGTCTCACGAACGCGACACTCGACCTGCAGCAGGCGGAACGCCGGCTGGCCGAGACCAAGGTGCTGTTCGACCGCGGCCTGGTGGCCAGGATGGAATACGAGAATCAGCAGCAGCAGATCCGGTCGCAGAGAATGGCCGTCGAAGCGGCGGAACAGGAGCTGCGCCTCACCGCCGAGCGGGGCCGGGGGTCCTATCGCCGCGTCGCCGCGCTCGACCTCGACAACAGCAGCAACCGTCTGTCGACCGTCAGCGCGGACATGTCCGGCGCGCGGGTGATCGCGCCGGACGCCGGCATCATCGTCATGCCGCCCGCGGCCGGCCAGGCGAAGCCCGACAGCGCGATCGCGGTCGGGGCCCGCCTGACCAAGGGCCAGCCTCTCGGGATCATCGCCAAGGCCGGCGCTCTCGGCGTGCGCTTCCAGCTGGACGAGAGCGACGTCAATGCGATCAAGATCGGGCAGGCGGTGACGGTCACCGGCGCCGGCTTCGCCGGACCGCCTCTGAAGGGCCGCATCCACAGCATCGCCGGCCAGGCCGCGGGCGACGGCGCCAGCTCCGGCAAGGCCACCTTCGTGGCCATGGCCCTGCTCGACGCTATCCCGGCCGAGCAGGCCCGTCAGGTGCGGATCGGCATGACGGCCAACTTGAACATCACCGCCTACACTAATCCCTCGGTCATCGTCCTGCCGCTGCAAGCCATTCAGGATCCATCCGGCAATCCCTATGTCCTGGTGCAGGTCTCCAAGCGCAAGCCGCCTCGCCAGACCTCCGTCAAGCTCGGGAAGGCGAGCGCCACTCACGTGGAGATCCTCTCCGGCCTCGTCCCCGGACAGCGGGTCGTGTGGACAGAGGCGGTCGCGTCCGTCCCGTCGTTGTAACGCGGTCGCCTCACCGCACCCGCAGGCTGTCCAGCTGACGCGCCGCCAGCTCTCGCAGGGCGTCGTCGGCCAGGCCGGCGGCCCGTTGCAGCGGCGCGCCGATCAGACTGGCCGACAAGGCTCCGCTCAGCAGAGCAGCGGCGATCACCCCCGCCCCCGACGACGCCGGATCGCCGCCCGCCGGCTCCGTGGCCTTGAGAACGAGGACGGTTGCGGCGATCACCTCGAACACCGGGGCCAGCTTGTCGATCTGACCCGTCGAGCAGACCCAGGCGACAAGCCGACCGTGATCGTCGCGGGCCATGGCGTCGAAGACCAGATCGACGATCTGCCGGGCCGTCGCCTCGCCGCCGCGCAGGCGCAGGGTCGCCGCAGCAACCTCCCCCGCCAGCCGTTCGGACATGCGGACCACCAGCGCCGCCTGCAGACCCGCGCTGGATCCGAAGTGATGGGTCAGGTTGCCGTGAGCCATCCCGGCCTCGGCCGCCACCGCCTGCAGCGTCAGGCCCGGCGGCCCCTCCCTGGCCAGAATAGCCTCCGCCGCCGCCAGCGCTTCGTCCCGAGCCTCCGCGGGCGTTCGGCGCCGCCGAGGCGCGTGTCGCGAAGCTTGCCGTTGCACTATTGTCATTCTTGATAATAACATGCCGCAAAAGACCAACAAGGGGGAGCGGGCGATGGCGGATGCGGACGTGATCATCGTGGGGGCCGGCCTGTCGGGGCTGGTCGCGGCGGCGGAGCTGGCCGACGCCGGCAAGACGGTCGTCATCGTGGACCAGGAGCCGCGCCAGAACCTCGGCGGCCAGGCCCATTGGTCGCTCGGCGGCCTGTTCTTGGTCGACAGTCCCGAACAGCGGCGGCTGGGGGTGAAGGACAGTTTCGACCTGGCCCTGCAGGACTGGATGGGTACGGCCGGATTCGACCGCGACGAGGATTACTGGCCGCGCCGCTGGGCCGAGGCCTATGTCGGCTTCGCCGCCGGCGAGAAGCGGTCCTGGCTCCGCGCCATGGGCCATCGGATCTTCCCGATCGTCGGCTGGGCGGAACGCGGCGGCGATGCTGCGACCGGCCACGGCAACTCCGTGCCGCGCTTCCACCTGACCTGGGGCACGGGTCCCGGCGTGGTCGAGCCCTTCGCTCGTCGCGTCCAGGAGGCCGAGGCCCGCGGACGGATCGCCTTCCGGTTCCGCCATCGGGTCGACGCTCTCACCGTCACGAACGGCGCCGTCACCGGCGTGCGCGGCGCGGTGCTGGCGCCCGACGACGCGCCTCGCGGGGTCAGCACGTCGCGCGACGTGGTCGCCGACTTCGAACTGAGCGCGGGGGCCGTGATCGTGGCCAGCGGCGGCATCGGCGGCGACCATGACCTGGTCCGCCGGAACTGGCCCGCTCGCCTGGGCCCGCCCCCGAAGCGGATGGTCACCGGCGTGCCCGCCCATGTCGACGGCCGTATGCTGGCCATCACCGAGGCGGCGGGCGGACGGATCATCAACCGCGACCGGATGTGGCACTACGTCGAGGGACTCCACAACTGGAACCC
>VFQQ010001137.1_pt1 | contig 40181 bp, 61 predicted proteins | sample 3512341 | NCBI WGS metagenome assembly VFQQ01 (sample SAMN10412373, study PRJNA504923) | tailings metagenome | isolation source: Relicate 2 Philex TSF1 revegetated site | place: Philippines: Tuba, Benguet | collected 2017-08-29 | reverse complement strand
GCTGCTGTTTGAGGACTGCGAGGTGCCGGACGAGAACGTGCTGGGGCGCGAGAACCAGGTGCGAGTTGGAGTGGCAGGTGGGGAGAGGGGTGGGGAGAGGGAGGGATGGTAAGGTTGGGCGGGGCACTCTTGACACGGCATAGACGTGGCAGTGGAAGTTTATTTGCTGCTCTGGACAATGATGACACGGACAGCGTCAAGCCAGCCTGCGGCCTGTCGTAACGAATGTGACATTGAATTCCGCTGCGCAGGGCGTGTACGTGCTGATGAGCGGGCTGGACTACGAGCGCCTGGTGCTGTCCGCCGGGCCGCTGGGCATCATGCAGGTGGGACGCAGCTCAAAATGGCGGTGCTGCCCTTGCTGCCTGCTGCTTTTGGGGTGGTAGGCTCTGCAAAGCACTGCCGCAGCATCTTCTGCACTGCCACTGTGGTGGTTACTCCCGCCCTGCTGGCGCAGGCCTGCTTGGACACCGTGCTGCCCTACTGTCACGAGCGCACGCAGTTTGGCCAGCGCATCGGCGAGTTCCAGGTGGGGGAAGCAGGTTGCAAAGTCAAAGCGGCTGATGCTCTGGCTCTGCCTGGCTGCAGCAGTCCCTGGCTCTGAGGACCTGCACTGTGGCGGGTATGCCGCGGCAGCAGGACAGCAGCGTGCGTGTCCACCAACCTCCTCTGCACCTTGCAGCTCATCCAAGGCAAGCTGGCTGACATGTATGCTGCCACCCAAGCCACCCGTGCCTTCGTCTATCAGGCCGCCCGTGACGCAGATGCAGGTGTGGGTGGCTGCTTATCGGCTGACCTGTTGCAAGCTTGCAGGGAGGGCAAGGTGCAGATGATGTCGCAGCCGTTCGTCCTGCTGAATTGCTGCGCTCTAACCTTGCTGCGCCCAGACCTTGCTGCGCCCAGACCAGGCTGCACCGCACCCTCGCGCGCAGGCCGTGCCAACCGCAAGGACTGTGCCGCCGTCATCCTGTACGCTGCTGAGAACGCCACGCGGATGGCGCTGGATGCCATCCAAATCCTGGGCGGCAACGGGTGCGTCTGCACCTCGCTGCGCTCGGGTTGCAGAGGCCTCACTTTGGTTTTGTCTGTGTGGCTCGCGCTGTTGTGCAGTGAGCAGGCGCCTCAGCTGCTGTCGTGGTCCCCCGTCGCATGGGCATCCTAATTGGCACTGTGCCGGCCCGTGCACGTGCCGGTGCAGCTACGTGAACGAGTACCCCACCGGCCGCTACCTTCGCGATGCCAAGCTGTACGAGATCGGTGCCGGCACGTCAGGTGAGGGGTGCAATCATATCTGATGTGCATGTTTTCTTTGTCAAGGCACACCTGTCTTCTGAATTCCATCTGGGATGGCTGCCTGGGCTGTGAGCCCTGGTTGCCAAGCTTTATGTTGTGCCCTGTTCCATTGCAGAGATCCGGCGCATCCTGATCGGGCGGGAGCTCTTCAAGGAGTCGGCGCCCTGAGGGCAGCATGGTGTGACGCCCAGTTGCGGTACTTCTTGGCGGCCTGCTGGCAGGTGCCGCACATGCGCCCTGCGCGCACATGGCTGCGCTCCATACTGCGGCTTGCTGCTGCGTTTGCTGGGTGGCAGCACCGCACGCTCTCATGACGGACGATGAACATTCTACATATCCGATTTGTACCCTCACACGCACCTGCCTGGTGCTTGCTTGCGTTCCTGCAGCGGCAGCCGTGCCCGCATGCGCTAGCCCTGCCATGTACATTTCTAGTCTGCGATGCTGTGGCGACATTGGCCATGCATGCCTGTACATCTACCTCCGACTGCCTTGCATTTTTGCCTTCTGCTCGTCTCCCGTTCCAGTCCGCTCCAGTTGTGCGGCTCGCGAACTCTGATATGTTCGCTGCTCCATGTGATACCCGAGGCCCTTTATTGCGGTCACCCGCTGCTGTGTCTCCATGTGAGTTGCTGCACACTTCACTGGCACTGCCACTACCAGTGGTGTGCATGATCACTGCTGGCGGTGGCCCTCTTGGCAGGCATGCCTCTTGCACTTGCAAAGACTGCGCTGCGAGTGGTGAAGGGACGGTTACACACTCCCCTGTTTTGAATGCACGCCGTTGCTGTGTTTCGTGTGAGTGCTACGTCAGTGGGGAGCTGAAGGCGGACGGCTGCTCCTAGCAAGCGTCCTGCTTAGCTAATGGTCCCTGCTGCATGCAAGCAGCCAGCCTGCGCACGCTGTGCCAATCACAAGGGCTGAGTTACATCCTGATATATACGCTGCAAAATATGCCATCTGAACAGCCGGATGGCGGTGTTGGACGGGACCCAAGTTCTGGGAGGCCACGAGAACACGAAGTGCGCAAAGCAATCAGTCCCGAGTTAGCCCTACATGATGCGGCGGGCCGCCAGGTCGGCAGAGGAGGGGCTATAACCATGTGTTAGGCACTTGTTCACCCACACAGCCTCCTTTTTCCTCGGCCTCCTGTCGACTTCGCTGCCACATACGCCGTCTCAGGTGAGTGCTCGAGTGGTTGTTCTCAAGATGGACACCCGGGTGCACGCAGCAGCGGGGCCGTCAGCTCTTAGGGCGGCTTGGGGAGCCGCAGACGAGTCTCAAGGGCCGTTTGCGTGCGCTGCAGAGTGTGCGAAAGCGAGCGCAGTGGCAGCAGGACCCCCGCTGCCGCCTTGTCCGGCACTAGTCCGGCGGTCCCGCCTAATCTGGCACCTGCTTTGTAACACGCTGGCCGGTCTCTGATAGTCAAGTGGGGAATGTCTGTTTACACTAACACAGTTGTTCAAGTACATAAGTAGGAGGGGAGCGGGCGGCGGACCGAAATGCCGCACGTTTGATTAATGTGCAGGATGGCCGGTTGGAAGTGAGATGCATGCAGGTTGATAGTAAGAGGGACGGGTTGTGCAGGATGCCTGATTGAGGCAACAGTGGATTGGTGCAGGTTTTGCAGATTGAATGCACTAGGCAGGCTGGTTGAAATGAAGGCAGATTGAAGTGGCGACAACTTACAGCTGGTTGTCTGCTATTTCTGATTCCAATTGAAGACTGCTGTTGTCTGCCGTAGTTGTTGCCGTTTGTCACCACAACTGGAGGGACCCGACTGATTGAGTTTCCGGGCCTGTTGTGGCGGCAGCAACGCTGAGTGAGCCGGCTGAGATTGTTACTGCCCAGTGAGGACTGTGCTCACCAGGAGGACCCTTCCTTAGTGTGAGAGCGTTACAAGCGTACGATCAGAGGGGCTCAACCAAGAGCAGGAGCAGGCGAGGGACCAAAAGGGACCGAGCCTGGTGCAAGTCAGCAGCGCACATGGAGAGGGAATGAGTGCCGAAAAGGGGGCGAGAGCGCCTTATATAGGGCGGTCATTACTGGCCGATCGTAAAGAATTATTATTACGCATAATAATAATCTGCGACAGCTGAGGGCAGCTTGTACCGGATGGCGCCAGCTCAGCCAGGCAGCCATTCATGGGATTGCAAGGAAAAGGGCAATCGGGGATCAGGCAGGCACAACGCAACAAGAAAGCAATTTGGTTGTGGAAATGGGGTCTGTTGGGGAAATGGCATGGTGCGTGACACGTTGCTGCTGTTACATGCTTCCACTCTCCTTTTCAGGTTGTGGAACGGGGGCAGGACAAACAGAAGGGCTGATGCAGGCTGCACGCAGCCGTGCCGGCAGGCCAGTCCCGCCAAAACAACCTTGCGGTCAGCACGGCAGTGCAGGGGGCGAAGCAGGTGCATCGCTCATCGGCAGGTTCTTGGGGGCGGAGCAGCCCTGCCGCTCTGGAGCTGGGGCTGGGAGGAGTGCCGGAGTATGCCGATGCGCAGCAGCGGCATGCAGGTAAGCACTACTACACAACCTGCATTACCCTGGGCTGCGAGTCTGCAGACGCCAGTCCCAGGCCGGGCTGGTGACTTGACATGCATCAAAGTGGTTCCCCAGCTTTTCTAGCCGCATGCTGATGCCGGCCTTCGCCCAGCAAGATCGCTGTCACCGCCCTCTGTCGTCGCCCGCTGCTGGCAACAGCCGGTGATCGCAGCGACAGCCGTAGTGCGCCACACAGCAACATCCGCCTGACGATGTCGCCTGAGCACTGGAGCACAGGCACCCGCCTGCAAGCCACAACTGCTGCACACAATAAGTTGCAGGCGTGCGTCATGTGGCGGAGGATGTGCAGGCATGTGCAGAGCCACAAGTGTGTCAGCATCGCACTGCTCCGGGTTGCCCTGCACAAAACAGTGGATTTCGCTCTCTGGGCTGTGTGCTGGTGCATGCAGGACAAGGTAGCTGCAGACGCAGTTATTGATCAGGTTTTGAACAACATCGAGTGCGGCATCCTGCTGCGCCCCACATGTGGGCGGGAAGGTGTGGGAGCGGAAGCGGGCATGCGGCGATCTGTGACAACGAATGACGCCTTAATTACGCCTTTACGCCTGCCGAGACGCCGCGCACTCTGAAAAGCCTCAGGAGGGCAAGCCCGCCACGCGCCAGCCTTGGCCTGGTCGCAGGTGCGGCAGCCAGCTTGCTCGCCGAGCTGGGATGTGCTGAGTTGCGCATGGCAGCCGTGGCAGGCAGCTTGCCCCACGCGCCGCGAAACTCGGGGCAGGACCAGACGCGTTCTTCGCTCCCGCTCCTCTCCCGCCCCTCCAGGGTCATGCAACCGGGCAGCCAAAACTCGCCATCACCGCAGCAGCGCGAAACCGGGGCACGGAGCCATCCCGACCAGACAGCGGGTACTGCCGCACAGGCGCTGGGCTCACTGCCGCAGCCCGAGCCCGTGCCATCAGAGCGCTGCTCTAGCGCTTCCCCAGCGCGCAGCTTGGGGGGACATGCCCCGCAGGAACAGAATGAGACATTGGCAGACGCCATGATGCAGACAGCGCCAGCAGAACGGCAGCCAGCCTTGGCGCCGCCGCACGCCCAGGCAAGCGAGGCGGCTGGCGGGCAGGAGCCGGCGCTCCTGCTGCAGCTGCTCGCCGAGGAGGCATGTCGTGCTGGCAGCGTGGCGACAGGTGCGTAGCTGAAGAGATTGCTTGGCTTCAGGCAGCGAACCCCAAGACTCCAGCCGCATGGTCACCTTCTAGTACTCCCAGCTTCCGCTCTGCACGGCAGAAGTGCCCCCTCAGGCTTGCCGCCGCACCAGCCGCCACCCAGTCAGCTGGCACCCTTCTGTGCGCTGATATGAACTTGTGTGCCATGTGCCATGCCCTGTCCCACTTTGTGCTGCAGATGTGTTGCCGGAGCAGCAGCATCGTGGGGCAGGTAGCCCGCATGGCGCAGGCGGGCCTGCGCTGGGCGGGCAGGGAGGCGCTACCCAGCTGTCTCTGGCAGCCAGCGCTGCGCACACCGGGGCAGCTGCGTACGGGGCCGGATGGCATCAGCAGGCATCACACCCAGCAGCAGGGTCAGAAGTAGCGCAGCAGCTGCCGCGCGTCTTGCAGGAGCTGCTAGCTGCCCATGCCTGGCGCTCCAGCCTGCGGCAGTCAGCGCCCGCCGCGGCAGCTGCCCAGCCACCCGTGCCTGCACTAGAGCAGCACATGCTGGGAGCAGCAGCGGCAGCAGCGGCGCCAGCAGCCCAATGGGAGCGCGGGTGGCACGACCCGCAGGCGATGCAGGTGGATGTAGCGCCACAACTGCAGCCGCACCCCGGGCCAGCAGTGCAAGCACATGGACAGCATGCGGGGCACGCTCAGCAGGCAGCAGCGGCCGCCGCAGCAGCGCATGGCCACACATCAGGCCGCGTGCAGCACACAGGCCGCAGCCACCACAGCGCAGCACATGCAGCAGCAATGCACCGCCACCCCGCAGCACACGGCAAGCATGCGTCACCCACAGCGGCTGCTGCTGCGGAAGCGGTGGCAGCTGCGGCATCCCGCCCTGCAGACGCAGCCCTACGGCAGGCACAGAAGTGGCAGCTGGCAGCACAAATTGCGCTGCACAGCCTGGGCGTGCCGGCAGCAGGCGACGCGCCTAGCCCTCGGCCAAAGCCCACAAGGCACCTGTCTGCAGTGACCAGCCGGGAGCTGGGTGTGCGGCAGCACAGCGGCCGCCCAGGCTCGCCTTCCAGCCCTCACCGCCCAACGGCCCTGAAGCGGTCTCTGACAGACCTGCTCTCGCCACGCGCCCAGCAGCTGCTCAGCCAACAGAGCCCGGCCCCGGGCAGCCACCCTGCCCAGTGGATCCTAGATATGACGTCGGGTGGCAGGGACAGCAAGCGGCAAGCGCTAGCGGCAGCAGCACCCACAGGCGAGGCGCCGCCGCCAGCTGCGGCATTAGCCAGCGGTGGCCCGCCCACTGCCATGCAGCAGGCGGCGGGCGACTGCATAGGCAGCGCACCGGGTGCTGTGCCTGGGCAGCACGCGGCCGGCGACTGCACCGGTGGCACGCCTTCGGCAGGCCCGTCTCCTGCTCCCAGCGGCGACTCCTTTGCCTTCCCTCCCAGGCGGGAGGCAACACCGCCCACTCCCAAGTCAGCCGCAGCTGCAATGGCGGCGGCAGCAGAAGGCGCAGGGTTGGCAGCGGCAGGAGCACCAGCGACAGCGGCAGCTGCAGCAGCGGCCGGAACCCCAGGGATAGCAGTTGCTGCGCCGGCAGCAGCGCCGGTGTATGCTGGTGGCAGCCCGACTGCGATGGCAGGGGCAGCAGGGGCCAGCACAGGGGCAGCCATGCAGCGGGCAGCCATGCTTGCTCTGCAAGCCGAGGCAGTGCACCGCGTGCGCCGCGGTGGGTGGAACGGTTTTATCATGTAGCAGTTGCTCTGGTCCTTGCGCATGTTTGCATGGCGGACCCGTGCTGAAGTGCGCAGCCCTGTGATTCTCTTGCTGTTGTGGCTGGTAGGTCGCTGAAGGCATCCCTGTGCCATACCTCATGCCTGCCTTCTTACTGCCCGTTTTCCTGACCAGAGATTTCAAGGCTGCTTCAGCTGGAGATGCTGATCGCCATGATGGAACGAGACGCACAACAGAGCGGGAGCCCAGCAGGGTGCGTGCGCATCCGCAAACTTGGCTGACAACAAACCCTGCCTGGCCTCCATGTGTCGGCCAAAGGCTCTGTTTGCAGCGCATGATCCGCATACACATGCTGCCACTGAGAGGTTTGCACCTGTTGCAGATGATCCAAGCATGCTGAATCTAATGCGGGACACGTGCCTTGTTGGCTGCGCTGCCGCTACGGGGCTGGTGCACTGTGCTGAGACGTCTTTTTCCTACTTCGCCCCCTTTGCAGTGCATCGCCCATCACTCCACAGCTGCTGCCACAGCCGCTAGCTGGAGCACAGCTGTCGCTGCAGCCATCCGGTAGTGCGCCAATATCCCTCCAGCCTTCGGCCAGCACCCAAGTGACTCTGCAGCCGTCGAGCAGCTCACGCTTGTCGCTGCAGCCGCCGGGCAGCACGCACATCACGCTGCAGCCATCCAGCAGCATGCGCCTGGTGCTGCAAGGGCTCAGCAGCCCGCATGCGCAGCAGGCGGCGGCGCTGGCCAGCCCCGCACTGCCTCCCACCCCGGCCTCGCTGCCAGGCGTAGCAGCCACTGCAGGCGCCCCTGCCGCGCCAGCTTCCCCGACAGGCAGTCCACTGGCTGAAGAGTTTGGTGCGCTGCTGGCCGCGCTGCAGCGGGCTGGCTTGCGGCCAGAGGATGTAGGGCAGCTGCAGAAGCTGGCAGCCCACCTGCCCCGCTCACCGGGCAGCCCTAAGTAGGGAGCTGCGTGCCGCGAGCTGCAGTGCCTCATGCTGCTCTGGCTTTGCCGCTTTGGACACTTGCACGAACATCTTGCTGTTATACATGTGCAGCCTTCCAATTAGTGGGCCCATCGTCTCAACCGGCCGCATTTTTGCCATCTGAACGCCAAATGCCCACACCCTAGGCATCGCCCCGCTGTGCTCCACGAATGCCCCTGTGCCTGCCAACCGATTCGCATGCCCACATGTACGACCCTACACAAACAGCACTAGACCCCGAATTGCCAGCCCTCGCCCATCCAATCACAGGCACTCAAAGGCTTTTCAGGTTCTGTACACTACCTCCATGCCATCCTGAGGCGCTTTCTTTCCACTAATGTCAGCAGTGCAGCTTGGCGCTTGCAGAATCCAGCTGCGTTTCCACTGCTCGACCATCAACCTCCACGCCCTTCATCATGCATGCCCAACCCGTCACAGTTGCTTTGCTTTCACATCCCTGCTAGCTGTTGCTCTGTCCTTGCCACGCTGTGTGCACCCACCAGCTGGGCTGCTCTTGGCTTTTCGCACCATTTCTTTCGGCCCGAATCTGCTTGCACAACTGCCTATGACCGTTTGTTTAGCGCATTCCCAATTCACACATGGCACGCGCCGCGTGCCTCCGTCCTCAGCTGCACGCTGTGAACCTCTTTGGGTGTTGTCTTTCAGCAACCATATTGACGCTCGTTCTGTTTAAAAACAAAACTATAAAAAAACAAAACCATAAAAAAGGGAAGAGGGCGTGGAGAACAGAGCGACACTTTGCAGGGAAGGCGTGCGCGCAAAGTACAGCTACAATGTGAGCCGCTCAGTAGCACACCCGTTCCATAGTGCGCTCGCCTCAATCATCGCCGCTGGTGGCATACCGCAGCTCTTCCAGCAGCTGCGCCAGCCGGCCTGGGTCGCCAGCATGCTGCTGCACCAGCTCCCACTTTATGAGAATCGAGTCGGCACCCGCCTGCCGCGCCTTGCGCGCGTCTTCAACGCTGCGGCCGGGGCATGAATGTGGGGGCGTTGGGTGGGCACACTGGCCAGGAGTAATATTTGCGCAGCATCATGCAGGTCATTAGGCAGGGTAAGTGGCAGAAAGACGGCCCCATGCTGTTTGCCACGCCTGGCTCTGAAAGCATGAGCAGGTGAGCAGCGCCAGCGGGGGGCGGGAGGCAAGCCAGCCTGCCACCACATCTAGCGCACCTGCTGGCGCCTACAATGCTGGTGCTTCCGTATGGCATCTCTCCAAGCAGCCCTGCAGCAGGCCGGCCAAGTGCAGAACCAAACAGGCGTTTCCCATGCGCAACAAGCAAAACCAGCTGCGCGCACATGCTGCAGGGCTACTAGCTGCACTGGTGCATGCAGCAAGCCAAACAAGTTGAAGCACCTGGCAGGCCCCAGGCTGCTCACCACTAGCAACTTGCAGGCCGAAGCCCTGCAGCTGCACACTGAGCCCCACTGACAGGTTCATTGCAAAAAAAGGCACTTGGAAGCGCTCCATCGCCTGCAGGACATAGAGGCCATGGCAGGCAGCCCAATCAGCTACTTCCCACTGAGCAGGCAGGAAGGCATACCGGCCTCGGCACAGTGCTAGACGGCGGCAAAGACGCGCCACACGTGCTGCAGGCCAGGCGGCAGTACGCCAGCCCATACAGCCACGAACACTCTCATGTGCATGCACACACACACGCTCAGGCATGTGGCGTGCTTGCCTGCAGCTCCTGCATGTTCACAATCTCCACAGGACAGTCCAGGCCAATGGAGGCTGCAAAGCTGCTCATCAGCGGCGTGCCGCGGCTGGTCACCGAGGCTGCGCACGGCATTGGGCAGGGGCGACAGAAGGCTGGAGCAGATGCAAGATACCCAGTCGTCCCCAGCTGCAGGGGCTGGCAGTCGGGAGTCAGGCGGGAGTCAGGCGGCTGGCAGCAGCAGTGCCAAGAGGCGCAAGGTTGTCTGCCGGCCCGACGAAAGGCGTGAACAGCACGCACCTATGACGCCCAGGATGCCTGCCGCGCCCGCCTCCTTGGCATTCACTATTTGAATGGGGTGCAGGAACCAGTCGCGCTGCAGCACCGGCGCAGGTGCGGGCTCGGAGCCCGCAAACGCATTTGCTCGCGACGCTGGTCGCTGCCGCTCAAACGCCGCTGCCGCTGCCTGGGTGGCTGCCAGAACATCTTTGAGCGGTTCAGGCGTGTCCTCACTGTCGGTCTTCACAGCTAGCGCATCTGCACCTGCCACCAGCGCCGCAGCTGCCAGCTCGCCCAGGGCCACAGAGGAGGCCACGCCGGGCCCGCGGGACAGCTCCAGCACAAGCACTGGCCGGCCGGTGGGCACCACATCAGCAATCAGCTGCGCCAGGCGGTGCGCAGGCCGTGCGGGGCTCCTGCCTGCCGAGGTGAGCCGCTCTTCAAGGTTCTCCTCGCCCAGCTCCTGCAATTTATGAATCAGCATGTGGAGCTGCATCTTTGCAACAACCGGAGGTGCACTGTCCCGTTGGAAGCATAACAAACAGCAGGCATCCATTCTCTGCATTAATGGCACTCGGTTAGCAACCCAAAGCTGCAGGGCTGGGCCGGGGCGGCGGCGCACCTGCAGCAGCGCTGCCACCTCTCGCTGCTTCCGCCTGCGGAGGGACAACCAGCGCCACTATTGGTCAGTTAAGAATGCTGGGCAGAGCTGTAATCTGCCCGGCAGCTTTGACCGCACTGCAAGCAGGCGGGTTCGCTGGCGGTAGCGGTGCCAGCGGCGGCAACCCTTGCGAATCGGCAGGGACGGACAGAGCGACCCGCGGAATTGTGAGGTGATTTCCAATCGCAGCAGCAGGACTGGGGGGCTGCCGACAGCGGGAGGAAGGCGGGCTCACTTCACTGTGGCGCTGAGGCGGTTTGCAGTGGCGGGCGGCCCGTCATCGCCTCCAGCATCGCCCTGCTGGGCTCTACAGCAGCACGATCGCCGCTGCCGCCGCTGCTGCTGGCAGCTGGGTTGAGGCACCACTGCTGTGGCAGGCCGAACGGTATGGTAGGCCATGTTGTCGAGGATATGCTGCGTGCAAAAAATAATTGGCCGACCTAACAGGGCAGTGCTGGGCCTGCTGCGCTCCTACTTCCCTGCCCCCGCTGCGGGCCTCAATTAATCTTCATCCCGTTTCACACTTACTCGAAGACAGCAAGTCGTCGCAACAGCGCCGTTTCGACCTGCCATCCAGCAGGCACCGTTGTGCCAGGCTCCGGGGCGGCCTCGCCATGCTGTCCCAGGCTTCTCTGGCAAGCAGGCAAGGCCGGGAGGGCGGATCGTAGCGTCAGACGGGCCGCCAAGGCCTCCTAGCCGCCGCTGCCACCGACGCACCTGCTTGCCACCGCCGCCGCCATCGCCCCGAGCAGTGCTCTGCCTGCCTTGCGATCAATGTTTTTGCTGCACTGTGCACACTTCGCAGGCGACTCTGCTCCACACCGCTCTGTCACAGCAGCCCTGTGCGCCGCACCGGGCGGCGCCGCCCGCTGGGCGCTCTGCGCGTCGCCTGCTCCCCGCCGTCCAATGCGCTCACCAGCGACCCGCACTGCCAGCACAGCCGTGCATACGCGCTGCCCCGTGTGTTTGAGGCCACCAGGTGCGTGTGCAGCAGCTTGGAATAAAGTGCAGGAGAGCTGGGGTAGTTTTTGCACGGAAATGAAAAAAAAAACCTTCTGCCCCCCCGATGTCCCTCCCATCTCCCCGCAGGCGCGGCGGTGTGCTGCACGATCCGCTGCTGCCCCGCATGTTCCCTCTAGATGACCCCGAGGTGGCCCATGCCTGCCAGCTATGCGCGGCGGCACTGCATCAGCAGCGTGCAGCGCTGGCCAGCAGTGCGTACCAGCCGCCGGCGGCGCGGCGGCTGCGGCCCACGGCAGACACGCCGCTGGCCATCCGCGGGGTGGCCATGGTAAGAGCATAGCGGTCCTGAGGCAAAGAGCCGCTGTTCAGACGTGTGAAGCTTGCATGCCTAGCCTCAGTGCCTAACCACTGCCTCCCAGCGTCCCTCGCCTTGTCGCACCAGGATGTGGCCTTTGCTGACGAGTTGCTCGGCCTGGTGCACGCGGTTCGCAAGGCGGAGCTGCGGGCGGGGCGCACTTGCAGCACAGTCCAGGTGGTGGACCTGGGTGAGTAGGGCAGCTGGGTTGCAAGGTCCCCGAGGGTTACGTACCTGACCAAGTGCGGTGCTGCAGGTGAAAAGCGGTGACAGGTAGGAACAACCCGATACCACAGGTTAGTGCGGCACAGGCAACCCGCCCTCCACCACACCACACTTGTTGCGTACTGCGTAGTTCATGCAGGCTGTGGCTTCGGCACGCTCCCCTGGAGCCTGCCGCTGTCGGGGAACGTCCACTGGTTCGATGTGGATCTGCCCGCAGTGCTGCAGGAGAAGCAGGTGCTACCAGCCGCTGTTCACACTACCAACCTTTGAACAGAGACAGCATGCGGATCCCTGCTGCTGCACTGGGTGGGCGGCTGCGCTGCTGTGCTTGCATCTGATGCCAGGTGCACCCCCAAAATGTCTGCACCACAGATGCTGCTAGAAGCGGCAGGCGCACAGCTGGAGCTGTCGCCTCTGCACAGTGGCCCCAGCGGCGCCACCAACGGCTTCGCCAGCAGCCGTGGCAGCAATGGCGCGGCCGCCTTACCGCTGCGAGTGGGCCGCTACCGACCAGTTGTCTCGCACGTGCTGAAGGCCAACTTTGGGTGAGTGTGATGCACAGGGTGACTTTGAAAGCAACAAGCAGGTGCACAACAGTTCCTTGGCATGGCCATGCGCACTCGCCCGACCTGTCCCATCTGCTTGCTGCAGGGACACTCTGCAGGCGCAAGGTTGGGACCCCACAGCTCCAACCATCTGGACCGCATGTGAGCCTCTGCCGCCAATTTTTAAGGATATAAAGTTCTGGCTGCTATGCTGTGCTGCTGTTGCACTCTGGGAAGGCGTATTGAGAGCGCTGTGCTGGTTTCAGCATAAACTGCGTTTCCCCCACAGTCGCCCTGACATATTACTTGGACAGCCGGGCAGTCGACCTGCTGTTCAAGTCGGTCGCCGCCGCCAGCCGGCGGTGCTCATGCGCAGCCTTCATGGGAACTGTCATGAACCGGGGTAAGTTGTTCACTGACGTGCACACGTGTGAACTGTGGCATTACTGGGCTTGCAGCATCAGGGGATTGGGAGCCGCTAATGCTGCTGCTGCTGCTGCTGCTGCTGCCGCTGCTGAGGGCAAGGCATGCGGTTCAGTGCTATCATAGCATGATGCACCTGATGGCCCTGCGCTGTGCGGCACCACTTGCAGCCATGGTGGACCTGATTCAGGAGTCGGTGGGCCAGGCAGCAGTCGAGGTCACCACCTCTACCAGCGTGGATGCCACTGCCAGCTGGGAGGCAGAGGGCAAGGCACTGGCCTCAGCCACCACCGACCCTGAGACCGCAAGTGTCGACATTGCGGGTGAGGCCAGTGCCGCATGCGCAGAGCCCTCGCCGTGCACTTTGACCACAAAAGTGATCGCCAAGGACCATGTGTTCTGAGCCAGTACTTTGCTCCCACCCCTGCAGATGCGATGCGCCACAGCCGGGGCGTGCAGGCATCCGCCACTGCCATCAAGTTTGGCTGCAAAAAGTCGCCCAGTCACTTCCTGTCTGCATATGGCTGGGATGCAGGTGGGCCAGTAGGCTTGGCCGCAACGTATGCATTGCATTTCGGGGTGCTTCAGTGTAGGTCTCAGATGCAGAATCCCACTCGGCAGCTGCAGAGGCTGTGCAGGCAAGCCGATTGCTTTCGCATGTATGTGAGCCTGCCCATTGCCCTGCCCAAGCGCAGTGGAGGAGATCACGCCCTGGGATGTGGAGCAGATGTACAATGTTGTGACTGTGGTGAGCAATGCTGCACTTCACTGAGCTCTGACTCTCGCTGGGTGCTGTCTGTTTGTGTGGGCAGCGACTTGAGCACATGCATGAACACAGTTTGTGCACCTTGCGATGTTTGCCCGCAGTATGCCGGATACAAGCAGCAACCCAAAGCGTATGCAAACTGCCTGCACACCTGCAGGGCCTGGACTACTCGAGCGAGCTGCGGCAGCAAGTGCTTGAGCGCCACGGCGGCCAGGAACCGCTCTGCTCCATTGCCACCGGCCGCCGCGGCTTCTGAGCCATAGTGTAGCTATGAATGCTGCGGTCGAGTCTGGGGCACGCACATGACCTGCACCGCTGCCAAGCCTGAGGCACACATAGCGAGGCTGTGTGTTGATGTCCTGATCCTTTCTGTATGAACAGTGACGCTCTGTGCAAAGCCAGCACAGCCAATGCACGACCGGCGGCAGTGGCGTCCCATAGCGCTCGCAGCGGCGGCGCCCTCATCTGCTTGCATGCCGGCGCTCACCCTATCAAGAGCAACATTGTGGCATTGTGAACTTGCTGGATAGCGCAGGGGCCGGCGCAGGATTTGTCAGCGGAGCCAACACTTGGCGGCGCGGTTTGGGGTTGCAGTGAGGCGCGGCGGCGGAGCTGTGAGCACAGGGAGCTGATGCGCAGTGTATGGCATTGCCCGCGGGTGGCTGCCGCCAGGCGCCGCCGCCGCCGCCGCCGTCCTCGCCGCCGCTTGCCGCGTGCTTTGCCAATAACTAGTGGTCCAGTTTCCCCAAACCTTTGTTCCAGGCAGGGGGTGCCATGGACCAGTTCAGCGCCCATGCGGCGTTGACGGCCGCCAATGAGCCCAAGACGCCGGCCTCTCGCAACCGGCTCGAGGGCCACCTCTGCGTGGTGGGCGGTGAGTGCTGTCGGCGCGCTAGCTTTAGACGCGCTTGCTTCGCGCCCGAGTATGAGCCACGAATCTTGCCTGCTGTGTTTGAACACCCTGGCAATCGCGCTGCTGCAGGCGCCAGTGGCATTGTGGGCAGCGGCATCTGCCGGCAGCTGCTGATGGAGGGTGCCAAGGTGGCGGCCCTGCTGCGGCGGGAGGACCAGAAGGAGGGCCTGCTGAAGGAGTGCCAGGGTGAGCCTGGTGGCTGGAATTCAGCGGGTCCAGAGCACGCTGGGGGTACGCAACAGCATGCAGCTGCCCACGGCCCATGTGTATCTGCTGTGCCCGCCTGCCATTGCTCTGGGCAACGCATCCCCGGCCACCCATGCCTTTGGCCTCGCACATGCCTGCAGGCGCGCCGCTGCAGAACTTGTTCCCCTACTTTGTTGCAGACGTGTCCAAGGAGGAGCAGTGTGAGTGTGCAGGGGCTGATCTCGCTGCCTGGTGCTTCCCTGATGGGCAGCTCATCAACACACTCCTTGCATTGCGGCAAATGGAGAGGCATGCTGTGCACGCAGTAAGCACCACTGCCTGTTGACTTGTCACGCCTGGAATTCAACAGCTGTGAGCGCAACACTACCGCTGCAGGCCGCAAGTTTGTCGAGGACGTGACGGCGCAGCATGGCGAAATCGACCACGCTGTGTCCTGCTTCGGCGCTTGGTGGCAGGGAGGTGAGTGGTTGTTGACGCATTGCCTCACACCTGAAGGCAGCAGGCATCATGGCCATCCGCCCCACTGTCACTGCCCTCTGCCCGTTTGTGCAATCCAGCAGCTTTCATCTTCAACTCCTCATCTGCAGGCCTGCTGACGGAGCAATCGTACGAGGAGTTCAGCCGCGTGATTGCCAACTTTGCGGGCAGCCACTTTGTGTTTGCCAAGACCATCCTGCCGGTCATGAAGAAGAGCGAGGGCAGCACCATGCTGTTCATCACAGGCGGCGTGGGTGAGCGCACATGCTGCCGCTGCATACTGCGTCCAGTGGTCTAGTTGCTGTGCTGCGTGGCGGTGTTGCTGCACGCATACGCTCGGCTGCAGCATTGCCCTCTGCTGGCTTTGCCGCGCAGGGCCGTGCATGCTGAAGACCGATCGAGCTGCCGCGATACCGTCTCGTTGTCGCCACACCAATCACCCATCCATTTGCTGCTTTTGCAGGCCAGCGCGTGCTGTCTGCTGACTCGGGCCTGGCCACTGTGGGCGGCGCTGCTGTGTACGGTGTGGTCCGCGCAGCGCAGGTGAGGCTGCGGGTGTGATGCATGGCTCCTGGCAAGCTGCCGCTACCGCCTGGCAGCACACATGCGTCGTGCGCCTGCTGGTCCATCACGTGCCTGCTGCCCCACCAGCCTCAGCTACCCTGCCCTCCTTCCACCCGTCAGGCCGAGTTTGCTGAGCAGCCGCCCGGCATCCACGAGATGCGCATCTACGCTCTGGTGACGCGGCATGGAGGTGCGTCCTGCTGCTCGGGATCCTGTCGTTGCAACCACACAGGCAGCGGGCAGCCACTGTCCACACATCCCCGGGTCGTCACCTTGCACACCACGGTCCGCTTGCCACTGTGCAGAGGTGCCCAAGCTGCAGTCATCCATTGTGCGCGGCCTGCGCGCGCATTCCAACCGCAAGATTGGCAACCTGGCTGTGGAGGCGCTGCTGGCCCCGCAGGGCCGTAACCTGCAGGTGGGCGGGCGATTGCTGGTGTGCTGCACAGGGCGTGGCTGAGGGCAGGGTCTTTAAGGCCCGGGATGTGCCTGTGCTCCCAACCTGCCAGGGGTGGCTGGCTGGTGGCGCGCCAGGGCATGCCATTCCGGCCTGCACACCATGCCATCTGCACGCCTGTTATTCGATGCGCAGATGGAGGTGACCAGCGAGCGCCTGGATGGCGTCATGCTCATGGTCGGCGACTGAGCGCAGCACTGCAGCGGCAGGCGGGCTGTGCGTTCAGCAGGCGGGCCGCTGCACATGCAGCCTCGCCATTGAGGGCGTATTGCAGTGTTGCATGTTGTGGTAGCAACCAAATGCCAGTGGCGATAGCCGGCTTGCAATTCTGCTGGCAATGGCGGTCCCCAACCTGGCTGTTGCGGCGCTGTGTGGAGCCTGCAGCCAGCCGCCGCTTGAACAAAACCCGATGAGCAACGTAGTCAGCATTCCGCACTTGCATTGGTTCGTTGCGCTTTCATTTTCCCACTGATGCACAGCGGCGCAACATGTGCCCTATATTTGAGAACGATGTCACCTCGACCAAACCATCGACATGTCGACAATGTCCCGACAACCTCGCTCATTTGCAGTGGGCTCCTCAGCCGCAAACGCCCGTTGAGCCGGATTTATTATGGATCAGTGGCTGGTGCTCCCCATGTGCCAGATGCAGTGCCAGCCTGCCAGTCCGGCACCACAAACTTTGATTGGGGGGCAGCCACACACACTTGGAGTGCTGCCTTCGTTAGGTGTGCACGGCAGCTGCCGCTCGGCTTCCGCCTCCCTCCCCCGACTGCCTGCTCCACACGCTCACCTGTTGCCCCTCCAGATGTTTGGAGCTCGGCCCTGAATGTAATTACCACGTACATAACGAAACTTTGCCCGACTGCCCCAGCAAAGCCAGCTTGGGACACATGAATTTTCCATGCCACGCCGGTGCGGCTAAGCTCCGCCCCCTGGCGCAGGGGGCACTGCCCCCGCCGGGCAGTCCCTGCAGGGGCGCCGCATAATTCGGTTTCGCTATCGAATTGCAATCACACTATCACTATTGTTGAGAAAGTGCGTCCCACCCCAATGAACGCCGTCCCAGCGCGAGCGAGGGGTCGGCGGCTTGGCCCTGCAAGACATCCCGCCGCGTTGCGAGCGCAGCGTATTACATCGATTTAGGTAGTTGGCGGAGCACATTTATCTCTGCTACTGCGATCGCAGGTCCCAGCCCTCATGCCACGGGCTAAGGACCCCCTGCCCTCAAGTGTTTTCTCCAGTGCAGGGCTCGGGCGTGTTTGGTAGCTGTTCTCTGTGCTTCAGAGGCCGACAGCAGCGTCTGTACGCCCCACTGGAGCGCCTCGCTGCCGCCGCGCCCCGGGACCCGCGCCCCGGTGAGCCGCCCGCACTTGTTGCCACCATCACCCGCCCTAGATGCGGCTGGTGAGGCGTCCAAGCGCTGCAGGCAGCTGCTGGGCCAAGCTTGGCTGCCACCCACCGGCGGGACCGCCCCCTCGCCGCCCACCGCTGGCTTGCGGTTTGGCACAAGGCTCACATGCAGCACTCCTGCTCCTCCCCCATCCTGCCTTGCAGCCCAGGCTCGCACCTGGTGCGGCGAAAGCTGGCATGGGGAGCACCTGCCGCAAGCGCAAGCAGAGGGATCATGAGGCACCACGGCTGGCCAGCGAGGGACTCGCCGGCACCATCCTGGCACTGCCGCCGCAGCCGCAGCCCATCTGCTGCCGCGTGGAGGGCTGCCGAGAGGCCCTAACACCAGGCTATCACAAGGTGAGCTGCCAGCTGGCGGTTGGGTGGTGGGAGGTTCCAGCTTCCCAGCGGCTCCCGCAGCGTACCGCTGGTGGCGCCAGTGCGCACCGTGCACCGAGGGTGGCCAGGCAGTCCCGGAGTTGTCGAACCCAGGTTTCAGCCCTGCCGCCGCACCTGCCTCTCGGCATCACATAGTCATCGCGCTGCGGAGGGAGGCAGCAGCTGCTCTGCCTTGTGATCCCACCCCTGCCCCTGCTGGCTGGCAAGCCGCAGTGCTGACCTCTGCCACTCTGTCCGACGGCGCCCTCCTGCCTGCAGAAATACAGAATATGTATTACTCACAGCACGTATGACGAGCTGCAAATCGACGGCAAGACGTGCCGCTGGTGCCAGCAGGTGTGCGGCCATGCCACAGTTTTTGGTTGCAATCCGGGGCATTGTAACCTTCCGCCCCCTCAGTGCCATCCGCCCTGTGGGAGGATACCAGGCGCTGCCCTTTTGTTGAGCCCAATGCTCCAACACCCCCAGCTTGATTTTAGTGGCTTGCGCCCCCTGTGCGTGGATACCAGGCCCTGTATCCATCCTGAGTTCAGCCTTTGTCCGGTTCGCCCGCCCCGCAGTGCGGGAGCTTCCATGGGCTAGATGCATTTGACGCCAAGTACCGCAGCTGCCGCCGCAGCCTGGCGCGGCACCAGGAGCGCCGCAAGCATCGGCAGGCGCAGCAGGGCTCGCGCGGCAAGAAGAGCAAGCAGGCGCGGCAGCGGCGGCTGGAGCAGCGGCAGCTGCAGGATGAGCAGGGCAGCCAGCAGGGCGAGGCCGAGCACGAGGCGCAGCTGCGGCCACAGCTGCCGCCGCTCACGGCTCCCCTGCCGCTGCCGCAGCTGCCATCTCTGCCGCTCCCGGCGCAGCCCATGCAGCAAGATCAGGCAGCTGCCAGCCCAGCCCGGCAGTCAGTCGAGCAGCACAGGCCGCAGCAGGCAGCAGGCACACTGCTGGGTGCCCATGTGTTGCAGGCAGCCTGGACACCCCACACAAATGGGCAGCCATCAGAGCAGCCCGAGCACAGCTCCTCGGATGTGCACTCCAGCAAGCGCGCTCATGCGCTGCTGCCAGCCGCAGCGCCACCAGCGGCCAGCATGCAACTGGTGCAGCGCCCAGACCCGATGCAGCCGGTGACGCCACCAGGCCAGCCAGGCAGCATCGCCAGGAGCCTGGCCCTGGAGCAGCCGCCGCCGGCTTGGGCGCCTGTGTGCACCGCCTACGCTGCGCCGCCGCCACCGCAGCAGCAGCATGCCTTCTGGCCGCTGCAGCAGGCAGCGATTGCCGCTCCTGCAGCAGCAGCAGCCACTGCACGGGGACAGCAAGCGCCGGACCGCGGCTGGCTGTTCATTGTCAATGCTGGCGACCAGCGGCTGGCGCCAGTGCAGCCGGCCCTGCTGCCCCAGCAGGCTATGCTGTCGGCTGCCGCGTGCCAGGCGCCGCAAGGGGGCCAGGCCTTCTGGCTGCTGCGGCACGTGCCGCAGGATCCTGGCAGCAGCAGCGGCGCCAGCGGGGGCGGCAGCGGCGGCAGCGGCGCGACCTACTACCCCTGCTATGAGCCCACCCAGGTGCAGAGGTGCCTCCCAGTGCACGCCCCTGTTGCACTGGAGCCGTCCACCTTCAGGCAGCTTGCGGAGGCGGCAGCCTGCAGCGCCAGCACAGCCGCAGGCCCTTTCTCGCCGGGCATGGGTGGCGCGGTCGGCACCCTGCAGACCTGCGGCAGCACGTACATTGCCGCCACCCCGCTCGCCCCTAACTACGGCGGCAGCAGCGGCGCGCCCCCGCCCTTGCCTCACCCTGCAGCTGGCGCGGCCGGCATGCCTGGGGAGCCGCCCTTTTGGGTGACTGCAAGCCTGCGGCCAGGCCCATCCCTGCTGCCGGCAGCGCTGCAGCCAGAGGGCTGCACTGGCAGCTCAAGCGCCCTCAGCCAGGCCTGGGGCCAGCTCGTCAGGCAGGAGCGTGAGCAGGTGACGCTGCTTGCGGCCGCCTCCCCACACACCACCGCCCAGCTCAGCCTGCAGCCTGGCCAACCGCCCAGCCCGCGTGCCGCACCGCCGCCCAGCCAGCCGCTGGGCCCTCATGCTGGGCCCCAGCCCAGCCTGCCGCCCAGCTGGCATGCCGCTCTGCCCCCCAGCCGCATGCCCAGCCTGCCGCCGCCGCGAGCGCAGCTGGGCTGCCAGCCAGCTGATGCAGGGCAGCAGCAGCCAGGCTGGCAAACTGAGTGGGGGGATGAGGCTCTGATCGCCTCGCAGCTGCCTTGCCCGCAGTCGCCAGCCGTCAGCTGGTTGAACGGCTTTTGAGGTGCTGGTGAAACGCTGATAAAGCGTTTCTCTGTACTTCATGCTGCGTCCCGAGCGCCTCAACCGCCTGCCATTGCACACAGTGTTTTGAGGCGTCGCAGCAGTGTTTCAACTTGCCATCTTTCTGTTGCTCTTACTTCTCGTCCCCTTACTTCTCGTCCCCTTTTTCCTCAAGGCGCCCACCTGCCGTTTTTATCCCAAGCACTGCAACTCAAACGCAGGGCTGCGCTGCATGCACAAGCTCGACATTCTAAGTGACAGTGCGCACGCTGCTGCCATGGCGCCAACCGTTGCCCTTGTGCTGATGCCCTTACCAGCGTACGCCAGCCAATTGGCCCGCACACTCGCTTTTCCTTCTCTGCCGTAGCAAGTCCACAATTACCCAACAACAGCCGTCTGCAATTTGCCCTCTCCGTACCCTCATTGCCCGTGCGCCCATGCGCGCCTACTTTGTCGCCCACTCCACAACTTTGCGTTTTCCCCCTGCTCTTGTCGGCCAGCATTTGCCGTTTCTGTTGTTTCATTTGTGCCAAGCCTTCCTCCGACCACCACACTCAAAGGCATGCCGCCCCCTGCTGACTTCTGGCTCCCAACTACTGGTCAGAAGCATCCAGCTCTAGTTATGGCTGCAGCGATGCCGCCTTCCCTGTTATTAACCTGCCCGATTGATCCATTGCCCGGCTCACTCTGCATGCGATGTGCGACCAACACGTGTAGCCATGGCGATGTAATAGCGCATGGGCACTCAAGAAGGGCCGGGTGTGCAAACCGGCTAGCAAAGCGAGTGAGCAACGCCGCCGGCCGCTGCCATGCAGGCGGCGCCATGCAGGGGGGCGCCGGTCAGAGGCTGCTCGCCATCAGCCTGGCTGCTATCAATAATTTCTCTAAGACTACCCCGACTGTCCATCAAGGGGGCAGGACGCCTTCTGAGCGCGTGTGCAGTGAGGAGAGCGCAGTCTGGGGCGACAGGGCCTTGGCGGCGCGCCACATTCAACCATCGTTTTGATGGCGTTGTAACAATAACCCGCCGCCATGCACAACATGCACACACATCCAAAATCCATGAGTGGGCCTCCAGACCACTGTGCATCACACTTGGTCCATGTGGTGTGGCGTGGCGGGCGGCACAGCGGTGTGGCCATTTGTTCTCGCGCCCATGGCCGCATGATTCCAGCAGTGCAGTGTGGTGCGCTTTGTGATGCACAGTGGTCTGGAGGCCCACAACATGGGTTGTGGATGTGTGTGCATGCTTCGCATGCTGTGCATGGCGTGGCATGGCATCACACTTGGTCCGTGTGGTGTGGCGTGGCGGGCGGCACAGCGGTGTGGCCATTTGTTCTCGCGCCCATGGCCGCATGATTCCAGCAGTGCAGTGTGGTGCGCTTTGTGATGCACAGTGGTCTGGAGGCCCACAACATGGGTTGTGGATGTGTGTGCATGCTTCGCATGCTGTGCATGGCGTGGCATGGCATCACACTTGGTCCGTGTGGTGTTGCGGGGCGAGGTTTGCATGTGCCATGCTTGTTATCAATTGGCTGTTGTGTGTAACTTACTAGCGGCTGCAATACCCGTGGGCCTGCCGCTGTGATGCTGGCACGGATCGATTCCCTTTCGTCAAGCATGCGACTAGGTACCCAGCCATGGCCAGCTGTGCAACTGCACTGGATTTACAAGCGGTGAATTAGACATGTACAATTTGACGAGGGGTCCATGTGAGCTGCAGCTCCAATTGTTGTGTGTTATACATCCCCCCACCTCATTGACAGATATGAGAGGCGTGTGTAATGGCATGCGCGGTGAAGCGTGAGATCGTCAGCGCAACCCAACTCTCTTCTCAAACTGGAATCCCTGTCAAAGCAAGCAGCCACTGCGAAGCAGAAAGGCCAGGTACACCTCAGCAAGTGTCATCTCAAGTGGGGAGCCTGTAAGCCGTGCTGCCCGCTCATGCGCGGCGCAGGCTCTCAATGGCAATCCACTCGTGCATCCAGGCTGGGGAGGGGCACTTGATGTAGTGGTTGCCTGTGTGCAGGAGGGCAGGGGCACAGGAGAGATGTGCGCGTCTGAAAGTTGCTGAGTGGATAGCAACACGACGTGCAAGAAGGGCAAGAACGTTCAGCAGGAGCACAAAGGCGCACACAGCAACACACAGGCAAGAGGACCTGCCTCCAACCACAGGGTGGTTTGCACACGGCCAGCCCTGGCTGGCGGCACTCGCCTGTGAAGCGCCCCGGCCCGCGGTCGTAGTGTGGCAGCTTGGCCAATGGGGTGGACAGGCAGGGAGCACAAAGTGCCAGGCCGCCGTCGCCCGCTGCAGCAAAGGGGGGATAAGGAGTACAGCAGAACAATGTGTGGGCATCATATGAACATGAAGCTACAGCTTGGCAGCAGCAGCAGCAGCAGCAGCAGCAGCAGCAGCAGCAGCAGCAGCAGTGCAGCAACACGGGTGGCAGCAGCGCCAGCAGCAGCCACTAGAGCAGCTCCTGGGAGATGGCAGATCTATCATGAAGCAGTGGCTGCGACTCACCAGGCTCAAAGGTGAAAGGCATGGGCATCCAGTCAACGGGTGTCTTGACCTCACTGCTCACATCCCTGCGGAACCCAGAGGGCGGCTCAGCTGTGCCGCACTGCACCTGGCCCCTTGCACATCGGCAGCACGACGGCTCACTACGCATCGCAGCATGTTTCCTGCCCGCCCATCCTGCCCAACCCCGCTCACTTGTCAGCTGCAAAGGACAGCTGCTTGCCGCGCTGCTTGTATGTGTCAACAAACAGGGGCGGCGCGGCCGCCAGCGCTTGCTCAAAAGAGTCTGCATTGATGTCGGCAGCAGACACCACGCCGTCACTGCCGCCCTCCAGGCCCATGGCCTGCATGTGAACAGAATGTGCAGCTGAGAACAGTCAGTTCCGGGCGGCCCGCAGGGCACAGTGGGGCTCAGCAGTGCAGTGCATGGTTACATTTCAATTGATGATGCAGGGGCCAGATGCACAGCAGCACCAGCCTGCTCTTTCACAGCTTGAGAATCCAGCGTTTCACAAACGGTGCCATAACACCTGCCCGACAGGCAGGCAGATCGTCCCGCCCCACCAGACTGTCACCTACCAGGGCCACCACCCCGCCCTTCTTCAGCTTCAGCAGGTAGTGCGGGCTCATGGGCTTGGCCGCCGCCTCCATGCCAGGCTCATAGTACTCCCACTTGGGGTGCACGTGGCACTGCACCACCCACTGCGGGCCTGTGGGCAGAGCAGGCAAGAAGGGTGGCAGGTTGGGTGGCACTGCTCGGGGACAAGACACCCGTGCGTCATTCTGCAGAGTTCTGCCACATTGTTGCGTGATCAGTGCCACGGTTTGCTGGTGAGCAGGATGGGCGTTGCAGTGCAACCGCAAACTATGCAGATGCGCCTTGCTCACCCTGTGGCCCGTCAACCTGGAAGATGGTCGGCTGGGAGTAGATGAACGTGTCCAGCGAGATGTGCGCCGTCACCGCAACACGGACCGCCGCCACATCAGCGCCCGCCGGCAGCCCCGCCGCTAGCATGCGCAGCTGCGCGGCGCGGGCAAAGCGCTCTGCTGCCGCAAGCTCGCCGGGGTGCCCAAAGCCGTTGCGGCCCGGGGTGAAGGCCGGCAGCCGCTCAGCGCCCATAGCGTACGCTGCCAGGTCATCGCCAGCCGGGTCGGAGCTGGAGGTGGCGCCGGCACGGAGCAGGGAGGCTGGCGAGCCGCGCCCGCTGGCCTCGCAGAAGGGAGACAGCAGCTCGAAGCTGGCGGCGGTGGCCTGCAGTTGTGTGGGGCTGTGAGGCGAGGGCCTGAGAGGGTGATCTGGCGCTGCAGAGGAGCAGTAGCACATCGAGGCGCCCGCATGTTCCAGCCCTGCCGCTGCACGCAGTCAGTGTGCACAGCCTTGAGCCTTTCAACCGCGTGCCCTCTATGCTCTGCCCTGCCGCCGCAGCCAGTGTGCACACCCTTGAGCCTTTCAACCGCCTACCCTCTATGCTCCGCCCGGCCGCTCACACCTGCATCAGCTGCTCTTCAGCGTGATGGCTGTTCTCGCGCGTGGCTGCCGGGTGGTTGGCAGCGACAAAGGCAGCCAGTAGGCCCGCCACCGCATCTGCAAAGGAAGGAGGAGGAGTGGCTTAGTGGGGCGCAACATGGAAGAGGCCTTTTGGGAAGGGGGCGAAAGCAGGCAGGTTGGAGCATAGGCCAGCGACGCAAGGCATGCGAGGCGCGGGCACACCTACCAGCCTGTGTCTCCAGGGGCGCATCAGAGGGCAAGTCGCCACGTGCAGTGTTCACCACACCTGCGCAAAGGTCGCATGAAGTGCGATGATTGGGTGAGATGCGCAAGCCGCAGCAAGTGTAGATGAGCAAGCGGCCACCAGGACATGCCACATGCTCAGTCGGCCAGTCGCAAGCAGCCACAAGGGTGTGACCACAGGCCAGCAGGCCCTCGATGCAGCAGGGCGGCACACCGTTTGAGAACTGCGCGTGGTTCATGCCTGGGATGACGGCAAACGGGCGAATGGTGGCCAGGTGCCTGCACTTGTTGTCAGGCACAAGTTGCCACGCCCTGACTGAGCAGTTTGCAAAGCACGCGGGCAGCCAGGCCTGCCCCTTCAATGAGCATTTTGGGCATAACTTGTGCCGCCTCGCCCTTCCCCCTTGCGGCAGCCGCTAAGTTCTGAGCCGCCTCACCTGGCTCCAAACTGGGCGGCCAGCGGCGCCAGGCGGGCAGCGGTCCATGCAGCACGGGGCAGCCGTGTCTGGCCGTCCTGCGCTGCTAGCACGTGCATCAGCGGGCGCGGCACGGCGGCAGCATCCGCAAGCTGGGGCAGGAGCAGGGCAGGTGCAGGCAGCAGGCAGGTCAGCACAGTTCCCAAGCAACATGAGCGTGAGCAGTGCAGCTGGCAGTGTGCTGTGCTGTTGTGTTATCAAGCCAGCTTGAGGGAGCGCAGCTGTTGCATGCAGTCAACCCACCGGGCCAAAGCTGCCGTCCACCACACCAGCCAGCATGACGGCGCCAGCGCAATGCTTCATTGGAGCACCGGGGTAGAAGCTGCAGCAAGGGCAACAGGGCAGGCGTGTGTTGTAAGGTACGGCATGACAGCCATTCGCAGCAAAAAAGCAGTTGCCTGCAGGATGCCACAACATTCTGCCTCGTGCACTCACCAGGTCGAAACCGAGTGCATTGCAACAAAGACGTTGTCCATGCGGGCTGCGTAATATGACACATGTGTACATCAGGGGTCACAGAGTGGTATCTGCAATGTGCATACTCATTAGCCCGTTGCAGCCAGTGCATGGCATTCAAAATCAGCATGCAGCCCGCTCCTGCGCGCACTGCTTGCAGGCAACTGCTAAACAGCCCTTGCAACGGGCTGCCATCATCGGTACATGCACTGCCGCAAAAGCGGAAATCAACCTCCCATTGATGCTGCATGGCTCACCCTCAGGCTTGCCCTGCAGCGCAAAGCCCTCGGCTTGAGCGGCCTGCACCGCCTGCTGCACCAGCTCGGCGCCATAGTCTTCCCACTTGTCTTGCGCCTGGGGCCCCAGCTTCTGCAGGCGGTTGGGTTTAGATGGGAACGAGTGCTGCCAATGCTTCAAAATCAAATAAAGCCATGCTGCACAAGCGTGTTACAGTTGGTTTCGCAGAGCAGCGGTGCTGCACAAGCGTTGTTCAGCTAGTTGCCCAGAGCGCACCGCTGCGTATGCCCCTCGGAGTCGCCGCAAGGCAGCCTGTGTTGCCCAGCTGGCTTCCAACCGGCACAAGCCTGGCGACCACCCACCATCATGTACTGCCAGTCAATCTGCGGGGCAGACAGCCACAGCTGCACTCCTGCCTCCTTCTGGCCCTGCAGGGCAGGGATGGGGCAGCCGGCTGGCATGAATGTGCCAGTCGCGACGGCCAGCGCAACGCATCTTTTACATTGTTGCGTGGCTCACCTTGACCGCGGCAAAGAGGGCATCGTAGTCTTTCGGTCCCAGCATCGCTCCCGGCATCAGCACCACCAGCGCAGTGGCTGTGTCGCTGCCGTTGGGCGCCGGCGCTGCACGCAAGGCATGCGTGGGCGGCACACAGGCGGTGAGCGGCGGCGGCGGCGGCAGTGGAGGGTGGCGGCGCAAGCCTGCAACTGGCTTGATCACTTCCCGACACTTGGAAAAACTCACTCTGCACCCGGACCGGCAGCTTTTGCGGGTTCGGCGCTTCTGCCACCGCGGGCTCGCTCCCTGTGGCTTGCATCGCGCCGACCGTTGTTTTCGTGGCTGGAGGCCCTCGTATGGGTCGCTGAGGGTTGCCGGCTGCTCGTGTCAAGCGGGCGAGCGGAGCCCTAGCGGAGCAGTGCACCAAGCCCGGCGGCAGGCGCTGCTGCAGGGATGCACGTATTGGCATAGGTCAAGGATTGTGGAACAGACCAAACCGCGCCTTGTACGACGACAGCGTGCCTCGCTGGCCGTGCTGCCGGCGGCCACCCACGTCTTCATGCAGAGTCAGCAGTTTTGCGCTGCTTACACAGCGTCAGCTGCTAATCAAGCTGCGTCAACTGTTCCGCAAGAGCGCTACCAGCTGCTCAGTAAGCTGCAGCAGGTCTTCATCGCTACCGGGAGGGCCCAGCAGGCCCAGCCCGACCGGCAGCCCGTCCGCGGTCTTCAGCGGCAGGTTCACCTGCACATGAGCGGCCCGACAGTGAGGAGCACTGAGGAGCAGGCCCAGCAGGTGGTCATGCCAAATCAAGCCAACATATCATCACACAAGCCCGCATACAGGCCATGCCACCTGTCAATGTGGCCATCCCCCTGCCAGCCCACCTGCGGGAATCCAGAGAGGCCTGCGATGCACGTGAGTGAGATGAGCGATGTGCGGAACCGGTCCAGCTCTTCTCCTGACAAGCCGCGCAGAGGGGCTGGCCCAGGCGCCGTGGGCAGCAGCAGCACGCCATCCTCACCAACCAGCTCTGCTACCCGCTGCCGCACCGCCGCTCGCTGCTGCGCCGCCGCCTCAAACTGCTGCTGCGTGATGGCGGATGCCGCCTGGAACCGCTCCTTCACTCCGGGGCCAAAGGAGGGGCGGTGGGCCGTCACCCACTCGCCATGCTGCCGCCAAACCTGCGCAGAACAGCAGCAGGCAACTGGTCGAGGGACGCGCCATGTACGGAGCTGAGCGCAGCTGGAAGTTGACAGCTCGACTGCACCTTGAATACCCATCCGACCCCAGTCACGGGCAGCAGGAGAGGTGGCTCTGGCAGCAGCAGCAGCAGCAGACATGCACCTCGAATGCCTGGTGCACCCGGAAAGCCGTGAACCAGGCATCCGTCAGGCCGCCAGTGCTGGAAGCAACATCCACCTCCTGCGGTTTGCCCAGAAGCTCGGACACCTGCCACAGCAGTTGCCAGAGGTGAGGGGCATGCTGTAGAGTCAGACAGGCGTTCTGCAAGAGAGGATGAAGGCATGCAAGCCAAGATACGCCAGGCACGCCTTGACATCCTGCTGCCCACTGCCAACAGCCGGCCAAGAGCTGTGCATGCAGCACGGGTGAGCAGTGAAGCCATGTGCTGAACAACATGCAAAATGCAGCGCACCTGGGCGATGCGTGCCGACAGCGCGTCATACAGCGCTCTGCTGGTGCCCTCCTCCGCTAGATCAAACGCATCTCTGGCCACCAGCAGCCGCTTGAGTGCCATGGACCGCCGTGTCGCTGGGTCAAGCAGCACGCTGGTGGTGCGGCGCAGCACAGCGGGGTCGCGGGCAAACAGCCCCGCGGTGTCAAAGCTGGGGGCCAGCGGTACGGCACCCTCCAGCGATATGCGGCCATGCGTGGGGCGCAAGCCAAAGATGCCGCAGTGCGCTGCCGGCACGCGCACGCTGCCGCCCGTGTCGCCGCCTACGCGCGAGGGCGGTTGGGTGATGCAGTGTGAAGCTTGTCTACTGCAGGTACTAGCTTGCAACCCTGCTTACGTGCTACCTGGCACAGGTGTCCATCTGCCGCGCTAAGTAGCAAAGTGACAGCCGCATGCACGGGCCAATTTTCTGCAATGCACTCTCGCAAAGCCAGCCCACAATAAACCCGCGCTGATCTCGCTCGCACCTAGCCCGATGTCCGCATCTCCTGCTGCCACTGCTGCTGCCGTGCCGCTTGATGAGCCGCCGGTGACGCGGCCCGGCGCAGCAGGGTTTGTGGGCGCGCCATAGTGCGCATTCTCGCCGCTGAGCGAGTAAGCCTGCGAGCAGCGGGGAGCGCTAGCTGTGAGCAAGGCACGGAGGATGGCATGTGTTGTGTTGCGTGAAAGCAAGCACATGGGGACATCTGCAACAGGTGGGGACTGGAGCGCACATGCACTCAGAGCACTGCATACAAATTTAGGTCGTCAGGCAAAATTGGCAATCAAACCATCGGCCTGCTCACCATCTCATCCATGACGTTCTTGCCGACGACGGTCACCCCAGCATCCAGCAACGCCTGCAGCAGCAAGCTGGATGCGCACATCAACTGCGCACAGCAAGCCAGGCTGTGTGCACCTCACTCATAAGGAGGCAGCAGCAGGCCCAGCAGTTCTGCTGGCCCTGGTTGAGTATCGCGATGCGTCTTGATCCATACCAAGACATATCCCGCCCACGCACTCGGCCTGCCTGACCTGCACTGCTGCCGCATGCCGCTCTGCTGCTGGGTGGGTGGCCAGCCAGGCTGGGCTGCCGTTGGAGCAGTGGGTGCCTGCCACCGCAAAGCAGTCCTTCACCACCGCAGTCAGCCCCTGTGGTGCACAAAGCAGGACGTGGGGTGGGCGGTGGTGGAGAGCAGGCACATGGATTGCCAGGCTGAACGCATTACACTGCCTGCACCACTGGCCGCAAGCACCACGCATTGTGACCAATTGCAGCTCATGGCAAGCAACACAAGCAGCTTGGCTGCACTGCGGCACCGGACGCGGCAGTGGCGCACCTGCAGCGGGCCGGTGGAGGCACCTTCGACATGCACCTCGCCTATGTATGCATCAGCTAGCGGATGGTGTTGCGACGACGCGTGCGATACCATCCTACGCCGCGCCAGGGGCCCTGCACCAGCGGCGACGCAGGCGGTGGGGGCGGCGCCGGCGGGCAGAAGGGGGTGAGCGGCTGGCAGCAAGCTCGATGCGGCTGATCACACTGCTGTACCCTCAACCTTACCTGCGCGCAGCGGCGCCCGCAGCGAACAGGAGGGAGCGGTGCTTGAGGGCTCGGTCGGCCAGCGCCCCGCCAGGGCCCTGCAGATGGCCCGATGCAGCATGAGAGCTTGCGTTGGCCGACTCATGCGCTGATCTGGCGCCGGAAAGCGGGCGAGGGTTTTGCCGGCTGACATGCAGGCGATCCGGCCGCCAAGCCGGCTTGCAGCCCCGCAGCGGCTGTTCTTCACCTTGCAGAAAGCCATGCAGCTCACTCAGCGGCAGTGCTTCACCCCAGCGGCGCTGGGCCAGCGGACAAGGTGGGGCTCGCTGTGAAGGCTTCTCTCGCCTCGCCGCGCTGCCTGATGGTTTTGCATGGCTACACAATGCCTGTGGACCACAGCTCGCCGTGCGCCGTGCACCCTCCTACACCTGCCGCCGCCGCCGCCTCCGGCCGCCGCCACTCCACGCCTTGCCAAGACCGGCTGCCATCGCGCACTGCGCACATGCTCCCTGCGACCTATCGGTCTAACCTACAGGTCTGAAATGCTGCTGCTCGTTGCAGGGGCCGGCGGGCTGCTGCGCCGGCGGCCCGCCCTGCCGCCCTGTTTGGCTGGGGCAGCAAGGACAACGAGAAGGAGCAGGAGAAGGAGGAGCAGTTTAGGTGGGGCGGCGGGAAGCGTGCTCAGTGCAACTCATGCCTGACATGCGGTCTGAAGCTCTTCAGTACCAGCAGTGTGCTTGAGGGGTGTGTGCTTGCGCTAGCTTGCTGACTGCAAGCAGCAGCAGCGGCGTGACGGTCCATCAAACTGTGCCTGTGCAACTGGTGCCCCCGGCTGCGTACGCTGCAGGAAGCAGCAGGAGGTGCTGCAGCGGCGGCGCTCCAACTCGTGGCAGGCGGAGGTGCGGGAGCGGCGGGCGGAGGTGTCGCGCTACATGCAGGACCCCGCGTACAAGAAGCAGGTGGGCCAAGCAGAATGTCCGCATGAGAAGGCTGCTTTTGACTGTCTGCATGCCTGCGTGCATGTGGAATGAGTCCTGCCAAGCCTGCATGCTGCTGGCACAGCGTGTACAGCTACTGAGACGCAGCACGGCAAGGAGTTGTGCAGTTGAAGCCATGCCTGCGATGAAATCATGCCTGCTCCTGCTCTTCCTGCCGCAGGTGGACGAGGAGAAGCGGGCGCGGTTCAAGGCGCGCAAGGAGCAGGAGGTGCGCTTGCCTGGCGGCAATGCCGCAGCAGCTGAGCTGGGAGGCACTATGTCTGCTTCAGGAGGTTGGCATGCCCCTGTGGGACAGGTACTGCATGACAAGCAGGCTGTGCAGCCTGGCTGCTGAGCACTGTCGAGGCGCCACTGCTCAAGCACATGCTGTGCCTGCTGCGCTCCCTGCCCCGCAGGCCCGCGAGAACCCGGAGCCCAAATTCGGCATGTGAGACTGCGTCGCTGTAGTGCAATGCTGTGCACTGCGCGGCATCACTTGCTGTGCGGGCCTGGGGTTGCTGCAAGTGTGTGCTCAGCTGCCCTGGGTGCCACTTAGGCCGCACTGCAACTGCAACCCCACAGCCTGCTCTCAAGTGCCCCCCTCCGGTCCCCAACACCCACCGCAGCATCATTCCACTGGCACCTTTTGGCATGGCTGACTACGACGGCGGCGAGCGCTTCGACCTGCGGGTGAGGAAGCACGGAAGATGTGGGTCGCAATGTTTTTTTGCCGTCCTGCCATGCAGGCTGCAGCACGACATCCCAACCATTGCTCGCTCCTGGCCCACAGCTCCCCTGCCACCTTGTTCAACATTGCTTGCAGCTGCCGTACGTGGACCAGGGCGACCCCGACCAGGAGCTGGCTAACGACCCGCTGGGCTTGAAGCAGCTGGGCCGCGCCTTTGGGATTGGCAAGAAGAAGGGCGGCGGCGATGCGGCGCAGGGCAAGCGCAAGGGCAAGTGAAGCACCGGCTGAGATAGACGGCTTGGCATGACCTTGCAGGCTTCAAACAAACCAGAGCTGCTGTCTTTGCTGCGCAACCAGATGCCGTCGAGGCAGCAGCTTCCCTTGAACCTTAGTAACCAGCAGCGGCGGTCCGGCTGGCAGCTGCCGCGAGCTGAACCCCTCATTTTCCCTCAGATCTGCATCTGTGCACTGCGTTTTTATTTTCTGTCAGGAGTGAAATGAACGATGAATTCCTCTAACTGTAAATTGGACTGGCTTACTGAGGTGCCGGAAGGTTGGCGCCGACCTTCGTGTGCAAGGACACCCATCCATGGGAGATATCTGGGCTGGTGCGCCGTTGCGTCGTCTAGTAGCTCTGCTGCTATTGAGGCTGCCACCATGACCAGCCAGCGAGTTCAGCGCCTGGAACAGGTGGCCGTCTGCCTGGCGTGCCCTCTCGCTTTCCTGGCCTCACACTCAGGCAAGGGCTGGCCTGGTCGCTAACTGCGCCTTGGATGGGCTGCTAGGCCCCGGCTTTGCCTCTAGCGGCTCACACTGCACGCAAGCCCTCCCGGCAGGTGTCTCCGCCCGGCCGCTGCCGCTGCGTCTGGCGGTGGCGCCCCCCATCAGCCGCCGCGCCCTGAAGGCTGGGTATGGCTCCGAGTTTCTGACATCCCAAGGCGACTGCCTCAGCGCTGTGAGCAGCGTGCCCAGCGACGTCCCGATCGACGGCATTGACTGTGAGCAGGGGTGTTGACTGGAAAGGGGTGCGCCTGCCGTGGCAGGCTGACTGTCGAACGCTCGTCTGAATGCTCGGCCAAGCCTTTTCTGCTGCAGCCCCATGGGGCCCCAGGGCATTGTGGCATAGCACCAGCCACACCGATGTAACATTCTGCACAGCTGATACCATGCCGCCTACCTTTTTCCGTGCAGGCGGCACATCGAGTGACAGTGGATCAAGCGGCAGTGGCGCGGCCAGCTGCCCTGCCGACACCGCCGGCCCTTCCAGTCTGGCGTTCATGCAAGCGGCAATGTCGAAGGCTGTGTCAAGCAAGGACGCCTCCTCTGTTGCCCAGGTGCGAATGCCTGCATGCCACGGCAGCTGTATACCAGCCCTGATTTTCCTGCTTGCACCGCTCGAATCCGGCACAGTTGCTGCATCACGGTGTCTGGGCAGCCATTCACCAGGTGCGCTTCCCGGCCCTCCTTGCATGCAGAGCACGGCCCTTGCTGCCGCTCAGCTGCTTGCCCAGTTCTACGCCAACGGCGGTGAGCGCAAATCTGGGCTCTGTTGCATGCGGCAGCACGCCTGCGGGAATCTTGGCCCTTTGCTTGGGTCACCTGGCGGCCCTTCTCACCTTTCATGCTGCAATAAAGTGCGTCCCGGATCTTCTGCCTACCCATCAACCATCCTGCCCTAATTCCTGCAGAGGCCTGCCTGGCGCGCGCCCCCGCTTTCTTTGCCCAGCTGGGCCAGGCAACGCAGCAAGTTGCCGCCTCTGGCTGCCGCGACAGCTCAGCTGGCGATGGCCTGGCTGCTGCCGTGGCGGGCGCTGCCCAGGTCATGTGGGACGCTGTTTCTCCCCGCCTATCTTCCCTGGCCTCGGTCGAAGAGGCAGTGCAGCTGGCGGCGCAGGCCGTCCTGCCCAGCCTGACCAAGGGATTCCAGGCGCTGGTACAGCAGTGCGGTGCGTGATGCACACCACCAAAAGCAAAATGAAACGCCAGTTCAAGTGGCTGAGCATGCTTTCATGTAGCCCCACCCTGCGTGCTTTGGCAACATCACATGGCAAACGCCAGGTTACGCTCACATGTGTTGCAAACTCTTCAGCGTCTTCGCAACTGCAGTCCAGGATTGCGTGTTAATCACAGTCGTGGCGGCCAACCATGGAAGGCAGCACGGAAGGGAGGGTTGCAAGTTTGCACCCCGCCGTGCGGGGCCCTTGCCGCCACCTCGCCGCCGCAGCCAGTGGCAGCGCCCAGGCCCAGGCTGACTCAAGCTCCCTGTGCTCAAGATACATGTGCGGTCAGTGTGCAAATGACAGCTGCGCAGTAATCGGCCGTGCAACAGCCGCTAGCCACCAGCTACACCACTACTGCGCGCGCGGTGCCGCCCCCGCGCGCAGAGCCGCTCGGCCTGGGCGGAAGCGGTTCCGCCGCCGCTCAACCAAGGATCGCTGCGTAGGTGGAGCGTGATGGTTGGACCGATGATCGTCACATGTGCAGGATCATTTACCGGCAAGGCACCCACTGCAGCAGCCGCAGCCCCACCGCCGCTGCTGCCCGCTGAGCGCCGCTGAGCATGCTGCTGGCAGGCGATGGCCTGCGCATGCAAGCTCTGTGATGAGCCCTTTACTCAGTTCAGCCAAGATTCTCATGTGCGGAGTCGACGTAGGAGCTAAATCCATTCGTTTATGTGCGTGAGACATACCTTAATTCGGTGTTGCGGTAGGACGGCTCGAGTCCGATAACACGAAGAAGCGCTTTGTGCCCAGCGGCTAAACGAAACCACGCAGACAGATGAAATAAGCCAGCCTTTTGCCGCCAGACGGCATGTATGCTGATAGACGGAGAACGAGCCACCCCCTGGTGACCCTCGATCCAAGGCAAGATCTGGGATGCTGGGACACAATGGCGGCGGCAGATGGTACGGTGACGGTGTGGGCGGTGTGGGCGGTGTGGCGGTGTGACGGTGGCATCCAGTGCCCACCACTCAGACCAGTGCGGAGTGAATCTGCTGTACTAGCATCCTAACTGAATACCAGCTCGGCTCTCGCCACCCTGCGCCTCGGTCCAGCCAACGTCAACAAAAGCAACGGCGGTGGGCGCTTGGGTGGCGCCCTTCGTGCGAGATCTTGACACATCAAAGTCCTGCAAGTGGATGTCGCAACAGCGCAAATGCACCCGCGTGCCTCTATACCTCACATCTGCCGCCATCAGCGCCCATTTCGTGCTGCCGTACGCGTGCCGCCGCCGCCGTGCGCATCGTCGATCCACCATATCGACCCAGGAGGGTCTTGAGCAGTCATCGTCTAGTTCAGTCCGCAAGTTCATCTCGGCTGGTTGAGCCGGCCAGCTTGTGCATGCGCCACTCATGTGGTCCGCCTGCAGGCACTGGCACACCTGCCGCCCGCATGCATGCTGCGACCGACGCGCACAGCGCCAGCTGCTGCACGAAGGTGCCGGGCGATCTCGCACCCGGTTCCGACCCAACATTTCTTGTGCTTGCTGAGATCTGCTCCAACCGCAAGGAGGTGTGTTCGGGAAGCCGTGGGTGCGACCTCGCGAGCGGGTGGTACCTGGCGGGCAGCGCCGCGAGCTCATTGTGTAGCCGTACGAGCTGGTGCTTGCTCTAGAGCGCAGAACCACCCGGTGAACCGTGCGCATGCCGCACCAGGGGCGCAGGCTCCTGGGGGCAGCCTTTTGAGCTTAAAGCGCCGGCTGCGCGCATCAACGACCTCCCTACTAACCTGAAGCCGTGGGCCGCACACCGATTTCCAGTTTAAGCAGCATGTCTCCGCCGCCGCCGCGTGCCGGGGCGGCTGGCACCACCCTGCTCGTGGCGATGCTTGTGGCGTTCGCAGCGCAGGCTGCTGCCGCCCGGGCACAGTACAGCAATGCCTGGGGCGCCAATGGCCAGCTGTGGCGCCCAGAAGGTCGACTGAGCGACTGGAGCTACTCTGGTGAGCAGGGAAGGGTGTGGTTAGGGCAGCGGCAGGGAGGGGCATGAAGCTACTACAGTACCCCTGGCACGCGGTACCACGGGGTGCCGCTGGAGCCCACACCCTATCGGCGCCAATATCCACTCGTTGCAGGCTACATGGCGGGCGAGAAAGGGATCCCCAGCTACCCTGAAGCTGTTCGGGTGACCGACCCACGCTTTGCTGGAGGCGCCAAGGGCGACGGGCGGACGGGTGCGCTGGGGTGGACCCCCTCGGAGAAGGCAAACCATGAACATGCAACTTCACAATGCCTGCCTGTCTGAGGGGCGTAGATTGATGAACACCGCCTGCCTCCGCAAGCAGAGCCTCCGTGGGGCTTATTAGGGATCACTCTCCGTCCCACCGGCTCAGACCCCTCATGTCCGCTTTCAATCACTACCCTGCAGACGACAGCGAGGCTTTCGTGCAAGCCATTCGTGCCGCCTCCGCCCTTGCGCTCGACCTCACCACCACCGCCTGCCCCACCGGCCGCTGCCCGGTGCGCAGACAGGCTTGGGTAGAGCTGGGCAGGTCAGCACAGGGCAAATATTGAGCCTGCAATGTGCCAGCTTTAGCACATCAAACAAGGAGCGATTGGCTTCCTGCCCACTGCAGCTGCCACACAACGGCTTCCAAAACGGTGGCGCTGCGGGCGTGGCCGTCTATGTGCCGCCGGGACGCTACGTCATCCGCCGGATGCTGGAGATAACGCAGTCCAGCGTGGTCGTGCGTGGCGCTGGGGTGAGCTGCTGCGCCTGCTATGTCTGCTGCGCAGTGCTGCGGGAGCAGTGGGCTGGCTCACCCTTTGGTATGCATGGTGCACCCATGGGAGGCCCGCTGCGGCCTGAGACCCCGCTGCTGCCTGCTCGCGTCTTTCCTCTGTGAACTTACTGCAGACCGGCAAGACCACTCTCTACTTCCCCGTGCCTCTCAAGAAGCTGTACGGCAACCTGATGGACTGGCCGGTACGCTTTGCTTTGCTGGTTCTCACCGGTCTCGTTCCCTTGGTCCTTGCTGGATCCATGCTAGCAGCTGTACGGCGACCTGATGGAGTGGCAGGCGCGCTTGTTGCAAGGGTTGCTAAGTCTGGAGGGTGCTTCCTTCCGACTCTAGGCTACTTTTTACACAATGGTGTCTGCCCGCCGTAGCATGCATGGGAAAGCCAGCTGCCCAGCATGCATGCTTCGACATAATAAATGCTGCTGGATTGACCTGCGCAGCAGAACACCATAGACACAACCCCTGCCGCAGCTGGTGCAGCTGACGGGCGGCTTCTTTCTGGGTACCCCCCACACTGGCAAATTCAGACCGCCAACACAACCTGTCCCTCACCTGCTGCAGTTTGCTGGTGGGTTTCTCAACGTTCTTGCCGCCGCAGAGCGCTGTCCAGGAAGGTGAGCGATGGCAGCGGCGGGCGGCGGCCGCCACACGCTGCGTGGCATGCCCGGCGCACGTGTGGCCTGCATGCTGCGCGCAGCTGCGCGCAGCTGCCCAGAGAAATGTGCCGTTTGCAGCTTGGATGTGCAATGCACTGGTTGCTGTGCCTGGCTGGGATATGGGAATGCCGAATGTGGGCGTCTGCCACCGGGCGCAGACACCGGGGGTAGCGACAGGCGGCATGGGACCCCGCTGCCGCCCGCCCTTCTGGCTGATCGTGACCCAGTTTCAAAGCCCTTTTGCCTCTGCAGTACGAAGACCCCGTCACCAAATGTGGCAGGAGGAACAAGTGCAACTCTAAGAAGTTCAAGCCGGTGGGTTGGGAGGGAGATGCAATTATGGCTGCCGTATTACAATAGCTGCATTCCTGAGCCTGGCGCAGAATCCATACGGCTGCCATCGCCGGCCCGCCACCCCGGCCCGCCTGCGCCGCTTCCCAAGCTGCCACCACCACCGCTCATCAGGTGCATGTTTTGCAATGGCCCCTGCTTTGCAATGGCCTCTGTTTTGAATCGTGCAAGTATGACGCTAGTGATGGTATGCAGGCGAGTGCTCCTGTGAGCACTGCTATTCAGAGGTACAAGCAAAGCATCAGGGCTGCCAGCTGCTTTTGCGCCGGCGCCGCCGCCTCGCTCAGCTCAGCCGCCCTTCTTGGCCTTCTTGGCCGCCGGGCCGCCGCCGCCGCCGCCACGCTTGCCCTTCTTGCTGCCGCTGCCGCTGGCCCCTCCAGCACCCTTGCCGCCGCCGCCGCCGCCCGCCTTGCTGCCCTTCTTGTTGCCGTTGGGCGCGCCAAAGCGGGTGGCGTCGCCCCTGCCGTCGCCGGGCTTGAAGCGCATGTCCGGCGGCGCAGTGCCCAGCTGGTCGTGCAGCCAGCTCCAGACGCCGCGGGCGCCGGTCTGCAGCTTGCTGATGCCGCCCTGCGAGGTGCCGCACGCACGCCCAGCGCCGCCCAGCGTGTGGTACCCCTTCAGCTCGCCGGTCTTGCCGCCGGCGGCCAGGGCCAGCGAGTAGAGCAGCAGCCCCGCGGCTGTGCGCTGCTGCGAGTTGCCGTGGTCGGGCACCTTGAAGTCGCCGGGCGGCGCCAGCGTGGCGGCGCGCTGCACTGCACGCTGAGCCGCCGCCGCTGGCAGGCGGCCCTCCGCCACCTCCTGGCCAAGCTTGGCGCACAGCTCATGCACGACGCGCAGCAGCCAAAACTGCTTGCGCTCGTCGCCGGCCGCCGCCTTGGCAGCGTCCACGATGCCAGCGGCTGAGCGCAGCCGCGCCGCCTCCTGCTCCGCCGGCTCCATCTGCCCCTCGGCTGCCGCAGGCTGCTCGGCGGCTGCAGGCTGCTCAGCGGCTGCTGCCGCCTGCTCCCCCTCCGGCTGCTCAGCTGCTGCCGCCTGCTCCCCCTCCGGCTGCTCAGCTGCTGCCGCCTGCTGCCCAGCTGGTCCGGGCTGCTCCCCTGCCGCCTGCTGCTCCACCTGCGTGCGGTACAGCAGGGGCAGCGGGCGCAGCAGGGAGTGCAGGCCGCCCCGCTTGAGCACGGTCCGCAGGCGAGTGACGCCAGTGCCTGTGGCTGCTGCCGCCTGCTGCACCTGGAACACCTCGGGCAGCGCTGTGCGCAGTGCGCCCGCCACGACAGTCTTGCTCTTGTGACCGCCGCCGCTGAAATCGTCCCAGTCGGGCGCCAGCGGTAGCAGCGCCACGGCCACAGCCAGGCAGGTGGCCTGCCACCTGGCCAGCTCGCCGCTCTCCACAAGCGCCGCCAGCGTGCGGCAAGCCTGCTCCAGCAACCGCATCTTGAACAGGCGCCAGTCGGCCAGCAGCCGGGCTGCCTGGGTATCCCGGCGCTTTGCAGCCCGCCGTGCTCGCCGCTTGGCTCCGCTGTCCAGCCCAGCCGCCTCGCTGGCATCGCCGCTGGGCCCTGCCTCCTCCCAGCCGCCGGCCGCCCAGCCGGCATCGCTGCCGCCATCCAGCCCAGCCGCCTCGCTGGCATCGCCGCTGGGCCCTGCCTCCTCCCAGCCGCCGGCCGCCCAGCCGGCATCGCTGCCGCCATCCAGCCCAGCCGCCTCGCTGGCATCGCCGCTGGGCCCTGCCTCCTCCCAGCCGCCGGCCGCCCAGCCGGCATCGCTGCCGCCAGCATCGCTGACGCCATCCTGCTCCGCCGCCTCGCTGGCATCATCAGCAGCTGTTGTTCCACCATGCAGTGCTGTGAGCCGCTCAGTGCCTGTGGTTGTGTCCAGCGCCGGCAGGGCTGCAGCCCGCAGCGCCGCCGCCTCAGGTGTCTGTGCGCCCGCTGCCAGCAGCGGCGGCAGCGCCCACTCCATGAGGAGCGGGTTGCGCACCATGACAGACTGGCGGCTGCCCTTGCCCTCCATCTGCCGCACTGCTCGCGCAGCCTGCTCGTCGCCCCACCCGCCATAGACCAGGAAGCAGATGGCCAGGCTGGGGGCGCTGGGCACGCCGTTGCCGCGGCGGCTGCACACCTCGATGTACTCGGCTGTGGGCTCCAGCCCGGCCACCGCCTCCAGCAGCTCGGGCGCTGCCTCAACTGCCTGCAGAATGCTGAGCGCTGCCTGCATGTGCTGGTCCAGCTTGGCTGCCGTGCGCTGCAGAACGTCTGCCTCGTGCAGCGCAGCAGACTGCTCGGGCGACAGCGCGCCCCAGTTCTGCCGCAGGTGCTGCACCACTGCCCGGCAGCCGCCGCTGACCACTGTTTGGCGCAGCTGGCTGCCGCTCACGCCTGGCACCAGCTGGCATGCGCGGTCGGGTGACAGCTGGCAGCCCAGGTGCAGCACCAGAGCTGCTGCCACAGGCTCGCCCGGCAGCCTGCCAGCGCCATGGGAGCCCTGCAGCTGCTCCACCGTGGGCAGCATGTCTGCTGGCGAGGAGCAGCCCTCAGGCAGCTGCAGCTGTCGGCTCTGCCGCCGCCGCTCCGCCTCCTGCTGCTCCTGCTGCTCCTGCTGCTGCTGCAGCTCTGCCTCAAGCTTCTGCCAGGCCGCCGCCAGCCGGCTGCGAGTGCCGCTGAGCCAGCGCTGCAGCACCCGCACCTTGCGGTCAGCAGCTGCCTGGTTGAGCTCCTGCAGCTTGCGTTGCTGCGCAGCCTGGTCTGCAAATGGGGCACAGAGTAGGGAAACAGACGTATGTGGGATGGACTGGTGGACTGGCAGAATAGGGCAGGCTTCAGATACCTGTCAAGCCCAGGCAGGCGCAATGACAGCGCCACACATCACGATGAGCCAGCATTGCCCTGGCCCCTGCTGTGCAACACACAACAATGCATCACTCCCAGCTGCTGCCAACCCAGGTCAGCCATTCAGAAGCGCGCACCTGAGTTGAACATGTGCGCCACGGTGCCCTGAATCTGGGCCTCGGTGAACAGGCGGGAGCGCAGCGCAACACCAGAGCAGGTGCCATCGGCCGCCACAATGGGGCCGCTGCTGTACACCAGGTTCATCAGTGCGATCTCCATCACGGGCGGCTCCACAAATGACGCGCTGCCGGGCAGGGTGGTGAGGAACTCGATGATGAAGGCTTGCTGCGGGGCGGTAGGGGTGAGCAGTGGAATAGTTGCAGCCACAGGCGGGCTTGTGCTGCTGCTGCTCAGTTCGCCCGCCTGGTCAGCATGGCCCTGCCTGCTGCCAGCCTATACCTTCAACCAACATTAGCACGTACGCCGGGGCCCTGGTAACTCAGCCCTTCAGCTGGCCAGGACAATTGCATCAAACCTGAAC
>VFQQ010001136.1_pt1 | contig 40210 bp, 58 predicted proteins | sample 3512341 | NCBI WGS metagenome assembly VFQQ01 (sample SAMN10412373, study PRJNA504923) | tailings metagenome | isolation source: Relicate 2 Philex TSF1 revegetated site | place: Philippines: Tuba, Benguet | collected 2017-08-29 | reverse complement strand
AGATGTTTCCACCTGCGGGTTGATGCTTCTCGACCAGCAGCTGGAACCTGTTCTCTCTCTGCAGTGCTTGCCCACCTGGCGGCCGTGGCCTCCACCAGCTGAAACTGCATCTTCTCGGGCCGGCCCAGCCACTCGTGCACCACGCCCAGCTGCACACACACGCAGGAAAGCGGGCACATCATAGTGTTAATCAGTTTCCACCTTGCACACCGGCGCCGCGTGCAACCAAAAGTGCACGGTTTCCAATGGCCTGCAAGGTCTGCAAGGAGACCCAAGCACCCGCAATGTTGTTGCAGTCCCCGGACTTGCCTGGTCCAGCAGCTGCTGTGGCAGGTTGCCATGCTGCGCCAAAGCCAGCAGCTCAGCGTGCACAGCAGGGGAGGAGACAACCAGCACGCGGGCGCCTGCGGGGCAAAGGAGAGGGTGGGGAGAGCGAGTTTGACCACGGCGTGTGACACATCAGCGATGACCAATGAAGCTGGAGCGGCTTTGGCTTTCCACAGCTTCGCCAAGCAAGGCAAGGTGAGTCCCACCTTTCGGTGCCGTGTAGGCGCGCCGCTGGATGTCCAGGTGCAGCAGGCCTGGCAGCAGCGCAGCCGCTGCCTCACCCTGTCCCTGCCCCTGCCCCGGGCTGGGAGCAGCTGCAGCCGGCAGCTGCAGCCGCACGCTCTGCACGCGAGCCTGGCCGGCGCTCACACGCCGGCTGCTGGCCGTGCTGGATGTGGCAGCAGCTGCTTGCTCGGGCGCAACGGTGCCACCGCAGCACGACGGTGCTGCTGCTGCTGCCGCCGCTGCTGTCGAAGCGCCAGCCAGCGGCACCAGCCCAGCAAGCTGCAGGTTGCTCACGCAGTGCCCGCAGCAGCGCTGCTCGAAAGAGGCAGCGGCGGCCGCCGCGCCGGCGCGGGTGGCAGGGTCGGCATCGCTGCCCGGCAGCACTGGTGCATGGCAGCAGCAGTCGCCGCAGCGCGCGGCAGCGGGCTGCACGTAACGGCCCTGCAGGCGCAGCAGCAGCTGGCAGTCGTTCTGCAGCATGTTGAGCCCCGACACACGAAGCTCCGCCGGCTGGGAGGCCAGCAGCAGCGGCGGATTCACGTCCAGGATGGCTGGCACGGCGCGAGCTGCGGGAGCCGCGTCAATGTCCCAGGTCTGCAGACGTAAGGTAGCAGGCGGGTTCAGCCTTGAAAGCTGCTGCGAGTGAGCAGGGGCCGGACTCCAACTGCGATGCGGACGTCAGCAGGAGCAGCAGCAGGGCTGCTGTGAGCCAGTGGCAAACCAAATGCAGTGCACTACTGTAAGCAAGGAGCAGGCATACCTGGCGCAGACGGCCAGGGTGCACCAGCAGCACATGCAACATGGGGAAATGGCAAAAAAGACGCACCTGCCGCAGGCGGCCGCGGTGCACCAGCGCCACATGGCTGCCCGCCTGCACCAGCATCGTCTTGGTGCGCCACAGCGCCTCGCCTGCAGGAAAAGGGCGTGTTTGGTGGGGTTGTTGGAGGAATCAACAGCAAGAACATGCCAAGAGGTAGACACAACCACCTGGGTGCAGGGCGTGCTTAAAAAGCAAGCCAAAACTGCACTGCTGCCCCGGCTGCCACATATGACACCTTGTCCAGCAAGCTATCCCACCTGATGCTAGCATCTGATGGACAATGCGCCGCACCGCAGCCGTAGGCACGCCCACCGGCTGGGCAGGAGCCTCTGCTGCGCGCTTGCGCCCGCAGCAGCCTGCCGGGGAGGTTGTGGCAGGTTCGCTGGGACTCGCAGCTGCAGGCGCAGCAGCTGGCTCTGCTGCTGCCTCCTCAACCTTTGTCCGGCAGCATGGCGGCCTCTGCTGGGCGCCATGGCTGCCCTCGGCAGCTGGCTGCTGTGCCTGCGGCTGCGCCTGCTGCGACTGCGTCTGCGCCTGCTGCGCCTGTGGCGCCTGCTGCGCCTGCTGCTGCTCTGCAGGCGGCTGCCCCAGCCGAGCGGCTGCGAAATTTGTGAGCAGCGCCTGTGCCGTGAGGTGCACGCAGCCGGGGCGTAGGTAGCCCTCAAGAGAATCCACAGCACCCTCGAACCACGTCCTGTGGAGGAGCGGGTTCAAAGTGGAAGGTGGCGAGAGAGTCAGCAGGCATTTGAGGAGAGCCCAAAACCGAGTGGCTCAAGCTGCACTTGCAAGTTGCCGGCCATGCTAAAGCAGCCAGCCCGCTCCCCAAACGTGCAGCCCCTGGGCTCTCCTCACCTCAGGTGCTCGCGCAGGCTGGGGGGCAGCTCAGCCGGGGTGCAGCCGAACAGCTTGACGGAGACCGTGGCCAGGGTGGCAGGCGGCACACTGCCGCAGGGCACCATGGTGTGCTGCAGCCCGTTGTCAGCTGGCACAGCTGCCGGCGCGGCCGCTGCCGGCATGGGGCCACCTGCTGGCGGCAGCTGCACGACCGGCGGCAGCTGCACAACCGGCGGGCCTGCAGCTGCTTGCTGCAGCGTCGCGCCCTGCAGCAGCACAGGCATGCCCAGCACGGGGGAGGCGGACCGGGCTGCCTGCCGCTGCTGCGCCAGCGGCTGAGGTTGCATCCGGTATGCCGCCAATGGGTCGGCCGGCAGCGCATGCTGCTGCACGATGCCCCGCGCCATCTGCAGGCTGGACGGCTGCTCCTCCCCACTCCAAACGCCCTGCTGGCAGCTGCCTGCCGCTGCGGCGCTGGGAGCGCCCCACGCCTGCTGCGCCTGCTGCGCCTGCTGTGTTTGCGCCAGCGCCAGCTCATCATCCACAGCCAGGTTGGTGTTCAACCAGGCCTCCAGCTCATCAGCTAGCCCGCTGTCGCAGCTCTGCTGGCACTGCCTGCCTGCCTCGCAGCCGCCCAGCTGCTCCTCGAATGGAGACACCGGCCGGGACAGGTCGATGTCAAAGTCCAGCAGCAGCAGCGGCGGCGAGGGCGGGCAGGCTGGAGCCTGCGGCAGCTGCAGCAGCGGCGCCAGGGCCGGCGGCTGCAGGCCACGCACCCCTGCTGCGCCTGCTGCGTTCAGGGCCGTGGCGGCAGCCGAGCCAGATGCTGAGCTGTCGCGCACGCTGCTGCTGGCTGGGCCGCTGAGGCACGGCTGCACTGCGGCAACGGGTGCTGTACCTGCTGCGGAGCCGAAAGGCAGCATGCCATCTGCCTGCTCGAGTGGCTGCCCCAAGCTGAGTGGGCAAGGGCAGGAGCCCATGACTGCCGCCGCTGCCGCCGCTGCCTCAGCCTGCTCAAACAGGGCGCTGGCGCTCTGCACCTCTTGCAGGTCTGATGCTGCTGCGGACCGGCTGCGCTGCTGCCGCAGGCTGCCGCCCGCTGCTGCTGCTGCTGCAGGGCTGCCCTCCAGTGGTGGTGAGGCATCTACCTTTGCCCGGCTGCGCTTGTTGCGCTGCCTAGCAGCTGCCGCCTGCCGCGGCTGCTGGTCAGCACCAGCGGCTGTAGCGGCACCCCCTCCCGCGCCAGCTGCCGCCTGCTCCTGCTGCCGCTTGCGCCGCCGCGCGTTGTGCTTTTCTAGCTGCTTCCGGCAGCTGTGCTTGCCATCATCAAACTCTGCAACAGAAGGGAAAGCAGCAGGCAGATGGTGGGTATTATTCCCCGCTGTGCTGCAAGCGTCCCTCAAAAACATTCATAACACCAGCGCTGCTCCCCTACGCCAGCCTTGCACAGCTTTGCTTCGCCCACGATTATTTCCCCTGCCTATGCCAGGCCACCTGCAGCCCAACCCACTCCTGCCGCCACTACTGTAGCATCTCACCGTCGAGCGGGTGTGCGTGGCCGCAGCGCTGGCAGAAGCGCAGCTGCTGGCCCTCCCGCAGAAAAACATCAGCCTTGATGTGGACAGGGCAGATCCTGGGTGGTGGTGGAACAGACAAGCAGCAGTTGAGTTAAGGATTGCAGCAACAACGCACACAAGGGTGCACGCTGGCTTGGCTGCCCGGCCGGCGACAGCAATGTACGGTACCAGCGGCAGTTTGAGCAACAACGCATGCTGTACAGCATGGCCAAACTGTCCTCGCTCACTTGTTGCGCTGGTGGTAGAAGGTGTGCCCGCTGAGGTCCACCCCGCAGCCGTCTGCTTGGCAGATTGCCGGCCCTGTGACGACCGCCTTGCGCTGCCGAGCACCAGCCTTGCCACGCGGCCGGGCTGCAGCGGGCGCTGCGGCTGCCCTGGCACCTCCGGCTGCGTTTGCAGCACCGCCAGCATCTGCTGCTGCATAGCCGCTGCTGGCGCTGGGCGTTGCGCCGCCATGAGAGGCCAGATCAGCGGCAGTGCGCTCGCCTGCAGCCGGGCCGGCACCTGAAGTGGCGGCACATGCGGCGCCGCTGGCTGGCACGGCCACCGCTGTGGCAGTCATGGCCAGCGGGTCCCAGTGCCAGTCGGCCTCGTTCCAGGCCTTCTCATCGCCCGCTGCAGCAGGGTGGGCGCGGCTGGGGCGGGTTGCAGGCAAGGTCTCGTTGCACCAGCGCGTACCAGCGGTGGGCAACGCGCGTCGGCGCGGGCCGCCGCCGCAGCTGCCAAGTTGTCCCTGCAAGCCTGTTTGCAGTTGCACATGCAGCTTGGGCACATGCCGCGCTTGCTGGGGCGGCCCAAGCAGGCTGGAGCAGCTCGCACGCACCGGGTGGCAGTGGTGGGGCGGGCCCTGGGCCTCCGCCCGGGCCGTGCATGCCGGTAGATGTCGCCAAAAGGGCGTCTCGTGTTTGTGAGCGTCCCCAGAGCGCAGGTGCGGCCTGCAAAGAGCCCGACCACCCTCGCCCAGGCCTGGTGGGGCTGCAGTGTGCGCCACAAGCCACCGCGATGCAATCAGAGCTCGATTTACACCGATCCAAAAGGACCAGGGGCGGCATGGAAGGCACCGTGCATGAGGCCAGCCTACGGCCGCCAGCGGCCCTGATCATGCTTGTAGAACCTCGCATTCACCTTCTACACCTCCTGTCCCACCGGAAGACGGCAGGTGCGCAAAGCCCTACAGGCACCGGGCTCGCCTCCCTGTGCTTGCCTGCCGACCTTCCGCGCAGCCTGATACCTTCAGCAGACCATGCAAAGGCTGCTACATGCGCTTGCAGCCCAGATCATGCCACTGTGTTGACCCGCCGACCCCAGACTTTTGCCTCCTGGCTCGCTTGCAGGCCTGCCTCGCTCTCAGATAGCCAAGCAACGCGTGGCATGTCCAAGACGCAAGACGACAAGGCGCTGGTAGCCGGGGAGGAGGCCGGCGGCGGCGGCGGCGTCTCGCTGGGCAAGGGCGCCTGGGACTGCGACACCAACACAGGTGCGGGCAGCCGGGCTATGATGCAATGGCATGTTGCAGGGGGGTGCGCCGCGTTGTGTGCTGTAGCGTGCCATTGCACCACACATGCAGCGGGTGCGGCAACAATAGCGGCTCGCACCGCCTGCCGCCCACCCTCCGCCTGCTGCCCCCTCGCCTCCTCCCGTCTGCAACCACGCTCTGCCCCACGCGTGCTATGTGCTGGTCCCCCACACCGGCAGAGATCCCGCCCGAGAAGGAGGCCATCGTGTTTGAGGAGATTGCCACCATGGACTTCCCTTTCGAGGGCATCCCCACGGTGCCGCCCCGCAAGGACATGGACCACATGGCCTTCTTCTGCGGCGGCTGCCGGTGCTGATCATGCTTCTCTGCGTCTGTGCCTCCGTCGTTGGTGGCTTGGTTGGATGGGAGCCCAGCTATGCTATGCCCAGATGGTATGCTTGTGCGGCATCCGCAGCTAGGGTTGCCGTCTGGCTGGAAGCGACCTAACTGCGCTGGTAGCATCAATGTGCCACTGCAGGTACCGAGTGACTGCTTACCCCGACTGGCCGGTCGAGCGAGTCAAGCAGGCTCTGTTCAAGGTGCGGGTGACTGAGCATGTGTTGCTGCCCGGTTGTTCAATGGGCTGCATCGCTTCAGCAGGGCTGCGTCGATTCAGCAGCCAGCTGCGACCATCTGAGCACGGCCCATTGGGGTTGCATCGGGCAAGCGCTGCGTGTCCGTCCTCGCATGCTGCGGGTGCATGCTTCCGCCCCATGTGAAACAGCTGCACATTGGGCAACACGCATGGATGCTGCGCCTGCCTGCTGCGCAGGGCGGCATTGCGCGCGCCAACAAGCCGGCGCACATCCGCAACACCCCCGGCATTCAGGCATGCAGAGCGGCGGGCTTGTTGTGCTGCAGTGCGGCAGTGCGGGACGGGATGAAAATGCTTCATGCTGCTGGACGTCGCCAGCATGCGAACCAGTTCCCGCTGCATGGGCATCCTCCTTTTGATCCTGATTTGTTTGTTACGCACTGCAGAAGTGGGAGGATCTGGAGCTCATTTATGCGGGGCAGCGCATGGCGGACGGCAAGCAGCTAGCAGACTACCACGTGCCGCCGGTGGGTGTCATAAACACTGATTTCCTCTTGATGGTGTAAACATCCATACATGGAAGCATCTTCTTCAAGGCAGCATGCCCTTTGCATCGGCTGCCACGTCGCAGCACGTCTTACGCTCCCCTTGCTCCGTGTTCCCTCATCCACAGGGCTGCAAGTGCCTCATCGCCATCGAGCGTGCCAAGCTGGAGCTGGGCAAGCCCGACCCCGACTCAGCCTACTGGAACTGAGGCGGCTTGGCTCAGGGGTGCAGCAGCCAACCCCGACTCAAGCCTTTTGGAGCTGTGGCGGCTGTGGAGCTCAGGACGAGAACCGGCTCAGCCTACTAGTGCTAACGAGCCGGCTTGCCAGCTGTACAAGACGCCGCCCAAGTGCTGCATGAGGCTGCGCTGTGGGCTGCCGACTGGTCTGCACAGGGCAAAAGCCTAGCAGCGTGCCCTTGCCATGGCACTTGCTCATCAGCGTGTCTGCTGGCCGGCTGCTGCCGGGGACCTCTGCACCAGCGGCTGTGCCCTGACTATTTTGCTCCGGTGCAGCTGCCTGATTTTCGGGCTGCTATACTGTGTCAAAGCTGTTCCACTATCACCATTGCTGTTTACATAAACAATCCAGCGTTTGAGCGTGGGTCCTGCTGCCGCTGCCACTGCCGCCCGCTCAGCGCTGGTGGCAGCACGTCAGCGATCAGCGAGCTTCCTGCTCTTCAGCATTCGTCTGGACTTCTTCCCAGCTGCGTCGCGTGCTTTCCATGCCCGCTTAGCTCGCAATGGCACTGCCCAGGGGCAGCAGCAGCGCCCTGCTGCGCCGGGCAGCCTCCCAGGCCGCTCTCAACATCGAGCGGGGCAATGGCGGCACGACCGAGGGCGCGGCGCTTGACGCCGACCCAGACTCGCCGCCCGCCGCTCACCGGCCGGCACGTGGCGGCCGGCGGCTTGTCATACGATGCATGTTGCTGCTGCACACCATCCTGGTGGCCTCCCTGCTGCTGGCCACGGCCATCAGCATCAACAACCGGCAGCAACGCAGCCGGGAGCTGGCGCAGCGGCTGCTAGCGGGCGGTGGCACAGAGGCGCCAGGCTGGGTGCCGCCGGTGAATGGCACCGCGCTGCAGCAGTGCGGTGAAGCGCTGGAGCTGCCCCAGGTAGGTGCCCCTGTTGTTCAGGGCCTTGGCAGATCATATATTGTGTGAAGCCGATTGATTTCTGGTGGGAGTGTCTGCCGGCATGCTGGCCATCACTTGTGCGTCGTCGCAACATGCCGCACGCCCTGCTGTTGCAAGCCTGCAACGTTGGGAGGGATGCTGAATGCCTTGCCCTTGGGGCCCCATCTTCACGTCACAGGTGGCACTGCTGTTTCTGGTCAAAGGGCCCTTCCACCATGAGACTCTGTGGCGCCTGTGGTTCCAGTCTGCCGCCGGACTGCTGCCAGCCGACGCTGTGGCAGCCGCCCTCTGTGGCGGCAACAGCGACAGCAGCAGCAGCATGACACAGCAGCGGCAGGTGCTGCAGGCGTGCCGCAACGTCGCGTTGCTGCAGCAGGCGCCTGCGGCGACTGGTACGCCAGCGGCAGATTCAGCGGGGCGAAATGGCCGGGCTCTGCTGGCCGGTTCTTTAGCTGCTGCCGACCCAGCTGCTGGGTCCCCTGCTGCCGCACCAGGCAGGCACGCTAGCAGCGCTACCAGTGCCGGCGGCATCCCTAGCAGTGATTCCAGCGGCAGCGGCAGTGGCACCAGTCATAGCAGCAGTGATGGCAGCGGCAGTGTGTTGGAGCAGCAGGCGCTGTTTGACGTGTACGTGCACCCCCACCCCAGCTTCTCAGGCGAGCCTTCTATGGGATTTCGGGCACGCAAGGTGGTCAGTGCCTCTGCTGTGCTCTGCATGTGCTCGGGGGCACAGCTGCTGCTATCCGCTACGCACTCCCCGCTGCCAACTTTGCGACGCGCTGCCACCTGCCTCGCCGCTGTTTTGCAGGCTACCCGCCAGGCAGCTTGTTCCATGGCCGGGAGCTGCCGCAGGAGGAGCGAGTGGTCACGGAGTGGGGACAGCACAGCCTGGTGGATGCAGGTGCGGGTGATGTGAAAAGGTTCAAAAAACTGATGCTGAGCATGGCCCAAAATCCGATTGTGTGGTGCATGCAGGCGGGGGTGGCTGCCTACTGTGTGTGTGATGCTGTTCGGAGGTGCAAAGCATAATGCATAAGAAGACCCCCAACCCGAGTAATCCACCACCCCCCATCCTCTGGTCCCTCAGCCCGTGCGCTGCTGCGCGCCGCCTACCGCAACCCTCGGGTCACCAAGTTTGCTCTGATGTCGGAGAGTGACCTGCCGCTCTACAGCCCGCACCTGCTGTACACTCAGGTGTGTGTGTGGTTGTGCAGTGATTGTGCCAAGTCTGTGCTCGCTGCTTCCAGAGGTTAGTGTGCTAAGGTTGCTGCTTGCTATGCAGCGTCCAGCTCCGGCCTTCATCAGCATTAACTTTGCTCTTCCTCCTGTGGTCTGCTTTGCAATGCCGCAGCTGGTCCATGAGCGCCTGTCCCGCATCAACGCCTGCAACACCACCCGCGGCTGGCGCCTGTTTGAGCACCGATGGGTGGATCGCATGGCCACGCCCCGGCTGAAGAAGCACCACTGGCGCAAGAGCTGGCAGGTGCGGCACAGCAGCGGGGCAGGGTGGTGTGAAGTGGGCGGGGCACCTGATGAACAGAGGGAGCAGGGGTGGGAGCGGTCGCGGGGCCTGTGCAAGCAGAGCAGAGGCAAGCGTGCAGGGCAGGCTCCCCACCCCGCCAATTATCCATCATGCTATATCATCCGTCATGCTAAGCGTTGTGCCTGCATGCCTCTGCCAAGCTTTTGCAGTGGTTTGCGCTGACTCGAGAGCACGTGGAGCTCATTCTGCAAGACACAGAGGTGGACGGCGCGCTGCGGGCGCACTGCCGCACCATGTATGAGCCGGAGCGGAGGGATGAGCGGGAGTGCTACTCAGGTGGGGGTGGCTGCCTGGATGGCTCCCAATGCTGCCGCCGCCGCCGCCGTCGCCGCTGCTGTTGCAGCTGCTGCTAACAAGCGGCAGGCAGGGAAGGTGAGGGAGGCTAGCTAGGGAGGGAAAGAGAGGAAAGGTGAGCGGGAGTGCTACTCGGGTGAGGGTCGTTTGGGAGTGCAGCTGCATGTGCATCGATTGCGTTGCGCGGGCTTGCGCATGCTATGTCCTTGAGCACCCCATGCTCGATTGGTGCGGCAATGTACGTCAGTGATGCCGCTCAACTTGCATGTGAGAATGGTCCTCCGCACTCAACCTTGCAGACGAGCACGCGTTCCCCACCCTGCTGGCCATGCACGGGCGCGACAATGAAACCGACTGCCAGGGCTGGCTCATGGGTGAGAATGATTGCGAGTTTCTGCCGGGCTGGCAGCAGCTTTTTAGTTTAACGGCTGTACAGCCAACCGATCGGCAGCTATAACGCTGTGCAGCCTCATCGAGCTGTTGCCCGCCCATGCACCGACGCATGCGCTGCCCAAACTGCGATGAGATCTTCTCCCTTTGCAAAATACCACTCACTCGACTGCAGACACAGACTGGTCGCGGGTAGACCACCTGTCTCCACACCCTTACGAGTACCCTCCAGGTGGGAGCAACACCTGCCCGCCATTTTATCTCTGTGCCGGCCCGGCTGTGGCCAGCAGCTTGTGAGGCATGGCTGTGAGGCATGGCCTTGCATGCGGCTTGCCTGCAGCGCTGCTCAGCCCGCTGTACCTGCAGCATGCAAGCACCCATCCATCATCGCCAACTTGCCTGCTTTGCAGAGGAGGTGACTGATGCCTTGCTACGCCGGCTGCGCCGGCCGCGCCTGCCTGGCTGCGGACACGCCGCCAGCGCAGCGGCCACAGCGCCTGGCGGCTTCCTGCCAGCTTCCAGCTTGCAAGCACCGGGCGCAGCGGGCGCAGCGGGCCCAGCGGCGCTGACGGGAGTGTGTTTGCGATTAGAGCAGCAGCTAGCCCTACACAGGGCGCGGCACCGGCCTCTTGGGCCGCAGTGCCGCCTGCTGGCTCGCAAGTTCCTGAACCACACAGCAGAGGCAGCACTTGCAGCGGTGGCCCCTTGCGACAGCTCAGCACTTGTGCTCAACAAGGGGGTCTGCGCCTTTGAAACGCCGATGCAGGCAGCCAACCGGCGGAGGTGGCAGCACACAGCACCGCTGGCCCTGCTGCTTGCAGGCACGCTGCTGCTGCTGCCGCCGCTGGCGGCGCTGCTGCTGGGAGTGGTGGGGCCGGCGGCAGCAGCGCGGCGCAGCTTGTGAGGCATACTGCACATTGTCGCTCGCAATCTCGAGTTTTCCCTGTTTTCCCTCCTGAAAACTGCTGTAACATGCGCTTCATGGAAGCTGGGAGGCGGGTGCAAAAGCTGGCAATCGTTCGGCACGGCAGTGCGTGGTGGATGCTGCGGGGGTGCGATGTTCAAGCACATGCAACATGCATGGAATGCATTCAACCAAGGGATGGGGTGCAACGCTGTAGGTGGTGGGGCCTGCGATAAACCAAGCAGCGCTGCTGTGTGGTGGCTGTACCAAGGCGGCAACTTGCATGCTGCCATACCATGCACCGCAGTGCCGGCGGCCGCCATCAGGGCTCGGGGGCCGGAGCAGCCGAGGTTTGGCTGCACGGCGGCAGGGCGCCGGGCTGCAGAGGGATGGTTGCCCCTGAGCGGTTCCAGTGCAAGAACACGTGCGCAGCCTGGCCGTTTGAGTCCAAAGGCGGTGGCGGCGGCACCTGCAGCAATGCAGGCAAGGCGTGCACAGGAGTGTGCCACCTTGCAATGCAAGACATGCAGTATGTGTGGGTTCCCGACAGCTGCAGCTCTGCCCAAAGGTTCAGTTAGGTCCGCCCCACTTGCCTGCCGACAAAAGCCGGCGCCGCGCTGCGGCATCACCAGCACTTGGCCCCTCTGCCCGCTGGTTGTGGTGTTCAGAGGCGGCAGGGAACCTGCATGGAAGAGAGGGCAGGGGCAGGACACAGGGACATTTGTTCAACTTCACTCTTGGACAGGAAAAGAGGCACAACAATGCATGCACCCCGCCTGCCGCACCCGTCAGGCGGTTGAAGCTCAGATCAACGACGTCCAAAGCCAGAAGCGAGGTGTCGGCGGGCAGCGTGCCATTCAGCTGGTCGCCTCCAAGCCACACTTGGGTGGCAGGTGCCTCCCTGGGGCGGAAGCCCCAGGCGGTGGGCACGGAGCCCGACAAGCTGTTGTTGGACAAGTCCATAGAAAGCTGCCCAGAAGCGCCGCCCACCGGCAGCAGGAGGGCCTGTGGCAGCGTGCCCGTCAGGCGGTTGTCGTTGGCATAAAACAGCTCCAGCGCTGGTGGAAGCTGCGCCAGCAGCTCAGCAGGCAGTGAGCCGTCGAGCGCGTTGTAGCTGACATCAAAGTGCGTGAGTGAGGTGGGGAGGGCGTTGGGCAGCGGGCCAGAGAGGCGGTTGTGGAAGACAGACAGCCAGGTGAGGCTGTCTGGCAGGTGCCAGGCGTCCCAGGGGATGGTCCCAGTGAGGCTGTTCTGGTCCAGCCACAGCGTGTCCAGCAAGGGCGGGAGTGGTGTGGCAGGCAGGGAGCCACTCAGGCCGCAGCGGGGCATGCTGAGGAGGCACAGTGAGGTGAGGTTGGCAAGGTTGGAGGGGAAGGGGCCGTACAGCAGATTGTTTTCGAGGTGGAGGGAAGCGAGGGTGGGGGGCAGGGGCAGGCTGCCATTGGCTGCCAGGGAGAGCAGGTTACTGCTGAGGTCGAGGCTGACAAGTCCTGAAGACTGCCAGCCATCCGGAATAACGCCGCTCAGGGAGTTGCTGCTCCTGCAAGGGGGGCAGGGGCAGGCAGGCAATGTGTGCCAGACAAAGATCAGTGCCGAAGTGGGCAGCTGTGTCTACACTGGCACGTCCCAGTAAAACGTGCGTGCTCCGTTTCAGGAGCTGTTCCCTTCGTGCAGGTCACTTCCCCGCCCAGCATGCAAACCCTGGCCAGCGTGCATTGCGCGTATGCTGGTGCGGGGAGTATACACGGCAGTTACATGTCCAACAGTTCAAGGCTCTGGGGCAATTGAAGGCTTGGAGGCGGCTGGCCGCTCAGCTGGTTCTGCGGCAAGTAAGCAAGGAGGGATGGGGGCAGCCCAGTTGGCTGAGTGGCGAGACTGCCATTTGGATGGCTGACAAGGCCAGATGGTGCGTGCTGAGCTCCCTCTTCTGCCCCACTGCGTTTCACCAGACACACTTGTGAAAGAATGAGCTCGCGTAGCGTCTCGGGCAGGCGCAAGGGCGGCAGCGTGCCTGCATTAACACAAAGGTGCAAACTGACTTACTGGCCGAGTCAGCTGGCATTGTGGCAGGCAGCGGGCAGCCACTTCCAATAGGCACTTCATCATTGGCCCCTTTGCACACATGCCCCTGCACACTTCCCCCTGCACACCGACCGCTGAGCTGGTTGTCGAGCAGAGACAGCTGCACCAGCCGTGGCGGCAGCACCAGGTCAGCAGGCACTGTGCCATGCAACTTGTTGTAGTACAGGAACAGCACTTCCAGCTCCGGAGCAGCAGTCAGCCAACCCGCAAGCTCAGACAGGGGCTGCTGCAGGCTGTTGGCAGCCATGTCCATGTGCACAAGGCCGGGCGGGGGCCGCCAGCCAGGGCTGATGGCTGTGAGGTCATTTGCCCGCAGGTTGAGCTTCTGCAGGCTGGCAGGGAAAGCGGCAGCCAGCGTGCCCTGCAGGCGGTTGTGGGACAGATCCAAGGATGCCAGGGAGCTCAGAGCGGCCCAGCCCTCCACGGGCAGTGTGCCGCTCAGGGTTGCATCAATCGTGCTGCAGATTGGATGAAGGGGTGGCAGGGGCAGCAGGCAGTGTTTAAGCTGACTGGGCAGACCAGCAGGCACTGCATAATACGCCCGTTCCGTGACTCACACGTTGGTGATGGCGCCACTTGCTGGGTCGCATTGGACAGCAGAATCGTAGCCGCAGTCGTAGCTTGTTTCGCAGAGCGGGGCAGGGCTGCCCCAGCCGCACAGGCTGCCGCTGGTTGTCACAGTCTCGTTCCAGCTGGCCAGCAGTGCCGGCGGGGCGCCCATGGCTGCAGCCAGCCCCATCAGGGCTGCCTCCTCGCCTTCGCTTGCCTCGGTCTCGGCGGCAGGAGGAGCGGCCGCCGCAGCGCCTGCCACTGCTGTTGCTGCTGCTGGCACAGCTGCAACACGGACGATCAGGAGGGTTATTGGCGGACAGAAGGCCCTCATTTCGCCTTGGGTTTGGCAAGCACTGCGTCTTGGAGAAGTGAAAGCCTTGCAGTCCAAGGCTTGAACGGGGCAAGTTAGGTCTCCAAGGCTGCAAGGGGTGCTGAAACTGTTGAAATAGCCTGTTTGAACGCCTGCCGAGAGCTGAGCAGGGCACTTTCATGCGGAGCGGCGGCGGCCCGGATGCGGCATGTGCGCCGTGCAGAGCAGCGCTGCACGCTGCCACAAATCGCCGATTATCTAATGGTGCTGCACCGGGCAGCCCTGCCACATAGTTGATGTGTGCTGAACGGCCAATCCATTTGAGCAGCTGCCCCTGTGTCGAGCATTCTGTGCTGCCGCGAGCTTGTGAAAAGGCAGCACAGTCTTGCAAGCGGCAGCAGCAAGTTCGGCGTGTCATTTGTCAGCTGCACACTTGCCGGCATGCATTCCATGCATAGTATGCCTGACTTGTCAGCTGTCGACTTGTACAGGTTTCCAGCTTGCAAGCTGCGGGTGCAGCGGTCCACAGCAGGCACAGCAGGCAGAGCTGGCACAGCAGGGCCGACCAGCAGAGCTGCCACAGCTCAACCTGCGGCAGCTTGCTCTGCACAGGGCGTGGCAACCGACTCTTCAGGCCTCTGTGCCGCCCGCTGGCTCGAAAGTTCCTCAACTTTACAGCACCACCTGCAGGTGATGGTTCAGCACAAGCGGAGCATGCTGCCCAGAGGCAAAGGACTGAACATTCACTGTACAAGATGGCGGCTTGCATGCTGCCGCACATGCGCCGCCACTAGGGCTCGGGGGCTGGAGCAGCCACGGCTGGGCTGCAGGGCGGCAGGGCGCCGGGCTGCAGAGGGTCGACTCCCGCGTCTCCTGTGCCAGTAAAGACTTCTCCCAACTGGTCGCCACGCAAGAAAATGCGTGCGGTGTTGTTGCTGGAGTCCAGTACTGGCGGCGGCACCTGCGGCAAAACAAGTAGGGCATGCAGAACAGGAGTGAAGATACGCTCAGAAAATCACAGCATCTTGCGGACAGTGGTTGGCCGTCTAGTTCCTGCTGAGCAGCTCTGCTGTTCCAATGCACTCAAGGGCTCCCGGCTGCTTGCAAGCTCTGGAGGTTTACCACACTCGCCTGCCCGCAAAAGCCGGCGCCTCGCTGCGGCATCACGACCAGCCCAGCCATCCCCTGGGTGCTGGCTTCCAGGGGCTGCAGCGTGCCTGCTCAGGGTTGGCAGCGTGCGGGGTAGGTGGCTGTGGATGGAGCAGTGGAGCACTGGATACTCTTTGCACTCACGGTCTAGCAGGCAGCCATGCATCCCACTGTCGCACCTGTCAGGCGGTTGAACCTCAGGTCGATGACTCCAGGCCACTGGAGGAAAGCATCGGCCAGCAGGGTGCCACTCAGGCCGTTGCCCGACAGCCCCAGCTTGAAGCTGGTGTTAGACGCTTCATCGGGGAGCACGCCCCAGTCAGTGGGCACGGGGCCAGAGAAGCTGTTGTTGGACAGCTCAATGGTGTGCATATTGTTGGTTGAGCGGTTGGCAGGCAGAATGAGCGTGTGTGGCAGCGTGCCCGTCAGGCGGTTGTCGCTGGCACCAAACCATTCTAGGTTTGAAGGCACGATTTCCAGCAGCTCGGCAGGCAGAGTGCCGGTGAGTTCATTGTTGCTTACGGCAAAGATGATCATCGAGTCAGGGAGGGCGGTACCGGTGGGAAGCGGGCCAGAGAGGCGGTTGTGGGAGACATCAAGAGAGGCGAGTCTGTCTGGCAGGCCCCAGGCGTCCCAAGGGACAGCTCCAGTGAGGCTGTTCTCATTCAGCCACATCTCCTCGAGCAAAGGCGGCAGCGGCAGGGCAGGCAGGGAGCCCCGCAGGCCGCATTGGGAGATTCCGAGGGAACGCAGCGAAGTGAGGTTGTGCAGACTGGCGGGGAATGAGCCGTACAGCGGGTTGTTGCTGATTCCAAAGGTGGTGAGGGTGGGCGGCAAGGGCAGGCTGCCAGCAGCTGCCAGGGACAGCAGGTTGTAGTTGAGTAGGAGCTCCTCCAGCTGTGAGTACTGCCAGCTGTCCGGAATGGTGCCGCTCAGGGAGTTTTCATATCTGCGAGGAGGGCAGCAGCAGGCAAGTGTGCAGGTAAGCGACATCTGAGGGCTTGCAGGTACATCTGAGGGCCTGTATGTCCAAGTAGGTTCATGTGCCCAACCAAGCAATATGATGTGGTTTGCCTGCTGGCGGATCACATCCATGGCATGTCATTCAGCACTGGCATCCGTTCCTGCCACAGCACAGCCCTCACATGACCAATGACTTCAGGCTCTGCGGCAGTTGAAGGCTTGCAGACAGCTGGCCGCTGAGCTGGTTCTGCGGCGAGGAAGAAAGGAAGGCGGCGCTGTGAGTCACAGAGGGCTGGCCGGCAGCCCACTGCCTTGGACTCCGGAGCGGGCAGATGTCTGATCATATGCTTGGCCTCCTGCTGCCAGCACAATGTGCATCCCGCAGCGATGCCTCCCGCCCTGCGTTTCCACCGGCACACATTGTCAAGGGTGAGGTTCTGCAGTGTGTCTGGCAGCCGTATGGGGGGCAGCGTGCCTGCATCATCGGCAAGGCAGGAGCTCAGTGCGTGCGAATCAGAGTTTTGCAGGGGCACCCAGCATGTAGCTGCTTCCCAGTCACGTACACCTGCCTCCTTGCACACTGACCGTTTAGCTGGTTGAGCCTCAGGTCCAGCTGCACCAGCCACGGCGGCAGCACCAGGTCAGCAGGCACTGTGCCCTGCAGCTGGTTGGCCCCCAGATCCAGCACCTCCAGCTGCGAAGCGGCGGCCAGCCAGCCCTGCTGCTCAGACAGGCTCTGGTTCAGGCTGTTGAGGCTGAGGTTCAGGCGGCGCAGCCCAGGCGGGGGCCGCCAGAATGGGCGGACGGCTGTGAGCATGTTTTCACTCAAATCCAGCTGCTGCAGGCTGGCTGGGAAGGCGGCGGCCAGTGTGCCCGGCAGGTTGTTTTTTGGCAGCGCGAGAGTTTTGAGGGAGCCCAGGGCGGCCCACCCCTCCACGGGCAGCGTACCACCCTGACAGGCCAAACGTATTGAGCTGCAGGCAGGAAGAAAGGGGTGGCGATGTGCTGGAGGACAGCAGGCAACTAGCCAGACAAGGCAGCGCAGTGCATGGCAGGGAAGTGCTGTGCAGCAGTACAAGTGCGCCAGTGTGCGTTCAGTGCATGCACCCAAATGCAGCTCACATGTCAGTGATGGCGCCGCTTGCTGGGTCACACTGAATAGAGGACGGCCAGCCGCACAGGGCGCCGCTGCAGGGCGGGAAGCTCGAGTTCCAGCCGCACAGGCTACCGTTGCTGGCCACAGTCGCATCCCAGCTGGCAAGCAGCTCCGGAAAGGCGCCCATGGTGGCAACCAGTTTAGTGAGCACCGCCGCCTCGCCTTCGCCTGGCTCGGCGGCGGCGGCCGCTGCCGCCGGCGTTGGCGCCGCTGCTGCAGCGAGCAGGAGGGCCGCTGCCAGCAAGCAGGTCCTCATTGCGCCTGGGGTCTGGCGCTGCCGCCAGAGACTGCCTGCCAGCGCAAGGGCTTGCGAGCGGCCTGCACGTCCAGTCCAAGGCTTGGTGGGGCAGCTGTGCATAGCAACAGCAACAACACAGGGCTTGTGAAGCTTTGACACAGAGGCAGGTCACGGAAGGTTGCTGGGAAGCCTGCAGCGAACGCAGGGCACTTCATGCACAGCAGCGCTGGCCGCCGCAGCCACACGTGGCTGCCCCAAGCAATGCCCGACCCTGCCGTTGTCGCTCTGAGCGAGTCTTTTCCAGTTGTACTTGCGTCAACAATGAACAGCTAGCATTGGTCCCAGCCTGCGCTTCTTAGCCTGGCTGCAGTAGAAGCCACCATCCGCTGGCTATTGACACGCCAACCTGTGCCATGCAGACTGCAAACCTTCCCTTGGTATTGCCTGTACGCCGCCACGGCAGCTGCTGCTGTGCTGCTGCCATAATGCTCCCAGAGAAGCAGCGTTGGTTTACTCAACTGCTATGGGTTGGTTCAGAGAAGAAAGCTGCGTCAGCAGCTGTGGGGGTGAAAGCTAGCAGGGAGGAGCAGAGAGCGGCCACCTTGGGGGTGGCCAGGGGGCAACGAAGCAGCAGGGACAGCAGAAGCAGCAGGGAGGAGCAGGAAACAGCGGCAAGGGAGAAGTGTAGAGGGCAGTTTGACGGCCAACAGCTCAGTATGGCAGCAGCACAACGCACGTGCAGCACAGGCGCGTGTGCCGCAGCGGGCACGGCATGGCGCACGGCAGCGGGGATGCTCACAAGGCTGCTGCACAGCAGTTGCCGGCATGGCAGCGAGCGTACAGCTATGCGCTCAGAGCGTGCGTGCCTGCCGGCGTGGCGGCGAGCGCCAGCCGCGCAAGTTGTGCGCAAGTTGCAGCTGCGCGTTCAGAGGCCGCCGCGCCCTCAGAGCTTGCCCTCGCTCTCGGCTGACCGCGGCATGCTCTCCCCCTTCTTCACCAGCGCCTCCAGCTGCTTGGTGATGTCGGCCTTGCTCAGCCCCTCCACCTTGACCGCCTCCTCCACGCCGTAGTCTGCAGCAGGCAAGGGAACAGATTTCAGCAATTTTTAATAAATAAACCTGCAGCATGTCCCCCTGCCACAGCCTGCTCCACGCCGTAGTCTGCAGTGCAGGCCGATCCAACAACAACCTCGGGTCGATGTGTGAAAGGACGCATTGCAGCAAGAAGCGGAGACAGCGCAGGCGCCCCGGGCGCACATCAGCAGCGTGAGCCGAGCAGCCTGTCAGGCAACCAGATGAGAGCGGCCAAGCATTTCGGATGCATACATGCTCAAGCGCAAAGCATGTGGATACAAGCACAGCACAGGATACATTGTCCCAAGCCGCTGCTCACTCTCACCGTAGCGGGCAATGAGCTTGGCCTCCACGCCGCTGCACTCCCGCACCAGGATGGGGAAGGTGGGGTTGGCCTTCTTCAGCTCCTGGTAGCTGCTCAGCACAAAGTCCCTGCGGCCGGGTGGGCGGGAAGGGAGCAGGCGGCAGTTGAACAGTGAAGGGCCGCACGAGCTGCGAGCGGCGACGGCAGCGGCGGCGGCGGCGGCGAGGGGGAGCCCCTGCAGGGCTGCGCCGCACCTGGCGCCCTGGCTGCCCTTGCCGGTCTGGCACAGGTGTATCCTGCAGCAGGGGCGGGCAGAGGCGGAGCTGGGCGTGAGAGGCAGCGGCGGCAGGGCGAGCAAGGGCCGGAGGCGCCGGGAGCGCGCTGCGACCTCACCTGAGCTCCTGCAGGTTCTTGCTAAGCGCGCCGCGCCAGGCCATCGTGCCGCCTGCTCCCTCCTCTCGCTGCTGCAGTCGCGGGCCGAGCCTGTGGGCGGGCTGGCGGCTGTGGGCGGGCACCGAGCCGTAGGGCAGCGATCGCGGAGCTCGGGTTTTGCAACAGCGGGGCTTTTGCGTTGCCCCTGTCCAACATGGCCTGACCTGGCTGAAATGTCCGCTATCGTCCTCCTGGCGCCCCCGATCGTCTCGCAAGGTCGATTGATCGCTTCCTGGAGTTGTTAGGTCTGTCTCAGAGGGGCCATTTGGGGCGTGCAGCTCCACAACCCTGCTAGCGGCCCCTGAGCATTGCTCCGCCCTCCTGCCGCCATGCGACCCCTGGTGGCGGCCCTGGTGGGGCTGCTGGCCAGTCTGACAGCCTCCAAGCTGCTCTGGCGCATGCCCTTCCCGGCACCACACGTTGCCGAGGTCCCTGCCGCCAATCGCCCTGCGCCCATGCACAGCGACCCGGTGCTCGCTCCCAATGCAGCTCTCTACCAATCCCAGCAGCTGTTCCGGGGCATCCATTGGCCAGGTGGGGGCTGCATGCGGGGTATGTGGCCTTCTCTGTGCCTGGCGTGCTGCGTTGCGCGTCACCTGGCGCCTGCTGCACTCCCCACTTGCTGTCGCTTGCTTGCCGCCACTGCACCTCTTCCTGGCCTGGGGGCAACTGCAGAGACACCCCTGGTACTGGAGAATGGGACGGCGTACGTTGCATCGGCAGCCACGGGCCAGCTTGTGCGGTCATCCATCCACAAGCCACAAAGGTGTGTCTGCAGAGCAGCGGCAGTGGGCATGTAGTATGCATGTCGCTGCATCACTCCCTGCAGCTTCCAACTCCTGGCTCTGTTGTGCTGGGTCCATCCCTGTCACTGACCTGCAGTTGGGAGCACGTGGCGTGGCTGGGGGCCCCTGCCGGCATGGTGCTGCACCCGGACGGCTACTTGGTTGTTTGTGACATGACAAAGGCGAGCCGTTTGCTTAGCCGTGGGTGCCTTGGCTGGGCAGGAGGCCGCCAAGCTGAATTTGCAGATCCAAGGCATGCTGCGCATGCTGGCGGCAGCTGCAAGCTGTATAAGTTGTGTACGAGCTGTCCTGCTGCTCCCTGTGCTGTCCATGTGCCACAGGGACTGTTGGCGGTTGACCCGCGCAGTGGCGCTGTGCAGCTGCTGGCCACCCGCCTCACAAACGCCAGCCTGGCGCGGTCCCAAGCAGCGATCCAATTCTGTGATGACGTGGACGTCAGCCGCAATGGGAAGATTTATTTCTCAGGTGGGGCAGGGCTGAACTTGCGCAGGCATGGCACAGGCTGCTTGGGCGCAGCAATGCTGTACTGCTACAGTGCTCCACTTGGAAAATCCAGCAACCCTGCGCTGTCACGTGTCTCTCAAGTTCTGCTCCCGCTGCCGTACAACGCCTGCCTCCCCTCCCCTCCTCGGCTGCTGCCCTGCAGATGCGTCACGCATCCCAGTGCTGCCAAACCGGCAGGGAGAGCTGGACCCTCTTGGGTCTTCGCTGCTGACACTCCTGCAGGTGCGTTTAGACTGCCGGCGGTGCCCCCGCGCCTTGCGTTTGTATGGTTGCATCATTGCAGGCATCTGAAGGTGACACGCTCGGTCCCTTTCGCTGCCGTGCACTGACTGTGTTGCGCGCTGCTGTATTCATTGCTTTCTGCGCAGGGCTCTCCCACAGGGCGGTTGCTTGCCTATGATCCCCGCACTCGAACCACCGAGCTGCTGGCAGACGGCATCTATTTCGCAAACGGAGTGGCCTTGTCGGGTGCGCCAAGTTGCGGTTGGCTGGCAGGGGCAAAGGGCATACGCACCAGGGTTGTCCAGCCAGGCGGCGGGGTGCCGCTGTGCAGTTGCTGTCCATGGGGCTGTCCCTATGGGCCATTTCCTGAGCTGCATCAACTATCAACCGGTGTTGATCCAACCGCTGTGCAGGGGACGAGTCGCACGTGCTAGTTGTGGAGACGTTTGGCATGCGGGTGCTGCGCCACTGGCTGGCGGGACCCCAGGCGGGAACCACCGATGTGAGCGAATGTGGCGGTGGAGTAGCGGTGCAATGGGTGCTCTGGGAAAAGGCGGTGGTTTTCAGCCTGGTCGTTGGAGGTCGCAGCTGCGCGCATGGGCACGACCTAGGCCCAACCCTGGCACAGCGCAAGCCAGCCTTGGCAAGCTCGCATATGTGCTCCCGCTCTGCAGGTTTTCCTTGAGGGGCTGCCCGCCTTCCCAGATGGCATTTCCCGCGCCCCTGGCGGCCGCAGCTACTGGGTGGCGCTCGCCACACCCACCACAGGTGTGGAGCACAGCGCAGCATGTCACAGCGAGCGCAGCATGCACAGCATGAACGTCTTGCTGGCAACTCATAGGTCCTGGAACCGCACGTGCAAAACAGCATGGCACCTGGCATTCCCCGCAGCTGGAGTTCAATGCCGTCTCCGTCCCACCCTGCCTGCCCACCCGATTGTTCGCCAATGCAGAGCTGGTCCAGCGGCTGCCCGGCTCGCGCCTGCTGCGCTGGCTGGTGGCCTGGATGCCCGAAGCGCTGAAGCCCAAGGCGCTGCACTATGGATGGGTGGCGGAGGTGAGCTGGCAGGCATGCTGTGCCGCTGCAAGGGGAACACAGTGCTGCACCGCTGTGGCAAAGCAGTGTCAGGCAAACAGGTCCGACAGCAGGCCTGTGCAGAGAACGTCGGTGCAGGCGCAGTATGGCCACAGCGGGCGCAGTCGGAGCACAGCAGGCAGCACCCCGTCACTTTGTGTCGGAGGCAAACTCCTGTCGGTGCTCACACGTAGCCCCCTGGGCCTTGCTTCCCCGCAGGTATCTGCTGATGGCCGCCTGCTGCGCTCGCTGCAAGACCCCACGGGTGCCGCTTGCCACACCATCAGCTCAGTTGTGCAGGTGAGCGCAAGTCGGTTGGTTTGAGGCAGCCTTTGGTTGGCTGCTCAAGGTCCCCCGCTTAGCCGGCGCAGCGGGATGCGCAGATCCGCCTGCCTGGTGCCATTGATTGGAGCAAGTTCACGTCGCTGGACTGATGTTGAAGTCACTTGCCTTGCCTGGTCTCACCTGCATTCCTCCCGCACACAGGTTGGGACCAGCCTGTACATGGGCAGCATGGGCACCAGCCACGTGTGCAGGCTGGACCTCAGCGGCGCCGGCGCAGCACCAGCTAAGGCAGGAAGAGCAGGGCAGCCGGGGACGCCAGGACAGCCAGGCAAGGCAGGCGGCACGGCAGCGTGAGCCGCCATGCTGCATTTCTTTTGCACTGCAGCTTTTGCCATGCAACTGTCGGTGCCCGCTCTTCCAAGCCTGCTGGCCCTCATCCTGCTTTAACACAGCTGACGTTCTTGCAGTGCTTACAAGCGCAAGTGAGGCTCATCTCAAAGAAGGGGAAGATTTGTCAAGGGGGCATCTATTGAAAAGCTGATAAATACAGAGAGACGGCAGAGCAGAGCGGCAAGCATGCATTGCGGGTTTGCACGAAAGAGCAGACAGGGTGGGGGCATTCAGCACTGGTTGCGTCAGCAGTTGGTTGGCAACTTCTCGTTCAAGTTGGCAGCACCATACATTCCCTGCCTTCCAGACTCAGAGAAGGCACGCGCAGCTTCACAAGCACACATCTTGCATGCTTCAGTGCGCGCTCCTCGGCATTTGCTTGAGCGGCAGCTGGCGCCCAGCGTAGGGCAGCCAAGCACGGCACAGCTGTTGTGCAGCACAGCACAGCTGGTGTGCAGCACGGCTATTCCGCAGCACGGTTGGTGTGCAGCACGTTTGCTGTTCACCGCGCGCTCATCAGCATCTCCTGATCAGGCGGGACCGTGGGGTGCGAACGGTAACCCAGCACAGAGGACAGGGTGTAGACCAGGGCGGACATGGAACCATAGTCCAGCTTGCTGCCGCGGCTGCGGGGAGGGAGGCGAGCGAGTGGGGGCATTTGGGTCAGCATTTCAGGCAGGCAGCTCCCGGGCACTTCCGAGGCATGAGTTCTGGCCGCCAAGGCTGGCGCTTTGGCTCGGCAACCTAGCAGCCATTCACGACTTTCGTTTAATAAAAGCTAGCTAGGAAGTTGTGCTCACCTGTCGCGCACCCAGAACTTGAAGATGCGGCCCGCTCCCTCCATCAGGCACTTGCCCGCATCCAGCTGCAGCGCACGTGGGATGGAGCGGTTGACTGCCGGCAGTTAGCCAGCAGAAACACAGCAGAAGCACAGGTCGGTTGTCAGCTGACAGTGTCCCTCGGCAGGCCAGCCAGCCAACAGGCGGCCACGATCACAGCCTTGCACACACGCCAGAACCAATTAGCCAAAACACGTGACAGCAGCAGATAGCAGCCTATGCACTCACGTCTGCCTCCACTCCGACCTCAAGTGGGTCGCCCTCGCAGCCCGCGCCCTGCACCACGCCCTGGTAGATCACCACGTTCATGCCGCTGCAGGAACACAGAGGGCAGGGCGGGTGGGAGGCAGCTGTGAACTGGGCTGGCCTGGTTGCAGGGGTCCTGGGGGGGCCTGTCTGAAAGGGACAGGCCAGTCTGCTACACTGTGCGTGTTGGGGCTGTGCTCGAGCGCAACACCGCAAGCTACCCACGCACCTGAGGGCAGAGGCAACCTCCAGCAGGAAGCCGGGCGTGGGCTTCGGCTCCCGAACCGACACCTGCACACATCGGTTGGCGAGGTTTGAGTACGAAGTTCGGGCGATGGCACGAGAGGCTGGGGGCTCATGCAACTGCGGCCTTGTCCCTGCGAGAGGCGCCCAGGCCGCAGCATGGCAGACACCTGCTGAGCTGCGCCTGAGATAGCGCTGCGTCCATTAAACGCACCACAGTGTACTGCTCGTGCTGGGCATTGGGTTTATGCCCCGCAACCACGTTGCTCGACCTAGATCGACGTTCAAACACGCTAATGGCAAGCTCACCACAGTGTAGTGCTCATTCTGGGAGTTGGACACCTCGATGGGCCCGGCACAGAACTCGCTTGCTTGCGTGTGACTCTGGTCCGGCGAGCAGTAGCTGCATGCACCACACAGGCAGGGTTGCAAGGAAGGGGTTGAGGCATCAAGTGGAGGCAATGAAGTGTGAGGTCGAAGGCATTCAACCACGCTTGCAGGCAGGCAAAGCGTGCAATCGACTGCTCACGTCACAAAGTCGCGCACGCGGTCCGCCAGCAGCTCCGCTTCCGCATCCGTCAGCTTCTTGCCTGCGGTTGTGTGGAACACATTCACCACCTTGATGAGCAGCCGCGCCCACTAGAGCCTGCACAACTGCATAACTGCATCCACAAGCCTGCCTGCCATGCCGCACCCCGCTTCGCTGCGCCCAAGGTGGTGCACCACCAGTGCGCCACCACACCCAATTTTAACCCACCCCCCTAGTCCAACCCACCCGTGCCGCGCTTGGTCAGCCAAAACGTGTTGTGCGCCTGCCCATCCTCGCTGGTGCGCACCACCGCGTTCTGTGTGCACACGTCCAGGCCGTTGAGCGTCCAGCTGATCACGCGCAGCAGGCCTGGCGGGGGGGGGGGGGGAGTCGAAAATGAGGTGTGCACCAGCTGGTTTGCAGCGCGAGGCAGCTGACCATGCTGTGCTGTCGCGGCACCAGCGGGTGCTGAAACCAACAGCAAGCAGCCGAGCTGCAGCCTTTTCATCTGCAGCACGATGTCTCAGCCCCTGCATGGGCACAAGGCAGCATTGACCAGCGGGCAGCAGCACAAACGTAAAGCAGCTTGTCAGCTGCACCCACCTGGGTAATCGCCGACCTCCACATCCAGCACAGTGAAGCACTTGCTGCGCTCGTTGTCTGGCGGTCAGCAGGGACGGCACTGGAAGCTCAGAGCATCGCAGACTGGAAAATGGCTGGCGGGCTGACTGCCACGCATGCACTGGCCGCGGCGGGAGCAGGTGCATGCAGGCACTGTGGGCAGCTTATCTGCGCAAGCTGGGCTGTGACCTATGCTGGTGCACTGCTTCACAGCCCCCGCACCTGCATTCACGTAGGCGGGCATGCAGTACGCGCCATCAGCTTCCTCGCCAGACGATGCTGCCACGCCGCGCTGCCGCCGCCGCCGCTGGCGGCGGGAGGGAACCAGGGGCGGCTTGGCTGCTGCCTGCAGGCCTCCAGCTGCTCGGGAGCTGCTGCGGAGTGCGTGGTGCCCCCGTTGAAGGGCTGGGCGGGCCGCCCCAGAGATTTGCAGACTCAACATGGCGAGAGGGTGCGCTTGCATGCCCTCCAGCGCAGGTTAAAACAATCGCAGCAGAATATACAGCAAGTAGGCACAGTGGATGGGCGGTTCGACAGCGGTCGGCTTGCAACGCCGAGAGGGAGGGTTTGCCAGCGGCTTGCACGGCCCCCAGCTCCCTGCTTGTAGTTCGGGGCGATCGGGGCTGTGTGGCAGCGCAGGCAGGCAGGGTGCAGCGAAGGTGAGGCACCTCCTCATGCCGAGCAGGGGCCGTTCATTCTGACCTCTGAGCAGCGCCCGCCCCACCCTCATTTCCGCCCCCTGCGATCACTCCTCTGTGGTGTAAGACGCGTCACACGCGTCCCCTCGCGTCCTACGTCAGTCCCTCGCACCAACCCAAGCCCCAGCGGCGGTGCCGCCCCTCTGAGCCTCTCGGACAGAGCCTGCAAGCTGCGAGCCGAGGCTCTGGGCTCAGCCAGGCGGCCCCTGCCTCAAGTGCAGCAGCGCGGTGGAGCCTCCCTGCGCCCCCTGCGGCCGGCTTGCCCCTAAGACCGCGCAGCAAGGCAGCCCCGTGCGCTAGCAGCCCGCAGCGGCCATGCCCGGCGACTGCCCCCTGGCGGCGGCCGTCCGCCGCTGCCCCTTCCTCGCCCAGGTCGGGGCGCGCGAGGGCGAGGCGTTTGCTAGGCGCATCGCGGCCAACCCCTTTGCCCCGGCGGCAGGCCAGCCCCCGCTGCTGGAGGAGGAGGGGCTGAGCGGCTATGAGGCCACGCTGCGCCTCTTCCACGGCCCCGGAGGCGTGGTGCCCCTGCGCCGCTTTGCCGACGCACCGGCACCTTCCGCCGCCGCCCCCTCCGGCTGCCCCTTCCGCGCGGCGGCAGCAACGGCAGCTGTGTCTTCTGCCCTGCCCGCCGATCAGCCCGCCAGCGCAGCGCAGCCTGCGGCAGCAGCAGCGCGCTGCCCGGTGACTGCAGTGGCGGCACCTGCCGGCAGCTGCCCACAGGGGCGTGCCCTCCCATTTGCGTCAATGTCGCTGTCTGGCTTCGGCTTTGTGGTGAGTTCATTGGACACAGTTTGCTCTTTTCTCCTGCTTTCTGCGCTTTGGTTTGGGGTTGCGCACCCTAGCACGCCTGCCATGCTGCATGTGAAGGGGCGGCAGCAGCCTGAATTTTGCTCGTACCACCTGCTGCTGTTTCCTTCTTGATCCCCTCTCGCCTCCCCTGCACACTACCTGCCCGCAGCCGGACCCAGGGCAGTTCTTCAACCGCCCGCCCCGCGCCAAGAAGCAGCAGCAACCGCAGCAGCGCAAGCCAGCCGACCCCGGCAGCAGCCGAGGCGGCGGCGGCAGCGGCAGCGCCCGCCCGGGCGCCACCAGCGGCAGCAGCCCCGGCGCGTCGTCAGGCGGCAGCAGCGGCAGCGGCACCAAGCAGCTGAGGCCGGGGCGCAGCCCAGGGGGGCCGGCCGGCCAGTTCAAGCGCGCGCTCGGGGGGCTCCTCCCTCTGGCGGCAGGCGGCCACCTGGCCTGCCCCGCTCCCATTGTCAAGATGCGGGCAGCCATTGCGGCACTCAAGCCGGTACGGGACCTGCGGCCGCAGGCGCTGCCCATCAGGTGCGAGTAAAAGACGGTGGTTTGATTGTTGGAAACAGGCAATCAGGCTTGCTGGGATGCGTGGTAGGCAAGCCCAATCGTCCCGTGCTGCAAGGCCTGGTGTGCACATGTACATGCGCACTCCCTCACCCGCCTTCGCCCCTGCCCCCGCTGCCGCCGCAGAGCGCTGGCCATGAGCGGCACGGCCATTGCGGCGGGGCTGCCCTGCGGCATGTGGCGCGAGCACACCAAGAAGTTCAGCCCCCAGGTGCGTAACTGTGTACCAAGGTGTTCGGGTTGGGCAGCTGGCTCTCTGGGCGGCTTGAGGCTGCGTAACTGACTACGCGTACATGTGCTGTCCCCAACACTGCCCTGCAAGCGATTGCCGCTGCCTGCCTCGCCTGCACGACCCTGCCTCTACAACATCCCTCAACCCAGCTCCGCCGCACCCCGCCTGCCTCCTCCTGCTGCAGTGGTTCCTGGCGGTGCACGCCGCCATCCCCTTTGTGGCCATGCTGCGCAAGGCGGTGCTCATGCCCAAATGGGCCATCCTGCTCACCCTCATCGGCTCCAGTGAGTGCCCAGCTTGCAAGTTGTTGTTGCAAGGCGCTGCTGCGCGAGTTGCCATCGCTTTGCACTGCGTGGTTCAGCTGCCAAAGCTTCTGGCCTGCATGCGAATGTCAGTGCTGTGCTACCCCACCTGCTCCCTTGCTTCTCATCACTGGTGTTGCCTGTTCTTACAACTGCCTGCAGTTGCGGGGCAGAGCGTGGGTGCGCGCATGGAGCGGCAGCGCATGCTCCAGCTCAGTGCACGGCGCAATCCCGCCCTCACAGCTAGCGCAGCCAGCCCCTGCGCAAGCGCAGGCACAATTGCGGCGCAGCCGCGCAACGACTGCGTCATGCCAGGCCTTGAGGCTGGCTGCAGGCAGTGCCTGAAGGCCGCCCAGTCGGCCATCAGCTGGACGCTGGCGCCCGTGGTGGTGCAGTGAGCCGCTTGCGTGTTGCTAGGGGGCGCCGCTCGCCTGCGACATGGCGCAGCGGCCCCCTTGGTACCGTTCAGCCCTGCCGCACTTTGTTGGCTGACGGCTCCCGACGGCCCCAGGCCATGCCTGCCGCCAACCCCTTGCATAAACCTACCCCTTTCATGTGCACAGCACCTGCTGGCAAATCGCGATACATAGCCGCTGCGCACGCTGCTGGGTCTACTGAGCACGGCCACTCCAGAAGTGGTCAACTGCCAAAACTCAGCTGCCGTGTGCACGCGTGCCACCTTGCACTACTGCTGTCTCTCCCCGCACTGCTGGCCTTTGTCTTGGCCGCACCTTGTGCTCTCCCCAACACTTGCACCCCCTGTACACAGTTGCACAGAATTGCAATGTAACTGCTGCACGTACCGTGCACAGTTGGCCAAGAGGCTTCTGGAAAGCCCCTTGGGCTGTTGTGTATCGATCTTACAAGTCACAGCAAGCAGGTGGTGTGTGGGCCCTGGGTTGCACCAGCGAGAGGAGGTGTAAAGCGTTGATAGCAGGGTGGTCATTTGGGGGAGATCAAATGGCAAGTGTGCATAGCCGCTGGGGCCGGGTCGGGTATGGCACAGGCAAAAACATGGGGTAACAGGCGGTGGCTTCACAGGTGCGTGTGCGCCATCAAAACGTGGGGTAAAATGAGTCTAGGCGGGTTAGTGCCTCCTCTGTGCGGGCAATCTGCATGCAAGTTCCCGCGCCGTATAGAGGGGGGCTGGGCGAGTCGCGAAGCAGGCGTGCTCAAAACAACCAGGGCTCGTGGCCTTCAGGCATACGTTGCAGGGCGATGCAGGGGGACGGGGCGGAGTGACAGGCAGGGCAGGGTAGGGTGGCGGGTGGGGGCGGGAGGTGCCAAACATCGACTTATATGGGCAGCTGAATGAATGGGGTCTGAGAGTGGGGAGAGGGGCCAGACGTTGTGGGGGCCAGGGGACAACTCGGAAGGCGCCTCAAACGGAGTGGGGTGGAAGGGAGGATGAGAAGACTGTGAAAAAGGCAGTGACAAGGAGGGGACAAGGCTTGGGTACCCGGCGTGCCGGGCCGCACTCGGGCGTGGCAGGCAGGCACAGGCGCAGCGCGGCGCGGATTGGGACGGACCGAACAAAAGGCCAGCCAGACGTCAAAAGGGCTGGGGAGGTCAGGCTAGTTGGAGGAGCAAGAGATTCATCAGCAATGTGGTACAGCCGGGCAGCCGTGTGGAGCTTGATGCACCACACTGTGGGATAGTCAAAGCACGGCCGGCACTCCTGCATGGCTGTGCAGCTGCAGCAGGACGCTGCACGGCTCCAGCCCGAAGGCGCAGGCAGGTGCCGTTCCCTCATCCCAGGCTGCTCAGGGGAGAGGTGTTGCCGGGGGTGCCCGCGCTGCCGGCACCACTGTGGGTCTTGGCCTCCGGCTGCCCAATCGTGGACAGCACGTTGCTGCAGGGAGGGCACGCAGGCAGGGCAGGACGGTGGGTTGGGAGGATATGCGAGGAATGCAGCGCGGTGGCGGTGGGTGTGGCGGTATGCACGGGCGCTGGCACAGGGGCGCGCTGAGGGACAGGCTAGGAAGCAAGCTTGAGCAAGCTTGCCACTGCCTGAGGGATCGCAAACGTCTCCTGCCCAGCCAGTCAGGCTCACCACATGGCCAGCGCGTCGCAGTGCAGCGGGAAGGCCTCGCAGATGTACAGTGCAGACTGCAGGGGGAGGGGAGATGAGTACAGATGGCACTGTTTTCACTAGAGGTTTGAGGGTCGGCTGGCATGCCAGTGCTCGGCATGCGGTGCCGCCAACGGCCAGCTTGAAGCGGGCCGGCTAACAGCCACTGTATCGCAGACTTGCTTGATGGCTGGCCACTCAGAACCAGCCCACTCCCCAACTTCTGCCCACCTGGACCGGGCTGAGGATGCGGCACAGCGTGCAGCTGTTGATCTCCATGGCCGCCCGCTGCTCGCGCCGCAGGTTCTCCTGCAGCACAGCAGGAGGCAGGGAGGAGGACCTTTGTTCAGACATAGTCTGCTGAGCGCTAAGCTTGGGACTAGTGGTGAGGAACTTCACACGGGGCCGGGCTGTGCTGACCTGCAAGGAGCAGCACGCGCCCCAGGCACACAGCTCAACAGACCCACCACCGCTGATGTGGTCTGCTCAGATCAGCACGGGGCAGCACCTAAGCTCACCTTGACCAGCTTCAGCACGGTGGCCAGCTTGGCGGTCGGGCTGTTGGGAGCGGCGGCGCCCTGGTCACCGGAGGAGGGGCCCGCTGCTGCAGCCGCGGCGCCCTGCTGCCCCAGCAGCATCAGGCTCATGGCCTGTTGAGTGGGAAGTGTGGGGAGGGAGCGGCGCAGGCAGTGAGCGTGCAGGAGAGACAGATGGGTAGGCGGGGGTATGGGGTGTGGCCTGCTGCCTGTCCAGCTAGCTATGTCCGCAAGTGAGCACCAAGCAGCAACCGAATGCCAAATGGGCAGGACCCCAGTCCTTGCCTGCATGTTGAGCTGCTGGCGCTGCTGGCAGATGCGGCGCATGAGCGTGAGGTGCGCCTGCCGCTGCAGCAGCAGCTGCTGCTTCTGCTGCGGCGTGAGGTGCAGCGTCTGCGGAGGGGCGGGCGGGCGGGCGGGGCGGGCAGGCATGAAGCGAGGTGAGCAGAGTGAATTGCGAGCAGAGGGGCGGGAGCTGCGCAGTGCTTTCCAGATTGGGATGTGCAGCACAGTTCTGGCACAGCCCACAGCCCCGCCACAGCCTCAAAGGAATGCAGTCAGCTGCCCGGCCTGCCGAGCAGGGTGCAATCAAGCTGCAGCTCCCTCACGTGGATGGTGTGCAGCCACTTTTGGCGCATGGCGGAGCCGTGCGCGGTGCCGTGGCGAGCCATCTCAGCCTCATCCCGCTGCTGCAGTATCTGGATCACATCCACCCCCTCTGCACAAGTGTAAGCGGGCAACCAAGAGAGCTTGGTGTGCATGCTGTGTGAAATATGACGCTTTCTGCTGCAGCGGCTCGTTCTGATCCACGCCCACCGGAACTGACATCGCGGGCCGCAAGCAACAGCGAGCGTTCTGAGCACGTTCCCCCGCATGCGGCCCCACCACACTACGGTTGCAACACAGCATGCTCGCAGGCAGACCGTAAGGCTTGACTGACCGACGCGCAGCAGGTCTCGGCAGATGCCCAGCGACTCCATGATGAGCATGCAGAGGTCGCCACGGGTGGAGGTGGACAGGACCACGCCTGCAGGTTGTGAGCAAATCAGGGCTGTGAATGAGCGAGCAGACAGGGGTGTGATTGTGAGCCAACCCGGGCCATCAATGAGCGGGCAGCACAGAAACTCAGGGGCTGGGGAAGTCAGGTGCAGGGGCACGGTTGCGGGTGGGCAATTCCGATTCAAAACACCCGCAGCCGCCTGCACCACGGGCATGTCTCCCCAATGGCATGCCTTGCCGTGTACCACGGCAGGTGTTGGAAGGCTGCATAAATGAGAGCCGCCTCACCTGCGGGGTCGTGCGTGCGCAGGTGGTGCCGGTCCAGGAAGCCCTTCACTTTGGCCACCTGTGCATGGGCAGTGGGCCAGGGCAATGCCGCAGGGTGGGCTGCTGCCATAGGCATGCTGGGCGAGCAGCGCACCGCAAGCGTGTAGACCTGCAGCCTGCAAACGCAACCAACAGCCCATCTCCAACAGCACAGCCGCCACTGCTGCCAACCCACCTGTGCCTGGAAGCGTGCCAGCAGCTCGTCAAACTTCTCGTGTGGCGGCGGTGCGCCGTACATGGTTGGGTGCCCCGCCGGCCCGCTCTGCTCCGGCGGCACCAGCACCTCTGCCAGAGCTGCAGCCGCCACACCCTCTGGCAGCTGCGAGCTGGCGTGGCAATCCTTGTCCGCTGTGGCCGCCACCGCAGCATCTGCTGCCGCTGCAAACGCGCCCACTGAGTTGTTGTGCTCCTGTGCCGCCGATCCGACTGCCGAGCCTGCCTCAGAAGAGTCCAAAGATGCCTGAGGCTGTGCCGTGCCGTGCTGCTGCTGTGCCGCAGCCGCCGGCCGCGGGCCCTGCCCACTGCTGCCCGCCGGCTGGCCGCCGGGGCTGTCTGCCTCCATGGGCTCGCCGGCGGCGCCCGCCTCTCCGCCTATTCCGCTGGCAGCCACCATGCCTGCCAGCTGTGCGACGTCGCGGGCGGCCTGTGCCGCCTGCCACTGCAGCGTATCCGCCTCGCCCTCCACTCGTGCCAGCTGCGCCTGCAGCTGATAGTGCTGCTCCTGCACTCCAGGAAGTGGGTTCAGCAGACATAGTCAGCTCACGGTGCAGCCGCTGGCTGGCTGCAGGGCAGCAAGTGCTCAGCCCCATGTTAGACAAGGGACGCGCAAGCCCGCCCCGGGGCGGCAGTGCAGGCATGCGCAGCACTGCCTGCAGGCAGCACACACACAGCAGGAATACCACAGGAGCAAACAGGCAGCACCAACCGCCAGGCGCACCTCCAGCTCAGTGTTGCGCGTCTGCACGCCCTGCCGCGCCGCAAGCTCCCGTGTCAGGCGGTCGATCTCAACCTGGGGCAGTGGCAAGGCAGCAGCGTGCCCGGCGTAGTAGCAGCAGAATGCAGACCAGACTTGCAGCTTAGAGACAGGATAGGCCGCTGCCTCTACCATGCAAACCCATGCCTGCTCTACAAACAACAATTCCAATACATCCAGCCCACCTGCATCTCAAGCAGCCGGACCTTCTGCCGCTCCCTGCAGCTCAGCAGAAACCAGATGGCGCAATGGCTCAGCATGCAGCATGTCAGCTGCGTGCCCTGCAGAAGCAGCCTTGCAGTGAACCTTGCCTTGCCACTGCCTGCATGCTGCGCTGGCACGGGGCTCAACAAAACTAGCAGGATGGCGCGTCCCTCGCCTCAGCGGCCGCCCGCCGCACCTGTACCGCTTCTGTGCTTCCCGGTTGGTGGCCTGTCGCTGGCTGCTGGCCTTGGGCTTGCCGTTCTGGCCGTGGTGGTTGTGCGGCAGCGCCGGCTGCTTGGCCATGTGTGGCATCATTCCCGGCAGCATGCCTGCTGCCACCGGTACCAGCTGCACCATGCCCAGCTGCGGGTGCATCTGCGGCATACCGGGCAGCCCGCCAGGCATCACCTGCACCGGCCACGCCATGCCCTGCTGCGCCTGCTGCGGCATGCCGCGCTGCACCGCCTGCGGGTGCAGCAGCTGCTGCTGCGGCGCGCCTGCCGATCCGCCCGCTGCTGTGATGGCCACGGCTGTGGCTGTGCCAGTGGCTGAGGAGGGCGGGGTGCACGAGTCGGAGGGGCAGGGCCCGTCCGAGCTGCGGTGTGTGGTGGCTGCAGCAGCAGGAGGCAACGGGGAGCGGCAGCAATGAAGGGCAGCAGCGGCACGCGGCAGGGCATAGCTGAAGGCGAGAGCTGCTAGCCTGTCTGCCTGGCTGGCAGCAGCATATGCACCGTCGCACCACTGGTCAACAGCTCCCCCGCGACGGGCAGCTGCTAGCATGTGCGGCATCGCTTGTTTGCAGCTCTCTGCACACCAGGCAGCTGCCGGCATGTGCCAAGTCGCTCGTGAAGCAGCGCTGCCAGTTGATACGGTAGCATGCACAAAGGTGCTGTGCTGGGGCTGGCAAGGCTGGGCAGCCGCACCCCGGCGGCGCACCTTCTGCGCCCTGCTGGGCGGCCATGACCGACAGGCCGTGAAGGTACTCTCCAAAGTAGTCATCCACTGGCACACGCCTGCGAGCACGGTTTGGGGAGGGTGGAGGGCTCAGCAGAGTGGCCAGGGGCCGCCGGATCGCTCGATCGCCGGCTCGAATTTGACCGGGGATCAGCGGCGGGATTTCAGCGCCGGCCACGCCAGCGCCGCCCATGCCTGGCCCCTCCGTCGCGGCCCCCGCCCCCGCCGTCCCCTGGCCGCCCAACAGAGGGCAGCAGAGCGCCGGGAGAGGGCTGGCAGGGCCGGGAGGGGGCCGGCGGGCGAGGCCGGGCGCGCCATGACCGGTGAGTAATGGCGCCCTCTTTCCCCTCTGCGGCGCGCGCGACGCCCGCGCGGCCCAGCAACGATCACTCACTCGTGCGGCAAGCCGTCCTCGAGGGCCAGGATGCGCTCCAGCTCCACCAGGGAGCCGGGCTGGGCCACCTCTGCTGCCATCATTCTGACGCCCTCCCGCCGGTCCTGCGCTTCTCAGTGAACTTCTTATAGTGTGCCGTGTGCGCCGAAGGCTGCCAGGCCTGCGCGGGAGGGCGGGGGGGCCAGGGCAAGTCGCGCCTCGCGCCCTGGGCGCACCAGGGCCGGCCGCCGCTCTGCCGCAACTTGCAGGGAATCAATGGATCGCAAAGGCGCCTGCAAGCTGCAAGAGGGCAGCACCCTGCCGCTGCGGCGGGTCGCACCTCCTTGGGTTTCCTCCCGCTGCTGCCGGCGACGTGCTTTTCGGCTGCTGCGTAGCTTTGGTGCCCCGGCAGCGCAAGCGGTTGCCTTGCATGCGCGCTGCGCTGCTGCGCTCTCGAGAGGACAAGACGTCACGCGCGGGTAATCGGTTGATGCGAACGCGCCCAGTGCTCACAGAGCGTGCCAAATGTTCCAGTCAGGCTGGCGAGGGCAGCGGGCCGCCGGCCGTGCTGGATCGGCTCGTAGCTCCCGCTGCCGCTACCGCGGGCGCCGGCCGCCGGCCGCCCATCCCAAGCCGATGGTTTCAAGATCCAAGCCGTGTGGTCAGCTTGCAAAGCCACCAGCCACCTGAGGTCAAGTGCAGCCTCCCCGCAGGCCACCCCTAGCCACAGAGCCGCTGCAAGCTTTGGGTTGGTTGCACGTTTGTGCCGCGCAAGGACCGCCGCCCGTGTCTGCCGCCCTCCGAGCTCCCGCTGCTGCGCCACCCCTGCCAGCCGTACACGCCTCCTGTTACACGGCCACGGAGGCACAACAATGCACAGATGTACAGGTTGCAGGGTGGGGATGTGGGAGGGCAAGGCAGTGACATTGGTTTCGCTGGCACACTAAGTGGCGTGTGCCGGCAAGTGCATGCGGATTACAGGGGCGGCGGCAGGTGTACACTCGTCAGTGCTCGCTCGTTCTACAGGAAACAGCCTAGGCACGCTAGAAGTTGTATGAGTCATGAGTTGGCCGCAAGTGATTCAAAATGTGCAGCGGAGCCGCAGGGCTGCCGATGATCCAGCGGCAGCGGGCCACATGCCATCTGCGCGCCAACTGATGGCGGCTGGGCAAGGCAGGCTAGGGAGGTGTGGGGACGCACAACATCTCAGCAAGTGGCCTGGCGAGCCAGGCAAAGGCGGTGCAGTTGTGAATCTCAAGCCAGAGCTCCCGCATGTGGAGCTCCAAACCATTCCAGCTGCTCGCTCTACATGGCGTCTGGGTCGAGCGGCGGCTCGGGCGCCTCCGAGGAGGGCACCACGGTGAGGTAGGAGGACATGGCGATCCTGCGGGCAAACAGAAATGCAGCTATTCAGGAGACAACAGAGAGAGGATATGGCGCTGCTGCAGCGGGGGGCAGCAACACAGCGAGGCACGAGGATGTGTCGATCCTCTAAGGGGCAATGGTGCAGAGGTCAAGAAACTGGGCACCAAAGAGCGCGTCAATACGTCCGCCACCCAGGGCAGTTTCCGTCCATGCCCGCACTGCACAACTGTGTCCCCACCTTTGCCAATATTCGAACGCAGTTATTCCCATTTCGCAAACCTCGCCTGAAGCGGCGCGAGTACTGCTTGGGCGAGATGACGGTTGGGTCCTTGCCCGCGCCCCCCAGGATGCCGCTCTTCTTCACCCATGTCTCCACCTGCTTGTCCCACGTGTACTGCGGGGGAGGAAGGGGAGCCAAACAAAGGTGCTTTCTTGCATCAAGGCAGAGCAGATTGAGGAGACTGCCCACCGCTCAGTGCTTTGCACCGCGGGCCACGCGTTCCCGTTCCATAAGGGTGCGATCGGATTGGATCCGCGGCAACATGCATGCTAGTACCCTTCAGCAGCACCGAATCAGCAGCAGCGCACGCAAATGGAGGCAATAGTCAAGCAGGGAACGCAGCGCACCTGGTTGCAGTAGTCAATGACCCCCAGCACCAGCAAACCCGCCCAATGGAAAGGCAGCCAGATCAATCTATCACACCTGGCGGCAGTAGTCGATGACCCCCAGCACAAGCTCGCCGCGCGCCTTGTCCACCCCTACTAGCAGCGAGTAGTCCATGACTCCCAGGCCAGCAAGGAAGCCCGTGTCTGCATTGCAAGATTCACAGCAGATGAGGTGCGTAAGTCACACAGCACCAGCACAAGCTTGCAACACAACAGGTGCATGCGCACGCCAGCAATGCAGCGCAGGGTTATTGCACACCCGGCGAGCACCACCCCAGCCACTGCTAGGGCTGCACGCGCTGTGTGGTGTTATCGCACCTGACCACAGCGCGCGCTGCAGGCGGGCGTAGGCGCGGGGCCCCACCAGCGTGGGGCTGGTCAGGTTGAGCTCTTGCAGGTTCTCATCTAGCAGCACCGCGCCTGCAGAAAAAAGGTAATAGTGACAGGTAAACCAGAAGGCTGGTCCAATCAAACTTGCAAGTTTGCATGCAACAGCAGCGCACCTGCAGACAGCAAACTCGCGCTTTGAGGGGTATGCACACTCTTGCTGCTGTGTGGCCCTTGTGTGCGCGTGCGCAGGCAGCAACACCAGGCAGGGGCATGCTGCACAGGGCGGCTCACCTGCGGCGGTGGGGTCGTCGGCTGCGTACCGGTCCCGCTGGCTGCCCTTCAGGTCGTAGATGCGAGCCACCTGTGAAGGGCGAGAGGGAGAAAAGAGGGCCAAGAAGGCAGGCATGGGGAAGGGTGGGGTGGGAATCAGCAGAAGCATCAACGGCAAACCAATGGGCAAGGCAATACAGCCGCATGCAGGCAAAACACCTCGCACACCTGTGCCTCACGGCCATAGAATACGTTCTCGGTGACCAGCAGGTCAATGACACCCTCCTTGCTATTGCCTTTTGTGCTTCACCAGAAAACAGCAAGGCAGCAGACACACCTGCGCCTCACGGCCATAAAACACGTTCTCAGTGACCAGCAAGTCCATCACCCCCTCCTTGCCGCCCCAGGTGGGGCTGCTGGGCGCCCCCCGCCCGCCGCTGTATTGCACGGATACCTGTGGAGGCAGCAGGAGGTGAGGGAGGGCATGGAGGTGACAAGCCGGACATGCATTTGTGCATTTGATGAGCAATCATGCTGCGATCCCGGGTTCTGCTGCTTGCAGAGCGCAACCACTTAAACGGCCATGGCCAGCGTGCAATGACCCAGGACAGGGCTGCAACTCAGGAACAGCTGTCTGCTAGGTGCTGGGCAGTTCGAGCAGCACATCAGCCGCACCAGCGCACCTGGTACACCCCCAGGATCTTGGCCAGGCAGGTGTCCTGGCCGCGGTGCAGCATGGTGGCCACGTAGCTGCGAGCAAAGGGGCAAGGGGTGAGTTGCTCATGCAGGTGGGGCAGCCACAAGCCAGGGGCACGGCTGTGCAACACAAACATCGACAACAAACATGCACCCGGCTGCACGTGTGCAACAACCTCAGCCAAACGAAACCGGCCCCCTCACCGGAAGTAGTCGGGTGCAAACTCCAGGAAGGACTGCCGCTCGCTGCGGGACAGCTGCTTCACGATGTAGCTGCATGGGGTGGGTGGGAGCACGAAGCTGGATCACGTGTGCATTGAGCATTGCTGGCGGTGGACAACCACCCAGGCACCTAGCAAGTGCAACCATTTGCGGGAGCGCGCCAGCAGCAAAAGGCTTGTTCCTCGTCCCTGCAATGCCAAGCGTCTGTCCGAACAAGCACGTGCGTGCCGGTGCCGCGCCCGCCACACCCACCGCTTGTCGCAGGACCGCGCAAAGTAGGCCGCCGACTTGCCGCCGCGGGACGCCCACTTGCGGCAGCGCGACAGCGAGGCCAGGAAGGCAGCCTCGCCGCCCGCCACGCAGCGGCGCCGCAGTTCCGCAAACTGGGGCGCGTAATATGCGGTGACCTGCGTGGAAAGTGGGAAAATGGTGGCGAAAGTGAGGGAAAACCGAGCCGGCGAACATGGGCAGAAGGGCACAACATGGGCAGAAGGGCACGAGCAGGATGAATCAAGCATGGCCGGTTGGGCGGCAGGACCGTGGCCAACAGCTCCATTCATCGCATCTGCTCTAGGCACGCACCCCCGACTCTGCATGCCCTGTAGCACCCTATGCCCCGCCTTGCCTGGAAGCGTGCACGGCCCCAGGGCATGCCGGGAGAGGGGTCCTCCAGCGCCAGCTGGCAGTCCAGCTGCTGCTCGCAGAACAGCACCTGCAGTGTTGGGTTGCGTGGCAAGGCTTGTGGGTGTCAGATACGGAAGGGGCGCTCAAAACTGCTGCCTGCCGAGCGGCACCTGCGCATGTGGCCATGTGCTCAAGGTGTGGCGAGACAAATTGGCAAAGCAGGACAAGCAGGGCTGGCTGCTGCTGATGCTGCCCGCGACAGGAAAGCATCCCAGCACCAGCAGCGGAAAGGCAACCCACGCTCGCCTGCCTTTCCACAAGCCACCAGCGGCAACCACCGCATCCCATCTGCGCTGCCCACCTGCCAGTCGCCGCTCTGCTCTGCGGCCAGCTCCTCTTGTGTGACTGTTCGGGTGGAGGGTGCTGGTGACTGTCCCACTGCTGACGCTGGTGCAGCCTGCGCCGCTGCCACTGTTGCTGGTGCCGTTGCCGCCGTTGCTGCTGGCGCTCCTGCCGAGGCTGAGTCTGCATCAGGCGGCGTGGCATCTGCTGCGCTGCCACCACCTGCTGCCGCCGCCTCCTGTGATGCCTGCTGCTGCTGCTGCTGCTGCTGCTGCAGGGCGGGCACCAGGCTGCTCACACGCCGGCCGCCGGCTTGCCCACCCCTTGGCGAGGTGGGCAGCGATTGCCAGGAGCCTGGCACCGCCACCTCGCCGTCAGCAGCACTGCTGCCATCCAGGCCGCCACCTGGCGAGGGCGCTGTGCTGCTGCGCTGCCCCGCCTCGCCAAACAGGATCGTGGCCACGGCATCATGCAGGTACTGCTGGTACTCCCTGCAGTACAAAAGCGGATCAGCAGAGGGATCAGCAGGGGAAGAGACTGTGAACAAAGGCGCCTCCCAGGCTGACCCTCAAAAGTGCTCAACCACTCGAGCTGCAAGATCCAATAAATCATCTCCAAAGCATGCCAGCGCAGTCAGCGCGGTCACACCCCCAGCCACACACACACACACCAGCAGCCTCACCGTGTGGCCAGGCAGTATGCAATGATGGAGGTGGGTTCCTCATCAAACACTGCCACTCGCATGCCATCTGCCCCACCAGGCAGCAGCGCCCGCCCGCTGAGGTCCACCTTGCCGACCGGCAGGGGCAGCTGCCCAGGGGCCGGCTCGCTCCGCAGCTTGCCCAGCAGCTGGCGCAGCCGGCTGGGTGCCTTTTCAGGCAGCGGCGCGGCCGGCGAGGCGGCTGGTGTGCTGTTGAGGGAGGGCGGCGGCTGAGCGGCGGAGCCAGCGGGTGTGAGCAGGTTGGACAGGCTGCGACCCATCTGGGACAGAAATGCAGATTCTGAGCGGGATGAACCGGGCAACAGTGGCAGCCCCACAGCCGCTGGTGCCCCTGTTGCAGCCGCAGCTGGTGGTGCTGGTGCCGCCGCGCCCGCTGCCGCCACTGGTGCTGCTGGCTCAGCTGCTGGCTCGGTAGCGCCGGCTGGCGGCGCGACTGTGGCTGGCATGGGCGCCTCTTGCAGCTTGGCTATCGCGTCCAGCTTGCCAGAGGAGGCGGACTTGAGCATCTGTAGTGAGGTCGGCAGCAGGCCTCCCACACCAGCCCCCTCGCCGCTGCCGCTGCCCCTGACCTCCTTGCCTGCAGCCGCTGCCTCGGTGGCTGGCTCAGCAGGCAGCAGCTCGCTCCACTGCTCAAAGTGGCTGCCGCTGGGCTGAGCAGAGGGCGGCCTCACCTCCTCATCTCCTGAAGGTGAGGGTGAGCCGTCTCCGCCCGGCTCAGACGGCTGCTGCGCCTGCGCCTGCTTCTCCAACTGCCGCCGCTGCTGCTGCTGCGCTAGTGGTGGCTGCTGCTGCTGCTCAGCTTGCTGCTGGTCCTGCCCATAGGCTGCCGCTGGGGCTGCTTCTGCGTTTCCAGCTGCTGCTGCCGCCGCCGTTGGTTGCTCAAACACAGGCTGCAGCGCCGCTGGCTCATGCCCGGAGGCCGCCTGCTGCAGCAGGGCTTGGTCAGCAGAGGCAGCATGCAGCAGTGCGCTGCTGCGCCGCCGCTCTGTAAAGCTCTGCGTCAGAGACATGCGGCCTAGCCGTGCCGAAATCTGCTCCAGCCGGCTGGCCACCGTGCCTGGCGCCGCCTCGCCCTCCTCTGCAGGGAGCACAAGTGAGTGAACAAATAATGTACTCAACTCTTGCAACTGCTATGCCTACCATAAAGTAACCTACACCAGCATCCTGCCTGGACCAGCCCCAACCAGCCTGGCCCAGGGGCTGCCATCCCCAGGCCGTGTGCAGCAGGGAAGCAGGCCCACAGCCATGGGGTGCACAGGCATGCCCCCTGCCCTGCT
>VFQQ010001134.1_pt1 | contig 40224 bp, 71 predicted proteins | sample 3512341 | NCBI WGS metagenome assembly VFQQ01 (sample SAMN10412373, study PRJNA504923) | tailings metagenome | isolation source: Relicate 2 Philex TSF1 revegetated site | place: Philippines: Tuba, Benguet | collected 2017-08-29 | reverse complement strand
CACGGGAGTCTTACCAGAGTGCGGGTAGAACCGTCGCACAGTCCCCTGCATGATGTCGGATGCGCTGCGCCCCCGCACCACACCCAGCTGCATCGGCAATCAAGGCGGGTGGAGAACGGTGAGGTGAGGTGGGAGTGGTGCAGCACTGGTGGGAGCCAGGCCACGCAAAACCAAGACACAGTCCTCGAGCCCTGTTTCAGTGCGAAAACATCTTACCTGCGCTAGCGCGTCGGCCAGCAGGCGAACCGAGACGTGGTGCAGCTGGCGCAACGTGGCGCCCGGCTGGCACAGGTCCAGGCACGCCTGGTGCACCTCGAGCACTGCCTCGTAGACCGCCCGCTGCGCGCCGCTGCAGGCAGGCAGGAGAATAGAGATATCATAGCACATTAGATGCAGAGGCGAAACATACTGCCTCCTAGACCGCCCGCTGCGCGCCGCTGCGACAGAGGTAGATAGGGGGACAGGGCAGTCGAGCGTGTCAGATAGCTGATTAGAATGTTGTACATTCTGTACAAACACCAATTAAAACATGCCGCAAGCACTGCCTTGGCCGTTCGACTGATGCACCCATCACCGCACCTGTACTTGCCGCCCACAGGCCACGTGCGCGTCACATCCGAGCAGTAGCCGTGCAGCTCGCAGCCGCCATCCAGTAGCACCATTTGGTCCCCCGCAATGGCCTGCAGCAGCACGGTAAAAGTATCGGGAGACAGAATTGCCAAAATGTGCAGCAGGTGAGCAGCCGCCGTCCAGCAGCACCTTTTGGTCCCCTGCAATGGCCTGCAGCCGGGCGGAAGCGCGATGGGGAACCGCAGGGTTATCAGCACAGCTCTCAAGCAGAACCTCTGCCCTCCAGATATGAAGCAGACTCACAGCAAGCCAAAGTGGCAGGCCATATTGAAGGCAAGTCAGATCGAACCTTGTCATTGCGAGAGTAGTGAATGGTGCAGGCATCCGGCCCGCCAGCCACAACGGACGGGTAAGCCAGCCGCTGCGCGCCGCCTGCCTTGCACCTGCGGGGATGGGTGAGCGGGGGTGCGCAAGCGAGTATGCCAGGCTGGGAGATGGGAAGGCAAGAGGGTGCAGGGGTCATGCAGCGGCGGGGCAGGATGCGTTCCCAGCACCTGAAGAACAGCAGCAGCACCACCCGAACCAAACATCAGGCATGCGCAACACAAATGCTGCTGACTGGTACTCAAAGCTGGCTGCCAGCTGGTGCTCGTGCACAGTAGCTCAAACAACAAGCAGCAAAAACTAAAACCGAAACCATAATTCGAAACTCACTGGTACTCAAAGCTGGCCGCGAGCTGGTGCTCGTGCACGCCCGGCTGCGACTGCTGCATGCACTGCGTCATGGCCGCCGACGCCAGCTGGGCGGAGCGCCGCATGAGCGCCAGCTCAGCGGGGCTCTTGCGCCACCTGTGCAGATTGAGAGAGCGCACAGTCACAAATTTTATTGGAGATAGGTAGGCAGGCAGGCGTGCCACGGCATGACACGGTACAGCTCGCGCAAGCGCAGCAGCCTGACACACATCAACAGCGCAGCGCAGCACAGCGCAGCGCGGCGCACCTGAGGCGGTGCGTCAGTGGTCGCAGCGGCATCACGCGGTGCTGCTTGGCTGCTTCCTGGAAGGCCGGCAGGCTGCGCACCGCACACCCCCGCTGATCTGGTGCCTCTGTATCTATCAGGATTGATGTTGCCTCCGCCAGCTGCGGCCCCAGCTCCGCTGGCATCTGCAGTGGGAAAGAGAGAGCAGTGGATACTCCTTAGCCAAACAGTCGTGTCTATCAGGATGGAGGTGGCCTCCGCCAGCTGCGGGCTCAGCTCTGCCGGCATCTGTTCGGCGATGGAAGAAAGCACGGTTGCAGCTGTTAGTATTGAGTCCTCGTACGAAGCCCGCATTATCCACTCTGTGATGCACGAAAGGCTTACTTTCACAGGCATGCGCGGACACATCAAACCACACATGTATGGTCATTGCAAGCCTGCCTGCCCAAAACTAGACTGACCTGCGACAGCGGCAGCGCCTCGTCTGCACCAAACACCTCCAGAGCGGCGTCTGTGCTCAGCCGCGCCCCGTCCCACGTTTCCCGCCAGGCGTCGGCGTCGGGCACAAACCTGCATGGGCGGACCAGGGGACCAGTCAAGTTTGATTTCAGAATGCAGGCACACATGGTTGCAATGGAACTGGCAACAAGCACAAGACCTGGGTGGGCGGCAGCAGCTAAGGGAGGAGCACCCAGCCCGCAGCCACGTCGGCCCGCAGGAGCATCAGCTGACCAGCCAAAGGACAAGCATTGCTCCATATCAACTGCAGCAGCTAGGCTCACAGGCGGTACCGCGCCTCGCAGTCCAGGACCGCCAGCGCGTACGGCTGGGTGATACCGGTGAGGTACAAAAAGTCGGCTGACTGGCGGAAGGGGTAGGGGATCACACCTGCAGGGAAGAAGGAGGGCAGTCATGGCCCACTTGCATAACAAATGGCATGCAGCCGAGGCATGGCATGGCCTGCCAGGCATGGCATAGCATGCCAGGCTGATTGCACGAGCTTGTGAATTCACAACAGCGCGGAGCAGCACCCACCTGCCATATACGTGATGGGTGCCGCCGGCAGCAGCGCCACTGCCCCCGGTGGCAGCAGCGCCGCCAGCGCCGCTCGTCGCGCAGCAAACTCAGCTGCCGCCAGCCCGGGAAGCAGCTCGCCGGGCTGCAGCAGGTCTGGGTGCGTTTCGGGCGTGGGCTGCCCCGCGGACCAGGCTGCTCGTGCCGCCGCCGAGGCAGCTGGGCTGGCCAGCACCCGTTGTGCCACACGCCGTGCTACTGAGCTAGCCATGGCCTGGCTGCTCGCTAGCTAAGTGCAAGAGTAACCAGCCGGCGGACAAGCTGCCAACCGAGTGCCGCCACTGCTCAAGCCGCTGCTGCCGCTGCTTCGGCGGCCGAGGGTCCAACAGCCAGCTTGTGCTGCCGGCAATGCGGCTGCTACGGGCAGCTGCGGCCGAAAGCGTGCCCGTACTGCCGCTGCTCACTGCCGCTGGCGTGTTTGGCGCCACTGAGCCTGTCAGCTACTGTCGCAGCTAAGGCTCACTTGCCGCTTAAGTCCAGCTCCCGGCTGCTGCTGCCCGGCAGCTGCTTCTGCTGCTGCTGGGCGCCTCCGTGGAACAAACTCCACAAAGAGATGGCTGTGAGCGGCAGAGTGATGAAGCCGGCCACAAAAGTGATGCGAGTGCCTCGCTTGGTCGTCACGCTGAACGGTCCAAACAGTCCCCAGGCAGCCGAGCGCAGCCGGCTGGCCGTCACCATGCAGCGGCGGGTAGTGCTGCGGCAAATGGGAGAGAAGTGCCAGGAGGCACGTGAGCGGGCAGCAGCGGCGGCTGGCGGCGGCGGCGGCAGGTGTGTTAGCATGCACCCCGGCCGCTCCGATCCCTGCTGGTGCACGATGCGATGCAGATGCACACTCTGGCGAGCGGCAGGGCCGCGAGAGCCCCGCTACGACCTGCTGCTCTGAAAAAAACCTGCGCACCTGCAAAAGCTGGCTTGAGCTGGGGTTCCGCGATTCTTTAACGCACTAAAGTGCTGCAGGCCACCGCTGCAGCCCTGTTGGCCACGATGGGAGGCTTACCACTCCCATGCGCGCGGCATGAGGGCTGTGTGCACCCATTTTCGAGTTTGGCAGCGACTGCAGGCTCTGTGATTGCTGTCCGTTTGATTGTAGCACATCGGAGCTCGGCTCGGGGGCCCGACGGGCTAGGGCATTCCCGCCCCTTTCGCTGGGGAGCTTGCAGCCGTCGCAGTGATCACTCGACACACTTGATCAGCTTACGGAGTGTGCCCAACAGCCACAAACGCAGGATGGGCTCACCCCAAGCTGCTGCTGAGGCAGGGCAGGACGCTCCGCCCGTTCTCTACGTCAATGGCAAGCGGCACGTGCTACCGCAGGGAGCGGGCCACGTCTCCCTGCTCAACTACCTGCGCGGAGGTAGGGCTGCCGCCGCCTGCCGCCGCCAGCTGCCGCTGCCACACGCCCCTTGTGGCCGCCTGCCGCCGCCAGCTGCCGCTGCTGCCTGCCACACGCCCCTTGTGGCTGTGCCCCAGTTCCAGCATTGAAAACTGTTCATTTTTCTGGAGGCTGCAACCTGAGAGCATGCTGCTGGCTGCGGGCATGATGCGACATGATACGCTTGTTGCGGCGGCGATGCAACGTCATCCCTGCCTCCATTTCATGCTTGTTCCAATCGTAGACCTGGGCCTGACCGGGGCCAAGCTCGGCTGCGGCGAGGGTGGCTGCGGCGCCTGCACCGTGCTGGTGTCCAGCGCAGACCCAACCACTGGCGCGCTGCACCACCGATCCATCAACGCCTGCCTCTGCCCGCTGTACGCGGTACGTGTGCTGTGCCGTGCTGTGCTGCCCCGGGCTGGGTTGCATGGCTGTTCCTGCCCGTCTGCAGCTGGTTTGGACAGGGCAGGGGGTGCTGCGCTGTGCTGTGTTGGGACGAAGGCTGTCCCCTTGCTGCTTGTCACTAGCTTCATAGCTTAGCTTCATAGCTTGTACTTGCCGGGGATGCGGCGGCCAGCTGACAGCAGTGGTGCAGCGGGCTGGCCACCATCCTCCAACCGCCATGCCGCTGCATGTGTTGTGCAGGTGGAAGGCATGCATGTCATAACCGTGGAAGGCATCGGCAACACAAGGGACGGACTGCACCCAGTGCAGGTGTGCACTGCTGCCAACCCAGCCAGCAGACTAACGCCTTTGCACCTCTAATGCCGCTGCTGCCGGTGATGCCGGCAAGAAGTGCGGCCGTGCCTTCCCGCCTTCCTTTCACAACTAGGCCTGCAACTTGCTGTGCTGTGTGCTGCCTGCTGCGCCCTAAGTGCTGACCAATCGAATTGTTCTCATCCCGCTGCCGTCACCCCATCCCTTGCCACCTTGACTTCTTGCCACCCATGCAGGAGCGGCTAGCCAAGGCGCACGGCAGCCAGTGCGGCTTCTGCACCCCCGGATTCGTCATGTCCATGGTCGCGCTGCTGCGCTCCAAGGCGCCCGAGGTGCGTTCCGTCTGTTGAGCGATGCCGAAGCGGTTTTGGGTGAAGTGCACAAACATGCTGTCAGTTTGGGGCTGCGCTGCTGCGCTCCAAGGCGCCAGAGGCGCGCTGCCATGTACTGCAGCTGTGGTTCTGTGTACATGCACTGAGCGAAGGTTGCTGCTGAAGCACAGCCGCAAGGCGCCAGCGGCACATTGCTGCGCGATGCTTCCATGCTGCACCTGCGTGCATTTTGCACCTGTGTGCTGGAAACCCCGCCGGCGCGCTGTTGTGCAGCAACAAATGGTGTTTCGCAGCTGTGTTGGTGTTCCACTCCTTCTGCCGCTGTACCTCTGTCCCACAGGCGCCCACCGAAGAGGAGATTGAAGAGAACCTGGCCGGCAACCTGTGGTGAGAGTAAATGAGGTTAAGACCAGGTTTCAGTGATTTGTTCATTTGGGTGGTTCCACCGAGGAGGAGATTGAGGAGAACCTGGCCGGCAACCTGTGGTGAGTTTTTTTAAGCTGTAAAGCCACAGTTGGATTGTTTGTTTTGGTGGGACTCCATAAGTATGAGTTAGGAGAACCTGGCCGGCAACCTGTGGTGAGCGTGGATTGGAACCAGCATTGCTCGCACGAGTTTGCCGCACTGTGCTGCTGGCCTTGCGTCAGCTCTGTGCCCCCAGCCTAGCACTGTCGTCTACACAGCTTGAATGCTGGAGGGCCCTTGCACCCCGCCTCACTCCCGCAGCCGCTGCACCGGCTACCGGCCCATCTTGGACGCCTTCAAAGCCTTTGCAAAAGTGGATGCGGCTGCTTACACAGAGGAGGCCATAGCGGCCAGCAAGGCGGGCAATGGCAGCAGCAGCAGTAAAGCGGGCAATGGCAGCAGCCAGGCAGCAGCAGGCGGCGCCGCAAATGGCAGCGATGAGGGCGCAGCGCCGGCAGGCAATGGGAGCAGCAGCAGCACTGCAGCCAATGGCAGCAGCAGCACTGCAGCCCATGGCAGCGGCGGCGGCGGTGAAGCCGGCGGTGGTAATGGGCATGCCTGCTGTGGCAAGCAGCAGCGGCAGCGGCTGTGCCCCAGCACTGGCCGCCCCTGTGACTGTGCTGCCGCTGGCGAGTTGGACGCAGCAAGCAGCACAGTCACATCGGCCAGCAAGCACAAGGAGGAGGCATGCGGCCCGCTGACGCACACACGGCCCGCAGGTGGGTGTAACATGCCTGGCACTTGTTGCTGTTGCTGCAATCCCTGTTGCAATGCTGCCAGCCATACTCTATTGTCCACAGCTGCTGCAGCTCCCAGCATCAAACCATAGTAGCTAAACAAACCAGGCTTTGCTTTTGCAGTGGAACCCATTTTTCCGCCCGAGCTGCGGCGGCGAGTTCCGACCGAGCTGGCGCTGCCCGGCCCGCGCTGCGCCTGGTACCGTCCCCTTACGCTGGACAGCCTGCTACAGTTGAAGGCGGAGCACCCGCATGCCAAGCTGGTGGTGGGAAACACAGGTGAGCTTTGGGCTGTCCTGTTTGCATGCGTGTGCTTAGCAGACGTCATGAGAGGCAAGGTTTTGACAGCGTTTTTCATTAACGTGTGCTCCATTACGGCGGTCACAGCTAACAGAAAGGGCATGTTTTCCACCTTGTGTTTTGCAGAGGTTGGCATCGAAATGAAGTTCAAGGGGCAGCGCTATCCCGTGCTGATTGGGGCCACCCACGTGCCGGAGCTGAACGCCATCGAGGTGGGCCCATTCAGATCACACCCCGCAGCTGCTTTGGTACCTGTGGGATGCTCTAGATCCACGCTCTGCTACCGCCAACCAATGTTTGTAAGTTTCAAGCCTGCCTGATGCTGATGACGTGCGTCGCCCCCTGCCCATGTTCAACGAGTTTCAGGTCGTTTCTCATGCATCTCATGCATGCTCTTGCCCCATGCTGTGCAGGTGGACGACCAGGGCGTGCATTTCGGGGCCTGCGTGACGCTCAGCCGGCTGATGGACTCGTGCAAGCAGCTGAGCGCCAGCCTGCCACAGTACCAGGTCAGAGTTATGGCTTTGTCTGTTTCTCAACGTGTCCTGTTTGGCTGCATACTCCTGCAAGCAGCTGAGGGCCGGCCTGCCGCAGCACCAGGTGGGAAGATTGGGCAGGTCTGGGCTGTTTCCTAGCCCATTTTTTGGCGATTGATGGACAGCTGCAAGCAGCTGATCGCCGGCCCGCCGCAGCACCAGGTGGGATTGGATGCCTTGCATGTTGATGCTGATGGTTCTAACCACTCAACCTGTCCCAACCCCCCGCATATGTGCAGACCTCAACGCTGCGCGCTGTGGCGGAGCAGCTGCGCTGGTTTCCCCTGCATCTTGTCACAACTGGATGCCAAATAAGCCTGAGCCCCCGTTTCAATCCTCACTTCCACAGACCTGCACGCTGCGCGCTGTGGCAGAGCAGCTGCGCTGGTTTGCGGGGCCGCCCATCCGCAACGGAGCGGCGCTGGGAGGCAACGTGTGCACCGCCAGCCCTATTTCAGGTGCGCCCCGGGGTTCGTGTGGCCTGCAAGGTGCTGTGCGGCCTTCAAATTGTTGACTGGTGGCAGAGCATAGTTCGTAGTGATGAGGTTCAACCTCTGCGCAAAGCAAGCAGCCCTCCCTTGCCCCCTGCAGATCTCAACCCTCTGTGGATGGCGGCGGGGGCGCAGTTCACGGTGGCAGGCCAGGGCACCGGCCAGCGCACAGTGCCGGCCCGCGACTTTTTCCTGGGGTACCGCAAGGTGGACTTGGCGCCCCATGAAGTGCTGGTCAAGGTGAGAAATGACGAGGCATTTTATGTGTGGTGCGCTTCGCTCAGTTGTGGCATTGGTGCTTTGTTCCTGGGATACCGCAAGGTCGACCTGGCGCCCCACGAAGTGCTGGTCAAGGCAAGGAGAGGCAGCTTTGCTTGGCTCCACAACTTAACCTGCGTTTGGCTACTGTTTGGCCACAAGGCGGGGAGTGGCGTTGACCCGCCCTCAGGGCAAGTAGCCCGCTTGGGCGCGTGTGTGCCTGCTGGCTGTGCGGATCGCACATGAATGAAAGCGAATGCGCCTCACACCCCCACACTGCCCAGGTGTTTGTGCCCTTCACGCGGCGGCACGAGTATGTCAAAGAGTTCAAGCAGGTGCGCCTCCGGTTGCATTTCTTCCGGCCAGCTGGGCTTGGTCACTGCCTGGGCAGCCATAGCATCCTGGCGCTATCAGAGCTGCATGCTGCTGGATTATTAGCCGTTTCTGTGCTGAATGGTGCTCCCGCCAGGCACACCGGCGGGACGACGACATTGCAATCGTGAATGCCGGCATGCGATTTCAGCTGGAGCAGGCGGCAGGTGCGCCTGATGCAGCATGGCAGTGCAGTTCCATGCGTGCTGCCCAGTTTGGCAGCTCCTGCGCTCGCTTGATTGGCAGCCCGACCGCCGCTGCTCGCTCATGCCGCTGCACGGCTCAACCAGCCTGCCTTGCCTGCTGTGCGTGCTGTGCCTGCTGTGCAGATGGGCAGTGGCAGATCGCAGAGGCAACCATTGCCTATGGAGGCGTGGCGCCGCTGACAATCATGGCTCACAAGGTAGCAATGGTTGGTGTATGGTTGTGGGCTTGCAAATGCATGCTGTCATAGCATGTTGAGTGTTTCCCTACTCGTTCATGTGCCAGCACCTGTGCTTAATGGCCCGCGCCCTTAAAAGCAAACGGCGCAAATTCATGATGTCTCATGCCCCCCGCAGACCATGGCTGCGCTGGCGGGGCGGCCGATCCACGCAGCAACGCTAGAAGCAGCGCTGCAGGCGGTGCAGGACGATGTGCAGATAGCAGCCAACGCGCCAGGTGTGGGCCTGCAGATAGGGTGGGTCTGCCTGCTGGGGTGCCTGTTTGCAACGCTCCTCCGCCTCCCAAGTCCTGCTGTTATCCATCCCAGCTAGCCGGAATCATTTTCTGTGCTCATTGGGAGATTGTGCAATCCAAACCCAAACCCCTGTCCCCCCTTCCTGCAGGCGGCATGGTCGAGTTTCGGCGCTCGCTGGCCGCTTCGTTTCTGTTCAAGGGCCTGCTGTGGGCCAGCCAGCAGCTGGAGCGGGACACGCCCGCCTATGAATCGCCCTTCCCAGACAGCTACCGCTCAGGTGGGACCTGTGTAAATGCCTTATGTGTGTTTTGTTCAGGCTAGGTTTTCCCCTTGCATTGGTAAACTAAACAAGTAAGGATTTTGTTTAGACTGTTTCATCCCCAGTGTCCCTGCCCGGGTGGTGCGATGCGCGGGCACCCACTTACTCACCCTCGACCACTGTCCTTGCACCCTCCTTGCCACCCGTAGCGGTGCAGCCATACGAGCGCCCGCTGTCACACGGCCTGCAGTACTACTCTGCGGTACCAGGGGAGGACATTGTGGGGCAGCCGGTGCGGCACATGGCGGCCGACCAGCAGGCAAGTGGGGACGTGGTTTTCAGGTGTCGATTCTGAGCTCTGCAAGCGCATGTCACCGAGGGGGCAGCCGCGACGCCAGCCAACTGCCGTCAGCACACCACTCGGCGGCGGGAAGTTCTCACATAGTTGATCGATTGTCTCTGGAATGCAGGTCTGCGGCAGTGCACAGTACGTTGATGACATCAAGCTTCCGCAGGGACCTCATTCTGTCTCACCTAACCGCATGGTTGAGTCCACCCTCTTTCCATGCAGGTCTGCGGCACTGCACAATACGTCGATGACATCAAGCTGCCCCCGGGGGCGCTGCACGGCGCACTCATCCTGTCCAGCCGACCCCATGCGCGCATCCTGCACATTGACACGGCGGCGGCAGCAGCCATGCCGGGCGTGCGCGGCATTTACACGGGTGGGTGGTCACAAAATGTTGCATGGCAGGGGCGGGTGTGGTTGCTGCACATTGACACGGCGGCAGCTGCTGCCATGCCGGGCGTGCATAGCGGGGTCGCAGGTGGGTGGGTGGGTGGGTGGTCACAGCGTATTGGGTTGGCAGGACGGGCGGCGTAGGTGGTTGCTGCATGCCGCGGAAAGGGCGAGTGTGCTTAAGCAGTGGGCATGCGCATCACCAGGACTGTGTGGGGTGGCGCTTTTTGCACAAAAATCACTCTTGCACTGCGCTCCTATGCCTATGAATTGAGCTACCAGGAGCCCCATGCCATTGCCCCTGCCTGCACTCCTCTTGCAGGCAAGGACATCCCCGGAGGCAACGACATCGGCCCGGTCATCCATGACGAAGAGCTGTTTGCAACGGTGGGTAGTTTGGTTGTCGATTTCTGTGAGAAGCAAGTGCATTTGGCGCACTACAACTGGTCCCGCTGGCCTCATGAACGAGACGAGTTGAAGTTCGCTCCACATGTCTCACTCACCCACCTCCACCTACCGCCACCCACTCTGTGCCCCCCTGCAGAGCGTGGCCACGTGTGTGGGCCAGCCCCTAGGCATAGTGGCAGCAGAAACGGAGGAGCAGGCGCGGGCGGCAGCAGCGGCAGTGGTGGTCGAATACGAAGACCTGCCCGCGATTCTGGACATTGAGGACGCGATTGCAGGCAAGCTTCATAAGCCGGAAGGCAACATGGGTACAGATGGGTGTTGTGTGCAGATCTGCAACTTGGAATTTTCAGGCTGCCTGATGCTACACCCCTGTGTGCGCTATGCTGTGCATGGCATGGCGTGGGGGCACAGCGCGACCGGCTTTGCGCTGTGCCTTGCTCCAGTCTGTGCCAAAAGCGTCGCGTCCGTTTCTTCCAATGCAGCTACTACGACAGTTGGGGGCACAGCGAGGCTTCCCCTGCTTTGCTCCCTTCTGCGCTCAGTTCCTTCTTGCCTCGCTTTCCATGGTGTGCAGCCGGCAGCTACTATGATGGTTGGGGGCACAGCCTGGCCAGCGGGGATGTGGAAGCGGCGTTCAGCTCAACAGACTGCGAATGCGTGCTGGAGGGCGAAACCAAGATGGGCGGCCAGGTGAGCAAGGCTGAAGTTACCGCTCGTGTTTTGTTTGCCGCAGGGCACTTTTGTCTGGACCTGCTACGTCTGCACAATGCACACCACCTGCTTGGTACATTATTTACATCTGTCTGCACAGGAGCACTTCTGTTTGGAGCCCCACGCCTCCATCTGGCTTCTTGATGCAGCGCACCTTTTATCATATAACCAAGCGACTTTTTTCTGTCGCAGGAGCACTTTTATTTGGAGCCCAACGCCTCGATTGTGGTGCCGGGGGAGGCCGACGAAATGCTGAGCTACTCCAGCACGCAGGTGGGGTGGCATGAAATCTTTCACAGCTGGGCGGTGGAATGTGCTTTGCGACCGATGCTGAGATCGTTGACAAGCCAAGTATAGTAGGCAGTCGCGTACCAGGTCCACTGCAAGCTGCTTGAAAGCTAGCGCCCTTGCCTTCCACTTCCTTTGCCCTCGTTCTCGCAGTGCCCGGACAAGCACCAGCGTTACATCGCTCACGTGCTGGGCATCCCGCAGCACAAGGTGGTGGTGCGCACCAAGCGCCTGGGTGAGTCAGCCTTTTGACGACTCGTTGAATGTGTTGTGTGGGAGCAGCGTAGGTGTGCAGCATGGGCGCAAACCGCATGCATCCCTGCCAAAAGGTGAGCTCACCTGCGCCTGCTGCGCCTGCTGCGCCCCCTTGGCTAGCCAGGTGGCGGCTTTGGCGGCAAGGAGGCGCTTGCAGTTTGTTTGCCTGTTGAATACGCCTGGCGTGCCTATGTGTGTGTAGGCGGCGGCTTTGGCGGCAAGGAGACGCGGTCCGCCTTTGTCAATGCAGCGGCGGCCATCCCCGCCTGGCACCTGCGCCGACCGGTAAGCGCTTCTGCGGGACAGACACTGGGCTCCTTACACATGAGGACTGAAGAGTGCGTGCCTTAGTATATGGACTTCACCAACACTGACTAGCTGCTCTGTACGTTTCATTTGCTGGTTGCAGGTTCGCATTGTGCTGGACCGAGATGAAGACATGGCGATCACGGGGCAGCGCCACGCCTTCATGGGCCGATACAAGGTGGGCTACATGGTGGTTCAATGGTTTTTCGTTTTTTAGAAACCTGCAAAGTGGCGGACGGCGGGCAGCGCCATGCCTTCATGGGGCGCTACAAGGTGGGATGGTGGTAGGGTGGGTGAGTTGGGTTCTCCCTGCAACTTGCAGTTGTTGTTACCATAGCTGCACCACCCTGGTCGGGGCGGCAGGGCATGCCCTGCCTTTTCACACAGCTAATGCCTATGTACTCCCTGTGCGATTGCAGGTTGGGTTCACGCGGGAGGGCCGCCTGGTGGCGCTGGATCTGAACCTCTACTGCAATGCCGGCAACTCGCTGGACCTCAGGCAAGGGGCAAAGGATTGACCTTGTAGGCCACAGTTGTTTGGAAGAAATAAGGTTGGGTGGCAACTCGCTGGACCTCAGGCAAGCGACACTGGGCTGCTGGTGTGCTTAGTTGGAAAATCTACATGAGATTCAAACTCTGAATCGGCCGGCAACTCGCTGGACCTCAGGCAAGCCTCAGTGCTTTGGTGTTAGGAAGACTGGGAGACTGTGGGCAGTAAGACAGTCAACCGCAACTGTGCACGCCCCTGCTGCACACTGCGCCCCCGCACATCCAGCCTGCATGCTCTTACAACCGTCTCTGCCTTCTGCATCGCTTCCCATGCATCTCTTCATTCATGCTGTCCATCTCTTCATCATTCGCAGCCACTCCATCATGGACCGAGCCCTGATGCACTGCGACTGCGTGTATCGCTTCCCATACATCTCAATTCATGCTGTCACACATTCCTTATTCCTTATTATCACATGCAGCCACTCGATTATGGACCGCGCCCTGATGCATTGCGACTGCGTGTATCGCTTCCCGGCGCTGCGGGCCCAGGGCAACGTCTGCCGCACCAACCTGCCCTCCCACACCGCGTTCCGAGGGTTTGGCGGCCCCCAGGTGGGTGGATGGCTTGCAGAGGCATGCTGCGATGTGCATTAAGGCACAGGGACGCCTGCATGTGGATGTGCACTGCTGCCCAGGGTGCAGGCAACCTGCCCCTGTGCAGCACATGGCGGCTCGGCATTTGGGTGTTGGGGTGGGTGGCATGCTCATCTGCCGTGCAGAGTCGTGCTGCTGACTGCGCACTGCTGCATCTGCTAAATCGCTGTGTACAGGGCATGATGGCGTGCGAACAGATCATGGAGCGAATCGCGCGGCACGTGGGGCGGCCGGTGCACGAGGTCAAAGCGCTCAACATGTACCAGGTGACAACTCAGAATCGTATGCGGCCATTGAGTGCATTATGTATAGCTGTGAAATGCAAGCGCCTTGCAGGCCTGAGGCCAGATCCTGCTGCAGCTGCCAGCAGCGAACTTGCCGGCACATGTGACCGTATCACACAGCCTGAGCTACTACCGGCCATGCATGCACCATCTCCACTTCCTTTCATGCCTTTCCTACAGGAGGGTGATGTCGCGCCCTTTGGCCAGCGGCTGGACGGCTGCCAGGCGCGGCGGTGCTGGGAGGAGGTGCTCGCATCCAGCGGCTTTGAGCAGCGGTTGGAGGCGGTGCAGCAGCACAACGCAGGTGGGTGGCGCAGCTGTGCAGTTTGGTACACCTCTGCAAGCTAGGGCTGGGAGGAAGTCCTAGCTCCCAGATGGGTGTGCACTGAGCTTCAAACTGAAAAACGCGCTGCCATACACTGCGTGCCTGCTGGGTTAGTTGCAGGCGCAGCATGTTTGCAGCCCAGGCTGCGCCGCCATTCAGTCCTCTCGCCTGCCTGGCTCCCCATGTTTACAGCCCACCGCTGGCGCAAGCGCGGCCTGGCGGCGGTGCCCACCAAGTTTGGCATCTCCTTCACCACCAAGTTCCTCAACCAGGCCGGAGCGCTGGTGCACATCTACACAGGTGTGAGCAGCTGCAGGTCTGGCTGCAGCTGCCAAGCTAGGGATGCATGATCATTGCATGCTGCCTGGTTCCCTGTCCTTGCCGCCGCACTGCCTGCAACTCAACCCTCTGATAGGCAGCACGGTGCCGGCTTCCTTCTGACCGCTGAGCCGCTTATCAAGTCGAAGGTCAACCAACCAACCATCTGCCCACCGCCCGCAGATGGCACGGTGCTGGTGACGCACGGGGGCGTGGAGATGGGCCAAGGGCTGCACACCAAGGTGGCACAGGTATGACGCGCTGCAAAAACAGGGAGCTCATATTCTGCGGCCAGGTGTTGGGGAGCACCCATGCCTGGCCTTCCCACCACGCTTTCTCAAGGTATAAAGCACATTTGCTGAATGAGAGGCTGTCCTGCCGCCCCGCCTGCCGCAGGTGGTGGCGCAAGCGCTGGGCATCCCGCTGCAGTCGGTGTACATCGCAGAAACGGCCACAGGTGGGTGCGCAGCACAGCAGGCAGTGTTTTCAAGGGTGCTGAGCTCATTGGTGTGCTGCACGAGCGGACCTCTGTGCGTCTGTGGCAGACGAGATGCCTCTTGCCTCCCCTGCTGTCGCCTGCGCATCAAGCAACATGTATGGAGCGGCTGCTGATTTCTTACTCAATCGAACTCACTGCTTAATTGCCCCTACTGCAGACAAGGTGCCCAATGCATCTCCCACGGCCGCCTCCGCATCAAGCGACATGTACGGGTCAGCGGCAGCAGACGCGTGCCAGCAGCTGAACGCGCGCCTGGCGCCCTATCGGGAGCGGCTGGCGGGTAAACCCTTCAAGGTAGGTGCTCTGGGAGCTTGTGGAGAAGGCGCTTCGTCAGCACTTGCTGCAAAAGGCTGCCTGACATGGGCTGCTTTCCTATCCGGCGCTGCGCAGCGCCCGCGCCTGCCACACCCTGCCGCCCCTTTTGCCTCGCCCACACACCCATCAACCCCTGCCTTTCACTGCTTGGCTCCGCCAATGCAGGAGATTGTCATGGCTGCTTACTTGGATCGGGTAGATCTGAGCGCGCACGGCTTCTATGCAACACCTGACATCACTGGGTTTGGCGGCGACCGGCCCTTTAACTACTTGTGCTATGGTAAGCAGTGGCTTTTTCATGGATTGTTGCTAGATGGTTGCTTGATATAGCGCATCAGGCGTTGCCGGCTTTGGCGGCGGTCGTGCCGGCAGCTACCTGTGCTAAATGCTGGCAAACTGTCCAACCCTCTGATCCCGTGTCTCCTGCGACACACGCAGGCGCGGCGGTCAGTGAGGTGGAGCTGGACATACGACTTGGAATGATTAGGTTGGTTGTGAATTAGACAGATATTTGATTCTTCTCCCCTTGTTTTGCAGGCGCGGCGGTCAGCGAGGTGGAGCTGGACACCCTGACGGGCGACTGGCAGGCAAGCGACTGCCGTGTGCGGTTCCATATCTGCAAGATGTGGTGTCAGCCGCTCTTCTGTACGGCTGCCACGCCGTACAATTGCAGCGTAGACAGCTTACCCTGGCACAAAAAACTGCAGGTGCTGCGCATCGAAACCTGCGTGGCCGCCGCCTGTTACCGTATCAGTCAGTACCAGCTGTCTATCAATCAACTCACTTTATGTTCAGTCGCTGTCATTATTGCAGGTGCTGCGCACGGACATTTGCATGGACGTGGGGCAGAGTCTCAACCCCTCCATCGACATCGGCCAGGCAAGGGGGTCAGCTAGATGCTGCCGGGGCGGCAGCTCACCTGTGTGCGGTGGCCTTGCATTCCCACTCCTGCCCACCCCTGCCGCCGGCAGCGCTGGGAATGCTCCGCTTTGGCTTTGGCTTCGCCTCTGGCTTTGGCTGCCGGCTGTTTGACTGCTCTCCGAACTGCTTCCAAACTTAATGCCCGCAGGTGGAGGGCGGCTTTGTGCAGGGCATGGGCTGGAGCTGCATTGAGGAGCTGGTGTGGGGAGATGGCCAGCACAGCTGGGTGCGACCAGGGCAGCTCTTCACGCGCGGCCCAGGCACTTACAAGGTGGGGATTGAGCACCCAACTGTGGGGATTTGGCGCAGCTGTGTGGGCTTTGATTTGTGGGCAGGGTGCCTGGTGCGATGGCATGGCATGCTGCTGCATATGCCCAGCTGGCCCGCCTGATTGGTCCACATTCTGTCTTCCACTGCCCCTGCGTTTTCATTGCACTGCTATTCACTGCACCGCTGCCGTTCCCGACTGTCTGCCACGGCAGCTCCCCACCGCCAACGACATCCCCGTGGACTTCCGGGTCACGCTGCTGCGCAACAACTTGACCCATGCTTTCTCCTTCCACCCCACCCCACACACTGCAGATCCCCACCGCCAATGACATCCCTGTGGACTTCCGGGTCACGCTGCTGCGCAACGCGCCCTGCGACCGCACGCCGCAAGTGCACAGCAGCAAGGCGGTGGGCGAGCCGCCCTTCTTCCTGGGTGCGTGCATTGCCAACGGCTGTTCAGTTGTTTGGCAACTTTGTGCATTTGGGCGGCTGCAATGTGCATTGATGTAGAGATGGTGGCGAACCAGCAGTACATGCCATGAGGAGTCCACTGTCATGCAATGGGGCAGCCCGCTATCACCCGGCGCTCATCTCACCCAGCTGAGCATGCAAAGCAAGCCAACGCCCGCTGTTGCTATCCATGCAGGCACATATGTTCTACGCCCTCAAGGAAGCCTGCTACTGAACTCGCATTTGTGCTGCTATCTATCCATGCAGGCACCTCTGTGTTCTATGCTCTCAAGGAAGCCTGCTATGCGGCTCCATTGTCGGTCTGACGGCTGGTTTCTACCCGACTCTTCACCAATACCTGCAGGCACCTCTGTGTTTTACGCCCTCAAGGAAGCCTGCTACGCGGCTCGCGCCGATGCCGGCCTGACTGGCTGGTTCCGCCTCGACTCCCCAGCCACCCCCGAACGCCTGCGCTTGGCTTGTGCAGACGAGCTGACCGCGCCATTTGCGCCGCCGGGGCTGCTGCCCAAAATCAGCTGTTGAGCGGGGCCCTGTGTGGCCCAGATTCGCTGTCGAGTAGAGGATGCAGATGCTGCATGCGAACGGTTCAATTAAGGCACTCAAAGTGGGCCACATGGCTCATCACGTGTACATCACCTGTTCCCTGGCTGCTGCGGCACCAACTGTGTACAACTATACCCCTCTTCACCCATGTTTCATGTTTATCCTCCTCAGCTGCGCGTCTGCATTTCATTCTCTGCAGGCTTGTCCTACAGTCGCATTTCATCTCTGTAATCCAGTAAATCAGTCCATTCATCCAGGCAGGTTCCCTGCAAGCGTGTTTGCTTGCCTTTTTGCATCTTAGCAGCGCATGCTTCTGCCAGCTCGCACTCACACACCAGGCAGACTGACTGCAACAAAACAGTGTGGGGGCGAGCAGCGGCAAACAAAACGGCGTAGACAGGGGGGAAGGGGCAGAGTGAAGAGGAAAAAAACGGCAGCTTGCAAAGCAACAGCTAGCGCAGCGGCAGGGTAGGAGAGCAGGTGCAAGCAAGCAAGCGCATGTGCAGGGGATGCAAGCAGGGCAGAGCTTAAAAGCACGACAGCAGGGATACAGAGGAAGGGTTGGTAGAGGGGCCGCGCAACACAGCAAAAGGGCGGCTGCTTGGCAGCAACTTGCGTCAGCGTCGGGCAATTGAGTGGGCCCACAGCTGCTGAGGGTGACAGGCAGCAAAGAGAGCGGCAGGTCTGAATTCGGGAGAGGATGGGTGGGGTATAATGAACTGAAAAGAAAGAGCACGGGGTGAGTGCTGACAACAGGGGGTGGGGGCCTGGGAAGGGTAATGCTGTGCCATGCTGTGCTGTGCTGTGCTGTGCAAAAGGGGGTACCGCCGGAGGGCCGGCGCAACAAAAAAGCCCGCCTGCAAAAATGGCGCTGGCGAATGGCCGCGGAGCGGGGCCTGGAAAGCGAGCGAGCCGCTCAGTTGCTGGCCAGGGCCGCTGCTGCACCGGCTGAGGCGGCGCTGCTGGTGCGGCGGTGGTGGCTGCGGCCGGCGGCTGCCGCTGCTGCGGATGACTTGCGGCTGCGCACGTACCACAGCACGTAGGCGTACTGGGACACCACCTGCAGAGCAGATGGATACGCAATGTTTGATGAGCAACAGCACGTAGGCATTGGGAGAGACTGCATGTGGCAAGATACGCTGGGCGCACTGCGACTGATTCAGCCTGTACCAGTCCTCACACCTCCCCATCACCCAGCAGGCAAGCCAGCGCGGAAAACCCAACAAAAACCTACCTGGGAGGGGCTGACGCGCACGACTGATTCGTCGTTGAAGCTGTACCAGTCCTCGCCCTCGCCGCCGGGCTGCGGCACGCGGCACATCGCGGTGTAGTGCCCGCCTGCGGTTGGTATATGGGCGGTTCAGGAAGACAGATGTGTACAGAAGATTCAGGTGCAATAAAACCAATGCTGAAGCAGGCCTGGCAGGCGATGAAACGGCATGCACAGCACATCATGCTTTGCACATCACAGTACACCCAGCACAGGGCCAAAGCATGCCCAGCGCACCCGACAGGTTGCCGTAGTGGTTGCTCACGGCAAACAGCTCGTAGCGAAGCTCCTCGGCACACGACCATAGCAGGTATAGCACAGCACATCGCAGCACACAGCATGCAACACAGCGCACCCGACAGGTTGCCGTAGTGGTTGCTCACGGCAAACAGCTCATAGCGCAGCTCCTCGGGGCGGGCGGGGCACTCGGGGCTGGCAAACTGGTGCAGCGCCAGGTCGCGCAGGGGGAACGTGACCGAGGTGGTCAGCTTGTCGGTGGAGGTGCCCTGCACGCCACAGGAAAAGGAGGGGGTTGGGATTTAAGCCAGCTGGTGCAGCGACAGGTCGCGCAAGAAGAAGGTGACCGACGTGGTCAGCTTGTCGGTCGAAGTGCCCTGCAGGAACGCGAGAAAAATTTGCAGTTGGTGGCAACGGGGGCAGGCCCAGAAGTATGAAGGCTGCTCTATTCATTACCGTTTCACTCATTTCAAGCTGCATCCTGGAAGGGCAACAAAATCAAACAGACAACCGTGCATGGCTGCACTCGCCTTGTGCTTGAAGCGCTTGATGTGCAGCACCATTCATTTCAGCAGGCACCATGCACCCAAACTCAGCATGGCGCAAATACAAAAGCAAGTGTGTTCTTGCCTTGTGCTTGAAGCGCTTGATGTGCAGGACGAGCACGTCGGGGAAGCGGTGCAGGCGCAGGTGCTTGGTGGCAGCAGTCTTCTCCTTACACGTCTCACAATGGAACGCCTCCTCGCCCTGAAACATTGAGCAAGCACAGGCAGAAATTGGATGAGTGAATTTGAAAACACAAACCACGCATCAGATGAGAGTAGGGAGGTGTGCACTGATGGGTGGCCGCTGTCTCCTCCTTGCACGCTGCACAATGGAAGGCCTGCTCGCCCTGCGGTGTATCAGTGCAACAGTGCATGCGGCAGTTGAGCAGGCAGACAGCAACAGTGGGCGTGCCCGTTGTGCAGACAGCTTGGTGCGGGCTGGCAACCGTTGAGAGACATCCCGGGTAGCAGCCACAACCCACCTCCAGCTTCTCGTCAGCGGTGAATGCTGTGAGGCAGTCCTGGATGGACGAGGGCGAGCCCTTGAGGCCCAACACAGTTATAACAGAGCCCAATCACATTCTCAGGTAGCAGCGAAACACACCTCCAGCTTCTCGTCAGCCGTAAAGGCGGTCAGGCAGTCCTGGATGGACGAGGGCGAGCCCTTGAGGCCCAGCCAGGAGAAGCCGCCGCCGCGGCCCTCGCGCGACAGCGGCAGGCTGCAGTAAGGGGCGGCGGAGGGAGCAAGAGCTTATTACCCAATGGGCAAGGACCAGGCGGATGGACGCAAGGCAGCCCTCGCGCGACGGTGGCAGGCTGCAGCAAAAGACAGATGCACCATGGGTGAGGCCCAAGTGGATGCCCCCAGCTAGTGGTGCCGATGCGGCCTTCGCACAACGGTGGCAAGCTGCAACAAAGACTGCGATTCTGTTCTATAACTCGCCTGAGGTCCCAGAACGGTTCGTACATCGTGAAGCGCCCGCCGCACTTGTGGCACGTCACCGAGCTCTGCAGGAACAGCGCGCGTTCAGCATTGGTCAAGGATTCTGCAATTCTGCCCGTCAGACTACTCTGCCGACCGCACTGGCGGGTTGCCAGTACACGACAACCGCAAACATGGAACATGGCAACAGCAAAAAAGCTTTTTGCATGCAAAGCGCGCCACAGCAAGCCGCGGATGCCACAGCACAGCAGGGCAGCGCAGTGCAGCGCAGCACAGCATGCACAGCACAGCACGCCGCCTCGCCCACACCTGCAGCTGCCCTCCAAACAGATCAGAGATGGGGCTGTCGTCCCGCTCCAAGTACTGCTGCCACAGCCGCTCCGCCTTGGCTGCCTCATCCTCTGGAGTGCGCGGCTGCTGCTGCGTGTCGCCGTCCGCCTCATCCCGCTGCCGCTGCGGCGGCGGCGGCAGCGGCTGCTGCTGCTGCTGCGGCTGTGTAGCATCTTGCTGCTGCTGCTCAGCACTGCTATCCTCCTCCGCATCTCCCTGCTGCTCATCGTGCTCCTGCTGCTGCTGCTGCTCTGCACCCTGCTGCGCCCCAGCCGCCTCAGCTGCCTGCTCTGCCGCAGCGCCTGGCGGCGGGTCTCCTGCGGCAGATGGCCCATTGGCCTGCTGCTGCTGCTGCTGCTTGGGCGCCGCACGATTCTGCACACAAGCGAGGCAGGGTTGCAAGCGTGGATGCGTCAAGGGCAGGCCCGCTTGCAGAGGCAGCATGTGGCCAAGCACACGCAAGCAAGACACACGCCCTTGCCAAGAGGGTTTGTTTTACTTGAGCTTGTCACCTTCGCGTGCAATCGCAAGCAAGGGCACAGTGGTTGGGCGAGCAAGCTTACCAGGTCTTGCAGCAGGTCCAGGGCGACTCGTAGCAAATCCCTATTCAGAAAATGCAGCAATTTGCAATGATCCATTGTTGTTCTCACCAGGTCTTCGTGCAGCAGGTCCAGCACCACCCGCAGCACCTCCTGGCAGTCGTGCTGCCCGCCATCAAAGTAGTCGGCTGCATTGTGATAAGCAGGGAACGCCAGGGCGGTTAGCAGAGGCAGCAGGCACGTGCTGGAAGGTCAGTTGCAAACTGCTGGGCGGGAATGGCGGCATTGTGACAGCAGCAGCAGCACTGCCCTTAGTGCTGTAGGATGCATTGCCGCGCAAGCGAACAAGCGAATACCATGCAAGCAGCAGCAGCAGCAGCCCCCAGGCGCACCTGCAATGGGGAAGGCTCGCAGCGTGCGCAGCAGGGGCGCCGCGCAGGCCACTGCCTCCCCATTCTCGGGCTGCAGGTACAAGTCCTTGACCAGGGTGGCAAAGGCATCTAACAGAGCGCCCCTGGGAGGCCGCTGCGGCTTGCCGGGCTGCGCTGCTGGCGCCGCCGCCACCTGCACTGGCGCAGTGGCTGGCGGCGGGGCGGCGGCTGCCGCCACCGGCCCCTCGGGCGGCTGCGCCGTCTGCAGCTGTGCTCCCTCGCCTGCCGCTGCCGCCTCGCCTGCTGCAGCTGCCGGCGCTGTCGCAGTGGCGGCAGCACTGGCCGCGTCGCAATCGACGCCGCTGCTGACTGCCTCGAGCTCACGCCGAGCTGCTTCAACAGCCTCTGGCGGAAGCTCGCAGGAAGCCCTCGCCAGCGCTTGCTGGTGCACATCCAGCGAGGGCTGCTCTTCTAGTCCACTCTCCTCCCCCGCTGCCTCGCTGCCGCCCCTGCTGCCGCCGCCGCTGCTGCACGCTGCGGCGGCCACCGCCGGCGGGCCAGCTGCAAAGCTGACTGACTTGGCGGTGGCGGGCGCTTTGGCCGGCTGCCGCCGCTGCTCCGCCAGTTGCAGCAGATCGGGGACGACTTGCAGGGGGAGGCCAGGCGTGTAGCGCAGGCACTGCAGCGCCGCGTTGAAGAAGCAGGTGTTGCCTGCAGGAGGAGAGGCAGTTGAAGATGCAGGTTTGGAGTCGGCAGATGTTGAAGCCAGGTATTGAATAAACGCAATTAGTAATAGCATCGGCGGGAATGTGTCACGAGCCGCAGGCCGTCCCGGCTGCAACCATGGCATGGCTGTCGCTACCCCGCCGCCTCAGCTGCAATGCACAGCTACTTCTCACAACTCCAGCTTTCTTCTCTTTTGATACGAAAATCTCACCAATGTTCTTTAGCCCCGTGGTGCCCTGCGGCAGCAGCAGCGGCGGCGGCAGCTCCGCAACTTCCTCCTCAATTGGCGGGGGCACGCCCACTATTTCATCCTCTGCAGGCAAAGTGATGAAGGCAGATACAAATCACAAAGTGAGCGACACGATTGCCTCCTCGGCAATTGTGGGGCGGCACCCCCACTTTTTCATCCTCTGCAGAAAATGAGGAGGCCAAGCAGCAGCACAGGATTGAAATTGAATTGAGATCGACAGGCTACAATGACAGCAGCCAGCAACTACCATGCAAGCCGAGCAGCCAGCGGTGACAAGCCACTACCACTCATATACCCCACCCACGCCTACCCACTCAATCAATCCCACTCACACCCCTCCCACAACCCCCACCTGCTTCTGTATGCCCCCCCGATGCCAGGCCAAAGCAGGCGCCGTAGCCGCCCGCTGCCGCCAGCGCCTTTGCAGATTCAGGAGCAGGGCTGCCGGCGCGAGAGGGGCCGTAGCTGCTGTAGCGGGGTGGCGTCACGTCACCGCCAAGCTCACCCTCACTGCCCACTGCAGGTGGAGGGATGGGCAGGCAGGAAACGCTCAGTTGTAGTGCACCTCCATGAGCTCCTTGCCCTTGCTGCCTGTTTGCTGCAGGAGGACAGGTGGGCATGCAGGAGGCATGGCGGAAGCTTGGCATTCTTTTGCAAAAGACGCACGGCTGTTGTGCAGTGCAGGGCTGTATGCAGGACAGAGTTGCCCAGCGCATGCCAGCAACAGCGCGCAACAACAGCCGCAGCATCTGCAAACCAACTAGAGGTGCCTGTCCCCCCGCCCCTACCTGACTGGTTGTTGCGCCGCCGCCAGCCGGGCTTGAGCAGCAGGGCGGTGAGGGAGCGGTGGCGCCGATGGCTCTTGCGCTGCGCAGTGCCTGGGTCGGCCCCTATGCCGGGCGGCAGGCCGGAGCCTAGGGCAGGCGAGGGCTGGGCCGAGGAAGGTGCTGCGGGGGGGCAGGTGTGTGGGTGTGCTGGGCGGTTGGTTGGCAGGGCTGCGGAAGTTTGCTTGTGCAAGCACTGAACTGCACGGCAGCCAGTGGATCATGCCGGCACCATCACTCCAAGGCGCCTGCACGACAGCCTGCAAGCACATACCAGCGGCGACGCAGCTTGTGGGCAGACCAAACCAACACCTCCCACAGCTTACCTGACGCCTCAGACGCCGACACATCGGCAGCATACCCCGCATTCGCCGCCCGCACGCCGGCCACTGCCCTCGGTGTGCCGCTGCCGCCGCCGCCGGCTGGTGCTGCCGCCTCGCTGCCGCCGGTGCTGCTGCCTGCCCGGCTGCTCGGTCGGCCGGGGCCCTCTATGATTGGCAGGCCCGGCAGCAGCAGGCATCCGCTGGCGGTCCTGCCTGACGCCGCCAGCGGGGCCACACCATTGGGGGAGGGCAGCGGCGAGGCAGAGCCTGGCCGCTTTTTGCCGCCGCCAAACCCAAACCAGCTGCTGCTCTTCTTATGCTTGCCCTCCCCAGCGCTGCCGCTGCTGTGATCCTCCGATGCCGCATCAGCCTGCCCCGTTCGCCCGCCGTTTTTAGGCGAGCGCTGGAACATGCCGAAAAAGCTGCCAGACTTGCTGTGCTTGCTGCCCTGCTGCGCAGCGACGGCTGCCACGGCATGCGCCGGCCCGTTGGCAGCTGGGTGGTTCAAGGCATGCAGCGCTGCTAGGGTGCTGGGCAGGTCGGGGCTGGTGCTGCCCTGCCCTGCTCCCGCAGCCGCATCGCCGGCACCGCCCTGCCCTGCTGCTGGCGCAGCTGCCGTGTCGCCGCTGCCGGCGCCAGCCCCAGCTGCCGCCTGCTGCAGCGTCTCAACGCTGGGTCCCAGACCGCTGCCGCTGCTGCGACTGCGGCTCATGCCGGCTTGCCGAGCGCCGACGCTCCTGGGCGAAGTGCCGGGCGAAGCGCCGCTGGCGGCGCTCAGCTTTCGCAGGGCGGGAGGCCCCGGTGTGGTCCGCAAGCGAGCCACCTCGGGTTGCGGGCCTAGCTCCCTTCCCATGCCCCAAGGACTGCGAGAGAGCAGGGTGAGGAGGGCGGCGAGGTGAGGGCGTGCGGGCAAGTGCGGCGGTGGCGGCGGCGGATGTAGGTGGCAAGCGCAGCAGCTCCCGATGTGCCAGACGGGTTTGAGGATCGCCCTGCTGATCCAGGGTATGTCGTGCAGGCCGGCAGGAGCGCTGGGGCTTCGAGCGCGCAGCCAACAAGCCCCACACGCGCACCTGCGGGTCTGTGCAGCGCTCCGTCAGCTCTGCATCGGCGTCCGAGAGGCTCAGCAGTTGCGAAGTGCGCCCAGCTGCGTCCCGAGCGCCAGAGTGTGCGAGTCGTTCTTTTGCAAGCACCTCTGCACAGATCGATGCACGCTCGATACGACGCAAATGTGGAGGCGGCCGGGGCAATGCGCGGGCAATGACACACGGAAGGGCTTGGCTCATTGGCGCCTGCAAGCCCTGGCAGACCGATCAGGGGTTTGCAGGTCAGCGATCACTCTGCCATGCTGCTGCGACTCACGCCTCAGCTCCGCCAGGTGCTCCAGGAGGCCGCCGGCGATGAGAGCCTCCCCAAGGTGCGCTCTGGCAGGCCTGGGGGGCTGCGCTTGTGCTGGGGAGAGAGCTGTACTGCATAATAGAACGATGCCCTGGCCGCCTCCGCTCCCCGCAGGACCTGCGCGAGGCAGCGGCGGCGGGCGCTGCCAGCGGCGCCGCCGCAGTGCCTTGGGACACTGTGAAGACTGTGGTGCGGCATGCGCAGGAGCGCAAGGGCGCAGACGCCGCACCCTCGCTGGAGCAGGTGTGTGGCGGGGAGCGCTGGGCCGGGGGACTGGCTCCAGGAGGGCTGGCCAGCGCCGGCGCCGCAGCCTTTCAGTTCCTTGCCCTTTGCCTCACCGAAAGGTCAACACGCTGAGCTTGCCCAGCTGCTTCAACCCGCTGCACGCTCTGCACCCCCTGCACCCCGGTAGGTCTGCGCCAGCAGCGGCATTGCCTTCCCAGAGCCCCGCAAGCCAGCTGGCAAGCCGCCTGAGCTAGTCAAGCGATTGGAAGAGCTGAAGGCGCGGCTGGAGCAGCAGCGCTACGACGCAATGGTGGCTGACGTCACGCAGGTGGGTGTGTTAGCAGTGCTGCTTGTGGTTTTGACTTTTCTGCTGCAGCTGTACTTCCGGTGCAGAGCTCGCAGCCTGGGCAGCAGCCGGTGCCGGCCAAGTGCAGCCACGGCCCATGCAGGCGCTGCAGACATGCCAGTGCGCCTGTGCACCGTTAGCAACAGATGGCACCCCTCTGCACCCCGGTCCTTGCCGCCCATTACAATGCCCTCTCAAGCTACCAGTTTTCTTGTATGCCGCCTCAATCCTGCAGGACGAGCAGCGCGCGGCGGCGGCGCGCGAGGGCGGCCTGGTGACGTACAAGCAGCAGATTTCGTTTGGCGTGCACGTGCTGGCCATGATGGCGGCTTTCTATGCCTTTGGCCACGTGGCGGGCATGGCGATCACCAGCAACCGAGCGGCGGTGAGCTATGCAGAGCCTTTGTTATCTCGGGCTTCCTGCATGTTGTGGCCTACGTGGCGGGCATGGCAATCACCAACAACCGAGCGGCGGTGAGCTGTTGCACTATGCAGAGCTGGCTGCTAGCTGCCTGGCGCACTGCATACGGTGTGGGAGGGGGGCCGGCTTGGCTGTAGTGCACTGGGCCGCCGTCTGTGCTGCAGCACGCTGCAGCAGCATGGGAGCTGCTATGGTGCGTGTCTGTTCACCCACTCTTCCTCCAGTGGCCTCCGCTATTCTTCATCAGCGTTCTGTCTCCACCCACCCAACTCACACTTCGCATCCATGCCCATTCCTTCGCTGTATGTGCAGCACCCCTTCATCGGCCTGCCGTTCATCTGTTCATGGTCCTGCCTTTCACTGTTCGTGGTCCTGCCTCCCATCCTGTGTGCAGCACCCCTTCATTGGCCTGCTTTTTATGGTGGGTGCTTTGGTGATGGAGACAGTCCTGTTCATCATTCGCACCAGCGTGCCCCCCAAGCTTCACCTAGCAGCCGCCCGCCGAGCAACCGCCGCCCGCGTGGCGCGGCAGGCGCAGCGGCAGCAGCAGGAGGCAGCAGCGCTACAAGGCACAGCAGGCAGCGCAGGCATGGCAGGAGGTGCGGCAGGCAGCGCAGGCACAGCACAAGGTGCAGCAGGCAATGCAACGACAGGGGAGGGCACAGCTGCAAGAGGCGGCAGGAAGGGCGGAGCGGGGCAGGGCAGCCAGCCCACAAAGCCCGCAGCCGAAAAGAAGGAAGACTGAGGCAGCTGTTGTCTCAGCAACCAACCTTTGCTGTATAGCCAAGTGCAGCAGGCGCCCGCTTGCTGTCTACCCTGTAATTTAGCACATGGCTTTGCAGGTTACAGCGCGCAGGCTGTTCAGTGCGCCAGTGAAGCAGGTGGGGTGGGTGCCAAGTGCGGGTGCCGGAAAGCATTGTGGGGAGGGAGCACAGAAATGGGTGCGAGGCAATGAACGAAAAACGGGGTAGGAGGGCGACACGAGCGTCCTACGCACTCGCTCAATCCCAGGGCCAGCGGGGGGGCGCCTGTGCACACAAAGCGAGCAGTGCAGTGCGAGGAGAATGGGACAGAAAGAATGGGGTTCGGGGGTTGGGCAAACCAGACCGAGGGGAAAACAGGCACGTGCGGCGCGCCGCCGCGCCGCTTAGGGTTGGCTCGCACGCTGCCGTGCGGCTGGCAGCATGCCGCGGCTCGCTCAAACGTGCTTGCTGTCGCCAATGATGTGACCCCCTGCAGAGGGAGGGCAGGGTTCGGGGATAGGAGGCGTCAGCTTGACATGCGCGCTGTGCATGCAAGTAAGGGGGGAGGGGCGGGCTGCTGGGACATCGCTGCTTCATATGGTGGGCACACTACAGGGCAACACCCTTGTGGCGGGCGGGGCGGCAGCAGCCCGTGCGGCGGAGGCTGGTTAGGTGGGCCTTAGGGTTTGAGTGGGCGTTGTTGCAGGGGCGGTCGTGGCACCCACCGGTTGGTATTGCTCGCCAGCGGGAAGCGGGTTGTGCAAATTTACACATAGCCAGAGACGCCACCTTCAGCCAGGCAGGCAGGGGGCGGCGGGGGTGCAGCGGATGCATGAGTGCACTGCTGCTTTGCTGCTTGCGAGGCGCAGCGGCAACCCGACCTTGGTGCGCAGAAGTGTGCGCAGCCGTGTGCGGGTGCGGGGTAATGTAGCTGGCTGGCGTGCATGCACACGACCCAGAAACAGCGGGGACGATCAGTCGAGAAAAACCACCCAAAACAGGCAGAACCCGGCCTTACAGACCGGCATCACCACGACCGCCAAGCCCGCATTTCAGGGGTCGATTGACGCCAGCAACACCCACTGCTTGCGTGCGGCGGCCAGCCAAGAGCACAACCAGCAGAATCAAGCGCTGCACCAAACCAGCCTCCCTAACTTCCAGCAAATCCCAAACTTGCTCACCGAAGAAGGGATAGATGACTCACCATGGGCTGCTTGTACTCTGTGCATTTCAGAGCTGTAACAAATATGGTCAAAATCAACAGCCCACTTGCTCACCGAAGAAGGGGGAGATTACGACCACGGGCTGCTTGTACTCCACGGGCTCGCCCTCGCTCACCAGGAACTCAATGATCTCGCCCGCCTGCAAAAGGATGCGATTGAAAGATTGCAAACGGCAGTCATTAAAGACAGCGTAGCTGCCTAGGAACTCAATGATCTCGCCCGCCTGCACACAGTTGGTTGATTGCGAGTGGATTGCATTGCAATTGGGTTGACGCAGGAGAATAACACGCGCATGGACTCCAAAGTCTCGCCCGCCTGCGCAACGTTTCGAGAGCATGCGGTGACCATGCTGGGCATGCGATGCACTGATTCGGGCAGGCTGAGGGAGCAGTCTGAACAACCAGTAACGCACCTGGGGCGACTCCAGGGGCCAGTGGGTGCCCAGCTGCTCGATGAAGGCCAGCGTCTGGCCCTTCTTGACCTGCAGGCGCGTCATGGATGATTGCGATTGATCAACTGAGCAGGTCAACCTGCTAGGCAACGTCAGTACCGAGTGCCACGCAACGCATTTCGCCCATGCCACCACCATCCCCCACAGGCGATGCCCGATCATGACTGATAGAACAGCAACCAATAATGGCAACCAAAGTGACAAGCATTCCACACCTGGTCGCCGACCTTCACCATCTCGCCCTTGCCGGGCTTGCAAGCACACCAAAGTTCACATGAACCCATTGATTGCTTGAAACAAATCCGCACCTGGTCGCCGACCTTCACCATCTCGCCCTTGCCGACCTGCTTGCCCTTCATGTAGCGCCCGCGGCGCAGGATGCCGACCTGCAATTGAAACAAACGGCAGAGGGCTTGATACACTTCAGCTGGCATGACAACACTGTGTGCTTTATGTAGCACCTGCGGCGCAGGATGCCGACCTGCAGACCGAATGCAGGCAGGAATGTGTTAGATCGGAGCTGGCAGGACAGGTGACAGAAAAGTGCGCAGCGCTGTTACAGCGCTGCGCTAAGGCAGCGCATGAGCAGCACACACAAAGGAGCAGAGCAGCACACGTACAGCGCCAGGGCGGCACAGCCAACTCCAAAAGCGCACCTTGTTGGCGGTGACGTCCAGCAGGCCCTCATCCTCATCACCGGTCTCAATGGAAACCGCCGCAGGGGCAGCGGGGGCGGGGGCAGCGACGGGCGCCGGCGCCGGCGCGGGGGCGGCGGCTGCGGGCGCGGCGGCGGGGGCGGCGGCGGCGGCGGCCGCTGCGCCGCCCTTGAGGGAGCGCCGGACCCGCATCTTGAAGCCGCCCATCTTCAGCTCCACCTCGGCAATGTCGGTCTCCTCGCACAGCACCGAGAGCAGGGACTCCACCTGCTCGGAAGAGGGCAGCAAAGGCAGCAGGAGTGGGTGTGAGGGCGCAGCGGCGCGCCGGGCACCACACACGCGGCAGGCATGCTGCCGAGCTTCCACGAGTGCGCCGGCGTGGCAGGGCTTGTGGTTTAAGCCTGATTTGCAGCGTGCAAGAGCTGAAGATGCAGTACAGCCTGACAAATGTAGGCCAGATGCCAGCACCAGCCAAAACAGCCGCTCCAAGGGCCCGCCCCGCCGCTGTCAACACCCCGCCAAGCAGCGGTCAACTCAGTTTTCAATTCCTCGCCTGCTGCGGGTTCAGGCCGTCGTCATCGTGGCCGTCCCACTCCTCCTCCTCCTCCTCCTTCTTGTGCTTCTTCTCTGCAAGGTAGAAGAGCGAAAACAGCATTCTGGCGGGCTCGCGGCGAGGAGCGTGCGGCGGAGGCGACGGAGGAAGCGGCGCCCGCCCAGAGCCCTGGCGCAGCGCGCATTGCCCCTCGTAGCGCTGCTGACCGCCCTGCTCACCGTGCTTGGCCGAGTTGGCGGCCTCCACCTCCACCACGGCGCGGGCGGCGACCGCCGGGCGGCGAGAGGGCTGCGGCGCCGCGGACAGCCGCCTGGGGGCCACCACTTGCCGGCTGCTGATCACCCGGCTGCTGCAGCGCGCCAGGGAGAGCTGGGCTGCCATGTTGCCCGGCGCAAGCGGGTCGGGGTGGGTGTGGGGCGGCTGGTGCGCGCTGCAGGCCCGTCAGTCGATCAGGTGTCGCCGGATGCGCCGCAATTGCGCCGATGCCCACACCCACATCCGCAGGTGGCCGGGTGCCCACAGCGCAGCGCATGCGCCGCCCCCACCGCTCGCCCCAAGACCCCGCACGCCCGTGCACCCTACTATTGCGCTGAGTGGGCTGGAGTAACGTGCATAGCCTGCCAGTATGTGAAGCGGCGGTGCTGCGGAAGCATTGGCTGCCTGCAGGTGCCCACGGGAGCATGCACTGAACCCTCGTGCGCCGCAGCCCAAGCGGCTCTCCCGGCCTCTCACGCTTGCTCCGCTTCAGCTGCTGCCCCGTGCGGTTCAAGTGCAGTGCGTTACACGGCGTGATAAAACATACAGCAGATCGGTGGCAGTCTTCTCGGGGGGGCTTCTAGTTACAGGCTAGAAACAAGGTTTCTTGTGGGTCCGCGCGGCAGCCGCTCAGAGGTTGCCTGCAGATGGAGGGAAGGCGAGGTGCGGTGGGTGAACGGCCGAGCTGCCAGCCCCAGCAAGCAAGTGTGCACACTGCAGGCTGCACAGAGAGAGCACAGCAGTCAGCAGCAGCCATGCAGCGCATGCCATGTGCGCTGGGCCGGCCGCGGCGGGCGGCGGGCATCGCCTGCCTTCGAGCCACCCCCAACCCTGTGCGGCTGCGCGCCCATCTTGCTCCTTTGACTCACCGGTGCTCTGCAGCAATGAGAGGGAGACATGAGAGCTGGTCAGAACATGGAGTTGAGTGCAGATGCAGGCAGGTGCCCCATGCAGCCGCGCTGACGTGGCAACGCCACGGCCCTCCCCAAGCTCCCAAGTGCTCCCCAGACCACCAAAAAGCCCTTACCTTGAGGCCCAGCACAATTCCTGCCCCCAAAACGTAGTTAAACTTCAACAACGCAGCTCCAAAGCTCTACATGTGGAAGCATTTGCCAGTGAGGATGTACATAAGGGCGGCATGAGCAGGTGCGCTCGACAGACGGGGGTGCTTAGGCGTCGTTGGCGTATCCCCAAAGTTCAATTATGCCCACCAGCACCTGAACACACCACTTTCAGTAATCTACACAGGCCTGAAGGCTTGAATTCAATGCTCCCACGCAGGACATGGGGGAGTCGAGCAGCCTGGGCTGCCGCCCGCCGATCCCGCCGCCTCGTGCAAGGCGGCACAACGCAGCACAGCGCAGCATCCTGCATTATATCGAATTTCCTGCGCTCACACTCTCTTAGATCAACTCACAGCGGGCTCCCAGACCGCCTTGCTGCTGCTGCTGCCACCGCCCCCAAGCATGGTCACGTTTGCGGCCGAGGTGCTCACCAATCCTGTGCGGCTCGGCGCCGCGTTCCGGCGGCGCGTGGTGCAGGACCGCTCCGGGCCTGGCGCCCGCTGCCCGCTGGCCCCGGGCGCCGAAATCGGTCCCGGCCAGCTGTTTGGCTCTCCCAGCCTGCGAGGTGCGCCAGAGTGGGCATGATCAGCGGCTTGCCTGGTCGCGGCGGCGCCCAGAGTGCCTCCATTGCCGCCGCCGCCCGGCCGCCACTGGCCGTCGGCGCAGCCACCGCTCCCGCTGTTCCCTCCCGCCTGCCTGACGACATCCGTCCCAGCCCTCCCTGCTGCAGGCCTGACGCTGGTGCGCAGCAGTGATGGCGCTGAGGCGGAGCTGACCGGCAACTTCCGCGGCCCGCTGGCCTTCGGCGTCGCCACCACCACCCTGGAGAAGTTTGCCGGGTTCACCCGCACCAAGACTGGGCGGACCACCACACACCGTGTGGGCGTCAAGGGCTCCAACCTGACGCTGCACGGGCTGCTGGAGTTCGTGAACCACCCCGTCATGTGCAATGCAGGTGGGCACGAGCAGCTTGGCAGCGCCAGCCGCACCGCGCATGGTGGTGCCTCTTGCCCTACCCGTGCCCGCCCCCTTGCCTTGCCTAGCAGCCTGCCTGCATGTCCTGCATTTTTTGCACTCGGCAGCTCTTGTGCAACAGTAGCAGTGGTGCCTGCTCCCTACCCACACGTGACGTCTGAAATGCGCTCCCCGCCCACCCTGCCTTGCAGACCTCTCGACGCTGCAGAAGCTGGCGCGCGGCGACCCTGAAGTGGCGCACCTGGCGGCCCAGATGCAGCCACAGGAGCAGACGGCGGAGGGCCTGGTCAGCAGCCTGGGCGGTGACGGCGTGCGGGTGGGCGCGGCCCTGCGGCGGCACATGCTGGCCGAGCCGCTCAAGACCGGCATGCCAGCTGCGGACTACACCTTCAAGACCATCAACCTGCTGGGCACGCGCAGCCTGAAAGGTGGGCAGGTTGTTTCCACTGTGCTGTGAGTTATGGGTATGATGGCCTGCACTCAAGCTGGAACGGCTGGAGCGGCGCCAGGCCAGGTGAGCGGGGAAACCTGGGAAGCGAGTTCGTCATCGATTCACTCCAGTTCACCAGTGCGATGGCCTTTGTGTCCATCACAGTGGGATTTTTGGGCTTGGGGCGGTAGACTTGCGGGTGCTGCCTGCTTGATGTGCGCCATGCCCAGCTCGCGGCCGCCTGCGAGTGACGGCAGGCGCGCCGTCACGCTGGCGCCGTTGGGAGTGCTAAAGCAAGCCCCAGCGTCTGCAAGGGCCGCAGGCTTCTTTGAAACTGTTAAAAAGGCCGCAACGCTGCACTTGTGCAGCCCTGCACTCTGCCTCGGCCAATCGGCAGCGCTGGCCGCTGACTGGCCAGCCTGATGCTTGCCACGGCTGCTGCAATCCCTAATCATAGCCGCGATGGAAATTCAGCGCGCGGCCAGCGAGTTCACCCGCCGGGTTAGCTCGCTGCCGGGTTTCAGAGCTCTGGGCCTGGCCAGCAGCTTTTGTGAGGTGCGACTCAGTTTGGGTGGCTTGCAAGGCGAGCGCATCAGCCTTCAGCCCTGCCGCCGCTACCTCTGCCGCCGCTGTGGTTGCCTGGCCGGGCAGCCTCTGGTGAGTCTGCTGCAAGATCATGTTGCCACCAAACTATGCAACTAGTTTCTGACTGCATCTTATTCTGTGCCTGCAGCGGCATGCGCCTCCTGAACCACCAAGTCTACTGCAAGCTCATGCCGGCTTTCCAGCCGTCCGGATCTGCCGTCCAGTGCTTCTTTCACAAGTGTTTGCTTCATGCACGCTCGTCCACTGCAGGCCTGGGGCTGGAGGTGACCAAGACTGGTGCCATCGCGCGGCTCACCGGCCAGTCCAAGGGTGGCTCCCTGATCGACACCTCCGGGCACACCATCTCGCTGGACGACTTTGCGCCACGCCGCAAGAACGGCCAGACCTCCTCCTTTTACGTCAACGTGGAGGGCTGTCCCGACCTGCGGCTCTGTGAGATGTTCGACCTGATCAACCACCACGAGCTGCGCAGCGCAGGTGGGCAGGTTGTTCAACTGTGCTGGGGGAGCAGGCTTAATGTGGCACCATAGCAGCTGTCAACCTGTGCAGGGCGACAACAACACCTATCCCTACCATCAACCATGTCTTGCTCTTTTCGTGCGGCTCAATCCCATTCTCCGCCCCACCCCTCCCCCCTTGCTGCAGGTTGATGCCATCCGCTGCCAGTTGCCATCTGAATGGCCCCTGCCCATCCTACTTGCCCGTCCAACTGCCCAGCTTGAACCCTGCCCCCCAGGGCAGCTGGAGCGGCTTGCCTCTGGCTGCACGTCCCTTGATCTATTGCATCTCTCACCACTCTGTGCCCTGCCCTGCCCCACCCCTCCCCTGCAGGGATGTTGGCAAGAGCTCGACTCGTGTGCTGCACCCTGCTGCATCGCCCGCTTCATTACCAACCTTTGCCACCCTGCCCTCTACACCTGTGATGCAGCTGCTGCCACGCTGCTGCAGCTGGAGCGCGGCGACCCCGCAGTGGCGGAGCTGGCTGCACGGCTGCAGCCGCGGGTGCCAGCGTCCATGCTGTGCACCAGCGTGGACGGCAGCGTGCCGCGGCTGGGGGCAGGGGTGCGGCGGCGCGTGCTGGGCGTGCAGCGCCGCACCACCACCGGGCTGCAGCGCTTCCTGGAGCCCGATGCCAAGATCACGCTGAAGCACGTCATCGGCACCCACAGCCTGGCAGGTGAGCAGGGCACCTCGCAAGGGTGCGGGAGGTCAAGTTGGGGGTTGTTCTTCTGTTTGTTCTCAGTGGTGTTGGAACCTTGCGCAGACTGCTGCTGGTGCTGCTGGTGCTGCTGTTGTTGCTGCTGCTGCTGCTGCTGCTGCTACAGTGATGATTTGCAATCGTACTGGCCGTGCTCTCACACCTTCCTATCCGCCCTCTGGTTCTCCTGCAGGCCTGCCGATCCAGAACATCGTGACGGACGAGGTGGGCGAGCTGACGGGGCGTGACCGTGACGGCGTGGTCAACACCACCAGCGGCACCACCGCCTCCATCACTGACTTTGCCGGCCGCGTCACCTGCGGCCAGGTGTCCCTGGTGGACCTGGCCCGCTTCCCCGACTGGAGCACCGCCAACCGCCTGCGCATCCCAGGCTGCGGTGCCACCCTGCGAGAGCTCATCTCCCTGTGCAACTGCGATGCGTTGCGCAACGCAGGTGAGCCCCGGCCCTGCTGCCAATTGGTGTGCTGCATGGCAATGCAGCACAGCCAAAGTTTGCTGGCTGCCATTAGAATCTGCAGCTGCTACCGCCACTGCTGCGCAGCTCTGCAGTTCAGCTCTGCATCTCAGCTTTGTACTCCCTCTGCCCTGTTTAACATTGCGCATGCTGCCATCGCGCCATGCTCCTTTCATGCAGAGTTCTGCCGGACTGAACTCTGCAGCCACTCCAACCGCCTCACACGCTCTTTGCCATCCCTTCCGTGTTTGCAGACCTGGAGGAGCTGCAGCAGCTGGAGCGCGGCGAGCCGGGGGCGGCGGAGCTGCTGCGGGCAGTGCAGGCGGAGCTGGCTGCAGTGGAGCCCAGCACCTACCGCCCTGCCGACGGCGACGCGCACAGCCACAAGGTGCACGAGACTGCGATGCTGGAGGCCTGCTCCGAGCAGCTGCTGCTTGCCGGCGCCAGCAGCGGCTTCATCGCGCGCGAGATCACCGGCATCTTCCAGAGCCGCGCCCACTACGCCAGCGCCGGCGGCCGCCGGCCCTTCCGCGCACGCGCCGACGGCCTGGTGACCCTGCGGGAGGGCTCTGAGTTGCTGGTAGGCTGCTTGGCATTGCTGCTGCTAGATGTGGGTGGCTGCATGAGCGGGAGCAGCGGCAGCATGAGCAGCGGTGCAGCAGGGCGTGCGGCAGCAGACATGCAGGCAGCAAGGCGCTGCAAATCAGATGCTTTGTACCACCTCCCTGACCACATCCTGCCTGCCTGCACCCTCACCCTGCAGGTGGTGGAGACGTCATGCTGCGAGAACTACCACATCGCTTACCCGCTGGAGTACGAGGCGGAGCGCAGCTACCGGCTGGCCAACGGCGCGGTGCTGCTGATGCGCGAGCAGCACAACATCGTGACGGACACCAGCCGCTTTGCCACCATCGCCTACAACTCCCACCCCACCCGCGAGACCGACCGCCTGCCGCCCGCTGCTGCCGGCGCGCTGCTGGTGCACCTGCTGGGCGTGGAGTTCATCCACGGTGCGCGGCTCATCTGCCTTGGTGTCGGGCTGTGGGAATGGCACTGGTGGCGGCATGCGCACTGCTTTGCAGCCCGTCAAGGGTCTGCAGGTGGCTGCATGCAGTGAGCGCTGCGTGTGCTGCGTGTGCTGCGCCTGGCTGCCGGCACCTGAAGCCCGCCTTTGCCTCACACCTGCCTCCCCTGCCTCCCTGCCTCCCCGCCACTGCAGGCGTGCTGCACATCAACTACCCGCGCCAGCGCGTGCAGGACCTGGCCGACAGCAAGTACGGGCGCAAGCTGGCGCACTACATGGTCACCTTCCCGGGCGGCGTGGGCGACGAGCCCGAGTTCGAGCTGATCGAGGTGGGCTGGGCAGGCTGGGCAGTGCAGAGCGGGCGGTGTAGGGTTGGGTGGTGCAGGGCTGGACGCTGCATGAGCAGGTGCGGCTCAGCGCTTGCATGCTAGCCATGTGTGCAAGCAATGCAGCCGCAGCTGGGGCGCATGGTGCTGCTGCCATGCAACAGTAGAGCAGGCCAGCCTTTGGGCCAACTTGCGCCAACCTGCCCTCTCCTCTGCCCACCCTGCCTGCAGCCCACGCCGCCCATCGAGGAGCGCATCACGCCCGATGTGGACGAGCCGCCCGCCAAGCGCATGCGCCAGGCCTCCCCCGACAGCTGGTCTGACACCGAGTAGGCGCAGCAGGGCGGCAGGCTAGGCGGCAGCCGGCGGCAGCGCCACAGCAGGCGGCGGGGCGCGCCGTCCCTGGCTGGCGCTGCGGCCGGCGGCGGCTGCGCAGTGCAGGTAGCAGGCGCACCGGCTGTGGCTCAGCGGTACAGGCGGCGGGGTGCAGCAGCTGTGGCTGGGCGGCAGCACAGCGGCTCAGGCAGTGGGGTGCGGAGGCTGTGGCTGAGCGGCGGGCCGGCGGTGCAAGCTGCTGCTGCCTGCTGCCTGCCCAGCTCGCATGCCCTTCTTTAGCGTGTACTGCAATCTTGTAGTGATGTTACACTCAATGCATGTAGGCAATCCTATCATACAACAATTCAGCTGAGATTGATAGTCTTCTCGTGGTGGCTTGAGAGGGCCACGGGCAAGCGTTGATACGCAGGCTGGCCAGCCGCTCAAAGGTTGCCGGTGCTCTGCGGATGGCACAGCGCACAGCAAATGTGTCAAGAGTAGCTTCAAGGGGACATCAGCAGGCTGGGTGGTTTGATGGGGGAAGTGATGAGAGCAAGGCAGTGCGGCAGGCATGTGCTGCTGTGTGGCTGGAGGCAGGCACTGCAGTGCACATGCATGCGCTGATGTGGCGAGGCATGGCTGCCTTCACGGACCCTCCCAAACATTCAGGCAGACTTGCAGGCAGTCCTCACCTTGAGGCCCAGCACAATGCCGCAGCCCAAAATGTGGCCAAGGGAGGCTTCAGGGACAGATTTGGGCACCCAGGACTTGGTTAGGGAGGGCCAGAAGGACGGGAGCAAGCGCCGCCGACCGCCGCTGCCCCCGCCATGTCAGCCGGCAGCACATCACTGCATGCAGCATGCATACACGCTGTGTCGCTGTGTCACATGCTAAAATACGTCAACACTGCACAGCATGCACCGCCAGGCTATGCTCCTGCTACGCTGATGCAGCGGCTGCCACCGCCCCCAGCGCCCATGCTGTAGGAGCCCCTGCTTACCCAGGGCCAGCACATCCACCGCGTTGAAGCCTGCAGAAATGATTCAGAGGCAGACAGATGGCACTTGAGCGACCAGCTTTCAAATTGAAACGCAGCAGCAGGGTGTGACTGTGCACCTGCCGCGTGCAAGTACACCCCGACACGCAGTGCAGATGATGGAGCCGGCTGCAGCAGTGTCAGCAGCGTCAGCAGGCACGCATAGCAGCAGACACACGCAACACCAGCCAATCAAAATATCTAAATCCAACGCACCAGCGGGGTCGTTGGACACCAGGCCGGCGGACTTCTCAGCCGGCAGCAGCTTGATGCCAGACTGGTTGGTGTGGCGGGTGGAGGTGGGGGCCAGGCCGAAGCGGCCCGCCACCAGGGGCAGGAAGGTGGACAGCACCATGATCTGGGATTGAGGATGGGGAAGGGAAGAATGGGAGCACGGTCTGAGTTGCAGGTTCGGCAACCCAAGAGCAGCAGGACATGCCGCGCCTTGCACCAGCAACGTGGCTGCAAGCTTGGTGCTGAACCCTGCTGCCACGTCGTTTGGTCCCACTCGCTGTCATGGGGCCGTGCCAGATGCTGAGCTGCTGCAGGCGCAACCATCGTTCGTTTCAAAGGCTGCTGCTGCCCGCACCTGGTTGGTGGTGGAGCCAAGATAGTCGGCGCGCACCACCACGGCGCCGCGGCGGCTCACCTGCGCAAAATTGAATGCAGGGCAGGGCAGGTGAGCAAGCTGCCATTCAAGCCAAGTGTGGACAGCACGATCGGTGCTGCACGCAGCCAGCCGACACGCGGCGTCGGGTCAGGCAGGTGAGCAGGCTGCCAGCCAAGCCAATTGTGGACAGCGCAATCGGTGCTGCACACAGCCAGCCGACACGCGGCATTGGGTCAGCGCCGCGGCGAGCGCCGTCACTGCTGCCCAAATCTGCTGGGGCCGCTGCCAGGCCCCCAGCGCCACTGCCACTGTCCGCTGGGCTGTGCGCGCCGGGCTGCGGGGGCCGCCATGGCACCAAACCAGGCAAGGTGTGCGAGGCTTGGGACCCCAAGCGCTGCAGGGCGCCGCTGTCGCTGCTGCTACCGCCTCCTGAGCCGGTGCGGGCAGGGTCTGGCGCTCACCCGAGCGGTGCGGGCCGCCGGGCGGGAGAAGGTGGCCTTGCACGACACAGCCTGCATGGTTTGGCCTCTGTCGGTCCTGGTTCCTGGTCGGTGAGGAGCAAGGGTCGTCAGGGCACCGTGGCAGCTGCCCCGTGCGCCTCTTGTGCGTAGATTGCCCGGCTAAGCCAGCAGCGCAGCATGGATTTCTGCAGCGCAAGTGGGCCCCTTGAACCGCGTTTCCTGGCCGTTTACCGCACCCTGGACACCTCGGAGCCATGGCGGCCCAGGGCGCCACTCTTCAGACGCAACTCCTGGAGCTCTGCTCTTGTGAGGCTCCCCCCCGCACCCCAGCGGGCGCCGGAAACTGCTTGCACCAATGAATTAAACGCAACAAGGCGGCGCCGCAGCGGTCAAAGCTCGCAACGGCCCCCGCCTCCCCACCCGCCGCCCACCCGCCGCCGGCCGGGCGCCGCCCCACCCCGCCACCCCACCCCTCCCCTCTCGCAGGCATGGGGGAGGTGCAGCAGCGGCGCGCCGAGCTGCTGATCAGCACGCGGGAGGAGGAGGCGGAGCGGGCGCGCGTTAGCCAGGACCTGGCGGCGCTGCAGCGCCGGCTGGCGCAGCTGGACGCCGGGCTGGAGCGCAAAAAGGTTGGTGCTGCTGTTCGCTGTGGGCTCTGGTGCTGCTGTCGCTAAGGGTCCTGGTGCAGTTTAGTAATGCCTCCAGCTGTGCAGGGAAGGTGGCAAGATACAGATGCCCAAATCAGGCATCACTTTGTGACGCGCTGCCAGTCCACCGGGGCTGCCCCCTCGTCCCCGCTTCTGATTCTCCTTCCTTCTTCCTCGCAGGCTGGCCGGGAGGCACTGGAGCGCGTGATTGGCCAGGCGCAGGCGGCGCTGGACAAGCTGGCGGAGAGCTCGGGCCTCTGCCTGGCCGTCACGCGCCGCAACGCGCAGGAGGTGGGTTGGTAGGGGTTGGGCTGGCTGGCTGGCTGGCTGTGTCCTGGTGCCAGCAGCTGCACATGGCCAGCCAGCGAAGAGAAGGGTAATGGCTGCTGTGGCCTGGCCGGTGCACAGCAGGCATTACGTGGCGGCAGGTACAGGTTCCCTAAATGTGCTGTCGCTTGCAGCTGTGCAGGCCATCAGCGAAAGTATGCTGTGCCGCTGCAGGCGCTGTCACTCACTATGCCCGACCTGCGGGACACGGCAGCCTGATGCTCTGCAATGGCAAGCAGACCAAACTGATGACACGAGAGTTGACAGCCCCACTGACCACGACTGCGTGCACTGCCTCTTCAGCCGGAACCTTGTAAGCTATGATACTTGTAACTTGTACTTGGTATCACACAAAATCAAGCCAAGCAGTAAGCTCAAATAATGGCTAAGGTGGTGGAAAAGCAGTGCTTGAAATGCAGGCAAGTGCACAACGTTATGAAGCAAGTAGGCAGTGGCTGCGGCGCTACATTCGATGCTGCTCTGCAGGCGGCCAGCAGGGCAGCAGCAGACAGCCGATGTGCAGCCCCGGGCCGCCAGCAGGGCAGCAGCAAGCAGCCTCATCTGGCGACCAGGCAGTGCATCAGCCTCGATCAGCAGGGCAGCCTCAGGCATCAGCCAGCAAGGCGCGCTTGGAGGCGTGGTATCTGTCGATGCGCTGCTGGCCGTAAGACAGGTAGTTGAAATCTACATCCGACACCTTGTCTTGAATCAGGCCCCACAGCCCCCACTTGACGTGCACCAGCGGCAGGTGCGCCCGCGCCTTGGCAAGCAGCAGCTGCGCAGCCGCCTCGATTGCTGCTTCTGCCCTGCCGCTGCCGCTGCTGGAAACATCGGACACTGCGCTGAAGATTGTTGCTGGCAGGCTGCAGGCCGCACCTGCTGCCGGTGCTGCATCCGCTTCCTGCCGCTTGCCAGGTGGTGTGCTGTCGCCGACTGCCGCAGTGGCCGCTGCACCTGCCGCCTGCTCGCCGCCCGCTTGCTGCTGCTGCTGTTGTGCGTCTGCCGCTGCCGCCCGCTGCGCCTGCAGCAGCTGCCACATGGCTGCCATGTAGGCGCGGCAGTAGTGCAGCTGCTGCGCTTCGATGGGAAGCCAATCGTCCTTGAACACGTGCGCATCATCTGTAGGGGAGAGGGTGCAGATAGAGGGGGGCGGGGGTGGTGGGC
>VFQQ010001133.1_pt1 | contig 40246 bp, 31 predicted proteins | sample 3512341 | NCBI WGS metagenome assembly VFQQ01 (sample SAMN10412373, study PRJNA504923) | tailings metagenome | isolation source: Relicate 2 Philex TSF1 revegetated site | place: Philippines: Tuba, Benguet | collected 2017-08-29 | reverse complement strand
TCAATTGCGGGGAGTTTTAATTGTCGTCGCGGGGAGGTCTAATTGTCGCCGGGGGGTTTGACCCATTTCCGGGAACGCGCGCCTCCGGGGTCAACCGGGGAGTGGTGTATTGGGAGGCCGGTCGGGACCGGCGGATCGTTTACTCGGCGGGGTCGTTCCTTCACGCGGTCGACGCGGATACCGGCCGGCCGATCGAGAGTTTCGGACGAAGGGGCAGGGTGGATTTGCGTGAGGGCCTTTTGCGCGATCCGGAGACGCTTCGCGTCTCGGCTACAAGTCCGGGCATCGTTTTCCGCGACTTGTTGATTCAGGGATCGACGGTAAGCGACGGATGGGACGGGGCGCCGGGCCATATCAGGGCTTATGACATTCGAACGGGCGAGATCGCATGGACCTTCCATACCATACCCCAGCCGGGTGAGTACGGCCATGAAAGCTGGCCGGCCGGCGCCCATCTGAAGGCAGGCGGGGCGAATTGCTGGGGAGGCATGAGTCTGGATGTGAAGAGAGGCATCGTCTATGTGCCGACCGGATCGGCGTCGTACGACTTCTATGGTGGCGAACGCCATGGGAAGAACCTGTTTGCGAACTGCCTTCTTGCGTTGGACGCCGCGTCCGGCCGGCTGATTTGGTATTATCAGATGGTGCACCGCGACCTTTGGGACTACGACATTCCGGCGCCGCCCAATCTGCTCACGGTGCGGCGGGACGGAAGGATCGTCGACGCCGTGGCGCAGGTGACCAAGAAGGGTTTTGTCTTCGTCTTTGACCGCGAGACGGGAGAACCGTTGTTTCCAATCGAGGAACGCCCGGTCAAGGCGAGCGATCTCCCGGGCGAAGCGGCGTGGCCAACCCAGCCGTTCCCCCTCAAGCCGCGGCCATTTGTGAGGCAGGAACTGACCGAGGACGAAATCACGGACTTGTCGCCGGAGGCGGAAAAGTATGTCCGGGAGAAGATCCGAGGGGCGAGACTCGGGCCGATCTTCACTCCGCCCAGCCGGGAAGGCACCGTCTTGTTTCCTGGGACTCGCGGAGGGGCCAATTGGGGCGGGGCCGCGGTGGACCCCAATAAGGGAATCCTTTTTGTGAACGCGAATGAACTCCCGATGTTGATTCGAATGCGGGATATGCCCGGCCTCGAACAGCCGAACTCGCCGGCTGCATTGGGCGAAAGAGTCTACTCTGCGTACAATTGCAACGCCTGTCATGGCGCCGATCGGGCCGGCGCGGGGATCTTCCCCTCGCTTCTCAACCTGGCGCCGACCCGGTCGACCGACGAGGTCGTTTCGCTTTTGAGAACCGGAAAAGGCGACATGCCACCCTATCCGAACATTGTCGGTGCCGAGCTTACCGCTTTGCTCGCCTATCTGTTCGAAGAAGCGAGGGAGGCAACGCCGAAGATCGCGGACTTCGAGCGGCCGGCGAGTGAGAATCGGCGCTTTCTCCACGATGGCTGGAATGAGCTGAACGATCAGAATGGCTATCCTGGAATCAAGCCGCCTTGGGGGACCCTGAATGCGATTGATTTGAACAGCGGCGAGTTCGTATGGACGGTCCCGCTTGGGGAGTATCCCGAGCTGATGGCCCGCGGACTTCCCCCAACGGGGACGCAGAACCTTGGTGGTCCTGCGGTGACCGCCGGGGGGTTGGTCTTTATTGGCGCCACGAGGGACGAGTATTTTCGGGCATTCGACGCGGACACTGGGAAAGTACTGTGGCGCCATCGATTACCTGCCCGCGGTTCCGGGAACCCGACGGTTTACGAATCGGATGGCCGGCAGTTTATTGTCATCGCGGCCGGGGGCGGGGGGAAGGTCGGCACGCGATCCGGGGACGCATTCGTCGCCTTTTCGCTTCCTCCGGGAGGTTCGGATTCGTCACCGTAGCCACTTGGCGAGGTTGCATCGGCGGAATCTTATCGTTGTTCATGGGTGTGGGACCAACTATGTCCGGGCCAGGGGTTGTGGCCGGGGACGGCAGGGTGGCAGCAAGCTCTCATTGGCCCACAAGCCCTCGATCAGAATCGTCTGGGGCCGCCGTGGGATTCCACGGATGTTGTGTTGCAGAAGGAAGACGATTCGATCGACCGCAGCTTCACCAATCACCTCGAAGTCGCGGCTGACGCCTGCCATTGGTCGGGGCGCCTCGTCGATATTAAGACTTACTGCGGGAAGATTCCTGGGAACCAAGCCGAGGTCGTAGAGGCGCCAAGGATCAAGGCAGGCCAGTGAGTCTGGCTTGTTGAGCCTCAGCCAAGAAACAACCTGGGACTCGTTGGAGTCCTTTATAAGCAGCGGCTCGATCAACTCAGCGCCCGGAGTAGTTCTTTGCTCCGCAAGGAAGGCTGCATGCCAAAGATTGAAAGTCGTCAGGCTCACGCGTTGATCAAGGAACAACCCTACCCGACGATAACCCTTTTCCCGAAGGTGACGCAACGCCATGGACATACCGTGAAAGTAGTCGTGGGAGATCCGATGGAAATCCGGGTGTCGGACAGAGTATCCGATGGCCAACACGCTGAACCCGTTCCAGTCAAACTCCGGAAGATCAAAGTTTTCGATTGGCATGGGTGCCAAAATGATGCCGTGAATTCCCCGGGTCGCCATGATCTGCCGCAGACGATCGGGCCTAAGCTTTGGTTCGTGCAGCCAGAAGGGCTCAATCCGGTAGCCGAGTTCCGCCGCGCGGGATCGCGCACCGGAGAACAGCTTTTCATACGCGGGGGCAAAGGTTCTCCAGCCGTCGCGGGTCGGATGGCCTGTGAAGAACGCGAAGGTGGCCTGAAAACGCGCCCGACCCTTCCGGCGGGTACTCATCAAAACGGAAACGAGTGGATTGGGTTCATAGCCCAGTTGCTCTGCCACCTTTATCACCCGGCGACGGGTGTCTTCTGGAATCTGCGGCTTGGAGCGCAAAGACAACGATACTGTTGCGCGGCTGACATTTGCGGCACGTGCTACGTGCGCCATGGTAACTTTCATTAAACGATGTTAGTTGATCGATGATGGCGTTCAATCAAGAAAGATCGTCTCTGGATGCCACGCTAAGAGAGGTCGCGACTTTACATCCGGCTTACCGTGTGTTCCCCAGCGGATCCGGCCTCGATTTGCCAGGAAATAGTAACCTCAACGACATCGAGAGAATGAAATACCCCACGCTCATAAATGGCATCGGTCTGATATTTGCTTATGCCTTGCTTTCGGGAACGCCCAGCCTCATCGGAGCAACCGGATCTGAAGTGCCCGCCGAGGCGACGGCGACCGTCTCCGGGCGCGTGCAGAATGCAGTGACCGGTCAGTTCCTAAGCAACGCCAGAGTGAGCATTCTAAACACGGACCTCAGCACGTTCACTGATGAAACCGGGCGATACGTAATCTCCCGTGTTCCGACGGGACAGGTTACAATTGAAGTTTTCTATACAGGTCTCGACACCGCGTCCCGCGTCTTGGCCATCGCACCGGGCCAGCGCACCGCCTCGGCTAATTTCGAGCTGACGAACCTAAGCCGTTATGGAGAAATAGTGGAGCTTAACTCCTTTGTCGTCGCCAGCTCCAGGCAACTCGACGGTGCCGCCCTTGCCACTAATACACAACGGTTTGCTCCCAACTTGGTGAATGTAGTCGCAACCGACCAATACGGTGACGTTCCCGGCGGTAATGTCGGAGAGATGGTCAAGTTCATCCCCGGAGTCACCGTAACGATCGGCGGAAGCGGCGAAGCCGCGGAGATTTCGGTGCGGGGGTTGAGCACGCACCTGACCAACATATCGATGGACGGCGGCCAGGTCGCCCAAGCGAATACGATCAGCAACACCCGGGGATTCGAGCTCAAGGGCGTCAATATAGCCGCCGTATCGAGTGTCGAGGTGACCAAGCTTCCTCTGCCTTCGTCCCGAGCGGACTCGCTTAGCGGCTCGGTCAATCTGGTGAGCAAGAGTGCGTTCGACCGGAGTGCGCCGGAGCTGCGCTATCGCACATACATTGCGATGAACAGCGAATGGATGACGCTCCGACGCAAGCCGTTTCCCTACGAGACCAAGGTCTACAAAGCCCAGCCGGGTTTCGACATCGCCTATACAAAACCCGTCAATGAAAACCTTGGGTTTGTCATTACGGCGGCGCACAATCGGGCGTACAACCCGCAGAACATCAATACAATGACCTGGAACGGGGCCGGGACCAACACCGGGGCAAGCCCGAGCAATCCATTCCTTCAATCGTACAGCTTCAACGCTGCGCCGAAAGTCCAGGTTCGGCAGTCGTTCACGACGAAGGTGGATTGGCGGGTCAGGCCTCATGCTGTCCTTAGTTTAAACTTCCTGGCCAGCCGGTTTCGAGACGACAACGCCAACTTTAGCTGGGCCTTCAACGCGGGCACCAATGGCGCACCCACCCCGGCCAGCGGGAGACCGCTTATCTTTACACCCGACAGTACGGAGGGCGCAACGGGCCGAGGGGCAGTGACTTTTGGAGGAGGACATCACCATTACACCCAGCGGCTGCATCGCGAGAACCTGCGTTACCTGTTTGACGACGGAACCTGGAGGATTCTTTCGACGGCATCCTACTCCAACTCGACGACAAAGAACAACAAGATCGGGCGTTTTGGCGATTTCAACAATCTGGCGCGAGTACTCAGCCAGCCGGCGCGAGTCACCTTTACAGGTGTGGCGGACAGCCGGCGTCCGGTGTCGGTCCAAGCATTCAACAATGCAAACCAGGAGATCGATCTCCACGATCTGAACAGCTATGTGGTCAACACGGCCGGGAGTGGCTCCCTGCGGGATATCGAGGACACCGTTCGTAGTTTGGATCTTGGGGTGAGGCGTGCTCTCGATGTCCTTCCGGTGCCCGCCTATCTTGAGATTGGCGGCGCTTATCGAGACCAAGACCGGGATGATCGCCGTCCATCCTTTGCCCTGACCTATAGTCCGCCGGATGGCAACCGGTCCGGGGCCGCCTTCGCCTCCCAAGTCTATTCAACCCGATCGCCGATTGATCCAAGCCGCAATGTACCGTGGCTCTCGCCCAAACTTGCGTACCAGGCCTGGCAGGACAATCCGAATCTATTCGTGGCAACACCGGCGCAGGAGGTTGCGCGATATACAAGCGTCGTAAACACATCCCAGAAGTTTAAAGAATCGGTGATTGCCGGTTATCTCCAAGCAAGCGCAAAACTCCTCGACAGCCGTCTGCATGTCGTGTCGGGGGTGCGGTACGAGGAGACAAAGACGCGGGGGTTGGGGCCATTGGTTGACCCGGCAGCCGTCTGGGTGAGGAATCCCGACGGAAGCTTCGCCCGCACCTCGACGGGTGCCCGCATCCGGAAGCCCGAAGCGGGGGCAGTTGGATCGATTGAGCAAGCGCGCCTGACCCACATCGAACGGGGGGCCTCGGGAGCCCGTTCCTACGACGGCTTCTACCCAAGCGTGCATCTCACGTACAATATCACATCAAATCTGCTCGCCCGGCTGGCCTATGCGCGGACCTATGGGCGTCCAGACTTTTCCCAGATTGTACCCAATGCCACCGTGGACGAGGACGATCTCGACCTTCAGGCCAATCCTGAGGCCATACCGGGCCGGATTACTATTAACAATCCGGGACTGAAACCCTGGACGGCCGACAACTACGACTTATCCGTTGAGTACTACACCGACAAGGGAGGTCTCTTCACCGTTGGTGCCTTTCGCAAGGAGATCACTGACTTCTTCGGTGCCGTTGCCACCCTCGCAACAGCGGCAGACATTGAAACCTACAACCTGGACCCGCGATTCATCGGATGGACATTGCGCACAACGACCAATGCAGGCGACGCTCGGGTTTCTGGCCTCGAGTTCGCCATTCAGCATTCGCTCGCCTTTGCGGGCACGTGGGGACGCAACTTCGACGTTTTCGTGAACGGCACCAAACTGCGCTTGGAGGGTGAGAATGAAGCGGACTGGCGCGGCTTCATCCCGGAGTTGTTGAATTGGGGCGTCACCTACACGCGAAGGCCCCTGATGGTCAGGCTGAACTGGTCGTACCAGGGGGAAAATCAGTTGGCGCCAGTGGCGACGATGGGCACCAGCGCATTCCAATTCCGGCAGGCGCGCCTGACAATGGATGCCAACCTCGAGTACTTTATGCGTGAGAATATGAGTCTCTTTATCAATGGGCGAAATATCTTCAATGAACCGCTTCTGACTTATGCCTACGGACCGGAAACACCCGATTACGCGAAGTTCCGCTCCACGAACTACAATGGCGCCGCCATCTCCTTCGGCGTAAAAGGACGGTTCTGATGCCGAGGCAAAAACAAGATTATCTCGCCGGTCAACGGGGGTTTGCGTTCCGCGCAGCATCAAGCGGTGCTGGAGGGCGCGTGCGCGACCCCCGTGCCGAAGGCAAGGGAGCCGATCGGCTGCCTCTTCGCCCGTGGGTGCGCCGGGATGAAGTGGTCGAATGCGGCCCGCTGCTGAATGCCGAATGAGCATCCACGGTACCAGTGCGGTCATAGGCTATGGTGAAACGATCTTCGCCAAGGCAAAAGATTCCCCGGGTAGATCCCACTTGGGGGAGCAATGCCGGGCGGCGCGGCTTGCCATCGAGGATGCCGGAATAAGGAAGGACGAGATCGACGGATTGGTGGCAATTCCCCCCCTTGACCAAGGTCCGAGCTGGTCAATGGACCTAGCGGAGTATCTTCAGCTCTGTCCAACCTTCATCGACAATCCGTATTTCGGAGGGGCCGCGGGCAACGCCGGTATGCTTCAGGCCGCCGCAGCGATATCGGCCGGATTGTGCAAGACCGTCCTCCTTGTCGGCGGATCGGTGTTCTCCCCCGGAGTGACGGCGGCCCATGGCGTTGAGAGTTCCGTTTCGTTCGAGCGGGATTTCGACACAATCTATGGCCCCATGGGCGACAATTCGGCTTACGCGCTGATCAAGCAACGCTATCAGTTTGAATTCGGCGCGGGAGACGAGCCGTTTGCGCGGGTCGTCCTGAACGCCCGCCACCATGCCTCACGGTTTCCCAATGCTCTTTTGGGCACTTCTGTGACGGTCGATGAGGTGATTGAGTCGCGCATGATCTGCGATCCCCTCAGAAAGTTGGAGATTGTCATGCCCTGCACTGGGGCGGTCGCGATGATTCTGACTTCCTCGGAACGGGCCGTCGACGCGAGGCACCGGCCCGTATACCTGCTCGGGGGCGGGCAAGCCATTGACCGCGGCATGTGGAGTCCCGCCTATGGACGAGACGCCTCGTTGACGACTTCGCCGGTGAAACGCGCGGCGGCAAGGGCGCTTGAAATGGCCGGGTTGAGGATCAATGACATGGACTTCGTACAGCTTTACGATTGTTACACCATCACGGTGCTGATCGCGCTCGAGGATATCGGCTGTTGCAAAAAAGGGGAAGGGGCCGATTTCGTGGCGAGCCAGGACTTGACGAGCAAAGGGGACTTCCCGGTAAACACAGACGGCGGTCAGTTGGGACGGGGCCAGCCTTACGGAGCCTGTCATTTCATGCCGGCAGTCGAGGCTGTCCGGCAATTGATGGGCCGGGCCGGTCTGTTGCAGGTCCAGGACGCCCGGTTTGGTCTGGCCAATGGAAACGGAGGAGCCATGGCGAATCAATGCACGCTTATTTTCGGGAATGAGCACCCGTAACCTGGAGAATCTTGCCGAGATGAAGTGCAAAGAGGACGAATCCAAACCGCGGCCCGAGATTCTGCCGGAAACGGAAGGATTTTGGAAAGCCGCAGCCAGGCACGAACTCGCGGTGCAATGCTGCGGCTCGTGCGGGCAGAATATGCATTTCCCCCGCTTACTTTGCCACCGATGTCTGTCCGATCAACTGACGTGGAAGAATACGTCGGGGCATGGGGTGATATATAGCTATACCATCATCCGTCAGGCAGCCGACAAACGATTCGCCGGGGATGTTCCTTATGTGTATGCGATTGTCGAACTGGAGGAGGGGGTTCGAATGATCTCGAATGTGATCAACATCAATCCATCCGAGGTTCGAATAGGCATGGACGTTCAAGTTGTGTTTAAGGACCTCTCCGAGGAGCTGAGCATTCCCATGTTCGAACCAACGGAGCGGCGGAGAATGTAGATCAACCGAGTCGGAATGAATTCCTGTTTCACGTCCTTATTGCCCTGAATGAACACGAACATTGTCGAAGACAATCTAAGGCAGCTCCTCAATCCACGATCCGTGGCGTTCGTTGGAGTTTCCCGGGATCCGAACAGTTTTGGATATCCACTGGTCGAAATTGCGCAGCGCGACAGCTACGCCGGCAATCTTTACGTGGTGAACCCAAATGCGGACACAATCCTCGGGCTCAGATGCTATCCGAGTGTGCTGGCGATCCCGCATGAGGTGGATTTGGCGATGATCATGGTGCCGAGGAAACTTGCCACGGTAGTCCTCGACCAATGCATCGAGAAGAAAGTGAAAGGGATCGTGATCATCACCGCCGGATTTGCCGAGCAAAGCGTCGACGGGAAAAGCCACCAGGACGAGCTTTCGGAGAAGGCGGCACGGACGGGCATCCGAATCATCGGGCCCAATACGCTCGGCTTTTTCAGCGGCCCGATTAACCTGGACGTAATGATGTCGGGCTTCATTCGGAAGGGATCCATCGGCCTCATGACGCAGAGCGGAAACCTCACGATGTCGCTGACGTTTCCAGGCGGCGAACGGGGGCTTGGGTTCAGTTACGTCGTGGATCTGGGCAACCAGGCGGATGTTCAGGCCCACGACTTGATGAAATTCTTCCGTGAAGATTCGAATACCAAGGCTGTCGCCGTTCACATCGAAGGGCTGCGTGACGGGCGACGATTCCTCGCCGAGGTTCGGGAGACCGTGAAGGTCAAGCCGGTGATTGTGCTCAAGAGCGGCCGGACGGAGCCGGGAGCGCGGGTTGTCTCCAGCCACACCGCATCGATCGCGGGAAACGACCAAGTCTATACAGCGGCCCTGGCTCAATCCGGCGCAATCCAGGTCGATGGATTTACCGAGTTTAATTCGACCCTCCTGGCCTTTAACCATGGGAGGCGGGCGAGGGGAAATCGAGTGTGTGTCATCTCCGAGGGGGGGGGAGACTGCGCGCTAACCGCAGATGCGTGCACCCAATACGGGCTGGTTATCCCCCGGTTTTCGGATGCGGTCCAAGAGCGGATGATGCGCTTCATCCCCAAGACGGGGTCGGCAGTGAACCCGGTGGATCTTGCGGGATGGGAAAGCGTCGTCGAGGCGACCGAGATCGCCCTTGAGGACGATTCGATCGATGGTGTGATCGTCGTCGGAGGATTTGCGGGCTTCTTCAACATCAGTCCCAGGGATCTCGTGAAGGAAGAGGCGCATGTGGCGCGGATGTGCGACTTGGTGAAACGCGCAAGCAAACCGGTGATCATTTACTCGTACTTTGGTTATCGGCCGAGTGCGCTCCTCGATCGCCTTCGGGATAGTGGAATACCCTTGTTTCTGGATCACCATGACGCGGTCAGGGCCATGGCGACCCTGGTCCGGTACGAGCGCATCCGCTCCAAGATGGAGGCGAAGGGCCGGCCCTGGGAACTCTCCGCCGATGACCGCGGGCTGGCCGGGCAAGCGTTGGAATGTGGTCGTGGCAGTCTCCTCGAACCGGAGGCGAAGGTCTTGTTGCGCCGGTACGGTTTGCCGTGCCCGGATGAGGCAATGATCCAGGAGCCGGGGGAAGCCGTGGCGGCGGCGTCGAAGATCGGCTATCCGGTGGTGCTCAAGATTGTTTCGAGAGACATCTTGCACAAATCCGACGGAGGGTGCGTGAAATTGAACCTCCGGAACGGAAACGAGGTCAACGTGGCTTTCGCAGAAATCATGCAAAACGCACGGAGGTTCGACGAGACTGCGGAGATTGCCGGCATGCTCGTCAGCAAGATGGTGACCGTTGAAGGGGTCGAGGTGATCATCGGAGGGATGCGCGACCCGGTTTTTGGCCCCGTGGTGATGTTTGGGCTCGGAGGGATTTTTGTGGAAACGCTGAAGGATGTTTCGTTGCGCGTGTGTCCGATCGACGACGAGGATACGGACGAAATGCTCAGGGAGATCAAAGGTTACGCCCTGTTGGCGGGAGCCCGGGGCCGGCCGGGGGTCAGCATGGTGGCCATCAAGGAAGCCTTGCTCAATGTTTCGCGGCTTTTGCTGGAGAATCCGGACATCACCGAAATCGACTTGAACCCAATCAAGGCTCATGCAACCGGAGTCTCGGTTTTGGATGCCAGAATCATCACCTCCGATCCGCGCGCCGAGACCGGAAACAAGGGGATGACGGAGGTTGAGTCATTCGCGAGCCCGTCGTCGAATGTCGGGATGGCCACGCGTTGAGCTCAACCGGGGATTGTCCATGAAGACCTCAGGATTGTATGGGCGGAAATACCTCGAGATCGAGGAACGGGAGTCGGATCTGAAAACGCCTGGCTATGACGATGTCATCATCAAGATCCATGCCTGCGGGATCTGCGGCACCGACCTCAATTTTGTGAAGCAATGGACCGGACCGGCCATGGCCTTGGGGCACGAGCTGGCTGGCGAAGTCGTGGAGGTTGGCGCCGGGGTAAAGACGGTGCGGGCAGGTGATCGCGTGATTGTGGAGGATTGCTCGATGTGCGGGACCTGCAGGCACTGCAAGAACGGGCGCCCGGATCTGTGCCGGAACATGTTCGGCTTGGAGGGACAATCCGGAATGGGCCAGTACCTGTCGGTAAAGTATAACAACTTGGTGAAGTTCGACGGGCTCGACTACACGGAAGCCTGTTTGACGGAGCCATTGGCGGTATGTTTGAACGCAGTCCTAAATTCGGCGGTTCCCTTTCAGGGCAGCGTGGCTGTGGTGGGCTGCGGTCCCCTGGGGCTTATGACCGCGAAGGTGGCGAAAATTCAGGGCGCCGGTTTCGTGGCGATCACGGGCATCAACTCGGGCGGAAGACGTGGCAAGGCGCGACTGGATCTGGCCGAAAGACTGGGGGTGGATCTCGTGCTCGACGCCGGGACTTCTGGTTGGGAAAAGGAGATGAAGGCAAGAGTCCCGGATGGATTCGACCGGGTCATTGTCAGTGCGCCGCCGGAGAGCATTTATGATGCGCTGAAGATCGTCGGTTACGGTGGAACCATAACCTTCTATGGTCTTCATTTTGGGGAAAGGAGCGCAATCAACCTGGATGTCAACGACCTGATTTTCAGAAAGGTCACCCTGCAGCCGTTCTTCGCGGAACCGGCGGTCAACTTCAACCGATCCATCGACTTGTTGAGAAAGCAGCTGATCCCGGCGAACGAGATTGTCTCGCATGCCTATCCCGTCCGGGAGGCAAGGCACGCATTTGAAACCATTATAGCCGGCTCCGATCCCATCATCAAAGCCGTAATCCTGCCCCAGCCCTGATGCGCCACGCAATAATTTGGACGGAAAAGAGGGGATCCGCCGCGTTCCTGATTCAAGACTTGGGTTGGAATGCGCAGCCGCCGAGTTTGTACCTCTTGACGGAAATGCTCGAATCTTCAGTTCGTTTCCCGTGAAAATCGATTGTCATACCCATATTGGCGTCGATTTCTTGTTCTACTATCAAGGATGGTCGCCCTACTGCCTGGACATTCCCCGGCTTATCCGTGAAGCAACAGGCACCGGGATCGATGTGTTCCTGGTTTTCCCCTTCATCGCCTATGCAGACTTGGATCAGCAGGCGCTGCGGAGCAAGCGGATCGAGCTCTCTTCCCCGACGGCGGTGCCCTATGGCTTCGAGAACCGGCGCCTTTGCGATGAGCTGCAACGGTGTCCGGCTGCCTGGAAGGAAAGGCTCTGGCCTCTCTTGATCGCCGATCCCGCGCGCAGGCAGAGAGAGCAGGTCGGGGAATGGGCAAAGTTGCCGTCCGAATATCGGGTTCGGGGCATCAAGATCCAGGGGACGATCATTCAGTCGAAGGTTATTCGTCTCCTCGATGAAGGCAGGTGCATCCTCGACTATGCCGAGGAACACGATCTGCCACTTCTGATTCATTCGAGCATCCGGCCGGACGACGAGTGGTCGCAGTGCGCGGATCTTCTGCGGGTCGCGGAGTCCCGGCCGGGGGTGCGGTTTGTCCTCGCCCACTCCTGCCGATATCACCTCCCTAGTCTCAATCGGGTCGCGGAACTGCCGAATACGTGGTTCGACTGCTCGGCACACGTCATCCACTGCAACTGTGCGGTGCAGGATCATCCTGCGGTGGCCGTGCCGAAGGAGCGGTTTCCGAGTGACTATACGTCACCGGAGACGGTGCTCCGGGATCTGGCGGAGGCATTCCCCGAAAAACTGATCTGGGGCAGCGATGCTCCCTTCTATTCGATCGAGTACGAGCATGTTAAGATGAGAAGCTCTTATCAACGTGAGGTTGACTGTCTCGACGCGCTCCCGGAAGCGATGCGCGACCGGGTGTGCCGTGAAAATACCCTCGCATGGCTTGGCAAGAGCCGGACGACGTAAAGACATGGCGACTTTCAAGAGCCGGGAGGTACACGCTCCAAATTGGCTGGATTTCCATCAGGCATAGTTCGTCCGAAACCGCCAAAAAAGATCATCATGGATATTTCCGTTCTCGACTGGGTGATCGTTGTCGTCGCGGTGTTCATCTGCTTCGCGCCAGCGCTGTGGTTCGGGCGGCGGGCCGGAACGAGCGTCGCCCAGTTCTTCGTTTCGGGCCGTTCCGTTCCTTGGTGGCTGGCCGGTATTTCGATGGTCGCCACGACTTTCTCCACCGGAACGCCGCTCCTCGTGACCGACATTGTGCGGCGGCAGGGAGTCGCGGGAAACTGGGCCTGGTGGGCCTTTGTGCTCACCGGGGTCGCCACGATCTTTTTTTATGCCCGGCTCTGGCGGCGATCCGGCGTCATGACCGATCTCGAATTCTACGAACTGCGCTACTCCGGGAGGGCGGCCAGTGCGGTGCGTGGTTTTCGCGCAGTTTACCTGGGGCTGTTTTTCAATGTCCTGATCATGGCGACCACGAATCTTGCCGCGTGCAAGATCGCGGCCCTTTTGTTCGGGTTTTCAATGTGGGAGACACTTGCCGTCACCGGCATCCTGAGCGTGATCTTTGCGACCTACTCTGGATTGTGGGGAGTCCTCGTCATAGACATGGTCCAGCTGGTATTCATGATGGTAGCGTTTGTCGCCGCCGCTTATTTTGCAGTCAATGCACCGGGCGTAGGAGGCATGCAGGGCATGCTTGACAAGCTATCCGACCTGCAGGGGCCGGGTGGAATCGACTATCTTGCGATGCTGCCAGATTTTACCAACCACTGGAACATCGCGGTGGCGGTGTTTATCATCCCGATCGCGGTCCAATGGTGGTCGGTTTGGTATCCCGGCTCTGAACCGGGAGGAGGCAGCTTTATCGCCCAGCGCATGCTTGCCTCGAAATCCGAGCGGGATTCCTTTGGCGCGGTCCTGTTTTTCAATCTGGCCCACTATATCATGCGCCCATGGCCATGGATCGTGGTGGCGCTGGCCTCGGTGATTGTATATCCCACCCTCGCCGACATTCAGGAGGCATTTCCGAACGTGAGTCCGGGACTGATTAATCACGACATTGCCTTTCCCGCCATGTTGACCTTTCTTCCCGCGGGATTTATTGGTCTTATGCTCGCCGGCTTGATCAGCGCGCACTCGAGTACAATCACCACACTCTTGAATTGGGGGGGGAGTTATCTCGTGCACGACTTTTATCAACGGTTCGTGAGGTCCGATGCGAGCGAGCGCCACTACGTCCTGGTTGCCAGGGTGACGACCGTATTGCTCTTCGTGATCGCAGCCCTGCTTACCACCGTTCTGGATTCCGCGAAACAGAATTTCGACATCATGCTTCAAGTGGGAGCCGGCACCGGGTTGCTCTATCTCATGCGTTGGTTCTGGTGGCGGATCACCGCCTGGTGCGAGGTGGTCGCGATGGTCAGCTCATTCGCTGTGTCCGTCGGGTTCTTTGTCCTCGTCAAAGTCGGAGGGACGGACTTCCCGACCCACCTCAAGCTCGTGTCGACCGTGGCGTTCACGACAATCTGCTGGGTCGCCACAGCTTACTTTGGTCCGCAAACTGATCGGAAGGTCCTCATTGAGTTCTACCGCCGGGTGAGGCCGGCCGGTCCGGGTTGGCGGCGGATTCGCCGCGAGGCCGGAGTCGATGATCTCGCTGCGGGAGGGCCGCCCGAGAACATCCCGCTTGCGCTTGCCGGTTGGACGCTTGGATGTGCGGTAATATTCTCAGGGATCTTTGCCGTGGGGAACTATTGCTATGGAAAGCTGGTTCCGGCGTTTGCGTTGACGGTATTCTTCGGCCTGACGGGCGCAGGCCTGATCTGGGTGGTGCGACAACTTTGGAAGCCCGAAACAGGTGCAGGGCAAACGACGCCTGGCCGACAGCCGTGGCCGTGAAATCGACCGGCGGGACGCAGCCGGTATGGAACATCAGTACTATGTCACGAAAACTCAGCACAATTGCCCCCGACTGGTGGGACTACACTACGCTCGACGATGACTTGATCCGCGACGCGGCGCGTCTGGATCCCGGGCAGCTGCAGGGGTTGTCCCGCGAGGGTTTCAAGGTTGTCATGTACGACACGTTGGAAGACTTCTACCTCGCAGAAGCGCTTGAGTACATCGAGGCGTGGCGACAGGCGAGCGACGACAATCCGGTCGGCATCTGCGGGCCGATCGGCCCGACCGAGCAATTGCCCCTGGTGGCGCGGCTGGTAAACTCCTTGGGATTGTCACTGGGTCCGGCCCATTTCTGGGGGATGGACGAGTGGTACCACAATGGAAAGGAGGTGCCGGTCACGCATCCGTTGTCGTTCGAGCGCGCCGACCGTGAGCTTTGCTTCAGTCGTATCCGGCCCGAATTGGCGATGCCAGAGGCTAACCTTCATTTCCCGAAGGCGGATATGGCGGCTTATTCCAAGAGTTGGGAGGGCGTCCGTTGCGCCGTCATGCAGGGAGGGCAGGGGGACATCAAACATTGGGCGTTCAACGACCCGGTGAAGCGGGAGGGGCCGTGGAAGGATGCGCCACCTTCGGCGGATGACTATTTGGAACTGAGGACACGAATCGTCGATCTGCATCCGGTAACTCTTGCCCAGAACGCACGCACGTCCGGTGGCGGCAACGTGAGCATGGTGCCTTGTCGTGCGATCACTGTGGGCCCGGTCGAGACATGGAAGGCGGAGAAGGTTTCCATCTGGCAGGCGGGCAACCATGACAGTCCGTTTGGCCAGCGCCTTACTGCGTTGATGATCGCAAAGCGGATCGTGGACACCTCGGTGCCCATGTCACTGCTCGCGCTGCATCCAAATGTGCAATTCAACTACCTGCGCGGTGGCCTTGGACACTGCCAGGTGGAGATGCATTAACGACAGAGATCTTTCAATGCCCCGAAAGGCCGGTCCTATCCCGACACAGATCCCAAAAGGGACTTCAGGTAACCCAATTAGCATGAAGATAAGAGAATATCTCGCTCATTTGTCCCTTGGTATTATCGCAACAGCCTTGCCGGCGGAGCCATCGTCGTATGACGTGGTAGTCGTAGGTGCGACGCCAGCGGGAGTAGCGGCAGCCGTAAACGCAGCCAGACAGGGTGTGCGGGTGGCTTTGGTGGAGGAATCAGGCCATATTGGGGGGCTTGCCTCCGGTGGCCTTTCCAACACCGACTTTCGAACGTTTGCCTCGCTGGGCGGAACATTTCGAGAATTCATGCATCGGGTCGAAGAGCACTACGCCCGGGCCTACGGTACTGGATCTCAACAGGTGATCGACTCCGTCCATGGCGGATACTACGAGCCGAAGGTTGCGAGGCAGGTGTTCGAGGAAATGCTCTCGGAAGAGAACAGTATCGAGGTGAAGCTGCACCATCGGCTGGCGGGCGCCGAGGTAGTTCCACATGGAGGAATACGAAAGCTACGTACTGTTCAGTTTGACGACCTCAAGTCGGGGCGGTGTATTTCATTGGCGGCCGAGGTTTTCATTGATGCAACCTACGAAGGTGATCTGGCGGGCGAGGCGAAGGTGCCATATCGCCTTGGATGCGAGTCCAAGTACGAATTCAACGAGGATCTCTCGGAGTTCGAGGAGAGCAATGCATACGTCCAAACCTACAATTTCCGCGCTACGCTGACCCGCGATCCAGACAACCGGATTGAGATCGCGAAGCCAAGGAATTACGATGAGTCGGAGTTTCTTCCGATTCTGGATCATCTCCGGACCGGACAGGCGAAGTCTTGGGCGAACCCGGGGCCTGCCTATATCCTCAAGGTCAGGCCGATCCCGAACCTGAAAGCCGACTTTAATGACGCTCCAGCGACCGTGAGCATGGCGCTGAAGAACGTCAACCATCCCTGGCCGGAAGGCAGTCCTGAGGTTCGCCAGAGAATCTACGAGCGGTACAAGGACTATTCGCTCGGTCTCTTCTGGTTCCTGGGAAACCACCCGGATCTGCCGGAGGATATTCGCCGGCAGATGAAGGAGTGGGGATTGCCCAAGGACGAGTATGTCGAAACCGGGAACTGGTCCCCGGCGCTTTATGTACGGGAAGGCCGACGGATCGTCGGCGAGTACATCTTCACCCAGCACGACACTCAGCCGGAGCCGGGTAGCGCGCGGGCGCGACTGCACAAGGACAGCGTCGGGATCGGCGACTACAGCTTGAGCTGCCATGGCGTTTACAGTCCGGAGCCGGGCGTGAACATTGGCCGTTTTGGCGGACAGGTCAGGCCCTTCCAGATGCCCTATCGGATCATGGTGCCGATCGAGATGGACGGCCTGCTGGTGCCGGTGGCTGTGTCGGCGACGCATGTGGGCTATAGTGCGATTAGAATGGAACCAGCGTGGACCGCACTGGGACAGGCTGCCGGATTGGCGGCCGCACTCGCGGTCAGGGATCGATGCGAAGTCCGCAGGGTAAATATACGCACGTTGCAGCACAAGCTGCACGATGCGGGTGCGTTTACTGTTTATGTTTCCGATCTCTTCCCGGAGCGGAAAGTTCCCCGGCCATCATGGGATCTGCCGGGCCACTTCTTCGCCCGGGTCCCGGATTGGCCAAGCATCTCCATCTACTCGCGTGCGGCGCAGTATTTTGGGACGAAGGGATTTTTTCATGAGCTTTCGTCTGAGGAGGGAGGGCCGGCCTTTGGTCGATCCACCGGTCAATGGCGGATTGGTTACCCGGCCCACGCGGCCGAATTCGATCGCCCCATGGATTCGTCCTTAGCACACGTCTGGCTTGCAAGGGCGGGGCTTGCACCCGAGCCTTATTTTGAGATTGATGGCAAAGTTACCAGAGGCGAATTCCTGAATAGAATGTATTGGCATGTGCGCGCCGAGTAACCGAGTTGCACTCCCAAGAGAGGGTGCACTCAAGGATGAGTTGTATGGTTGAAGATTTGGTTTTGCCGCCTTGCTGGAGTCCGACTCTGGCGACGGTGTTGGGCCGACGTCAGGGGCAGGGAAAGTTCGATCCGGAGGTCGCGAGCCCGGACGATTTCGACGACTTCTCCAGAGCCGATTCGGGATAGAAGGCCCCGGCGATAATTAGATTCCAGCGCTCCCGGGATAACTAGATGTCTGTGCCGACACAGTTCTTGGTCTTGCGGCAGTTCGCTTGCTATTGCGGGCTAAGCCGCACTGTTCACACGTTCGCGGGGGCATTCGGAAGGCCGTCATGCAAATCGCGGGCCTTGGTCAAACCAGCGAGAACCTGGGCCACGACCTCGGCGACCATTTCCTTGTGGGGGGGCGCCGGTTCTGCTGGCTTCGCGGGTATCGCGTGGAATGTCGGAGCCTTGATCGTGCTGCTGAGGTAGTGCCTTCGGGTGACTCCAATCGTGGAGTGGCGAAGGCCAACGCTGGCCTCGAAGATGCCCCCGGATTTGGCCAGCGCCGATCCGAACTCTTTTCGGAGGGTATGGATGGGGCAGGCCACATTCTGAAGGCCGTTCCTCCTGAGCCACGCGATGAGTCTGCTGTGGTCCTTGTTGCAACGGTAGTGGCGGTGTACCGAGTCGGGCTTGGGCTTCGTTTTTGAGAAGAGCACAAAGGGACCACCGCCCTGAGTCCGATGGTGCTGGCGAAGGATCTCGAAGACGTCGTCGCTCAGCTTGATTCTCCCGGCGGATGAACTGGATTTCAACCGGTTGTATTCGGTGCGTATGACGGTGATGGTGCCTTCTTGAAGGTCGACATGTTCCCACAACAGCTTGTCGATCTCGTTGCGGCGAAGCCCGGCACAGATGGCCAGCAGGAAAATGATGAGACAATTCCCGCTGAGTTCGACTTTCGCGGCGTCAATAAGGCAGGCGGCGTTCACTGCGGACGAGTAGTGAAAATCGGATTCGCGCTCCGGAAGGAGCTCCACGCCTTCGAAGGGGAGGGGGGCCGGCAGGTTCGGATCCGGGATTGCGACCTTGAGGCGACGCAGGACGCGACGGGAGAAGAGAGAGCGGGCGTTGCGGATGACGGTGTTGACCGTGTGCTCGGCGTTAACCTTCCGGCTGGAGTCTGCTCCCGGGCCTTTCATGTACGTGGAGCGCCACTCCATTACTGCCGCCGGCGTGATTCGATTGAGATCGATAAGGTCGACCGCCTTGCGCCAACTCGAGGGCTTCCGGCCGCCGGAGAATTTGGACCGCCCCGTGCCGGGCACTTTCTCGATGGCCCCTACGATACGCCGGAAAGCAGCCGCGTACCCTGCGACGGTCTTATCGTCGAGGCAGCCATGCTTTGCGACCAAGTCGATGTAGTCCGCGACCGTGAGGCGGACAGATTCGTGGTCCGCGGAGTATTTGTACTCTCGGAGAGTCGCGGCCCAACCATTCAGTTTCAGATACTCCTTGAGTTTCCTCGCCTTCTTGACGGCACCTTCGAGGTCAGGTTCCAAGTCGAACCACCCTCGCCTGCCGTGTGCTTGGATGCGCAGGACGAACATGTTGATCGGCGCCGAACCGAAGTACTTCCGCGTGTTGCTCTGAATCCGCCTGCGGAGCCTTGCGTAAGCTCCGTGGCTGCCAGCTTGCGGCTTCGGAGTTTTGCCCACTTCTTGCCCACTTTTTCGACTTTGAGGATCACTCGGGATTTCTAGGAGAATTGCGTTCACGACAAGTAATATCGGCGTATGTCCCTGGAAACAAATAGCATAGAGCGGACATTCGGGTTGCTCAAAGCGGACATCCAGTCGATTACCAGAAAGCCTTTTCGAAGACTTAAAATCCGCTTTCCGCAAGGAAGTGCGGGTTCGAATCCCGCCCCGGGCACCATGCTACCACGTCCTCCTCTGGTGAGGTTTGGGGTTATGGGCAGAAATTCGAGCGTGTTTGTATGAGGTTGTATGAGGAAAGGGAGCGAAACTTATCCTCAACAAGTACGGGTCGGAAGCGTCGCAGTGAAGGTGTATCGATTGCGGTACCGCTTAGCTGCCTCGGGTTTCGTTTACGCTGTGGCTTGGGCCGACTCCGCTGGGCGGAAGATGCGCCCGTTCTCCGATGAGGATTCCGCGATGGAGGAGGCGCGACTTAAGGCCGCCCAAGTTGCGAGCGGGCACGTTGAAGGCGCGTCTATTTAAAGACGCGACCGGGATGAACTCATCGCTGTCAAGCGGCTGTGCGGCGACGTTCCCCTTCTGGCCGCGCTTGAGGCGGCGCCGTGTGGTCAATTTGTGGCGTTGGGCACGAAAGCAGGGATACCTTCCTCGCGATGCCATGGCGGAGGCGGAGCAGACTCATGTGTCCCGAGAGGACTACCGCGACAATCGCGTGATCTCTGCCGCGATTCAAGGCGATCTCCTCTCGAATTCTAGGGGCATGCATCCTGAGTACCTCGCGCCGGTTGTCATCGCAGGGTTCCGTGGGCTGCGGCGTGCCGTAGTGCCGGACGAAAAACAACGTGGCCGGTGTTCACCCCGCCATTGTTCACCCGCACCCGTTGCCAACTTCAAATCGTGAGCAGCCCCTCCGGCTTCCTTAATGCTAGCGTTCAGTTGCTTATGCAACCGGTTGCGCCGCTAAGTGGGACAGCATTGAGGCAACCTGTGCCTGACGCTTCGGCTGGGAATGTACGTGCGCTGGGGGCCATTAAGGAACTGCTGGGTAACCGGAATTTTATTCTTCTTGTCCTGTACTTTACGTTGCCAGCAATTGCCGGCTGGGTGGTCCGCGATTGGATGCCCGATATCCTCCGGGAGAAATTCAGTTTGGGACAGGGAAAGGCGGGCGTGAGTGCGATCTTGTTTGTGCAGCTTGCCTCCCTTGTCGGCGCCTTGACGGGCGGCGTGGTTGCTGACCGGTGGATGAAACGTTCGTCGCGCGGCCGGATCCTGACCAGCGCGATTGGGGTGACACTCTTTCTCCCTGCCTTGTTCAGCGTGGGAAACGCGGCCTCACTGACGATTGCGATTGTCGGTCTTGTGATCTTCGGCCTCGGATGGGGATTCTTCGATTGCAACCACATGCCGATTCTCAGCCAGATTGTGCGGCCGGAGATCCGGGCGACGGGCTTTGGAGTCATGAATCTTGTGAGCATCAGTTGCGGCGGGTTTGGCGACTGGGCATTCGGAATATTGCGTGACCGGCATGTGCCTTTGAACGTGATTTTCGGAGCCTTTGCAGGTGTGGCTCTTATCTCGGTCTTTATCGTGCTCCTCATCCGCCCGAACCGTGGTTCAGCTGCCACGGGATGATGCTTCACGACAAGAGTGTCGTCGTGGGCGGCTGAATAGAAAAGGGGAGATGGCCTGACCTTGTTTGGGCCAACGTGGCCTCATTTCGTATAGCGGCCAGGCGGTCTGCGTCCTCGGGCGTTGGCCTGGGCTTGCGGGGCTTGCCTGGCTACAGCGTGCGGATGCTTCGCTTACCCAATGACTAGAAAGCCCCAAATATGGGTGTATGCTTCCGAGGGGGTACACCTACCATCGCGTGGCTACCGAACGAGATTGAGACAAGGTCCGCCAACTCATTCTCGAAGGCCTCGGCTGGAAGCTCCAACGTATCCGGTCCACCGACTGGTGGCATGACGCCGAAAACGAGATCAAGCGGCTGGTTAGTAGATTGGAGGCTCTCCCGAGCGAAACCCCGAAGAATTAGGCGCAAGCGCGCCTCGCACAGTTGCTCTCCTTACGCAGCTCCGCCTTCGGCATTCTCGTGAAGTCACACTTCGCAATCGCCGCCATGACGTCGTCCTCGTCGGCTTCGAGGTATTTCTGGGTGACCGACACATCGCTGTGATTGAGCGCAGCCTTCAAAATCATGATGTCGTTGCCGCTGTTCTGGTAGACCTTCCGGGCCCAGGTCTTTCGCAGCGTGTGCGTGCCCAACCGTCCGTCGTTCTCAACTCCCGCCGCAGCGAACGCCGCGTGCATAACGCGCCGGGCGCCTTCGCGGGTGAGCGGGCGCAGGTTACCTGACTCGTCGCTTTCGCGGCTGAGGAAGAGCGGCATAGCGGGCGTGAGTTCGTAGCGCTTGCGCAGCCACCCAAGGTAGCTGAAGAGCGCGCGGTGCAGTTCGGGCAGGACCGGGATCCACCGCGTGCGACCGTACCCGCCCTTCATGTTGCGAGGCGCTATCCCAATCTTACTCACGATCTCTCCGTTGCGGAGAATCGAGCCAACCGTGAGCGAAAGGATCTCCGAAATCCTAAAGCCCGTGAACCACTGCGTGGTGATGAGGCAGCGGTTCCGCGGCGGCAGTTCACGTACGAATGAGAGAAGCAGGCGTTCTTCGATGGGAGAAAGGGAGCGTCGTCCAGCCATGCCCTAAGCTGGGTTTGGGTGACGAGCACGTTCTCGGAGTGAGACTTTAGTGGAAACGTGAGTGCGGGTGCCCTCTTGACGTGAGCTGTGGAAGATCTGGCGAGAGATATGATATCTCTCCACAGAGATTATCGAGGCGCCAGTGGGTCCGGCGTCAAGGCTTCGAGGTCGCCGTGGTTGGTCACGGCCGGAAGCCGGGCAAGCGCTTCGCGCAGGTAGGCGAGAGCTTTGATCCCGTGAGGATTGCAGGAGACTATCACCGAGTAGAGGGTGGCGGTGCGCCGACCGGCGTCGGGTTGGCCGATGAAGAGCCAGTTCTTCTTTCCGAAGGCCGAGAGGCGGATGGCATTCTCAGACAAGGTGTTGTTCAGGCGGGTCTGTCTGTGTTCGACATGGCGTGTCAGAGGCGGCACATGGCCGCAGGCATCGCCGAGGAGCGAGAGCGGCCGGCATCGCTCCCGCAGGGTGCGCGCGAACGCATGTAGCCAGCCAAGCGTCTGGACAAAGTGGCGCTGGCCCAGACGCGAGCGCTCGCGTGATCGAGGCGTCTCGTCTCGGCTTCGTAGATTACTCTAGTGTTGGCACGGAATCTCGTTCTACAAGAACAGGCTCTACCAAAATTCTGCAGTCTATGTTATCGTCGGGATGAGCCAAGCGCCAGCGCAACCGGCCAACCGCATTTCGTCCGATGATCTCGGCACGGACGTTTACGGTCGTGAGCGGAGGATCGAGGTCGACGACAAGGGAGCGTTCGTCATTGCAGGAAACCAAGCCGATGTCCCGCCCTACCTTGATACCACGGCGGGCAAGCGAGCGATACACTTGCACCGCAGTACTGTCCGCGCCCACGACGAACGAGGTGGCGCGTTTGTTTCTTGGTTCGTCGGCCCACTTTTGTACCAGCGTGTCAACGATGACGGGTGAGGAAATTGCCGGCAGGGGCCAAGCGAGCCGAGGTGACGAGTCGGGCTCAAGAACATCTACGCGGCTGCCTGCGCGCTGACCCGCGTCAACGACCGCACGCTTCACGTACTCAAACTGGGTGTGTCCAGGTTTGGGATTTAAGAACGCGATATGCCGGTGGCCCTTTCGGTGAAGGTGCTCCGCGGCGAGCCGGCCGGCAATCTCTTGGTCGAAGTTGCAGTGGTCGCCAATGGCATTGGGCAGGCGTCCCATCAGCCAGACGTGTGGATACCGATAGATGTAGTCGAGCAGTTCGTTTTCAGTCCTCTCCGGAAGCTCCCCCTGATTTGGGCCCTTGACGATCAGTCCTGAGACCTTGCGTTCGGTAAGGAAGGCGGGAACGCGGTCGCCGCGGGGAATGTTGGCAAACATGAGTGTTCCTCCTTCCACCCCTACCGCGGTCTCGATGCCGTGTAGGGCCGCACTAACTACCGGAAGGTTGACAAGGGTGTCTTCCATGCCGAAGCAAATTAGCCCCAGATTGAACTCGCTGGCGGAGTCTGCAGGGCCCGTGTGAGGCTTGGGGCGGCGAACGCGGAGTCTGGCGTAGTTCAGTTTTTTCGCAGCGTTGAGCACCCTTTCGCGCATTTCCACGCTGACATTCCCTCGATTGTTCAGGGCTCGGGACGCCGACCCCACCGCTACTCCTGCAGCTTTTGCGACATCGTGAATGGTGGCAGGGAGGGGCTTTTTGGGCATAGAGCAGCTACTTTCAATGCACTAACGAACTTTGCTTCCAGAGAAAATCCAAGAGTGCCCGATGAATTAAGTGTAGATGCGTTTGAATTAACTCTCGAACGATAGGTAGCCGGAGTGGGCGCTAAGTAAAGTCGCTAAGGGCCTGGGAGTCAATTTGCGGTCATACTTGCCGGTTAATGAGACATGCTTAACGGATGATAATTAATGAATTCCATGTTTATCAGAGGCATAAATGATGCGCCCTCGCCTATGGCTCAGTAGTTCCAATAAGTTCCAGTAAAGTAAGCGAAATTAAAAATTGACAAAGCATTAGTTTCCATCCGTTTTGTCGTCGGTCAGCGAATGCCAACCGCGTTGGTGTGAGCTTCTTACCCGCTCACAATTGACCGCGCTCCGCGGCGCAAACGCCCCTCTAACCCCCATGAAAATATTCGTTCCAGTACCCTTGGTGCGCCGGATCCTCGCGATTGCCGGCTCGTTCTGCGTTTATTGCCTACTCACCTCGGCAGCAGCTCTCGCCCAAGCTGTCGAGGTCGGCGTAGTCACCGGTCAGGTGATCAACCAAGCCACAAACGCACCGCTTACGGGTGCGTTGGTGGTACTGGAGGGGAACTCGCGGATCACCGCCTTGACCGGTCCGGACGGTCGCTTCCGCCTCACCAACGTGCCCTCCGGAGACCGCACGCTCGTCGCGTCCTACACTGGCTTGGACAGTGCGAACGTTGTCGTAAATGTGTCGCAGGGCGCAACGGCTCAGGCTACCCTTTACCTCACGTCCGGCTTTTATAAAATGGAGGCGTTTTCCGTTTCCGCCGTTCGCGAAGGCCAGGCCATGTCAATCAATGACCAACGCATGGCGGACAACGTGAAGAACGTCATTTCCACCGATGCGTTCGGAAATGTGGCGGATACCAACCTCGCGAATGTCTTGATGAAGATCCCCGGTGTGGCAGGGGTGCGCGACGAGGCGGAGGATTTCCGCATCTCCGTGCGCGGAATTAATCCTGACCTCAATTCGATCTCCGTTGACGGAACGCTCCTTGCCGGCGCCTCGACCCGAGGCACTGACCGCGCCTTCGAGATCGACAAGGTTTCGACGAACTCGATCGAGTCGATCGAGATCATCAAGTCGCCTACGCCGGACATGGATGCCGATTCCATCGGCGGCAAAATCAATCTTCGAACCAAGAGTGCATTCGACCGTCAGGGGCGCGAGTTCACCTACAGTCTGGGTGCGAATCATCATCTTTACTACGGTCGCACGCATCCCTCCGGCAGTATCACCTATTCAGATGTGATCGGTACGGACCGACGTCTGGGATTCGCGTTCAACGCCAGCTATAATCGTACGTTCTCCCCTGTGAGTTCGTTTCGCGCCGGCTACTTGAATGCGAACTTCACGAGCCCTGCCTTGATGAACGACTTTCAGACGTCGGAGGACGACATTCAACTGGATCGGATCGGGCTCGGCTTGAAGGTCGACTTCAAACTAAGCGACACGACCTCTCTATTCTTCAATTCGCTGTATAACAATTTCGACGACAATATGACTCAGCATAAGCAGCGAGTTCGTTCAACGAACTCGGCGCAAGTGTTGGAGCAAACCGAACTCATTACGGCCTTTAATAACGGTCAGTACGAATACGAAATGGAAGCCCGTCGTCGCACTGTTAAGACGGGGATGGTTCAGGTAGGCGGCCGGTCGGAGTGGGGCAGCTACCTCTTGGATTACGACATTTCGCATTCCAAATCGCGTGGAACCGAAGGCCGAGAAAACCTCAGCCTACGGGTCAACGGCGTTGGCTATCGAATCGACCGCTCCGCGCATCTATATTTTCCGACCGTCTCGCAAATCTCCGGGCCGGATGTGACCGATTATGACAACGGATTTGTCGAATCGCTCGACGCGCAGGACAAGCAGGCTTGGGATCAGGTGACGGCGTCTCAAATAAATCTGACGAAAAAGTTCGAGGATAGCTGGTTGGCCTATCTTAAGACGGGTCTGCGCTTCCGCAGTCAGGAGAAGCGTCAGGACCGCTTTGAGCCGCGATGGCGTTACTTTGGCCCGGACGGTGTCCGCGGCACGTTCAATGGAATGAACGATGATAATCTCAATCGCTTCCGTGATACAGGTCGGCGGATCGGGCCGGTCTACGGGCGCTACTCGAGTCCCATTTGGCCGGACTGGCTAGCGATGCACGAAGACATTCGCGCAAACCCGCAAAACTACGTCTATGACACAGTCCGCGATTACCAGACTGACCGGCAGAACGATCTTACGGCACAGGAGGATATTTATGCCGCCTACTTCCAGGGCAACGTAAAGTGGGGCAAGTTCTCGGCCGTGGGAGGTGTGCGTGTGGAAAGAACGGATACAAGCGGCATCGGCTATGCCCGCGATTTGAACCAGCCCACGCTCAGCCAGTATGAGGAACTACGCAAGGTATCGGGAGGCTACACCGATACGTTCCCCGGCCTGCACCTGAAGTACGAGCCTCGCTCTGGACTGATCTTCCGGGCAAGTGCGTCGACCAGCGTAGGTCGTCCGAACTTCAACCAGCTGACGCCTGGATTCGACGTGAATATCGATACCCAGCGCGTGAGTCAGAACAATCCCGATCTGAAGCCGCAGTTTTCCGAGAACTTTGACCTCAGCGCCGAATACTACCTCAAGAGCGTGGGTTTGATTTCAGTCTCTGCGTTCCGGAAGAATCTCGAAGGTTTTATCTTCACTACCGAGACAACGATTCCCGGCGGGGCAAACAATGGTTTCGATGGCGAGTACGAGGGCTATATCCTCCGAACCCGGACCAACGGAGGCTGGGCCCGGGTCTACGGCGTGGAACTCAACTACCAGCAGCAGCTGACATGGTTGCCCGGGTTCCTGAACGGGTTTGGAGTCTACGGAAATCTCACCGCGCTTTCGACGGAGGGAACTTACGACGGTACGGTTGTGCTCAAGGACATCGCCGGCTTCATCAAGCGCACCGGCAATGTAGGTCTCTCCTATATCAAGCATAAGTACACGGTCCGTCTATCAGCGAACTACGAAGGAGAGTCGCTCAAGGGATTCAATGCCGATCCCGCCCGGCGCAATTATCTGGTTTCGCGCACCACCGTGGATTTCAGCGTCCGGTATGCCTACCGCCCTCGCTTAAACTTGTTCGTCGACTTCAAGAATCTATTTAACGAAAAGGAATTCCAATATATGGGCTTGAGTCATCGCACCATCAACAACCGCATTTTCGGCACGCGTATGACGGCCGGGATCAGCGGTTCATTCTAAATGCAGGGGCTTGCGGTACAGCTGATAGCATGGCGTGCCGCAAGCCCGCTGCCGGCGTTCGCATGGCGTTGCTTCCGAGCCGCGCCGGCCTGAAATGGACTGGCTCGCTGCATTGGACCGCGGTTTTCTTGGCCTCCTTCCCCCCCATCGCACGTGGGGACGAGTTTAAACAGATATTCCATTCATGAACGAAAACATAAGAACCATCGGCCTAATCGGAGTAGGCCTAATCGGAAGCGCCATTGCTGAGCGGCTGATTACCGGCGGGTTTAAGGTGGTTGGCTGGGACGTCGATGTTGCCGCACTCCAGGCGCTGAGGCGACTGGGTGGACATGCGGCTGAGGATGCTGCGACGGTCCTGAGGACGTGCGATCACGTCTTGCTCAGCCTGCCGAGTCATCATGAGGTCGATCACGTCATCGACGCGTGCAGATCGACGTTGCGCCGCGGTCAAATCGTCATCGACACGACGACGGGGGACCCAATCAGCACGGAGCGCGTGGCGGGAAAACTGGCGGCGTTGGGTGTCGGCTATCTTGACGCGACGATCTCCGGCAGCAGCGCTCAAGTCCGCGCCGGAGCGGTTGCGCTCATGGTAGGCGGTTCGCTTGAGACGTTCAACGCCTGCTCCGACATTCTCGCCGCGGTGGGGCGGCGGACGTTTCACACCGGACCGGCGGGAACCGGGGCCAAGATGAAGCTGGTTACAAATCTCGTGCTCGGTCTCAACCGGGCCGCCCTTGCCGAAGGGCTGGCGTTTGCCGAGTCCTTCGGGTTGGACCTTGTGCGGACGCTCGAAGTGATGCGGGGCAGCGCAGCCTACTCGCGTATCATGGATACAAAAGGTGAACGCATGATCAACCGCGAGTTCACGCCCGAGGCGCGTCTTTCTCAGCATCTGAAGGACGTTCGTTTGATCGTGGGCATTGGACAACAGGCGGGCCTGCAGATGCCTTTGAGTGCAGCCCATCGCGCCGTGCTTGAGCAGGCGGAGGCGGCCGGCTTTGGCGATCTGGATAACAGCGCCATCATCAATGTACTCACCGCTTCGCAGATCGCCGAATCCAAACCATGACAACCGCCTCTGAACTCAACACCCGGCAGCGCGCGTCCATCCTCTTCGTTGCGTTCGCGGGCTTGGTCGGAGCGGGATTTCAGCTGGGCCTCATGCCGCTGGCTTCGCTTTCAATCAGCCGGGACCTGCTGGGCGACGCTTTTTCGCCAGGACTCGCTGGCGACTGGTTCGCCCGGTACACCGCCGCGATCATGCTCGGGGGTGCGTTCGGCGGCATCTTCATCGGTTCATTGGGCGATCGTATCGGGCGGGCTCGCGCCACGGGGATAAGCATTCTGCTGCTGTCGTTGGCGGGCGCCGGTGGAACGTTGGTTACGACGCAGGAGCAACTGCTCGTGTTGCGCTTCATCGCCGGACTCGGCGTGGGTGGCATGTGGCCCAATGGCGTCGCACTGGTTTCCGAGTGCTGGACGTCAGCAACCCGGCCGATGGTTGCAGGCGTCATAGGCACGGCGATGAACATTGGCATCCTCTGCATTTCCCAGCTTGGACGGTTCTATTCTGTTACGGCGGATTCTTGGCGATGGTTGATGGAGCTGAGCGTCGTCTTTGCCGTGTTTGGAATCGTCGCGCTTACGACTCTTCCCGAATCACCCCGATGGCTGGTGAGTCGAGGCAAACGCACGACCAAATCTGAGGTGGCGTTGCGCGAGCTGCTGCGGCCTCCTCTGCTCCGGATCACGATCATTGGCATTCTCTTGGGCAGCATTCCCCTTATCGGGGCGTGGGCTGCGTCGAAGTGGATGATTCCCTGGGCCGACGCGATCGGTGGATTGGAGCGTCCCGGATACAAGGCATCCACCCAGGGATGGTGGGCCGTGGGAGCAATTCTCGGCAGTTTCTTTGGAAGCCAGGTCGCTAGTTTGATCGGACGCCGCCTCGCCTATTTCTTGATTAGTCTGGGTTCTGTGACCCTGACCTGTGGGATCTTTATCTTTATGGAGCCGCTGGATCCGCTCTTTCTTCCTTTGGTGCTCGCGCAGGGCTTTGTCACCACGCTTTTTTTTGGCTGGCTTCCCCTTTCGCTCCCCGAGTTGTTCCCAACGCGCGTTCGTGCCACGGGGACCGGCCTTGCGTACAACACGGGCCGCTTTGTCTCCGCGGCCGGTGTCGTTGGCGCCGGCGTCTTCATGGCCTGGTCCGGCGGGGACTACGCAAAAGTCGGCGTCATCACCGGGCTCGTTTACGGCCTCGGCATGATCGTTATCTGGTGGGCTCCGGATACAAGTAACAAGTCGCTCGACGACTGATTCGAAAACGCTTCACGACATCGTTTCCATGGCCACTTCGCGCTTCTCAAGTCTTGGTCTCCTTGCCTTTCTGGCTACTGTTCCGGCAGGGCTCGTTCCGGCCTCCGACAGTCTACCGGCGGTTCCCGCGGAACTGAGCGTCGGGTTGTTCGCGCGCGAGCCGGCCATCCGCAACCCGGCGGCCATGGCTTTCGATCGCCAGGGGCGTCTGTATGTCGGGCAAGGCCCCCAGTACCGTAACCCAAAACCGGATACGCCGCCCGACAGCGTGGTCATGCTTACCGACGCTGACGGCGACGGCGTGGCCGAATCCGCGAAAATCTTCGCGACGGGTTTCAACTCCATTCAAGGTCTTGCGTGGCACGGGCGGGACCTGTGGGTGGGCAATTCGCCCGATCTTACAGTGGTGCGCGATCTCGACGGCGACGACGTCGCCGACGAGTATATCAAGGTGTACACGGATCTCGGGAATCTCGAACACGCCAATCATGGACACACGTGGGGGCCCGACGGGAAACTGTACTTTTCACACGGGACATCGAAGGGGCTGACTCAACCCGGCCGCGTAGCGCCCCTAGCGTTTCGTCAGCTCTGGGGCGTCGAAGCGCCCCCTGGGACGCCTGACCTGCCGGCTCCTCAAGTCTTCACTAAGGACGATTACCGCCTTACCTATCATGACCCCGAGGACGATTGGGGCCGGGAGGGCGGTGTGCTTCGCAGCGACGACATGGGCCGGAATCTGGAAATTGTATCCCGGGGCACGCGGAATGCGTGGGATATCGCGTTTGACAGTGGGTTCAACTGGCTGGCAACCGATAACGATCAAAGCGAAGGCGATCGGATTTTCATGCCGTTCTTCAATGCGCACTTTGGCTGGGGGCACGCGTGGAGCACGGATTGGACCGGGCGGGATCATCTTCCCACGGCACCGGTCAGCGGCCCGGTCTTCGACGGATCCGGGACGGGTTTAATTTACTACGACCATCCCCAGCTCCCGCCGGAGTATCGTGGGGTTTGGTTTATCAACGACTGGCTGCGTAAGACGACCTTCGTCTATCGTCCGAAGTGGGATGGGGCGCTCCTGCAACCGGAGGGCGGGCGCTGGCAGCCCTTCATCGTCGGCGGAGGGGCCGGGCGTTCAGTGAGTCTGTATGATGGCGACACGCGGCGCGAGCAGCCGGGTCTGGGCGAGATCGGTTCACTCTTCAAGCCGGTGGACATTGTGATCGGCCCCGATGGAGCGCTGTATGTATCCGGCTGGGGCGAACAACTGGCGGCAGTCTGGAAGGACGGCGATCAGGCCAACGAGGGGCGGGTCTTTCGCATCTCCTGGCCGGACGCGCCGAGGGTCAAATGGAACGTCGCCAAGCGGTCAAAGCCTCTCTCCACGTGGACGGCCGACGAGTTGATCGATGATCTTGGATCGGCGCTGCCGGTCTGGAACACCGACGCTCAAGATGAACTCGTGCAGCGCGGGCCAGCGGTAGTCGGCCGCCTGAAAGAGCGGCTCGCGGCGGAGGGATTGAAGGAGGCCGCCGAGACCTGGTTGATATGGACCATCGGGCGTATCGATATGAATGACCGGGCAATCGACGGATGGCTTGCGTCGACCGGCTCGAGTCTTTCCTTAAATGCACGTGTTCAGGCCATCAGAATCCTCGCGCACCGCATTCGTGAAGCCGGTCGCGAAGACCGCCTCCCTGAATTTGTGGTAGCGGCTCTCCGGGATCCGGAGTCGCGTGTACGCTTTGCCGCTGTACAGTCAATCAGCCAGGCCCGGCAAACGGGATTGGTCGAGACCTTGCAGAATCACGCCGCCGTTGAGGAGGATCGTGTAGCTTATTATGCGACGTGGCACGCGCTGCGCCAATTGGCGACGGCCGGCCAGCTGCGAGCGATGCTTGCGGACCAGCGTCCGAGGGTTCGCATGGCGGCGTTGCTTGCACTGGCGGAAGATGGCCGTCTCGAACGGGCAACCGTGCAGCCATTCGTCGAGGATCCGGATCCCGCGATGTCGGAGCTGGCGGCCAGTTGGATTGCGAAACTCGACGGAAATCCCTTGATTGATATTTACCCCAGACCGGGCGTGTTCGTCGACTCAGTGAACGTCAAACTTACACCTGGAATCAAGCCGGCTTCAGTTCGTTACACCAAGGATGGTTCTGAACCTTCGATGAAATCGTCATCCGGGAGTCCGGGTCGACTCACGGAAACTACGGTTCTCAAAGCCGCTCTTTTTGTGAACGGCCGTCAGGTGGGAAATACTATCGTGGCGAACTATCGAAAACGGGAATCGGGCTTGCAGATGCCCACGCTCGGTCTTGTGACGTCGCCGACCAAAGTGACGGATGTGCTTCCGCTTCTGGCCCGCGGGAATCCGCAGAACGGCCCAGGCTTGTTTAATGCGGCCGGCTGCGTTGCCTGCCATCGAATCGGAGACGAAGGTACGGCGGTTGGTCCGGATCTGAGCACCATCGGCGATCGTAATGACGCTGATGCGCTCATCCGATCGATTCTCATGCCCAATCAGATTGTGGTCGAAGGGTATTCGCTGCTGACCGTGGTAACCAATACTGATGAAGCCTACGCGGGAATCCTTTCTCACGAAACCGACCGATTGCTGACGATCGTTCAGCTGTCCGGGGAAAAGGTGTCGATCGAAAAATCCAAGATCACTAGTCGCCAGAGTGTTCACCAGTCGCCGATGCCGGCTTATGATCGCGTATTCGACCCCGGCCAGGTCGCGGATCTGGTTTCATGGCTCATGCAGCAGCGGTCGGCTAAGTTGAACTCACTGCCCGCATCAGGGGCGATCGGGGGATCTGCAGGCGAGCTCGGTGTCGCGAACTTTTCGTGGAAGCTCGAAGCCGGGCGTCTCGCTCTATCAAGGGGCGACAAGCCAGTGGCCGCGTATGTCTTCGCCGATGCGAATATTCTGCGTCCCTACTTGGAAAACCTGCGCGCGCCGAGTGGCGTCCAGCTTACGCGTAACAATCCCTTGCAGCCCGCAGATGCAGCCGACCATGCCACCATGCATCCCGGACTTTGGCTGGGATTTGGCAGCGTTAACGGCCAGGATTTCTGGCGAAACAAGGGGAAGATTCATCACGTCGGTTTCACGCGCGCGCCCGCTGTGAACGAAGGCGTATTCTCGTTCGCCACCGAGAATCAACTTATCGCAGCCGATGGTGCTGTGATTGGCCGGCAGATGCTTGACATCAGCTTTCGGGTTTTAGGCACGAACGCGTATCTCGTCTCCATTGCGACGACCCTTCAAGGTGAGCAAGGCGATCTCGTGTTTGGCGACCAGGAGGAGATGGGGTTGGGCGTGCGCATGGAGACAAGCCTGACCGAGAAAGCCGGTGGTTTGGTGACGAACAACGCAGGCGTTCAGGGCGCGAAGGAGGTTTGGGGTAACACGGCATCCTGGGCCGCATATGCGCGGAAAATCGACGGCAGGACTCGAGGTGTTGCGATCTTTCCGTCGGCATCCAATCCGACTCCGACGTGGTGGCATAGCCGCGACTACGGCGTGATCGTGGCGAACGGCTTTGGCAAACGCGTCCTTCCCGCGAACGTGGAAGGGAAACTCGTCATCAAGGCAGGTGAGTCCCTTCGGTTGCGTTACGGGGTGCTGCTCTACGATGCCCCGGTTGCCACACCCGTGGATTTGTCCGCCGTCAGCAAACTTTTTCCATGAAGGAAGGAGTTACCCCGATGAAACCAACCCCCACCCACCTCAGCCGGCGCGAATTCATTGCTGCCGCCATGGCGGCCTCCGCCGTTTCAGCGCTGCCGGGATCGGCTGCGTCCTCCGCACCGGCCGTGACGACGGCCGGTGGCCTGATCGATTGCCAGAGCCATCTGTTTTGTCCCGAAGTGGTGACGTTGATGGAAGGGCGCAAGTCCGACCCCACCGTCTATCTTCAGAGTGGCGAACGGATCATCAAGATGGGGGCCTGGCTGCGCAAAATTCCTCCGCACTATATGGACGTGAAGGCCAAGCTCGCGGCGATGGACGCAAACGGCATTGCGCTGACCGCGTTGAGCATAAACGACCCCGGTCCTGAGTGGTTCGGCGAGGACGGCCCGTTGGTGGCGCGAATGCTCAACGATTTCGTGGCGCGCCTCGTTAGCGAGCACCCCGGCCGCTTCTTCGGACTCTGCGTCCTTCCGCTGCAGGACATGTCGGCTTCGCTCGTCGAACTCGACCGGGCCGTGAACCAGCTGGGTATGAAGGGCATTTTGCTCTACACGAATCTAGCCGGGAAATTTCCGGACGAGCCGGAGTTTCGCATGCTTTTCAAGCGTGCGGTCGAACTTGATATTCCGGTCCTTTTGCATCCGGCAAAGCCCATTACGACCGAGTACGTGAAGGGCTACGAGATGACGAGTTCGCTGGGCAACATGTTCGACAATACAATCGCCCTGACGCGGATTATCATGGCGGGGATTCTCGACGAGTTTCCCGGCCTCAAACTAGTGTGCCCTCATCTCGGCGGCACGCTTCCGTACATCATCGGGCGGCTCGACCATCAGACGCAGGTGCTCAAGCGTGGCCCCAAGTACCTAACCCGCGCGCCGAGCGAGTATCTCAAGTCGATCTGGCTCGACGTGGTTTCGCCGCTGCCCCTCGCGATCAAGTTTGCGCACGAGTTCATGGGCCCTGACCGACTGCTCTTCTCAAGCGATCATCCTTGGGTTAACCCCGCCGACATCATTCGTTGCGTCAACGAGTCCGGAATCCCGGCGTCCGCCGCCGAGAAGATTTATTCGCTCAACGCCCGCAAACTCTTCCGGCTGTGAGTAAGTCGCTCCTTCTCGTCGCGTGCCTGCAGGGACTTTTCATTCCGCAGGCAGAGGCTGCGACGGACGACGCGGTCAAACTTAGCCGGAAGGATGATCGAATCCGCATCGAAATCGGCGGGAAGCTCTTTTCCGAATACCTCCACTTCAGCGGATCTAAGCCCTGCCTTTATCCGATTCTAGACGCTGACGGAACGAGTTACACGCGCGACTGGCCGCTGCGCGAAGACACCAACGAGGCTCGTGACCACGAATGGCATCGCTCGGTCTGGTTCGGCCACGGCCGCGTCAATGGCCACGATCTCTGGCGGGTGCGGCCTGATCGCCATACCGGAACTATCCAGCACGACGGCGTGCTCGAAACCCGTGACGGTCCCGAGGGTCTGCTTCGGGTCCGCCATCGCTGGCAGGCCGCCGACGGCACGACGCTTTGCACCGATGTCACAACGATTCGAATACGCCGGGTCGTCGTCGGCACCTTTCTCGATCACGAGATTGTTATCAAGGCGTCGCATGGCCCGCTCGTTCTAGGCGACACGGAGGAGGGCGTGCTCGCGGTCCGGGTGAACGAGGCGATCCGCGTAGTGCACGGCGAAGGCGGTGAACGGCGCGCCGGGACTGGCCGCATCCTAAATGCGAACGGCGACCGAAACAGCGCAGCCTGGGGCAAGCGTGCCCCTTGGTGCGATTATTCCGGAACTTTGCCTGACGGACGGGTGATCGGCGTCGCGATCTTCGACCATCCGGATAATCCTTCGCACCCGACGTGGTGGCACGTGCGCGAATACGGTCTGTTCGCCGCCAATGCATTTGGAAGGCACGATTTCGAAAACCTCAAAAACGAGCCCGATGCCGGCAACATCAACATTCCGGCCGGCGGCGAACTCGTGTTGCGCCATCGTATTTTCTTCCATCGCGGCGACGAGAAAGTCGCCCGGGTCGCGGACCACTATCGTGCCTACACCGCCGGCCAGTAAACGCCAATTTCCCCCCTGTGAGACCGGACTCCTTATGAAAACCCCAATCTTGCCATCATTTTCGCCACTTTCCCGTCGTCGCTTCCTGGGTCTTGCGGCAGCCGCCGGCAGCCTGGTTTATCCCGGCATTCGTCCGGTACTTCGGGCCGCGGGGAGCGCCAACAGCGACATCCGTTTCGCCGTGATCGGACTTGGAAACAAGGGCAAGGGCCACGTGCGCGATTTGCTGCGCCAGCCTGGCGTCCGACTTGCCGCCTTGTGCGATGTGGATCCGGAGCGGCTCGCGGCCCAAGTGGAGGTGGCGAAGGAGGCGGGCCTCACGCCGTTTTCGCATCTTGATCCACGCCGGGTGTTGGAACGCGCGGATGTGGATGCCGTCATAATCGCAACGCCGAACCACTGGCACGCTGTTCTGACCGTGTGGAGCTGCCGGGCGGGAAAGGACGTCTACGTCGAAAAACCCGTATCTCATTCGTTTTGGGAGGGTGCGCAAATGGCGGTCGTGGCTCGCGAAACCGGACGAATCGTTCAGTCGGGAACGCAATATCGTTCCGATGAGGGCTTGCGCGAGGCGGCGCGATGGATTGCTGAGGAACATATTGGAAAACCTGTCTCTGCCCATGTGCTGTGGTACGAGTACCGACCGGGTATCGGTCGGGTCGCTCCTTACACGCCGGCCAATCTTGACTACGATCTCTACTGCGGCCCCGCCGAGGTAGAGCAGTTGAACCGTCCCAGGATTCATTACGACTGGCATTGGTTTTGGTCGACCGGCGACGGCGACCTGGGAAACAGCGGGGTTCACCCGATCGATGCCTGCCGGATGCTCGCCGGCATCACCGGTCTGCCCAAACGCGGTCTTTGCCTCGGCGGACGGTTCACGGTCAGTGACGGTGCCCAGACTCCGAATACACAGCTGACGCTCATTGATTATCCGGGACTTCCTATGGTGATTGAGAACCGCAATCTTCCGATGAAGGCGGGCGTGAGAGCGATGGACCAGCATCGAGGAATTCGCGAAGGATTTGTGCTGGAGTGCGAAGGTGGCTCGTTTGCCGGTTTACGCGGCGGCGGGTGGATCTATGATCGCGAGGGGAAGCGGGTCAGGCAATTTGTGGGTGATGGTGGAGGCGGCCACCTGGCGAATTTTGTGAACGCCGTCCGCTCGCGCCAACCCTCCGCGTTGCATGCGCCGGTGAGCGAAGGTCACCTGTCGTCGGTTTTCTGTCACCTCGGTAACGTCTCGTACCGCCTCGGTCGCAAGGCTTCGCTTGGGTCATGTCGTGATGCCGTGCGCGGTCATGCGCAGGGCGAGGCGGTGGTCGAACGTCTGGCCGATCACCTCCAGGCCAACGACGTCAAACTCGACGGCGATGGATTCGTTTTGGGGCCGTGGCTCGAAGTGGCTGCCTCAGGCGAGAGCATCGCGTCGGTATCCAGTGGAGGCGGCGGGACCCTTGAGCAAGCGAAGACGCTGGCGCGGGGGCATCAGCGGGAAGGCTATGGCTTCGCTGGGCTTTGAACGATTTGCCTGTTCGATGGTTCGTCCAGGACATACCTGGTTAAGCCACATTCGAAGCGCACTGCTCGCTTCGCTGCTTGGAGGTAGCTCCGTCAGTCTAAGCGCATCCGAACCGACTTCGGCGTACTACCACGATTTCTTGGATGCCAAGTTTCCCTTTTTGGAAGCGACCTTGGATTGTCGGAATGTCGCACCGGCCGGTACATCGGAGAACCTGGTTCCACGAGGTGTGATCGTTCCCTTGGGTGAAGACGTTTTTGTCTGCTTTGATACAGAACTACTGCGCGTCGCAGCCATCTGGCAGGGCGGTTTCGTCACGCCACATGGCATGGCGATGTATTCGTACACTGAACCGTTTCGTGAAATTCCCGGAGGAGTGCGACTGCTGTCCAAGCCCATCGGCAAGATATGGGCGTCGACGGGGCTTTATCCTGGATGGAGTGAGGGGGCGAGACGGGTTTTTCAAGATCCCCGCCCCAGGGGTGTGGATAAGGAGGAGTTGGGACGAGGACCGCTGACGTCGGCCATGGGACGCTGGCAGGGCGTGGAGGATGCCGGTGACGCCGCCGTGCTGCGCTACCGCGCGCAGGGAGCTGAGGTGTCCGAGCTCTTCCGTTTGCAACGAAATGATAGCAGCGCTTCGGTGGTGCGTCGGATTGAGGTGCGGGGAGCGTTCCAGCCGTTGCAGGTGGTGCTCAACGATTTTGGAAACAATCCTGTGGTGCCGGGACAACAAGCGGTGGCCGGCGCCTCGTTGATTCGCGATGGCACGCGTGTGCTTTTGACCGTTCCCTCGGGGGCAGGTGTGCAAACGTTTGAAGTCCACTACCAACTCACGGATCGGCCGGCGCTCCTTCCTCCGGTTGTTTCCATGACCGCGTTGCCTCGAAAACAAGGTCGGCGCTGGATCGAAACCGCCACCGCGCCGCTCGTTGAAGGTGTACCGCAAGGTGCTTATGCGGCGGATGAGATCACGCTGCCTTATCCCAATCCCTGGCGTCGGCGTATCCGTCCCGTCGATATCGTCTTTCGCCGCGACGGAACCGCTCTCGTGCTCACGTTCGACGGCGATGTCTATGCTCTCAGCGGTCTGGCGGGATCGGACGGAACCTCACGATGGACGCGAATCGCGGCGGGTTTCAATGAACCCCATGCGATTCAACTGAGAGACGACGATATTTTCGTTTTCAGCCGGTTGGGTGTCACGAGATTGATTGATCATGACGGTGACGGCGAGACCGACGAGTACGCGATGTTCAGCAATGCCTTCACTCAAAGTGCAGACACGCGCGACTATCCGCTTAGTCTGGTCCTGCTCTCTGACCGGTCGTTTTTGATCTCGAAAGGCGGGCAGGGCGCGCAACGGTCGCCGCACAGTGGCAGGGTGCTGCATCTCTCGGCGGATGGTAGCGAAGTGACTCTGTATGCATCAGGATTTAGAAACGGCTACCTGAGCGTCAATCGCGCCAACGGCATGATCACCGCCAGCGATCAGCAAGGCAATTGGGTGCCGACGACGCCTTTGTTCATAGTGCGAAGGAACTCCTATCACGGGTACCATCCGGCCTCTCCGGATGCCTCCGCGCCGATTGAGCCGCCTCTTCTCTGGCTGCCGCATCGGGCGGCACAGTCCGGTGTAGGACAACTCCATGGATTCGACCGCCGGGCCGGGCCGCTCAATGACGCGACGCTCCTGATCGACTTTCATCGACCAGGCTTGCTCAAGATTCTGTTGCCGGAGGGTGATGATCCGGTTCAGGCGGCGGCGACCGCACTTCCGGTCACCCTGCCCATCCCTGCGATCAAAGGGAGCATCAACCCTTTGGACGGTCTGCCATATTTCGTTGGTTTTCGGATCGAAGGATCGATGGCGGCTAAGACAGAGGGATTGTGCCGGTTACGGGCCACCGGAGCGAACGACGGCCTGCCGGTGCGCGCCGAAGTGTTTCGCCAAGGCGTGCTGCTTGCGTTCGACGAGCGACTGGATCCGACCCGTGCGAGCGACATTACGCAGTACTTTGTGAACAGTTGGGAATACAGGCGGACAAGTGCGTATGGCTCTGGCCAATACCGTGCCGATGGCGAACCCGGCGTGGACCGATGGACCGTTCACAGTGTCTGGCCCTCGAAGGACGGACATTCGGTCTTCATCGCGCTCGCCGACCTTCGGCCCACGATGCAACTCGAAGTGACTCACCGGCTGCAGGGCGAATGGGCCACGGTTTACTTTACGGTCAATCAACTCAACGATCTCCCGACCCGGGACGAGGAGTTTGCGCGTTTGGACTGGTCCACGATCTTTGCCGAGCGCCGGGCCATAGCAGCAGGTGAGAATCGTGTTGTAGAGATCTCCTCAGTACAAGGTCAGCGAGTGGCGACCCAGATGGGCTGCCTTGGCTGCCATTCGATTGACGGTTCCACTGCAGGAAGACCCGGCCCGACCTTTTGGGGCCTTTGGGGGGCGGAGCGCAAACTGAACGATGGGCGGTCTTTGGTTGCTGACGAGGCTTATATCCTTCGTTCAATCGCCGAGCCGGCAGGCGACATTGTCGCCGGTTATCAAGAAAAGGAGATCGCCATGCCGTCGTACCGTGGCGTCATCGCGGACGACGATCTCAAGTCGCTGCTCCTCTACTTGCGCACCCTAAAATGATTGGCGCATTCTTAGCGGGGCAAGCGGACAAGCAGAGACTTTTTGGACCGAGGGGCGTGTGGCGTCTCTTTGGCAAGATTGTGCCTGGATAGTCAAAAGCCGCTTCATGCGCCGTCCATCACCCAATGCTGTCCGGGTAGACTTCAACATCGAGGACGGAACGTGTTCTCTTGCTGTTAGGATACGCCGAGATTGGGATGAGCACGACTTCATTTTTCGGACATCGTGGATGCCGTGTGCTGGATATGCTTCCCGGTCCAACGATGTTCACCCGGATCATGGCTGCGGTGCCTGCGTGGAGCACCGGATGCGCGGGCAATATTCGCGTATGAGCGAAAGGAGCAGGCGTTTTTCGATTGAAATGATTGAGGGAGTGTCGTTCAGCCATGCCCCGAGCTGGGTTTTGCCTGCGGCACCAGTGTGGCGTTTGCCCCGTTAGGCCACACTCGCCCGGGCGAAGGACGGGGAAGTAGGCACCATGAGGTCACCAGAGCTTCCGAATGTCCTCCGTCCCGTCGGCCCGGTGGTGCGTGGCGACGCCGCGCGCGAGGTCCACGACGTTGTAGTTGGGATGCTCGGCTTTCTCCGCGTAGCCAGGGTTGAGCGACCACGTCCGCCCAACTCTGGTGCACCATGACACCGGGTCATGCACGTGCCCACCGAGGAGGAGCCGGGGGCCGCGGCCTTCTGCGCAAATGCGCGCCAGATCCCAGTTGCCGAAGCTCACGCCGCCGCGGGCGATGGCGGTCGTCGCACCTTCGGGCGGGGAATGAACGATCCAGACTTCGTTTTCGCCGGCGGCCTCCGGAACGGCGTCGTTCCAACCGATGCATCGTACCCTGAAGCCTGCATGATGGAACGCATCGCCATCGACCCAGACCGAGTCGGACCGCAAGTCCTGGAGCCACTGCGCCCGGAACAGCTCCGGTCCGCCATTCGCGATGCGGTCGTGGTTCCCGCTGACGAGTGCCAGCGGTGACGAGGCGAGCCTCGCTAGGTGCTGCTTCACCCGCGGGACCTGATCGCCGATTGGCCGATGAGCGTTGAGGTCCAAGAGGTCGCCGCTGATGACCACGAGCCCGAAACGCGTCCGCATACCGTCGGCCCAGCGAAACCAGGCGTCGTTGGCATGCAGGTCGGAGAGGTGGAGGAGTCGCGACAGGTGCATGTCACCAGTCCTGGAGTTCGAGATAGCGATCCGGGTCGATCTCGTGGAGCCTGCCGGC
>VFQQ010001132.1_pt1 | contig 40322 bp, 35 predicted proteins | sample 3512341 | NCBI WGS metagenome assembly VFQQ01 (sample SAMN10412373, study PRJNA504923) | tailings metagenome | isolation source: Relicate 2 Philex TSF1 revegetated site | place: Philippines: Tuba, Benguet | collected 2017-08-29 | reverse complement strand
AGGCGCCTCGGGCTACATGAGCCGGTCCGAAGCCTCAGCCTGAAGATACAAGGCGGCCGGGAAGGCGCCATCCGTGGCTCAGTCCGCTCCGCCGGGATCGGCCTCGCCCGCCAGCCGCGCGATGCAGTCGTCCAGCAGCGCGTGCAGGGCCGCCACCTGGGCCTCGCCCAGCGCGGCATTCAAGGCCTCCTGTGCCCCCCGCCAGCGGCGCTGCGCCTGTGCGCGCAGCGCCCGGCCCTCGGCGGTGGCGGCGTAGACGCGGCCGCGGGCATCGGCCGGGTCGGGCTCGGCCAGCACCCAGCCCTTGTCCAGCAGCGGCTGCAGGTTGCGCGACAGCGTCGACGGCTCCAGGCGCAGCGCCGCCGCCAGCTCCACGCCGCGCAGCGGGCCCAGCTTCACCACGGCCGACAGCAGCGAGTACTGGGTGCGCCGCAGCCCGCTGGGCGCCAGCGCCGCGTCGTAGTGGCGGGCCACCAGCCGGCTGGCCTGCATCAGCTTGAGGTTGGTGCAGCCCTGCGGCACCGCCGCGGCGGGCGGTGCCGCCGAGCGGCCGGCGGCGCTGCGGCTGCGGTCACGCATCGGTCACGCCGCTTCGAGATACAGTTGCATATGCAATTTTAGCCAGCGAGGTCACCGATGGACAAGCCCCTCACCGCCGCCGACACCCTGGGCCAATGGCTCGCCGAGGAGGCGCGGCAGCGCGCCGTGTTTGACGCCGGCGCCGGCCCCGGCGCCGTGCCGCCGGCGCAGGCGCTGGCGATGGACGGCCTGGCGCTGATGCAGGCCATGCTGCGCGGCGAAGTCCCCTATGCGCCCATCGCGCAGACGCTGGACTTCCTGCTGCTGGAGGTCGGCCCCGGCCGCGCCGTGTTCCAGGGCCAGCCGCTGGAGCGCCACTACAACCCCATGGGCACGGTGCACGGCGGCTGGTACGCGACGCTGCTGGACTCGGCGCTGGGCTGCGCCGTGGCCGCGGCGCTGCCGCGCGGCAAGGCCTACACCACGCTGGAGCTGAAGCTGAACATGATCCGCGCGCTGACGCCCCGCGTGGCCCGCGTGCGCGCCATCGGCGAGGTGATCCATGTCGGCGGCCAGACCGCCACCGCCGAGGCACGGCTGCTGGGGCCCGACGGCCGCCTGTACGGCCATGCCAGCACCACCTGCCTGGTGTTCGAACCCCGCGCAGCTGCGTGAGCACGACGCGCGGCCTGCGCCGCAGGAGAAACGGGGTGCGGCCTCGCGGCACGCACCCCGTCGACGGGCGCCCGCGTCGCGGGCGCCGGGCTCAGGCCTGGCCGCGGCGGCGGCGCGCGGCGGCACCGACGCCCATCACGCCCAATGCCATCAGGCCGTAGGTGCCGGGCTCGGGCACCATCGCCGCGGCAATGAAGGCGGTGTGGATGTGCACCGGCACGAAGCCATTGAACTCGCCGAAGCTGCTGTTCAGGCTGTTGTCGTAGTCACCATAGAACGAGCCGAAGGTCAGGCCGTAGGAGGTGACGGAGGCAATCATGCCGTTGACGAACTGCGGCCCGCCCGAGTCACCTCCGGCGGTGCTGACCTCGGTGACGCCCCGGCCCAGGTTGCAGAACTTGGGCCCGCTGTACGTCGGCGAGATGTCCAGCGCGTTGATGCAACTGGCATCGTTGGCAGCCAGGCCGTTGTCGAAGTCGGACAGGTAGGAGAAGCCGATCTGCGACATCGGCTCGCCCAGCCACGAACCCCAGACGCTGCCGAAGTCGGGGTCGCCGAGCCGGTAGTCGTAGCGGTTGTCGCCTTGGCGCAGGAAGCCCGTGCGCGAATTGGCGCCGACGGTGCCGCCCGTGTCCGAACGCGCGCCGTAGCCGGCGACGTTGAAGTCCAGGCCGGTGAGGTCGTTGCCCTGGTACAGCTGGTAGCTGCTGGCGAACGCCGGCGCCAGGCCGGACAGGCGCAGCACGGCGATGTCGTTGTGGTCGATCACCTCGCCCGTGTAGGACCCATGCACGAAGTACTGCGACACCGTCACCGCCGTGGCGGCGGGGCTGTTGTGCACACGGGTGTTGGGGTCGGTGCCACCGTAGAAGTAGACGGTGGTCGACTGGGGCAGCCCCAGGTTGGCATCGGTCACGCAATGCGCCGCGGTGAGGATGGACTGGCGGTCCGGCAGCAGCGTACCGCTGCAGATGAAGCTGCCCTGCGCGCCGAAGTTCATGATCAGCGAGGCCACGCCGCTGTACTGCGGCATGCCGGCGAAGTACATCGCGTCGCCACCGCCGGAGAAGCCCCCGGTGGAGTTGACGCCCACGATCAGGCTCCGCGCCTGCCAGGCCTTGCCATCGGCAGTGGTGCCCGAGGCCACGCGCTGCAGGCTGGAGCCGCCGCCCGTGGCACTCACCTCGGAGATGGCCATCGCGCTGCTGGCTGCAAGCGCCAGCACGCCGAGCGAGAATGCCCGGACCCATCCGGCGCGCTTGGACTTCATTCTGGTTCCTCCAGGATCGCCCGGCAGTCACCCCGCTGCCAGCCCGTGGCGCGATGTAACCCGATGTCGCGCGTTGTAACAACACCCATGTCGCGTCCCGCGCCCCCGAAAACCGGGGGGTTCCCCGGCTCACGCCACGGCGTGCCGCGCCAGCGGTTAATCTTGGCACCGGACCGCCACCAAGACCCAGCCCCCTCCATGCACCTCCTTCACACCATGCTGCGCGTGGGCGACCTGCAGCGTTCGATCGCCTTCTACACCCAGGTGCTGGGCATGCAGCTGCTGCGCAGCACACAACGGCCCGAGCAGCAGTACGACCTGGCCTTCGTCGGCTATGGCCGCAATCCCGAGCATGCCGAGATCGAGCTCACCTACAACTACGGTGTCGACCGCTACGAGCTGGGCAGCGCCTTCGGCCACATCGCCATCGGCGTCGACGATGTGGCCGCCACCTGCGACGCGGTGCGCGGCAAGGCCGCCGAGCTGGGCGGGGCGATCACCCGCGAACCCGGCCCGGTGAAGGGCGGCAGCACGGTGATCGCCTTCATCACCGACCCGGACGGCTACAAGATCGAGCTGATCGAACGCCGCCCGCCGGCCTGATCCCGGGGCCGCGCCCATGTACCGGCCCGCCCACTTCGAGGCCCCGTCGCGCGACGCCATCCAGGCGCTGCTGCGCGCGCACCCGCTGGCCACGCTGGTCTCGCAGGGACCGGAAGGCCTGACCGCCGACCTGGTGCCGCTGGAGTACGACGCCCACGCCGGCCCCTTCGGCACCTTGCGCGGCCACGTGGCACGCGCCAACCCGCTGTGGCAGCGCGCCGAGGGCCGGCCGGTGCTGGCGCTGTTCCACGGCCCGCAGGGCTATGTCTCGCCCAACTGGTATGCCGGCAAGGCCAGCGACGCCAGGGTCGTGCCGACCTGGAACTACGCCGTGGTACACGCGCATGGCCTGCTGGCGCCGGTGCACGACCGCGCCTGGCTGCGTGCGCTGGTCGGCCGGCTGACCGACTGGCACGAGGCCGCCACGTCCGACCGGCCGTGGGCGGTGGACGACGCCCCGGCCGACTATGTCGAGCGCATGCTGGGCGCCATCGTCGGCATCGAGATCGAGCTGACCGACCTGGTCGGCAAGTGGAAGCTCAGCCAGAACCGGCCGCCTGCCGACCGCGCCGGCGTCGTCGCCGGGCTGCAGGCCCTGGGCCCCGCCCAGGCCGGGCTGGCGGCGCTGGTCCAGGACCCGGACGGCCCTGCGGCGCGGTCCGCGGCGCCCACCCCACCGGAGGAGTCACGATGACCACCACCCCCCTGGCACCACCCCGGCATCCTGCCGGCCTGCTGCTGGCGCTGCTGGCCCTGCTCGCGCTGCCCGTCCAGGCCCAGCAGCGGCCCGCGCCGGGCCTGTGGGAACACCAGATGACGATGGGCGGTCCGGGCGGCCAGGTTGCCCCCGAGATGGCCGAGATGCAGCGCCAGATGGCCGCGATGCCCGCCGAGCAGCGCAAGCAGATGGAGGCCATGATGGCGGCACGCGGCATCCAGCTGGGCGCAGCCGGCGGCACCGGCATCACGGTCAAGCACTGCCTGACGCCCGAGCAGGCGGCCCGCGACGAGCTGCCCCAGCACGACCCGAACTGCAGGCAGACCCGGATGGAGCGCAGCGGCAACCGCATCCGCTTCGCCTTCGCCTGCACCGGCCGGCCTGGCGGCAGCGGCGAGGGCGAGTTCGTGATGCATGGCGACAAGGCCTACGACGGCCGCATGACCATGCTGGCCGCCGCCGGGGCGCCCGGCGACGCGCCGCGGCAGGTCGAGATGAGCATGAAGGCGCGCTGGCTGGCCGCCGACTGCGGCGGCGTCGCGCCCCGGCGCTGATCGCCGAGGGGCCGCCGCGGCCTCAGGCCGGGCTGCGCAGTGCGCTGGCCTGGCGCGCCAGCGCCGTCACCCGCGCCCAGTCGCCGGCGGCCAGCGCGTCGGCCGGCGTCAGCCACGAGCCGCCCACCACGCGCACGTTGGGCAGCGCCAGGAACTGCGGCGCCGTCTGCGCCGTGATGCCGCCGGTGGGGCAGAAGGCGACGTCGGGGAAGGGCCCGGCCAGCGCCTTCAGCAGCGGCAGGCCGCCGGCCGCCGTGGCCGGGAAGAACTTCAGGAAGTCCAGCCCATCGGCCTGCGCCGCCATCACCTCGCTGGCGGTGGCCACGCCGGGCAGCAGCGGCAGCGCCGCGTCGCGGCAGGCCTGACCCACGGCGGCCGTGTAGCCCGGGCTGACGGCGAAGCGCGCGCCGGCAGCCGCCGCGGCCTGGGCATCGGCCGCGCTGCGCACGGTGCCGGCACCGACCACGGCCTCGGGCAGCTCGCGCGCGATGGCGGCGATGCAGCGCAGCGCCGCCGGCGTGCGCAGCGTCACTTCGAGCACGCGCACCCCCCCGGCCAGCAGCGCCCGCGCCAGCGGCACGGCCTGCGCCTCGTCGTCGATCACCAGCACCGGGATCACCGGGCCCATGGCGGCCAGTTCGATCGTCTTCATCCGCTCCCTCGTCGTGGATCCGTCGTGCCGCGGCTGCGGCGCTTCAAGCGCGGTCAGAGCCAGGTGACCGCGCCCTGCTCGGCGCTGCGCACGTTGCGGCGCAGGCCGGCAAACAGCTCGCGGCCCAGGTCGTGCTCATGTTGCTCGGCCAGCGCCGCATCGCGCTGCGCCGGCTCGCGCGCCGCCCATTCGGCGTCGGCGAGCTGCACGCGCAGCACGCCTTGCGCAGCGTCCAGTTCGATCAGGTCGCCGTCGCGCACGCGCGCCAGCGGCCCGCCGGCCAGGGCCTCGGGGCTGACATGGATGGCCGCCGGAACCTTGCCGCTGGCGCCGCTCATGCGGCCGTCGGTGACCAGCGCGACCCGCTGGCCACGGCCTTGCAGCACCGCCAGCGGCGGCGTCAGCTTGTGCAACTCGGGCATGCCGTTGGCCATCGGGCCCTGCCAGCGCACCACGGCGACGAAGTCACCCGTCAGCGAGCCGGCGTCGAAGGCTGCCAGCAGGGCCTCCTGGCCGTCGAACACCCGCGCCGGCGCGACGATGTGGTGGCGGTCCTCGGGCACGGCGGACACCTTGATCACCGCGCGGCCCAGGTTGCCCTGCAGCAGCTTCAGCCCGCCGGTGGGCGAGAACGGCCTGGCCGCCGGGCGCAGCACCTGGTGGTCGCCGCTGTCGGGCGCCAGTTCGGCGAACTGCAGCGCACCCGCGGCATCCAGCCGCGGCGCGCGCAACGCCTCGGCCAGCGTCGGCGCGGCCAGCGCCGGCACCTCGCCATGCAGCAAGCCGGCGTGCAACAGCTCGCGCAGCACGAACAGCGGGCCGCCGGCGGCCTCGAACTGGTTCACGTCGGCACTGCCGTTGGGGTAGACACGGGCCAGCAGCGGCACCACGGCCGACAGCGCATCGAAGTCGCTCCAGTCGATCACGATGCCGGCGGCGCGCGCCACCGCCACCCAGTGGATCAGGTGGTTGGTGCTGCCGCCGGTGGCCAGCAGCGCCACCATCGCGTTGACGATGACGCGCTCGTCGACCAACACGCCGATGGGCAGCGCCGCCTCGCCCCGCGTGCGCGCCAGCACCGCGGCAACGGCCTCGCGCGTGAGCGCCTCGCGCAGCGGCGTGTGCGGGTGCACGAAGGCGGCGCCCGGCACATGCAGGCCCATCGCCTCGAGCAGCATCTGGTTGCTGTTGGCGGTGCCGTAGAAGGTGCAGGTGCCGGGGCCGTGGTAGGCGGCCTGCTCGGCCTGCAGCAGCTCGGCCCGGCCGACCAGGCCCTGGGCCGCCTGCTCGCGCACCTTGGCCTTGGCCTCGTTGCCCAGGCCCGAGCTCATCGGCCCGGCGGGCACGAAGACGCAGGGCAGGTGGCCGAAGTGCAGCGCACCGATCAGCAGCCCGGGCACGATCTTGTCGCAGATGCCCAGCAGCAGCGCGGCGTCGAACATGTCGTGCGACAGCGCCACGGCCGTGCCCATCGCGATGGTGTCGCGCGAGAACAGCGACAGCTCCATGCCCGGCTGGCCCTGGGTGACGCCGTCGCACATTGCCGGCACGCCGCCGGCCACCTGGGCCGTCGCGCCCAGGCGGCGCGCCTGCTCGCGGATCAGCGCCGGATAAGCCTCGTAGGGCTGGTGCGCCGACAGCATGTCGTTGTAGGCGTTGACGATGGCCAGGTTGGGCGCGCGCTCGGCGACCACGCGCAGGCGCTCGCCGCCGGGCATCGCGGCAAAGGCATGGGCGACGTTGGCGCAACCCATGCGGTCGGCGCCGCGCGGGCGCTGGCGCAGGCGCTGCACGCGGGCCAGGTAGGCGTTGCGCAGCGGCGCGCTGCGCGCACGGATGCGCTCGGTGACGTCGGTCAGCACCGGGTGCGGAGCGGCAGTGGTAACCATGCGGCCGATTGTCCAGTAACTTAGTTACACCGTCAATCGTCCGGCATCCTCCGCCCGCACCCGCCGGCGCTGGCAGCGCCCCGCGTAGCATCGGCGCGACCATGGACCTGGACAGGCACGACGACAGCTGGCGCCTGGCGCCGGTGCAGCGCGATCCGGCCGACGCGCTGCGGCGGCTGCGCACCCAGTGGCGCGGGCATGCCGAATGGTGGGTGTTCGGCTACGCGTCGCTGATCTGGCGTCCCGAGTTCGACCCCGCCGAGCAGAGGCCGGCGCTGGTGCGCGGCTGGCACCGCGCGCTGCGCATGCGCAGCCGCGTCAACCGCGGCACCCCGGCGCTGCCCGGGCTGGTGTTCGCGCTGCTGCCCGGCGGCGCCTGCCGCGGCCTGGTCTACCGGCTGCGCGCCGAGCAGGCCGAGGCCGAACTGGACCGGCTGTGGGCACGCGAGATGCCCACCGGTGTCTACGACGCGCGGCTGCTGCCCTGCCGCACGCCGCAGGGGACGGTGGCGGCGCTGGCCTTCACGCTGAGCCGGCGCAACGAGGCCTGCCTGCCGCGCCTGGGCGACGAGGAGCTGCTGCACATCCTGCGCCATGCCCGCGGCCGCTATGGCACCACGCTGGACTACCTGGCGCGCACCGCGCAGGCGTTGCGCGAGCATGGCCTGCACGACCGCGAGATCGAGCGCCAGCTGCAGCTGGCGCGCCGGCATGGCTTGATCGACTGAGGGCCTGGCGCGTTCAGCGCCCGTGCCCGGTCTCGGCGCGGGCGCCATGCACCTCGCGCGCCGCCGCCAGCTCCGAGCGCGTGTCGACGTCGACCAGCACCCCTTCGTCGTCCAGTTCGACGGCCTGCGACGGGTAACGCGCCAGCAGCCGGCGCGCACCGTCGTCGCCGTCCAGCGCGATCAGCTCCGAGTACAGCTCGGCGGCGAAACCCACCGGGTGGCCGCGGCGGCCGCGGTGCTGGGCGAAGACGATGGGGTCGTGCTCGAGCGCGGTGGCCACGGCCAGGATGCTGTCGGTGCGCACCAGCGGCATGTCGCCCGGCAGCACCAGCCAGCCCGGCGCGCCGGGCCGCTCGGAGACGCCGATGGCGATGCTGTGCGCCATGCCGCGCGCCGCCTCGCCCGGCGCCAGCACGACGATGTCACGCGTCGCCAGCCACTGGCTCACCTGCGCCGCCAGCGGCTCGGTCGTGACCACCAGCACCGGCAACTGCGAACCGATCGCGTGGCGCACCGTGCTGCCCAGCACGGTGCTGCCGCCGAAGGGCTGGGCCAGCTTGTGCGTGGGGCCGTCGAAGCGGCTGCCCAGGCCCGCGGCCGGGATCACGATGGTGGGACGGTAGCGCATGGCGGGACGACGGGGGCCGGTGCACGGGGCGCCGGGCTGCGCATCGAGGATGGAGGCCAGCCCCCGGCCATCCTACTGGGACGTTCACTTACGGCATTCTCCCTACGGGATCGCCCCGGGCCGCGCGCGTCGGCGCACGCGGCAGCGTGGCCCGTGCTCTCTAGAATGCCCGCATGGACCTGTCCCGCCTGCGCAAGAGCTACGAGCGCGACGAGCTCGACGAGGCGCATGCCGCCGCCGACCCGCTGCGCCAGTTCCAGGCCTGGCTCGAGGCGGCCATCGCCGCGCAGCTGCCCGAGCCCAGTGCGATGACGCTGGCTACCGTCGGAGCCGATGGCCGGCCGTCGACGCGCATCGTGCTGCTCAAGGGCTGCGACGAGCGCGGCCTCACCTGGTACACCAACTACAACAGCCGCAAGGGCCGCGAGCTGGCGGCCCATCCCCAGGCGGCCCTGCAGTTCCACTGGGTCGAGCTGGAGCGCGTGGTGCGCATCGAGGGCCGGGTGCAGCGCATCGACGACGCCGAATCCGACGCCTACTTCGCCAGCCGCCCGCTCGATTCGCGCCTGGGCGCCTGGGCTTCGCCGCAGAGCCAGGTGATCGCGTCGCGGGCCGTGCTGGTGGCCGAGGCGGCCAAGGCGGCGGCGCGCTTCGCACTGTCGCCGCCGCGCCCGCCGCACTGGGGCGGCTTCCGGCTGCAGCCCGACCGCTGGGAGTTCTGGCAGGGCCGCAAGAGCCGGCTGCACGACCGGCTGCAGTACCGGCTGGTCGACGGGGCCTGGCTGCGCGAGCGTCTGGCTCCCTGAACCCCGGCCCCTGCGCGTCGCCGCTCAGACCCTGTCCAGCGGCCGGTCGATCTCGGCCAGGAAGGCGTCGAAGTGGATGGGCTTGGTCAGGTAGTGGTCGAAGCCGGCCGCCAGCGCGTCGCGGATGTGCTCGGGCATCGCATCGGCCGACAAGGCCACGATGCGGCAGCCTGCGGTGGCCGGGTCGGCGCGCAGGCGCTGCAACACCTCCATCCCGCTGATGTCGGGCAGCTGCAGGTCCAGCAGCACCAGGTCAGGCAGCTGCTGCCGGGCCTGGGCAATGCCGGCGCCGCCGGTCTCGGCGGTGCGCAGCCGCACCTGCGGGCGCAGCGCCATCAGTTCGCGCACCAGCTGCAGGTTGGCCGGGTTGTCCTCGATGCACAGCACGTCGCGCGCCCTGGCGCCCGGCACGGCCGCTGGCACCAACGGCAGCGTCAGCTCGAAGGCCAGACGGCCGTCGGCGTCGCAGCGCGCCTCGACACGCACGCCCAGGGTCTGCAAGCTGTGGCGCGCCAGCGCCAGGCCGACCCCGTCACCGCTGCCGGGCAGCGGGGCGAAGGGCTCGAACACGCGCTGGCGCCACTCGGGCGCCAGCGCGTCGCCGGGCACCTCCAGCACCAGGTCCAGCGTCTGCGCGTGCAGCACCACGCGCGGCGCGAGCCGGGCCGCCCGCGGCGCGCGGGCCGCCGCAAAGGCCAGCAGCCGCGACAGGGCGCCGGCGCCGCGCGCGCCGTCCAAGGCCAGCGTCGCATCGGCCGCCGGCGCCTGCCAGGCCACGCCGGCAGCCCGCAGCGCGGCACCGGCCTGGTCCGCCGCCTGAGCCAGCAAGGCCTGCAGGCCGACCTGGCGCCGTGCCGCCAGCTGGCCCACCGGGGCCACGTCGGCGCGGGTCAGTTCGAGCAGGTCGTCGATCAGCGCCAGCAGGCGGACACCGGCTTCGTCGATGCGCGACAGCCGCTCATGCTGGCGCGCGCTCGGGGGCTCGCCGGCATCGTCGCGCAACAGGCGCGCGAACCCGAGGATGGCGTTCATCGGCGTGCGCAGCTCGTGGCTGATGCGGCGCAGGAAGGCCGAGCGGTCGCGCTGCAGCTGCTCGACGCGCTGGGCCTCCCGCTGCGCTGCCTCGACGCGCAGGCGGTCGGTGACGTCCAGGTGCAGGCCGACCATGCCCAGCACGCGGCCGGCCTCGTCGTACACCGCCTGGCCCTGGGTCAGCAGCTGGCGCTCCGCGCCGTCGGGCAGGCGCACGCGCACCGTCGCCTGGTAGGGCGTGCCGTCGCGCAGGTGCGCGACGAAGAGCTCGCGCAACCGGGCCAGGTCCTCGTCGACGGTGCACAGTGCGGCCAGCTCCTCCACCGGGCGCGGGTCGTCGGGCGCCAGGCCACGCTGGCGGTACATCTGCGCGTTCCAGTAGACGAGCCGGCCGTCGGCGTCGCGTTCCCAGACGCCCACGCCGCTGGCATCCAGCGCAAACTGCGCGCGCAGGCGCTCGCGCTGCTGCTGCTGCTGTTGCAGCCGCAGGGCCGTGACGTCGAGCTGCATCACGATCACCTGGCTGTGCTCGCCATGGCGCACGCGCCGCGCCCAGGACTGCACCCAGCGCGGCTGGCCGTCGCGGTCGACGGCGCGGAACTCGATCTGGTCGGCGCTGCGCCAGGCGGCGTCGCTCGCGCGAACCAGGCCACGCACCCGCTCGCGGTCGTCGGCATGCACGTAGCCGTCCAGCCACTCCTTCAGCGTGGGCGGCGGCAGCGCCGGATCGCGGCCGTACAGCGCGTACAGCTGCTCGTTCCAGTGCGTCTCGCCGGTGTCCAGGTTGCGCGTCCAGAAGCCCAGCCCCAGCGCCTCGGCCGCCAGGCGCGTGCGCTCGGCCAGCTGCTCGGCACGCTCGCGCTCGGCCATGTCGCGCGACAGATCGATCGAGATGCCCGACAGGCCCACGGGGTGGCCTGCGGCGTCGCGCTCGGCGACGCGGCGCGTCAGCAGCGTGCGCCAGCTGCCGTCGGGGTTGCGGTAGCGGGCGGTGCAGTCGACGACGGCGTCGCTGCGCAGGGCCTCCTCGGCCGCCGCCGCGATGCGCCCGAGATCGCCGGGGTGGACCGTCGCGCGCACCAGCTCCAGCGGCACGCCCTCGGCCGAGCGCGGGTGCGCGATCTGGTTCCAGCCCACGGCGTTGAAGTGGATGCGCCGCGTGGCCAGGTCGATGCGCCACACCGAGACGCCGGCCAGAACCAGCGCCCGGTCCAGCACCTGGGCCAGCCGCTGCGGCTCGGCCTCGGGCTGCGGCTGCAGCCACAGCAGGCAGCCGTCGGCGAGTTCGACGCGGGTCACGGCCACCATCGGCCCGCCGTGCAGGCGCGTGCGCGCCAGCGGCTGCTCGGCGGCCAGCACCTCCAGCGCCAGCGCCTGCAGCGCGGCGGCGTCGGCGCCGTGCTGCGCCGCCCAGGACAGGGCCGCGGCATTGGCGCGCGGCATGCCGCCGGCTGCCGGCACCCGCAGCGCCGGCAGCGGCGCATCCACCCAGATGGCGTCGTCGGGCCCGGGTTCGGCAGCCATCGCGGCGAGGTTCAGCGCGCGGCGCGGTGCAGCACGCGCTGCGGGAACGGGATCTCGACCCCCATCTGGTTCAGCGTGCGCAAGATCGCCAGGTTGACCTCGGAGCGCACCGCCGCCTGGCCGTTCTCGGGGTCGCCGATCCAGAACGAGACCATCAGGTCCAGGCCGTCGGCACCGAAGCCCTGCAGAAAGGCCGAGGGGGCCGGGTTGCCGAGCACGCGCGGCACCGCGGCGACGGCCTCGCGCAGGCGCGGCAGCACGGCCTCCAGATCGGTGCCGTAGGCCACCTGCAGCGGGCACTGGATGGCGATGTTGCGGTCGGCCAGCGAGCTGTTCTCGACGCGCTGGGTGATCATCATCTCGTTGGGCACGATGGCCTCGCGGCCGTTCAGCGCGCGGATCACCGTGAAGCGGGTGCTGATGTCGGTGATGCGGCCCTCGAAGTTGTCGACCTTGACCACGTCGCCGATGCGCATGCTGCGCTCGGCCAGGATGACGAAGCCGCTGACGTAGTTGGCGGCCAGCTTCTGCAGCCCGAAGCCGATGCCCACGCCGATCGCGCCGCCCAGCACGCCCAGCGCCGTGAGGTCTATGCCCGCCGCCGACAGCGCGAACAGCAGGCCGACGAACAGCAGCAGCGCGCGCAGCGCGTTGGCGGCGATCTTGCGCACCGACAGGTTGTCGGTGGCGCCGTGCAGCAGCTTGGCCTCGAGCGCCGCCGACACCCACAGCGCCAGCACCAGCACCAGCACCGCCGACAGCGCGCCCTCGATCAGGTTGCGCACCGTGATCTGCGTGCTGCCCAGCGTCCAGCTGATCTGGTCCAGCTCGTGCATCAGCAGCGGCAACAGCCCGGTGACCCACAGCACCATCGCCGCCCAGGCCACCCAGGAAACCGTGCGCTCGACCACGCGCATCAGCCGCGACGCCGGGAAGGCGCGGTGCAGCACGCGCACGGTGAGCCGTATCACCGCCAGCGACACCAGCACCGGCACCGCCACGCGGAACACCGCGATGGGCACCGTGTCGCGCAGCAGCCAGCGCGCCAGCAGCGCCGCCAGCAGCGCCAGCAGCGGGAACAGCACGCCGTCGATGACGCGGCGGCCGAACCAGATCGAGTCGTGGTCGGGCGCCAGGCGGCGGTGCAGCAGCCGCACCAGCAGCCAGGCGGCGAGCAGGCAGCCGGCCAGCACCAGGCCCTCGAGCAGCGCCGTGCTGCGCGTCAGCGCCTGCGCCAGCTCGGTGAGTTCGGCGGCGGACAGCGGCCTGGCCACCGCCACGCGCCCCCCGCCCTCAGTCGACATCGGCCAGCACGCGCAGGTGCGCCGCCACGCTGCGCGCCAGCGCGCCCAGGTGGTAGCCGCCCTCCAGGCAGCTGACGATGCGTCCGTGCGCATGGCGCTGCGCCACGCCCACCAGCTGCCGCGTGAGCCAGGCGTAGTCGTCCTCGACCAGCCCCATCTGGCCCAGCTCGTCCTCGCGGTGGGCGTCGAAGCCGGCCGAGACGAACAGCATCTCGGGCCTGAAGCGCTCCAGCTCGGGCAGCCACTGCTGCTCCACCGCCTGGCGCATGGCCGCGCCGCGCGTGTAGGGCGGCAGCGGCACGTTGACCATGTTCGTGCCCTTGGGCGTGGCCCCGCTGTACGGGTACAGCGGGTGCTGGAAGAAGCTGACCATCAGGATGCGCTCGTCGCCGGCGACGATGTCCTCGGTGCCGTTGCCGTGGTGCACGTCGAAGTCGATCACCGCCACCCGCTTCAGCCCATGCACCTCCAGCGCATGCAGCGCGGCCACGGCCACGTTGTTGAAGAAGCAGAAGCCCATCGCCGCATCGCGCGTGGCGTGGTGGCCCGGCGGGCGCACGGCGCAGAAGGCGGTGTCGGACTCGCCGGCCAGCACGGCATCGGTGGCGGCCACGGCGGCGCCGGCGGCGCGCAGCGCCGCGTCCAGCGTGTGCCGGTTGGCGCTGGTGTCGGGGTCCAGCGCGGCGCGGCCGCCGTCGCGGCGCAGCGCCTGCAGGCGGTCGAGCAGCTCGGCCACGTAGCCGGCGCTGTGCGCGCGTGCCAGCTGCTCGGGGCTGGCCGCCGGCACGTCGCGGTGCAGCAGGGCCTGGTCCAGGCCGGTGGCCAGCAGGTGGTCGCCGATGGCGGCCAGGCGCTCGGGACACTCCGGGTGCCCGGCGCCCATCTCGTGCGCCTGGCAGGCGGGGTGCGTGAAGAACAGCGTGCTCATCGACCGGTGGCGAGCCTTGTCTCGTCGTGCTTTGGGTTATGGTCCCGCCGATGGACGCCACGCTCGCGCGCCGCCTGTCCGGGCTGGCCGATCAGATTAGCACGATCGTCGTCGGCAAACGGCCGCAGATCGAGGACTGCATCGCCTGCCTGCTGGCCGGCGGCCACCTGCTGGTGGAGGACCTGCCCGGCGTGGGCAAGACCACGCTGGCGCATGCGCTGGCGGTGTCGCTGGGGCTGCAGTTCCGCCGCGTGCAGTTCACCGCCGACCTGATGCCCAGCGACCTGATCGGCGTCAGCGTCTTCGAGCGCGCCGGCGAGCGCTTCGTCTTCCACCCCGGCCCGCTGTTCGCCCAGGTGCTGCTGGCCGACGAGATCAACCGCGCCGGGCCCAAGACCCAGGGCGCGCTGCTCGAGGCGATGGAGGAGCAGCAGGTCAGCGTCGACAACGAGACGCGGCCCCTGCCCAAGCCCTTCTTCGTGATCGCCACGCAGAACCCCAGCGACCAGCTGGGCACCTACCCGCTGCCCGAGAGCCAGCTCGACCGCTTCCTGATGCGCATCACGCTGGGTTACCCCGACCGCGCCGCCGAGCGCGAGCTGCTCGCCGGCGGCGACCGCCGCGCCGCGGCGCTGCGGCTGCAGCCGGTGCTGAGCCCGACCGAGCTGCAGCAGGCGCAGCAGCAGGTGCTGCAGGTGCGCGCCGCGCCGGCGCTGCTGGACTACCTGCAGGCGCTGATCGCCGCCACGCGCAGCGGCGCCTGGTTCGTCACCGGGTTGTCGCCGCGTGCCGGCATCGCCGTGCTGCGCGCCGCGCGCGCCAAGGCGCTGCTGGCCGGGCGCGACTACGTGGCCCCCGACGACGTGCAGGCCATCCTGCCGCAGACCATCGCCCACCGCCTGTTGCCGGTGGCCGGCGCCGGCCGCGGCGCCGCCGAGCAGGTGCGCGCGATGGTCGAGGCCACGCCCATTCCTTGACCGGCTCCGCGCCGCGATGACGGCCGACGCCCGCCCCGCCTCGCCACGGCAGCCGACGCCGCGCGGCCTGGCGCGCTGGTCGCCGCGGCAGCGCTTCCGGCGCTGGTGGCAGGCCCGGCTGCCGGCGGCCGACACCTGCGTGCTGGGCCAGCGCAACATCTACATCCTGCCCACCCGCGCCGGCTGGACCTTTGCGCTGACGCTGGTGGTGATGCTGCTGGCGTCCATCAACTACCAGCTCAACCTGGGCCATGCGCTGACCTTCCTGCTGGCCGGCGCCGCGCTGGTGTCCATGCACGCCACCCATGGCAACCTGCGCGGGCTGACGCTGCACCTGCGCACGCCGCAGCCGGTCTACGCCGGCGACGCCGCGCTGCTGGAGGTGGTGCTGACCAACCCGGGCCGCGACCGGCACGCGCTGGCGCTGCATTTCGAGGACCGCGCCGCGCATGGGCCGGCCTTCGCCTGGGCCGACGCGCCGGCGCAGGGCCAGGCCGCGGTGCAGGTGAGCCTGGTGCCGGCGCGGCGCGGCTGGCATGCGCTGCCGGTGCTGGAGGTGGAGACCAACTTCCCGCTGGGCCTGTTCCGCGCCTGGGCGCTGTGGCGGCCGGCGGCGCGGCTGCTGGCCTGGCCGCGGCCCGAGGCGCTGCCGCCGCCGTTGCCGCGCCCGCAGGCCGCACCGGGCGAGCCGCGCGCCGGCCACGCCGGCAGCGGCAGCGAGCTGGAAGGCGTGCGCCCCTGGCGGCGCGGCGACAGCATGCGCCAGGTGGTGTGGAAGAAGGTGGCGCGCAGCGGCGAGCTGGTCTCGCGCGAGACCGCCGCACCGGCCGGCGGCGAGCTGTGGCTGGACTGGCACGACGCCGCGGCCGCCGGTGACGCCGAGGCGCGGCTGTCGCGCCTGGCCGCCTGGGTGCAGCGCGCCGAGCACGAGGGCCTGCTGTGGGGCCTGCGCCTGCCCGGCCGCGAGCTGGCGCCAGCCCAGGGCGACGCGCAGCGCCGCGCCGCGCTGGACCTGCTGGCGCAGTGGGAGAGCCCCGTGGGAGGTTCGGGGTGAGCGACGCCGCCCTGCCCCGCCAGGCGCCGCCCGGCGCGCTGCAGCGCCTGCGCGAGGCCGCCGCCGGGCTGCCGCGCGAGGCGCGCGACACCTGGTTCCACCTGGCCGTGGTCGCCTGGACCATCGCGCCCCACGCGCTGCGCCTGCCGCTGTGGTGCGGCGGCATGGCCGCGGCGCTGCTGGCCTGGCGCGCCTGGCTGGCGCGGCGCGGCGGCCGCCTGCCGTCGCGCTGGGTGGTGGCGGCGCTGCTGGCGCTGGCCACCGGCCTGACCTGGTGGGGCGAGCGCACGCTGCTGGGCAAGGAAGCGGGCATCACGCTGCTGGTGGTGCTGATGTCGCTGAAGACGCTGGAGCTGCGCGCGCGGCGCGACGCGCTGGTGGTGTTCTTCCTCGGCTTCTTCCTGGTGCTGACGCACTTCCTGTACTCGCAGAGCCTGCTCAGCGCGCTGTGGCTGCTGGCGGCGCTGTGGGGCCTGCTGGCCAGCCAGGTGCTGGCGCACATGCCGGTGGGGCGGCCGCCGCTGCGCCGCGCTGCAGCCGTGGCGGCACGGCTCACGCTGCTGGGGCTGCCGCTGATGCTGCTGCTGTTCCTGCTGTTCCCGCGCATCGGCCCGCTGTGGGGCCTGCCGCAGGACGCCGCCGGGCGCACCGGCCTGTCGGGCACGCTGCGCCTGGGCGGCGTGGCGCAGATCGCCGAGGACGACGCGGTGGCGCTGCGCATCCGCTTCTTCGGCCCGGTGCCGCCGCCGGCGGCGCAGTACTTCCGCGGCCCGGTGCTGTCGGACTTCGATGGCCGCGAGTGGACGCGGCTGCGACCCAGCTTCGGCGTCGCGCTGCGCCCGCGGCTGCAGCTGGAGGTGGCCGGCGCGCCGCTGCGCTACGAGATGACCGTCGAGCCCAGCCGGCTGCCGCTGCTGCCGCTGCTGGAGATGACGCCCGACGACGAGGCCAGTGCGCCGCGCATCGAAGGCTGGCTGCTGACGCTGCGCCCCGACGGCCAGTGGCAGACCGACCGGCCGCTGATCGAGCGCCAGCGCGTCAGCGCCACCGCCTACCTGCAGCACCGCCACGGGCCGGGCGACGCGGTGCTGGGCCTGCGCGACCTTGTGCGCCTGCCACCGGGCTACAACCCGCGCCTGCTGCAGTGGGTGCAGGACCAGCGCGCCACGCCGGCGCTGGCCCAGGCCGACGCCGAGCAGCTGGTGGACTTCCTGCTGCGCCAGATCCGCGACGGCGGCTACGGCTACACGCTGGAGCCCGGCCCCTACGGCCGCGACGCCATCGACGAGTTCTGGTTCGACCGCAAGCTGGGCTTCTGCGAGCACTTCGCCACCGCCTTCGTCGTCGCGCTGCGCGCCTTCGACGTGCCGGCGCGCGTGGTCACCGGCTACCAGGGCATGGACCCGGTGGCGCAGGACGGCTACTGGGTCGTGCGCCAGCGCAACGCCCATGCCTGGGCCGAGTACTGGCGCCCCGGCCAGGGCTGGGTGCGCGTCGACCCCACGGCCGCGGTGGCCCCCGACCGCGTGCTGGGCGGCCGTCGCCTGGCGCCGCCGCCCGGGGTGGTCGCCGGCGCGCTGGCCAATCTCGACCCGGCGCTGGCCGAGCGCCTGCGCAACGCCTGGGAGGTCGTCAACAACCGCTGGAACCAGTGGGTGCTGAACTACAGCCGCGGCGCCCAGCTGGACCTGCTGCGCCGCCTGGGCTGGCAGGCGCCGAGCTGGCAGGACCTGGCCACGCTGCTGGTGGTGCTGCTGTCGGCCGCCGCCGCCGCCGGCGCCGGCTGGGCCTGGTGGGACCGCCGCCGCCAGGACCCCTGGCAGCGGCTGCAGTTGCGCGTGCAGCGGCGGCTGGCGGCCCTGGGGGTGGTGGTCCAGGCGCACGAGGCCCCGCGCACCCGCGCCGCGCAGGTGCGCGCCGAACTGGGCGAGCGCGGTGCGGCGCTGGCCGACGCGCTGGACGCGCTGGACCGGCTGCGCTACGCCGACGCCGGCGAGCCCGGGCGGGCCTGGTGGCGCGGCTTCGCGCGCGCGGCCGCTGCGACGGCCGCGGCTGCGCGCTAGCCGGGCCTCCCGCCCTTCATCGCGATGCCGGCCCTGCTGCCGGCGGCGACGCGGGCGCCACGATCACGTCGACCTTGCCGCCGATGCAGTGGGTCTGCTGGCCCTCGGTGCAGGGCCGCGGCGTGCGCTGGGCCGCGTCCAGCGCCGGCTTGCGCTGTGCCAGCGGCGCCACCATCAGCCAGCCCACGGTGACCGCGGTGGCCACCGCCAGCAGCGCCAGCAGCACGCGGCGGCGGCGGTTCACCGGGCGGTACCGCGGCAGCTCCAGCATCGACTGCAGGTGGGCGGGCAGTTCGCGGCCGTCGCGCGGGGGTGGAGGCTGGGCGTTCATCGGGCGCGCACTATCGCATGGCCGGGCTCGGCCGGCCGCGATGCCGGCGCAGGCCGCCCGCGGCGGAGGCGGTCGGGATAATCGGCGCATGACCCTGGAGCTGACCTCGGCGGCGCGGCGCCGCCTGCTGCTGGCCTTGGGCGCACTGGGCATCGGCCCGGCGGCGCTGGCGGCCACACCAGCCGAACGCCGCCGCGGCCGTGGTGCCGCCGACAACGCCTACGGCCCGCGCCCCGACGTGCGCGACTTCGCGCTGGACGTGGCGCGACGCCACGGCCTGCCGGTGGACTGGACGCTGGGCGCGCTGGCCGGCGCGCGCCGGCTGCCGGTGGTGCAGCGGCTGGTGATGCCGCCCCCGCCTGGGCAACCGAAGAACTGGGCCGCCTACCGCGACCGCTTCGTCGAGCCGCAGCGCATTGCCGCCGGCGTCGCCTTCTGGCAGCAGCATGCCGGCTGGCTGGCAAGCGCCGAGGCGCGCTGGGGCGTGCCGGCGGCCATCGTCGTCGGGATCATCGGCGTCGAGACCTTCTACGGCCGCATCACCGGCAGCTTCCGCGTGCTGGACGCGCTGGCCACGCTGGCCTTCGACTTCCCCAAGGGCCGCAGCGACCGCAGCGCCTTCTTCCGCAGCGAGCTCGAGGCGCTGCTGCTGCTGTGCCGGCGCGAGGGCTGGGACCCGGCCGAGCCGCGCGGCAGCTACGCCGGCGCGCTGGGGCTGCCGCAGTTCATGCCCGGCAGCGTGCTGCGCCATGCGCTGGACTTCGACGGCGACGGCCGCGTCGACCTGCTGGGCAGCGCCGCCGACGCCATCGGCAGCGTGGCCAACTACCTGGCCGCCCACGGCTGGCAGCGCGGCATGGCCACGCACTACGCGGTGACGCCGCCCGAGGACGCCGCGGAGCGCGCACGCCTGCTGGGCCCCGACATCGTGCCCAGCTTCGACGCCGCCGAACTGCTGCGCGCCGGCGCGCGCCTGGACCAGGCCGGCCGCGCGCACGACGGGCTGCTGGCGCTGGTGCTGCTGGAGAACGGCGGCGCGCCGCCGCACCATGTGGCCGGCACCGCCAACTTCTACGCGCTGACGCGCTACAACCAGAGCAGCTACTACGCGCTGGCGGTGGCCGAACTGGGCGAGGCCGTGCAGGCCGCTCGTTGAAGCCAAGCCGAATCCGGGCGGCTGTGCCAGCCGTCCCTCCCGTGCGCGGCCCCACCCGGTTGCGGGGGAATCAACGCTTTGCAGGATGCCGGGTGCACGGGCGGGCCGATAGCCTGCGTGCCATCCGCCGTGGGCGCCGCTGCCGGCCGCTGTTTGGCGGCGCGTCGCGCGCCCGCCTTCGACCCACCCCGCCGACGACTCGCATGCAGTCCTCGCATCTCTGGCATCGCTTCACACAGGTTGGCCGGCAACGCGGCTGGGTCCTGGCCCTGTCGCTGGTGCCCAAGAACCTGCTGCACCTCGGTCGGCACTGGATCGACAGCCGCTTCGACCGGCGCTGGGGCACCGACACCTGCGGCCTCGTGCCGGTCGCCGGCCTGGGGCTGCCGCTGGAGAGTGCCGGCGAGGCGGTCTACTTCGAGGCCACGCCGGTCCCCATCTTCGAGGACATCGTGCACGCCCTGGACCTGGACCCCGGGGCCTTCGAGTTCTGGGACCTGGGCTCGGGCAAGGGGCGCAACGTGCTGCTGGCCGCCACGCTGGGCTTTGGCCGCTGCTGCGGCGTCGAGTTGTCCCCGAGCCTGCACGAGACGGCCGTGCGCAACGTGCAGCGCCTGTTCGACGCCGGCCGGCTGCCGAAGCCGCCCGCGCTGATCCTCGGCGACGCGGCGACGGTCGACTTCGGCGATCGTGACGTGCTCGTCTTCGCCTACAACCCGTTCGGCGCATCGGTGATGTCGCGCGTGCTGCGCAACCTGACGGCGCGCGCCGATCGCCGCATCGTCTTCGTCTACTACAACCCGCAGCCCCAGCTGATGCTGGCCTTCCCGCTGCTGCAGCTGCAAGGCGAGGTGAGGCTGCGCCATGCCTGGGAACGGGAGACCCAGCGGCGCGTGTTCGTCTATGCCAACTTCCGGCTTGCAGGGCGCGGGCGCTTCCGGCCTGCCGCCCGCCAAGGCGACTGACGCGGCCGCACGGACGCTCAGCGCAGCAGCTGCGGCTGCTCGCCGGCCAGGTCGATGAGGAAGGCGCACTCGCGCGCCACCTCGTCCAGCGCCTCGTAGCGCCCCGACGCGCCGCCATGCCCGGCGGCCAGGTTCACGTGCAGCAGCACCGGCCGCGCATCGGTGCGCCGCGCGCGCAGCCGCGCCACGTACTTGGCCGGCTCGAAGTACTGCACCTGCGCGTCCCACAGCCCGGTGGTGACCAGCATCGCCGGGTAGGGCTGCTCGCGCAGGTTGTCGTAGGGCGAGTAGGACAGCAGGTAGTCGTGGGCGGCCTTGTCGCGCGGGTCGCCCCACTGCGTCCACTCGTTGGTGGTGAGCGGGATGCTGGCGTCGAGCAAGGTGCTCAGCACGTCGACGAAGGGCACGTCCAGCACCATGCCGCGGTACTTCATGCCGGCCTCGTTGGCCACCACGCCCATCAGCAGCCCGCCGGCCGAGCCGCCAGCGGCGAACACCCGCGCCGGGTCGCCCCAGCCTTCGCGCAGCAGCGCGTCGGTGGCGTCGACGAAGTCGTGGAAGCTGTTCCACTTGTGCATCAGCCGCCCGGCCTCGTACCAGGCCTGGCCCAGGTCGGCGCCGCCGCGCACATGGGCCACGGCGACGACGAAGCCGCGGTCGAGCAGGCTCACGCGGTGCTCGTTGAAGGCGGCGTCGTAGGCGTCGCCATAGGCGCCGTAGGCGCGGATCAGCAGCGGCGCGCGGCCGTCGGGCGCGGCGCGGTCGGCACGCCAGGCCAGCGTCACCGGGATGCGCGCCCCGTCGCGCGCCGGCGCCCACAGCCGGCGCGTGCGGTACAGCGCCGCGTCGTAGCCCGGCACCGGCTGCAGCTTGCGCCGCAGCGCGCGGCCGCTGGCCAGCTCGATGTCGTAGACCGCGTCGGGCAGCACCATCGAGCCGACGTTGACGCGCAGGTGCGCGGCGCGTGGCTCGTCGGCGCCGTCCAGCGTCAGCGACACCGCGCCGCCTCCGCCCAGGCCGGCCAAGGCGGCCAGCGCATCGCGCCGCGGCGCCCGCCAGGGCCCGCGGCGGCCGCGGCGCTGCCCGCGGCCGCGCGGTGCCGGCGCGGCGCCATGCAGGCGCAGCAGCCGCACGCGCGGGTCGGCCTCGACGCGCTGCTGCACCGCCACCGCGCCGTGCAGCGGCACGAAGCCCTCCAGCGCCACGCCGGGCAGCGCCGGCAGCACCGTGCGCCAGCGGCGCCGGTCATCGGGCGCCGACTGCGGCGCACGGTGCAGGCAGAAGTCGGGCGCGCCCTCGTTGCTGCAGATCCACCAATGGCCGTCCAGGTGGTCGGCGTCGTGGCGCACGCCGGCGCGGCGCGCCAGCACCACGCGCGGCATCGCGGTGGGGCGGCGCGCGGGGATGGCCAGGGTCTCGGTGGTGTCGAAGCCCGAGACCTCGATCAGCACGTAGCGCCCCGAGGCCGATTCGCCGACACCGACGAACAGCGTGGGGTCGGGCTCCTCGAAGACGCAGACGTCGTCCGCCGCCGGCGTGCCCAGCCGGTGGCGGTAGACCGGGCCGCTCTGCAGCGTCTGCGGGTCCTGGCGCAGGTAGAACAGGTGCTTGGAGCCGGCCCAGGCGATGTCCTCCAACGTGCCCGCTATCACGTCGGCCAGCTCGCGGCCGCTGCGCAGGCAGCGCACGCGCAGCGTGTGGCCACGCCGGCCCACGGTGTCCTCGGTCCAGGCCAGCAGCCCGCCGCAGGGGCTGAGGGCCCAGCTGCCCAGCGCATAGAAGTCGTGTCCCTCGGCACGCGCCGCCTCGTCCAGCAACAGCCGCGGCGGCGCCCGGCGCCGGGGGCGCAAGGGCCCGCCTTCGCGCCGCCACAGCCGCGGGTGCTCGGCGCCGGGCGCGTAGGCACTCCAGACCCAGCCGCCGCGGTGGTACTGCGGCGGCGTGTCGTCGTCGTCGACCAGTCGCGCCTTGAGCTCTGCGCGCAGTGCGCGCCGCAGCGGCGCCAGCGGCGCCAGCATCGCCTCGCAGTAGGTGTTCTCGGCGCGCAGGTGGGCCATCACCTCGGGCCGCTTGCGCCGCGGGTGGTCGTCGCGCAGCCAGTGGTATTCGTCGATGCGCTCGCCAAAGGGCGAGACCACGGCGTGCGGGCGCTGCGGCGGCTGCGGCGGCTGCGGCGGGGTCGACGGTGTGGCGACCGGCGCCACAGGCGCCGGCGAGGCCGGCGGTTCCGCCGGCGGCGCGGGGGGATGGGGCGCAGAGGCCATGGGACGGTGTGCGTCGGGTGGGAGCGGGTTCGGTGGCCCTCGACCGGGCGGCACCGTCACCGCTCCGTCCCCACCGGGTACGCGGGGCAGTATGCCGCAGCGCCCCGGCCCGCCGCCGCCCGGCGCGCCACCGATTGCGCGGCCACCGGGTTGCGGTGCAGGCGGTGCGCAGCGGGGCCCCGGCCGCGGCGGCGCCGCACGCGGCTACACTGCGGCCCCGGTCGGCAGTTCACCCAGGCGTCGCCGCGCGGCCCCGCACAGCGGGGCCACGTGCTCAAACCTGCCACCGGGCCGCGTGCGGCCCGGTCAGCCCCGTCATCCGATGCCGCCGTGTAGCCCCGCGGCAGCCACCGGTTCCGGCAAGACGGCGACCCCCGGCGGCGCCCTGCTGGTGCCGCGCACCGGCTGGCTGCCCGCACAGGAGCCCCGCATGGCCCGCATCGCCATCCCCCTGGTCGTCCCCGACCTGTCCCTCTTTGCCCGCCACCTGGGCCGCGCGCTGCGCGCGCGCGACGAGCCCGGCCAGCCGCCCGGCCACGTCGAGCTGATGAACCTGCTGGCGCGCGCCGCCGGTCACCGCAACCTGCAGGCGCTGCGCGCGGCGCCGCTGGCACCGGCCGCGCCCGCCGCGCCCGCCGCCGCGGCGCCGCCGGCCGAGGCCGGGCTCAGCGACACCGCCCGCCGCACGCTGATGCAGTTCGACGCCGACGGCCTGCTGCAACGCTGGCCGACCAAGTTCAGCGTGCAGCGGCTGGCGATGTGGGTGCTGTGGACGCGCTTCGACGCCAAGCGCGTCTACACCGAGCGCGAGGTCAACGCGATCCTCAACGCCGCGCACGGCTTCGGCGACCACGCGACGCTGCGCCGCGAGCTGGTCAACCACCGGCTGCTGACGCGCAAGAGCGACTGCAGCGAGTACCGCAAGGTGGCGGCGCGGCCCGACGACGAGACGCGTGCACTGCTGGGCGCCTGGCGCGCCGGCCTGGGGCCGCGCGCCAGGCCGCAGGGCCGGCGCCTGGCGCCGGGCGCGGCTACCCGGCCAGCGAGGCCAGCGGCAGCCAGGCGCTGAGCAGCAGCGCCGCGCCGACCAGCGCCAGCGCCGTAAGCAGGTCGGTCAAGGGCGCGGCGCGGCGCGCGGCGCGCAGGGGCTGGTGGGCGGTGTCCATGCCGGCCAGCATGCCCGCGGGCCGGCGCGGCGGCCCGGGCCGCGCGACCGGCGGCAGCGGCGCGCGACGAACGGCCGCAGCGGCGCGCCGAGCCGCGGGCGCCGGCTCAGTCGCCACGCTGCACCCGCACGACGTCGATGTGCAGGCGCGCGCCCTGGCGCTCGACCTGCACGATGCGCTGGTCGCTGCGCGGCCCGGCGCGCAGCACCTGCGCCCGTGCCGTCGGCTTACTCTCGGCACAGGCCTCGGCGTGGCCGCTGGGCAGGGGCTGCGCCACCGGCAGTGCGGCGCCGCAGTCGAACACCGGCCCATGCACCGCCAGCGCGCGCCGATAGTGCCCGACGACCGCCTCCAGCGCATCGTCGCTGAGGTACTTCTGCACCACCACCCGCGCGCCCTGCCGGCCCTTCCAGAGGCCGAAGGTGAAGGCCTGGTGCTCGCCGCTGTCGTGGACCCGGGCGCGAGCGCCGGGGTAGCGCGCCACGCCCAGCTCGGCCTCGCTGGCCGCGGCGCGCAGCTCCAGCGAGAAGGCGGGCCCGGAGGCCGGCGCCGCCGGCTGTGCGCAGGCCATGCCGGCGGCCAGCGCCATGGCCAGCACAAGGGCCGGCGCGGTGGCCGGGGCGGCCGCCGTCGGCGGCCTGCGCCGGACGGGCGCGGGGGTCGGATCGGTGAGCGGCTTGTCCATGGCCGCCAGGATGGCGCGACGGCCCCCCGGCAGGCCAGCGCGCTGCGACGCGCTGCGCCTGCCGGCGACGGACTGCGGCCCGGACGGCCCGCCCTCAGGCGGCCATGGGCACCAGGAAGTCGCGGCTGATCGCCGCGCCCAGGTCGTTGACGCGGTCGAGGAACTGCGTCAGGTAGGCGTGCAGACCGGTGGCCAGGATCTCGTCGATGCGGCCGTAGAGCAGGTCGGCCTGCAGCCGCCCGGCGCGGCGCAGGGTCTCGGCGCTGTGCTCGTTGGCCACCGGCTGCAGGTTGGCGACGACCTCGTTCATGCATGCGGCCAGCGAGCGCGGCATGTCGGGGCGCAGGATCAGCAGCTCGGCCACGCGCTCGGGGCGGATCACGTTGCGGTAGACCTTGCGGTAGACCTCGAAGGCCGAGACCGAGCGCAGCACCGCGCTCCAGTGGTAGAAGTCCACCTCCTGGCTTTCGCGCGCGGCGCTGGTGCCGAAGTAGTCGCCCGCCAGCGCGTGGAACTTCACGTCGATCAGGCGCGCCGTGTTGTCGGCGCGTTCGAGGAAGGTGCCGATGCGCAGGAAGTGCAGCGCCTCGTCCTGCAGCATGGTGCCGACGGTGACGCCGCGGCTGAGGTGGCTGCGGAACTTGACCCACTCGAACAGGGCGCCGGGGTCGCGCGCGAGCGCGCCGTCGCGCAGCAGGCGGTTGAACTCCAGCCAGGTCTGGTTCTGCGTCTCCCAGACCTCGGTGGTGAGCTTGCCGCGCACCGCGCGGGCGTTCTCGCGCGCCGCGCGCAGGCAGGCGGCGATGCTGCTGGCGTTGGCCTCGTCGGCGACCATGTAGGCCATCACGCGGCCAGGGCTGGCATCGTCGTAGCGGCGCGCGAAGTCCTCGGTCAGTTCGCTGATCGACAGCAGGCTGCGCCAGCCCTGCGCCGCCTTGTCGGCGCTCTGCGGCAGCAGCGAGGTCTGGTGGTTGACGTCGAGCATGCGGGCGGTGTTCTCGGCCCGCTCCATGTAGCGCGCCATCCAGAACAGGTGGTCGGCGGTCCTAGACAGCATCGTGGTCCTCCATCAGGCCGAGAACACCGCCGCGCGCTGGCGCGCGCCGCGCTGCACTGGCTTCGCCGCGGCCGCCTGGCGGCCGAACGGCCCGCTCCATGTAACGCGCCATCCAGAACAGATGGTCGGCGGTCCTAGACAGCATCGTGGTCCTCCATCAGGTCGATAGCTCCGCCGCGCCTTGGCGGGTTCCTGCGCGCGCCCCGTCGTACGCCGCGGCACAAAACCAAGAAGAGGCACGGATCCGGCTCTGCCGGTCCGTAGCCGAACGCCCCCTCGGGGGGCAGCGACCGGAGGGAGCGTGGGGGCACCATTACGCTTCCAGAACCCAGGTGTCCTTGGTGCCCCCGCCCTGCGACGAATTGACCACCAGCGAGCCCTCCTTCAGCGCCACGCGGGTCAGCCCGCCCGGCACCATCTGCACGCCGCGGCCCGAGGACAGCACGAAGGGGCGCAGGTCGATGTGGCGCGGCGCCACGCCGGCCTCGACGAAGGTGGGGCAGCTGGACAAGGCCAGCGTGGGCTGCGCGATGTAGGCCTCGGGGTGGGCCTGCAGCACGGCACGGAAGGACTCGATCTCGGCGCGCGTGGCCCCCGGGCCGACCAGCATGCCGTAGCCCCCGGCGCCGTGCACCTCCTTCACCACCAGGTCCTTCAGGTTCGCCAGCACATGGGCCAGGTCCTCGGGCTTGCGGCACTGCCAGGTGGGCACGTTCTTCAGGATCGGCTTCTCGCCCAGGTAGAACTGGATCATCGCCGGCACGTACGGGTAGATGCTCTTGTCATCGGCGATGCCGGTGCCGATGGCGTTGGCCAGCGTCACCGTGCCGGCGCGGTAGCAGTCCAGCAGCCCGGCGCAGCCCAGCGTGCTGTCGGCGCGGAAGGCGCTGGGGTCGAGGAAGTCGTCGTCGACGCGGCGGTAGATCACGTCCACCCGCTGCGGGCCCTGGGTGGTGCGCATGAAGACATGGCCCTCGCGCACGAACAGGTCCTGGCCCTCGACCAGCTCGATGCCCATCTGCTGGGCCAGGAAGGCATGCTCGAAGTAGGCGCTGTTGTACATGCCCGGCGTGAGCACCACCACGGTGGGCTCCATCACCCCCGGCGGGGCCACGGCGCGCAGCGTGTCCAGCAGCTTGTCGGGGTAATGCGCCACCGGCGCCACGCGGTGCATGCTGAACAGCTCGGGGAACAGCCGCATCGTCATCTTGCGGTTCTCGAGCATGTAGCTGACGCCGCTGGGCACGCGCAGGTTGTCCTCGAGCACGTAGTAGTCGCCCGTGCCGTCGGCGCTGCCGGCGCGCACGATGTCGATGCCGGCGATGTGCGAGTAGATGCCGCCGGCCACGTCGACGCCGGCCATCTCGGGCCGGTACTGGCTGTTGCGCAGCACCTGCTCGGCCGGCACCACGCCGGCCTTCAGGATCTCCTGCCCGTGGTAGACGTCGTGCAGGAAGCGGTTCAGCGCGGTGACGCGCTGGCGCAGACCGGCCTCCATCGCCGTCCACTCGTGGCGCGGGATGATGCGCGGGATCAGGTCGAAGGGGATCAGCCGCTCGGTGCCGGCGCCGTCGGCGTCCTTGGCGCCATAGACGGCGAAGGTGATGCCGATGCGGCGGAACAGCATCTCCGATTCGTCGCGGCGCAGGCGCAGCGTCTCGGCACTCTGGCGCTGCAGCCACTGCTGGTAGACGCGGTAGTGCTCGCGCACCGCGCCATCGCCGGCCTGCATCTCGTCGAACGGGGTCTGCATGAAGTCTCCTGCAAGGGTTCTAGCAAGCCGCGGGCCCGGCGTCAGCCGTTTCCCCGTCCGCCAGGCGGGTCGTCTGCACCGCCACGTGCAGCGCATGGCGGCCGCCGCCGCCGCGGATCACGCCGCGCAGCGGCGCCACGTCGCCGTAGTCGCGGCCCACGGCCAGGCGCACATGGCCGCGCTCGGGCACGCAGGCGTTGGTCGGGTCCAGGTCCAGCCAGCCGTCGGCCGGCACGCCGGGCGTGCCCGGGCACCAGGCCTGGACCCAGGCGTGCGAGGCGTCGGCGCCCAGCAGCGGCGCGCCGCCGCCGGGCGGCGTGGTCAGCAAGTAGCCGCTGACGTAGCGCGCCGGCAGCCCGTGCGCGCGCAGCGCGCCGCACAGCAGGTGGGCGAAGTCCTGGCACACGCCGTGGCGCTGCGCCAGCACCCGGGCCAGCGGTGTGTCGACGTCGGTGCCGCCGCTGCGGTATTCGAACTCGGCATGCACCCGGCGCATCAGCGCCAGCGCCAGCTCGGCCGCCGGGCGGCCCGGCACGAACTCGGCCGCGCCCCAGTCGCGCAACGCGGCCAGCCGCGGCACGTAGGGCGACGGCTGCGCGAACTCGACGGCCGGCTCGAAGGCGCCGCCGGCGCGGTAGCGCAGGCCCGCGACCAGCACGTCCCAGGCCGGTCCGGCGCCGGCTTCCAGCGCGGCGAAGCGCGCCGACACGCGCAGCTCGCTCTCGCTGAGCACGCGCAGCCGGGCATGCTCACGCACCAGCGTGAAGTGGCGCTGCACGTTGCCCCAGGGGTCGCTGCTGTCGCGCTGCCAGTCGGCCGGCGGCTGCGGCGCCGGGTCGATCTGCAGGCTGTGGCGCAGCAACTGCTGGTGGGCGTCGTGCAGCGGCCGCAGGTGGGCCACATGGTGGGCCAGCGCCACCGGCGCCGGGTAGTCGCAGCGGGTCTCGTGCGACACCGCCAGGCGCAGTGGCGGCGGCACCGCGGCCGTGGCCGGCGCGGCCTCAGAAGCGCTGGTCGACGCCATGCGCCAGCGTGAAGAAACGCGCCGCGATGCGGTCGGCCAGCTGCGCCGCCGCCGCGCCCAGGCTGGCCGACAGGCCGGACAGCGCGCGCAGCACGGCGGCGTCGTCGGCATCGCGCAGCGTCTCCAGCGTCAGCCCGGCGCCCTCGGCCGGCAGCAGTGCCAGCAGCGGCTGCAGCGTGCCGGCATCGCCGGGCAGCTTGCCGATCTCGGTGCGCAGCCGGCGCAGCACGCCGGCGAAGCTGCGCGGGTTGGTCGGGTCCAGCACCAGCAGGTCGGTGAGCGCCAGCAGGTCGTCGTGGCGCTGGTAGCGGGCGCGGAAGGTGATGGCGCTGTCGAACAGCTCCAGCAGCAGGTCCACGCCGGCCGGGCTGTCCAGTGCCGGCAGCAGCGCCTGCAGCCGGGCCGACACGCCGATCAGCCGCTCGAGCAGACGGCCGGTGGCCAGCAGCCGCCAGCCATGGTCGCGTGTCATGCGGTCGGTCTGCGCGCCGGTCAGCGCCGCCAGCTGCCAGCCCAGCTGGTCCAGCGCGCCCAGCGCCTGCGCGCGTGAGGGCGGCCCGCCGCCGCCCGCCGCCAGCGCGCTGGCGAAGCCCTCGCCGGTGTCGCGCACCCCGCGCCACAGCTGCGGGCTGAGCCGCTCGCGCAGCGCCGACGCGGCGCGCGCCAGCGCCGCCAGGTTGAAGCCCACGCTCCAGCTGCCCTGGGCGTCGGCCAGCGCCGCCAGCAGCGCACGCTCGAACAGCGGCGGCGACTGCGCCAGCGTCGGCACGCCAGGCCCGACCAGCCCGGTCTGGACCGCCAGCGCCGACAAGGCGCGCTGCAGCGCCGGCGTGGTGCCGATGTCGGCGTCCAGCAGCTGCAGCGTGATGCGGGCCAGGCGCACCTGCTGCTCGCTGCGCTCGGTGTAGCGGCCCAGCCAGAACAGGTTCTCGCCGGTGCGGCTGGACACCGGGCGGCTGCGTTGCGCGATGTCGTCCACGCGCAGGCGCTGCGGCAGCATCGAGAAGGTGTCGACGGTGCCGTCGGTCAGCACCCAGGTGTCCAGGCTGCTGCCGCCGCGCTGCATGCTGACACTGGCGTCCTCGCGCTGCGCGACGCGGGTCATGCCGCCGGGCAGCACATGCCAGCGGCCCTGCGCGTCGGCGACGGCGAACACGCGCACCATCGCAGGGCGTGGCGTGACGGCGCCCTGGCCCCAGATCGGGGCACGCGAGAAGCGCAGCCGGCCCTGCACCGTCCAGGCGTCGGGGTCCTGCTCAACCTGGTCGGCGCGGCGGTCGACGGCGGCGGCGCCGTTCTCGCCCGGGGCGCGCGGAAAGGTGCGGCGCAGCACGCGGCCGGCCAGATCACCCTGCACCTGGGCCCAGGCCGCCGCCTCGCCGCACCACCAGGTGGGCAGCGAGGGCAGGCGCAGCGGCTCGCCCAGCAGGCGCTGCGCCAGCGCCGGCAGGAAGCCCTGCAGCGCCGGCGTCTCCAGCACGGCGCTGCCCAGCGCGTTGGCCACCACCACGCCGCCGGCGCGCGCCGCCTGCAGCAGCCCGGGCACCCCCAGCGCGCTGTCCGGGCGCAGCTCCAGCGGGTCGCACCAGTCGTCGTCGACGCGTCGCAGCACGGCGTGCACCGGCTCCAGGCCCTGCACCGTCTTCAGGTACAGGCGCTCGCCGCGCACCGTCAGGTCGCCACCCTCCACCAGCGGCAGCCCCAGGTACCGCGCCAGGTAGGCATGCTCGAAGTAGGTCTCGTTGAAGGGCCCGGGCGTGAGCAGCACGCTGCGCGGCGCATGGCCGCCGGCCAGCGGCGCGGCGCGCTGCTCGATGCTGTCCAGCAACCGGCGGTAGCTGCTGGCGATGTGCTGCACGCGCAGCTCGCGGAAGGCGTCGGGGAACTGGCGGCTGACCAGCAGCCGGTTCTGCAGCACATAGCCCAGCCCGGAAGGCCCCTGGGTGCGCGGCGCCAGCAGGTGCCAGCCGCCGTCTGGGCCGCGCGCCACGTCGAAGGCCACGATGTACAGGCGCTGCCCGCCGGGCACCTGGGCGCCGACCATGCCGCGCAGGAAGCCGGGGTGGCGCAGCAGCAGCGCCGGCGGCAGCAGGCCCTCGTGCAGCAGGCGCTGCGGCCCGTACAGGTCGGCCAGCACCTGCTGCAGCAGCGTGGCGCGCTGCAGCACGCCGGCCTCGATCTGGGCCCAGTCGGCCGGCTCGATCAGCAGCGGCAGCAGCTCCAGCGACCAGGGTCGCGGCGCCACGCCCTCGGGGCCGAACACGTTGTGGGTGACGCCGTCGTGGCGGATGCGCGCGGCCAGCTGCGCCACGCGCGCGTCCAGCGCCTCGGGCATCTCCAGCCCGTCCTGCTGCGGCAGCACGGCGGCGAAGCGCTGCCAGGCCGGGCGCAGGTGGCCGCTGGCGTCGCGCAGCTCGTCCCAGACGCCGGGCTCGGCCGGCAGCGCATGGGCCAGCAGCGCATGCGCCGCCGCCGGGCCCGGCGCGGGCGCGGCGTCGACGAAGGGCAGCGGGCGCTGTATCGCCATCGCGCTGTTCAGCCTCGCCGCAGGTCCAGCGTGCAGGGGAACTCGCGGCTGGGCGAGGCCGGCGCCACCACCATGGCCCCCGGCGTGTGGCCGCTGCGGAAGAAGCGCGCCAGGCGGCGGCTCTCGGCCTCGTAGGCGTTGACCGGGAAGGTCGCGTAGTTGCGCCCGCCGGGGTGGGCCACGTGGTAGCGGCAGCCGCCCAGCGAACGGCCGACCCAGGCGTCGACCACGTCGAAGCTGAGCGGCGCATGCACCGGGATGGTCGGGTGCAGCGCCGCCGCCGGCAACCAGGCGCGGTAACGCACGCCGCAGGCGTACTCGCCCGCGCGGCCGGTGGGCTGCAGCGGCAGCGCGCGGCCGTTGACGGCGACGACGTGGCGGTTGCCGTTGGCGCCCTGCACCTTCACCTCCAGCCGCTCCAGCGACGAATCGACGTAGCGCACCGTGCCGCCGACGGCGCCCTCCTCGCCCATCACATGCCAGGGCTCCAGCGCGGCGCGCAGCGTCAGCTTCAGCCCGGCCACCTCGAGGTCGCCGACCAGCGGGAAGCGGAAGGCGAAGTGCGGCGCGAACCAGGCGCCGTCGAACGGGAAGCCGGCGTCGCGCAGGTCGGCCAGCACGTCGTCGAAGTCCAGCTGCACGAAGGTCGGCAGCATGAAGCGGTCGTGCAGCGCCGTGCCCCAGCGCGTGAGCCGCGTCGCGCCCTTGCCGCGGTAGGGCTGGCGCCAGAACCGGGCCAGCAGCGCGCGCAGCAGCAGCTGCTGGGCCAGGCTCATGCGCGCATGCGGCGGCATCTCGAAGGCGCGCAGCTCCAGCAGCCCCAGGCGCCCGGTGGGGCCCTCGGGGGCGTAGAGCTTGTCGATGCTGAACTCGGTGCGGTGGGTGTTGCCGCTGGCGTCGATGAGCAGGTTGCGCAGCAGCCGGTCGATCAGCCACGGCGGCGTGGGCCCTGCGGCCTGCTGGCGCTCCAGCTCGGCCAGCGCGATCTCCAGCTCGTAGACCTGGTCGTGGCGGGCCTCGTCCACCCGCGGGTGCTGGCTGGTGGGGCCGATGAACAGCCCGCTGAACAGCATGCTCAGGCTGGGGTGGTTGTGCCAGTAGGTCAGCAGGCTGGCCAGCAGGTCGGGGCGGCGCAGGAAGGGGCTGTCGGCCGGTGTCGCGCCACCCAGCACGAAGTGGTTGCCGCCGCCGGTGCCGGTGTGGCGGCCGTCGAGCATGAACTTCTCGGCCGACAGCCGGGTCTGGTGCGCCGCCTCGTAGAGGAACTCGGTGCGCTCGACCAGCTCGGGCCAGCTGGCCGACGGATGGATGTTGACCTCGATCACGCCGGGGTCGGGCGTGACCTGCAGCAGCTTCAGCCGCGGGTCGCGCGGCGGCGGGTAGCCCTCGAGCACGATCTGCACGGCCAGTTCGCTGGCGGTGGCCTCGACCGCCGCCAGCAGCGCCAGGTAGTCCTCCAGCCGCTGCAGCGGCGGCATGAAGACATAGAGCGCGCCTTCGCCGGTGCCGGCCGGCGCGGCCAGTTCGGCGGCGGCGCCGGCGGCGCGGCGCGGGTCGCGCAGCTCCACGCACAGCGCGGTGCGCACCACCTCGCGCGCCGAGCGGCCAGGCGGCAGCGCGGGCGCGCCGGCGGCGTCGGCCGCGCCGCCTGCGCCATGGGCGCCGCCGGCCTCGGCGGTCCCGCCGGCGTCGGCACCCCGGCCGGCCGGTCGCGCGTCCTGCCAGCGCAGCGCCGCCGGTGCCGCCGGCGCCGCGCCCGGCGCCGCCAGCAGGCCGGCGCCGCCGGCGCTGCCGGGCAGCGGCTCAAGCGGCGCGAAGGGGTCGGCCGGCAGGTTCCACGGCCGATCGGCCGGCGCCGCCCAGGGCAGCGACTCCAGCGGCAGGCGGAAGCCCATCGGCGAGTCGCCGGGCACCAGGTAGAGCCGGTCGTCGCGCAGGGTCCAGGGGCCGCTGGTCCAGGCCGGCACGGGATCGCTGGCGTCCGCCGGCTGCAGCGGCAGCACCCAGCCCACCACATGCGCCAGGCCCTGCGCGAAGACGCGGCGCAGCCGTGCGCGCTCGTGCTCGTCGTCGAGCCTGGTGTCCAAGGGGTCGACGTTGACCGGCAGCCGCCGCTCGCGCCACAGGTGGTACCAGGCGTCCTCGTAGGCCGGGCGCAGGTGGGCGTCGCCCACGCCCAGCCGCTGCGCCAGCCTGCGGATGAAGCGCTCGGCGTCGGCGGGGCCGTAGCGCTGCGGCTGGCGCTCGTCGGCGAAGCGCGACGGGTCCGACCAGCAGGGCTGGCCGTCGGCGCGCCAGGCGATGGACAGCGCCCAGCGCGGCAGCTGTTCGCCGGGGTACCACTTGCCCTGGCCGAAGTGCAGGAAGCCGCCGGCGCCGTAGCGTTCGCGCAGCCGGTGCGTCAGCTCGGTGGCCAGGCCGCGCTTGGTCGGGCCCAGCGCGTCGCTGTTCCACTCGGGCGCGTCGCGGTCGGCCACGGCCACGAAGGTGGGTTCGCCACCCATCGTGAGGCGCATGTCCTGCTGCGCGATCTGCGCGTCCACCTGCTCGCCCAGCGCCAGCACCGCCTGCCACTGGGCGTCGCTGTAGGGCGCGGTGACGCGCGGCGACTCGTGGATGCGCGTGACCCGCATGTGGTGTTCGAACTGCACCTCGCTCTTGTCGACCGCGCCCTCGATGGGCGCGGCGCCCGAGGGCTGGGGCGTGCAGGCCAGCGGGATGTGCCCTTCGCCGGCGAGCAGCCCGCTGGTGGGGTCCAGGCCTATCCAGCCGGCGCCGGGCAGGAACACCTCGGCCCAGGCATGCAGGTCGGTGAAGTCGGCCTCGGCGCCGCTGGGCCCGTCCAGCGCCTTCACGTCGGGTTTCAGCTGGATCAGGTAGCCCGAGACGAAGCGCGCCGCCAGCCCCAGGTGGCGCAGCAGCTGCACCAGCAGCCAGGCGCTGTCGCGGCAGCTGCCGCTGGCGCTGGCCAGCGTCTGCTCGGGCGTCTGCACGCCGGGCTCCATGCGGATCAGGTAGCCGATGTCCTGCTGCAGTGCGCGGTTGAGCTCGACGAGGAAGTCGATGGTGGCGCGCTCGCGCCGGTCTATGGCCGCCAGCCGCGCCGCGAAGCGCGGCGCATGGGCGGCATCGAGCGCGTCGCACTCCAGGTAGGGCGCCAGGTCACGCTTGAGCGCCGCGTCGTAGGCGAAGGGGAAACGCTCGGCGCCGGGCTCGAGAAAGAAGTCGAAGGGGTTGAGCACCGCCATCTCGGCGACCAGGTCGACCTCGACCACGAACTCCTCGGTGGGCTCGGGGAACACCAGCCGCGCCAGGTGGTTGCCGAAGGGGTCCTGCTGCCAGTTGACGAAGTGCGTCGCGGGCCGCACGCGCATCGAGTAGCTCAGCAGCCGCGTGCGCGCATGCGGCGCCGGGCGCAGCCGCACCAGCTGCGGCCCCAGCGTGACGCGGCGGTCGTAGCGGTAGCGGGTGAGGTGGTTCAGCGCGACATGGATGGACACGGGGGGCTCCGGCAACGGGGTCGATGCACCAGCCATGCAAGCCGCGGGCCTGCCCCGCTGCGCCGGCGCGGACTCAGCGGCCCTTGCGCGCCACGCCCTTCGCCTCGTCCCCCGCCCGATGATGCCAGTAGCGTTGTGCGACGCGCCGTTGGCAGATGCCCGCATCGGGCGCGGCCCCGGGCGGCAGCAGCCAGGCGCCGCAGCGGTCGCTGCGCACCAGCGCCGCGCCCGCGGCCTCCCAGCGTGCCGCCACCTCGGGCGCCGGGTGGCCGTAGCGGCTCAGGTAGCCGGCCTGCACCAGCGCCACGCGCGGCGCCACCGCGGCCACGAACGCGGGCGTCGACGAGCTCTTGCTGCCATGGTGCGGCACCAGCAGCAGTTCGGCGCGCAGTGCCGCCGGATCGCGGCGCAGCAGCGCCGCCTCCTGCGCCGCCTCGATGTCGCCGGCCAGCAGCAGCCGCCGGCCGGCGGCGTCCTGCACGCGCAGCACGCAGCTCAGCGCATTGGGCCGGCCGCCGCGTTCATGCTCGTCGGGCGTCGGGTGCAGGAACTCGAAGCGCACGCCATCCCAGGCCCAGCCCATGCCGGCGTCGCAACGGACATGCGCCGGCTCGGGGCCACGCAGCGGGTGGCCGGGCGCGAGCGAGCTGAAGGTCTGCGCCACCGGCAGCGCGGCGCGCAGCGCGGCAGCGCCGCCCACATGGTCGCCGTCGCGGTGGCTGAGCACCAGCGCGTCGATGCGCCGCTCGCCGCGGGCGCGCAGCAGCGGCAGCAGCACGCGCTCGCCGGCATCGCTGCCACTGGCCCAGGCCGGCCCGGTGTCGTAGAGCAGCAGGTGCCGGCGCGTGCGCAGCAGCACCGCGCTGCCCTGGCCCACGTCGGCCACCAGCAGCTCGTAGAGCCCTTCGCGCGGCGGCGGTGGCGGCGGGGGCGCCAGCAGCGGCAGCAGCAGCGGCAGCGCACACAGCCGCAGCCGCCACGGCAGCGGCGCCACCGCCACCAGGCCGCCCAGCAGCGCCGCCGCCGCGGCCCACGGCGGCGCGGCGGCGGCGGTCCAGGTGGCGAAGGGCAGCGCGGCCATCGCCTGCAGGGCCTGCGTCAGCCCCAGCAGGGCGGCGGCACCCAGCGACCACAGCGACGGCAGCAGCAGGCCCAGCAGCGCCAGTGGCGTGATCAGCAGGGTCACCGCCGGGATCGCCAGCAGGTTGGCGGCGAAGCCCACCAGCGACAGCTGGCCGAAGCACAGCAGCGTCAGCGGCGCCAGGCCCAGGGTGGCCACGGCCTGGGTGCGCAAGGCCTGCGCCGCCGGCCGCCCTAGGGCCGCAGCCAGCCGCCACCCACGCGGCGCGGCGGCCGGCCGCAGCGCGGGCGGGCCCTGCAGCGGCTCGCTGGCCACCAGCAGCGCCACCGCGGCGAAGCTCAGCCAGAAGCCCGGCTGCAGCAGCGCCCAGGGATCGGCCACCGTGACCACCACCGCCGCGGCCAGCAGCAGCATCGGCATGGGCCAGTGCAGCCCGCCGGCGCGCAGCAGGGCCACGGCCGCCAGCGTCCAGACGGTGCGCTGCGCCGGCACGCCCCAGCCGGCCAGCAGCGCGTAGGCGGCGGCCAGCGCCAGCCCGCCCCAGCGCGCGGCCGTCACCGCGGGCAGGCGTCGCGGCGCCCCCGGCCACCGGCGCCACAGCGCGGCGACGAGGGCCGCGGCCAGCCACGCGAACATGGTCACGTGCAGCCCCGAGATGCTCATCAGGTGGGCCACGCCGGTGTCGCGGAACAGGGCCCAGTCGGCGCGGTCGATGGCCGCCTGGTCGCCCACGGCCAGCGCCGCCAGCACGCCGGCGGCGCGTGGCTCGGGCACCTGGCGCTCGATGGCGTCGCGCACGGCCTGGCGTGCGCGCTCGACCGGGTGCGCGGCGGTCTGCCCCAGCAGCCGGGGCGGCGGCGCGTCGGCGGCCTGGCGCACGCTGGCGAAGCCCTGCAGCCGGCGCTCGAAGGCCCACAGCTCCAGGTCGAAGCCGCCGGGATTCATCGCGCCATGCGGCGCACGCAGGCGCAGCGGCAGCAACCAGCGCTGGCCGGGCCGCAGCACGGGTGGCGGCAACGCCGGCAGCCCCCCGTCATCGCGCGCATGCCACCAGGCCACCCACAGCCGCGGCGGCAGCTGCAGCGGCAGGGCAGCGCCGCCGTCCATCGGCAGCGGCGTGGCCGCCTCGACGGCGAACACGAACTGCAGGCCCTGCCCGCCCTGACGCGGCAGTTCGGCGACCACACCCTGCACCCAGGCGTCGCGGCCCTCCAGGGCCGCCGGCAGCGCGTCGGCCAGCCGCAGCAGCGCCCGGGCCTGGGCCCAGCCGTGGCCGGCCGCGGCACCCAGGCAGGCCAGCGCCACGGCCAGCCCCAGGGCCCGCAGGCGCCGCGCCCGGGTGACCGCCAGCGCCGCGAGCGGCCCGCCCAGGCCCGCCGCGCAGGCGCCGAACAGCCAGCCCGGTTCGGCCTGCTGCAGCTGCCAGGCGATGCCGAGCAGCCAGCCCAGCGCCGCGGCCAGGCCGCTGGCGAGGCGCAGGCCGGCGGTGTCCATCGCGCAGTCTAGGAAGGGCCCGCCGCGCGCGGCGTCGGCCAGGCGAGGGACGCCCGGGGCTGGCCGGGGCGGCCAAGCGGCCCGCCGGCTCCGCGCCTGCTCACGGCGGCCGCCCGCGTTGTGAGCGCATCGTGAGCTGCGGAGCCCGTTGTGATGCTTGGCCGCCTTTCGACGCAGATCGCGCATCCAAGGCCGTAATGCCGGCGTAGATGAAGCGACACCCCGTCTACGCGAACGGCACACAGGCCACTGACTCGGAGCCCGCGCCGGCCGCCATCCACCTCCCCCCACCGAGTCCACGGAGACCCCGCATGAACCGCAACATCCTCTTCACCCTGACCACCCTCGCCGCCCTGGCCTACGCCCCCGCCGCCCTGGCGCAAGGCCAGGCCACGCCGGACTACCCGCAGGCCCAGACCAGCCAGCTCAGCCGCGCCAGCGTGGTCGATGCGCTGCACGATGCGCGCATGGCCGGCCTGGTCGTGCACGGCGAGATCTACCCCGCTGCCGACGCCAGCGAGGCCGACGGCCCGACCCGCGCGCAAGTGATGGCCGAACTGCGCGCGGCCCGTGAGCTGGGCCTGATCGCCCAGGGCGAGCGCAACCCCCTGCCCACGGCCGCCCAGCGCGAGCGCATCCGCCAGGCCGGGCTGATGGCCCTGGACGGGCGGCTGGCCCGCCGCGTGAACTGACGCCACCGGGTCGGCCGGCGCCTGCGTCGGCGCCTCCCGGAGCCCCGTGCAGCCCGCCCGGCAGCAGCCGGCCGCGGGCTGCGTGCCGTGTAGCATCCCCGCTCCGTTCCCGCCCGCCAGGGCCACGCCCGCCAGGAGACCGCCATGTCCACCATCGCCCAACGCCTGCACGCCCTGGGCATCCAGCTGCCGCCGGTGGCCGTGCCCGCCGCCGCCTACGTGCCCTTCGTGCGCAGCGGCAACCTGGTCTTCGTCTCGGGCCACATCGCCCGGCGCGACGGCAAGCCCTGGGTGGGCCAGCTGGGAGCCGGCATCTCGACCGAGGAAGGCAAGGCCGCGGCGCGCGCCATCGCCATCGACCTGCTGGGCACGCTGCAGGCCGCGGTGGGCGACCTGGCGCAGGTGCGCCGCGTCGTCAAGCTGATGAGCCTGGTCAACAGCACGCCCGGCTTCACCGAGCAGCACCTGGTGACCAACGGCGCCAGCGAGCTGCTGGTGGAGGTGTTCGGCCCCGAGGTCGGTGCCCATGCGCGCAGCGCCTTCGGCGTGGCCCAGATCCCGCTGGGCGCCTGCGTCGAGATCGAGCTGATCGCCGAAGTCGCCTGATGCCGATGCTGGGCCTGGCCCCGCCGCCGGCGCGGTTGTTGGTGCTGATCGCCGCCACCGCGCTGGCCGCGGTGGGCACGGCGCTGGTGTCGCAGCATGTGTTCGACATGCAGCCCTGCCCCTGGTGCGTGCTGCAGCGGCTGCTGTTCGTGGCCATCGCCGCGCTGGCGCTGATGGCCGCGGCGCTGCCGGCGGCGCGGCGGCCGCTGGCGCTGGGCGTGGCGCTGCTGGGCCTGGCCGGCGTGGCGGCGGCGCTGTGGCAGCACTTCGTCGCCGCCTCCAGCACCAGCTGCAACCTGACGCTGGCCGACCGCATCGTCTCGGCCACCGGCCTGGACATGGCCTGGCCCGAGGTCTTCGCCCCCTTCGCCAGCTGCGCCGACGCGGCGGTGAAGCTGCTGGGCCTGCCCTACGAGGCCTACAGCGGCGCGCTGTTCGTCGCGATGACGCTGCTGGCGCTGCGGCTGGCGCGGCGCCGGCCCTAGCGCATCAGGCGCGCGGCGGCGGCGGGCCGGTGCGGCGGCGCCGCAGCGTCAAGCCGATCGTCCCCAGCCCCATCCCGGCCAGCAGCAGCGTGCCGGGCGAGGACAGCGGCGTGCTGGACGGCGTGGCACGTGCCGCCAGCAGCAGGAAGTCCTGCTTGCCGGCCTTGCTCAGCGCAAACACCTCGAAGCGGCTGGCCGCCTGGCCAGCGGCGCCGGCGAGCAAGGTGTCGGCATGCTGCCGGTGCACGCTGGCGTCGCTGAAGCTGCCACCGCCGGCCGTGAGCGAGAAGTCGCGGTCGTAGACCAGGTTCCAGATCGCCAGCTGCAGCGACGCCGACTCGCTGGCGTTGTCGACCACGCCGGGCCGCTCGGCGGCCCAGCTCATCAGCCGGCCCAGTCGGTCGGCGATGCCGGCATCACCCCGCCTGGCGGCGAAGTAGCTGCGGCCGTCGACGACCTCGTAGCCGGTCATCGCGCTGGCACCGAAGGAGAAGTGCTCCTCCAGCTCGATGCAGTAGGTGATGAAGGGCGTCTGGTCGTGCACGCCGGCGCCAGCCAGGGTGCCGGCGAAGGCGCCGGCCAGGCCGTTGTAGCCGGTGGCCTGCACCGCCTTGCCCGAGCCGAAGGCCCAGCCGGTGAGGGTGACCGAGGCGGCGGCGGCGGGGCCGGCGAGCAGGGCGCAGGTGGCGGCCAGCAGGGCACGCCGCAACGGCAGGATGGTGTTCATCCCCGTCCTATCGGCCGCAGGGCCGGCCGCTGTAGCGCTGCGCGCGTGACCGATGTACGCCGAGACCGCTGCGTGCTCAGCGCAGGCCCGCGTTCAGCGCTTGCAGCGCTGCCGCGCCGGGGCACAGCTCGGCGTCGCCCAGGCGGTTGAGCGGCTGCGGCACGGTGCGCAGCGCGGCATGCAGGTCGCGCGCACCGGCCTCGGCGTAGATCAGCCCGGTGGCGATCTCGCCGGCCGCCGCCAATGCCTGCACGGCGCGCAGCGCGGCGACGCGGTCGCCCGGGTCGTGCTGCGCGTGCAGCCGGCGCAGGCGCAGCCGGCTGCCGTCGGGCTGGGGCAGCTCGACCAGCGCGTCGGGGGCGTCGTCGCCGGCCCTCTCGTCGGGCCCATCCACGGGCTCGTTCAGCGGTTCGTCGTGCGCGCGCACATGCACATAGCTCTTGGTGCTGCCCTCGTGGTTGTTGAAGGCCACGCAGGGGCTGACGACGTCGATGAAGGCCGCGCCGCCATGGCCGATGGCGCCGCGGATCAGCGGCACCAGCCGGTTCTTGTCGCCGCTGAAGCCACGGGCCACGTAGGTGGCCCCGAGCTGCAGCGCCAGCGCCGCCAGGTCGATGGCGGCATCGGCGTTGACCGCGCCGCGCTTGCTCTTGCTGCCGCGGTCGGCGGTGGCGCTGAACTGGCCCTTGGTCAGGCCGTAGACGCCGTTGTTCTCGACGATGTAGACCATGCGCACGCCGCGGCGCAGCGCATGGGCGAACTGCCCGAGGCCGATGCTGGCGCTGTCGCCGTCGCCGCTGATGCCCAGGTAGAGCAGCTCGCGGTTGGCCAGGTTGGCGCCGGTCAGCACGCTGGGCATGCGGCCGTGCACGGTGTTGAAGCCGT
>VFQQ010001131.1_pt1 | contig 40325 bp, 66 predicted proteins | sample 3512341 | NCBI WGS metagenome assembly VFQQ01 (sample SAMN10412373, study PRJNA504923) | tailings metagenome | isolation source: Relicate 2 Philex TSF1 revegetated site | place: Philippines: Tuba, Benguet | collected 2017-08-29 | reverse complement strand
CGCGACCGACCGTCCCAGCTTCGCCGTTTATGACTGACGTCGACTTCGGCCTGCCCTCCAACCTCGCTGGTGGCTTTGGTGAGTGCTGCGGCGCGCCACGCGGGCCCCACGCCCGCCGCCAGCGCCGTTTGCCGATGCTCGGCGCGTTCCTGGCGCGCCCGGCACCCTGCCGCCTCGGGGCCTCACGCCCGTGCGGTGTCGGGCCGCGCCGTGCACGCCCGCGCCCTGCGGCAGCGCCGGCGGCGACGCCATCAGTGGCGGCGGCGCCGACCGCACCTAGAAGCCGCCGCCCGCCAGCTTGCTCTGCTGGCCGTTTGCCGCCGTGCACCGACTGCCCACGCCTGGACCAACTGCCCCTACCCCGCCCCGCAGACCCATTCGCTGACGAGGTTGCCGCCTCGGCCAACGAGGCCAAGCCCTCCAAGGCCAAGGCTGCCAAGGAGGGAGACTTCGCCGTCCATGTGCGTGCGGCCGGGTTTTGAATTCCGCGCCGCATTCCGGCAGCCTTGCAGCGCCTGCGGCACCCGGGCGTGCACCGCTCCTGCATTCAAACCCAGTTCCCCAGTGCTGCTTGCTGACCCGTCCTCCCCCGCCCGCCCCGCCGTGCTCTGCCCCGCAGGTGCGCATGCAGCAGCGCAACGGCCGCAAGAGCCTGACCACCGTGCAGGGCCTGCCCGAGGCGTTTGACTACAAGAAGATCCTCAAGGCGCTCAAGAAGGGTGAGCGACACTTGACTTGCTGTCCTGGGCAAAATGTGTGCTGCCGGTTGCTGCTGCGCCTGCTCCTTGTGGCTGTTCACCAAGTGCTGGCTGGAGCGCTGGCTGGATAGGCTTGCTCGCAAGGGTTTGGCTGCCTGCAACTGCAAATGCCAGCGCCCATGTGATGAACATGTTGGCAGGCCTGCTGTGTTGCAATAGCGGCGTCGCAAGCATGCTGATTCGGCAAGATTCTCCCGCCGTGCCGCCATCCCCCCTTGCGGCATCCTGCGCTGCCCATCATTTCAGGCAATTGACGGGCCCCCCTCGCACTGCCCACCCCCACCCCATTCACAGAGTACTGCTGCAACGGCACCGTGATTGAGGACGAGGAGCTGGGCAAGGTGCTGCAGCTGCAGGGCGACCAGCGCAAGGTGCGCACCTGCCGCTCTGCTGATTGCTTGCAGCAGCGGTGCTGCGGTTGGCTCTTTTGCTGCTCTGCACGAGCTGTAGCCAGCTGCCTGAGCCTGTTTGCAGTTGCATCATGCCTGCCTGCCTGTGGCTGCTCAGCTGGGCGGGGCCACGTTGCTGTTGCACAGCCCTCCTGCATTCGTGATGCTGAAACCGACGTTGCTCCCGCCCCTTCCCTTGCCCCCCCACCTTGCGCAGAACGTGTCGGCCTTCCTGCTGGACAACCAGCTGTGCAAGAAGGACCAGGTCAAGGTGCACGGCTTCTAAGCAGCCCTGCGCCCTTGCGCCCGCACCGCCCAGGCTGCTTGAGTGGCAGCTGGCTGGCGCGGCCACCGTGGCCCCCCACCCCACCCGGCGGCCCCTGCGGCCGGGCAGCCACGCTGCGGCTAGGTAGCGCGCTCGCTTGTGCCGGCTGGCGTCGGCAGCAGCGCTGGCAAGAGTGGCGCCCAGAGTGTTAGGCTAGGCGCGGCGGCGCGGCAACACCCGCCGCCGCCACACGCACACAGTTTCTTCTACCCTGTTCAGCCCCCTCTCTGTACCACATGCCCTTTGCTGCTGCGTCGCTCGCCGGCCAGCCTGACGCACCGTTCCAATATGCATGTGACCCTGTTGACGTGCCTGCCCCGGCACACCATGCTTGTAGCGCCTAGCAGCCATGTAAGGCGAAGACACATACACCTGCTGGGTCAGCCACGGAAATGTGCAGTGGCAATGGAAAAGTGATTTAGATGCTGCCCATGGGATGCGTGGACGGCAGAGACAGCGTGCACTGAACTTGCAACTCCTTTTCAGCTGTGCATTACAGTGGGCAGGTCACAAGCTTCTGGGGTCGCCTGGCAGCACAGGCTCATGCATGGAGCAGGAAAGCAGTATTGGAAGTGTGCAGAGCAACAAGGGTGAGAGCGCGGGAAGGGTGCCAAGAGCGCAACACTAAAAATTGGGGGTACACACAGAGGAGCAGGGTGGACTCGCAGGAAAGAATGGGAGAGGGGCAACGCACAGGGAGAGAGCATGGAACGCATGCAAGCGGAGGGGCCAGGCAAGAATCGCAACGGCTGTTCACAGGAAGGCTGGCCAGCCATAGCTAAGCTGCACTGCATCCTGCTCAGCCGCTCAGCCCCAGCGCACGATGGCGGATGCCCAGGTCAGGCCGGCGCCAAAGCCAGCCATGGCCAGCACCTGCAGGTGTGGGGAGGGGGCGAACCGCAATCAGGACGACGTGACTTGGCAGCTAGGGGGTGGCAGCAACAGCCGGCAGACAGAGCACAGCTCGCTACATCGATACTTGGCAGGGTCAATTCGCTATACAGCAACACGGCGCAGCGAGGCACAAAGCAGTAGGCAGCACGTGCAGCAGGCAGTGCTCGCCTCCCCGGGCTTGATGTCGCCGCGCCACACCGGTACGGCAGGTGCAGCCCGCCTGGCAGTACCCAGATACAGCTTTGCAATTGCGAAACCAAGCAGCAAATGCAGCAAGCAGCAACGCACCTCCCCGGGCTTGATGTCGCCGCGCCGCACCGCTTCGTCGAGCGCCAGCGGGATGGATGCCGCGCTGGTGTTGCCGTACTGCGACAGGTTGCTCACTACCCGCTCTGCAGCACAGCACAGCGTAGCACAGCACATGTCAGTAGCCAGCATGAGAGCGCAGGGAGCGTGCATGTATGCCCTGCGCATTGCTGCCATGAAAGGCGGGCCGCCTGCCAGGCAGGCATGCGCATCCTGCCCTCAAGATGCAGCAGAATGCACACCTGGCGGCACGCCGAGGCGGTCAGCTGCTGCGCTCATGATCCGCATGTTGGCCTGCCAGGGGCGGGGAGAGCGAAGGGAAGACCAACATGAGGGCGATCAGCAAGCACACTCACATGCAGAGGGCAATTGCTAGGGGCACGCAGCCAGCAATGCTGCCGCTGCACATCAGCTTGCATCCGCAAATAACCCAACCCAACGCGCTGATAGCAAAGCAGGCCTCACCTGGTGCATGACCAGCCAGTCTATCTGCTCCCGCTGCATGTTGGCATTCTCCAGCGCCGCCTCAATGACCTGCAGTGATAGCAAAGCGGATTAATACTTGCGGGTAAGGTGGCAGACAGCAACGCAGCAGGTGTCCGAGAGTGAAAGACTCTGCAAGAGGTGCTGATCAACGCAAGCGCCAATCAACATGCTGCAGCAGCAGCTACTGAGGAAGCCAGCATCCCATGGGCTGGAGCTTTCTTCAGCATCCGGCGATGGCAAAAGCAGCAGTTGCAAAAAGCAGGAGCCCACCCACCGTGGGCACCGCCCGGACCGCAAACTTGAACACCTCCTGGCCGTTCATGGCCAGGTTGGAGTACGAGCCCTGCAGAAGGTGGGCAGCAATGTGAGCAGTAGCACTGTGAGCTTGCCGCAATGCATGGCATGGGACTAGTGGTCAGCAGCCAGCCGCAGACGCAATACACGTGAACGCAAGGACAGCGGATGCCTGCCAATAAGCCCGTCCGACAGCTCGCTTGGCATGCACAGCGTGCCCACCGCTCAGCAGGCGAATCGCACCTCGTCGCTAGCATGCCCGTTGCTCAGAGGCTTCATGCCCGCGCCGCTGTACGCGCAGTTGAGGTGCCGCATGCCGTTGCCGTCTGCAGGGCGGGCAAGGTGCGCAGCAGATGACAGGTGAGCCCTTCGGCCCTGTTCTGCATGTCCAATTGCTTGGCAACTCATGGCTGTGCATGCAGCCGCAGCAGGCAACAGAATGCCGCCTGTAACGCTGAGCTGCGGCAATCCGAGCCGAACACACAGCTCGCCCAGTGTAGTAAGTCGCGCCTGTGCAGCACCAGTAGCCGTGCCCTACAGCTGCAACGAAACCAGCCAAAGCCTCACCTGAGTGCATGTCCAGGCCCAGCAGCCCGCACTCGCCGCCATCCCGCGCTGTGAGCACCACTGCCCCACAGCCGTCGCCAAACAGGATGCAGGTGGCGCGGTCCCGCCAGTCAATGTAGCGCGACAGCGCATCCGCGCCTGCATGTGGCAGCAAGCGGTGTCATCAGCAGCAGGTTCCATGGGCCCTTGGAGATGCTGTCTGACTGGTGGCACAACAGAGCTTTGCAGGCTGCAGCCACTCAGCGCATGTGCAGTAACAATAGCTGCGTTCCTGCCCATGCACGGCTGCAGCTGCGCACCTATGACCAGCACATTCTTGTATGTGCCCGCCCGAATGTACTGGCTGCCGGTGACGAGCGCCATGACAAAGCCGCTGCAGGCTGCCGTGAGGTCGAATGCTGCCGCCCCGGTGGCCCCGATTGCTGCCTGCAAGTGGCATGCAATGCGCAATGCTAATATGATCAGGCAAGCCAGGATGCAGCCAGCAGTCAGCATTCAGGCTTGCAGTCAAAGTGGCGGCACGCAGCAACATGCAAGCAGCAAACAACAAACATGGTTGACAACGATCAGCAACTGTCCGCAAGCATTGAAAGGCGCAGGGCGGACCCCAGCAGCGCATGAAATCAGCAGCGCATGGAATCAGTGCCCCGCTACTGCGGCGGCTGCGCTCAAGGTACTGCCGTGCCTGCACGCTGGTGGCGCTGCCGAACAGGTCATCCGGTGAGGATGTAGCCAGCACTATGAGATCCAGATCCTCCGGCTTCACGCCTGCGGGAGGAATCCATTAGAACAGCAGTTGATTGAAGCAGCAGCACAAGTGGCCTGCAGCAAACTTGCCAGCACCGTTGTGCAGCCAGCTGGGTAGCTGTGCTGATGCAAAACGAGCAGCACAGCAAGGTGGCAGCAGGAGCCAAGCATCGGGCGCGCTGTGCAGCCAGCTGGGTAGCTGTGCTGACGCAAAAGGAGCAGCACAGCAAGGTGGCAGCAGGAGCCAAGCATCGGGCGCGCCGCAAGCTGGCGCACCGCTTGTGGCAAGGCGGAGCTCGCCTGCCTGCAGCCTGCCGCAGCTGCACACAGCATTCGGGTGCTGCTTCCTCAACCTCAAAAGCAGCAGCAGGCAGCGCAGCAGCAGCATCAGCAGCAGCAGCAAACAGACGCACCCGCCATCTCGAGCGCGCGCAAGCTGGCGGCGGCGGCGTGCTGCCCCAGGCTCTCCCCCTCTGCCAGGATGTGCCGCTTCTTGATGCCCGTGCGCGTGGTGATCCACTCGTCGTTGGTGTCCACCAGCTGCGCCAGATCGTCGTTAGTCAGGAACTTGTCAGGCACGGAGGAGCCCACGCCCGCGAGCCGCACACCAAACTGGCCGGCGGCCGCCGCCGCCACTGCCGCCGCGGCCCGCCGGCGGCCCGCGCCGGGTCGGCGTGCCGCAGGTGTGCTCAGGGGCGCTGCTGCAGCTGCCACGGGACGCGCATTGCCCCTCTGCAGCGCCAGCCGCGCGGGGGCGGCTGCTGTCGTCTGCATACTGCGCTGGCAGGAGGGATCGCTGGCAGCCGGCGATCGCGGAGACTGCCGATTGACGGTCAGCGAGCCTGTCTGGGCGGGCAGGGCAGATAAGCTGGTCGGAAGAGTCTGGGTGCGGGGTGAGCCCGCGGCTGTGCCGATGGCAGTCCTTGAACTGCCGATGGGCGAGTGCGCCACGCAAACTGGGCAGGCGTGCCGCTGCATGGGGGCTGCCGAGCTGGCCGTCGCTGAAGGGCGACGGATGGCTGCGATCGCGTGCAATTGTGAGGGGGCAGAGCACTGGGGTCGCGATCCGATCGCGCACGCCCCGCCCCAAGGCATCCCATTCAGTTTCAGTTGGCCTGCTGAACCTCCTGGCCCTTCTTTCTCTCTGCACGCTCAGCACAACACTGCGTCGAATGCCAAGCAAACTCAACCAGTGCGTGGCAGGATCGCTGCGCGCACACCGAAGCCCGCTGCCGCTGCCAGCCGCCGCCCGGGAAACGCCCGCCTGCGGTGCGGGCTTGGCTGGTCTCAAGCAAGCGCTGCGCAGCTGCTCAAGCTCACTGGTGATTGCGGCTGAACAGTTCTGTGCATTAGGTGCAATGGTCACCCAGCATAGGCCACCTGATTGATGCAGGCAGGCAGGGATGCGAAGCAGCGCATGAGCAAAACCCTGCCTGATACTTGAAACGCGCGCCACACTCCGCCGGACGTTCACAACACGGCTGCCTTAACAAGGCAGCTCCCCGTGGGCTGATGGCCAGCGGTGGGAGCACGGCCAGCGCCCTCTTGCTGATGGTTGGCCCATGGAGCGGCGCAAGGCACTACATGCACCATGTTGCCGCCGGCTCATGCACCCGTGTTGCCGCTGGCTCATGCACCCGTGTTGCCGCTTCCTACATGCCGTGTTGCCGCTGTCTACATGCGCCGTGTTGCCACCGGCTACATGTTGCATGCGCCGTGTTGCCACCGGCTACATGCCGTGTTGCCACTGGCTACATGCGCCGTGTTGCCGCCGGCACATGTCATGTTGCCACCGGCTACACGTGTCATGTCGCCGCTGGCTACATGCGGTATGTTGCCACTGCGGTTGCCACTGCTGCATGCGCCGTCGTGCCACAAGCTGAGGCAGCACTTGCTGTCATGTGGCCCAAGACCTGGCGAACAGCTTTAGAATCGCTGGGAAGGCGGACTGAGCTGCCAGCCCGCCAGATCTGGCCGCCGCCGCCCCGCTGTGGTCATCGCGCTGCGCTGCGCCGCCGACGCGCCTCGGCCGCACGCGTGGCGGTCCGGTCCGGCAGCCAGAGGTCCACAAAGCAGCGCAAACCGCATCAGAGCCACCAATTCACTTCCTGCTGGCACCTGCGCGGCCCTCCTGCAGCCAAGCCCACCCCTCCCTCCCCCCAGCCGCACCCAGCCATGCCTTCCTCCTCCTCCATGGCCCTGTGCAGCACCGTCGGTGAGTTTGCAGCTGGCTGGCCGTGTGCGCGTCGCTGCCTGCAGCCGCACAGCCACCCCTCCTCCCCTCTCCCCGCCCCTCACGCGCTTTGCTCTCCGCGTCCGCCCCTGCAGTGCGCGCCAAGGTCTTCCTGCAGACGCGCGACGGGGCCGCGCCCATGCTGCGCGCCCAGGCCAACAAGGTGAGGCCGCCCGCCGCCGCCGCCGCCGCCGCCGCCGGTGCCCTGCCGCCTGCATGCATCTCACAGGCCTTCCTCACTCCTGTCGCTCACTCACCTGCATCTCCTCCTCTCCAATGCTTACCTCACAGCAGAAGGAGTACGCCCGCACCCTGTCCCACTGCGACAGCGGCTGCATCGCCGCCGTGCACCCCAACCAGGCGGCCGCGGCTCTCGCCGCCCCCGGCGCCTTCCCTACCCTGGGCGGCCGCGCCCCCGCCGCCCCAGCTCCCCTGGCCGGCGCATGGGCCGCACGCCAGCAGCCTACACCCATTGTCACTGTCAGCACCGATGCCATCGACGTGCAGCCCAATGCGGCCGCCCCCGCCCAGCCCTATGTGCCTCCCGCCCTCCGCCCCGGCGCCGGCGCCGCCACCCTGGCTGGCTGCCCCATGCCGTGCCCTGCTGCCCCCACACCTGTCGCGCGCGCCCAGCCCTACGTGCCTCCCTACCGCCGCACCGCCGAGCAGCAGGCCGCCGCCACCGCCGCACCCCGCCCCGGCCGCCCCTGCCCCTTCCCTGCCCTGACTGCCGGCCCGCTGCCCGCCCCGCTGCCCGCCCCTCTGCCGCTGTACCGCCTGGCCCTGCTCAGCGCCAGCCAGCCGCTGCGCTGTGTGTGGTACGAGCGCTGCTGAGGCGGCATTACCCTATCCCCGCTGCGCCAAGCGGGGCTTGCCTGTTTGTTTGATGAACCACACTTGCGACTGCAACCCTCTGTCCAAGCTTTTCCAACTGCCCAACTCCTATCCACTGATTTCAATGTGCCTGCAAACTGCTCACTATCTCACCCCTTGACATAAAACGCAATTTAAATCGCGTCTTATCATCGTCACCGCTCAGTCGGGTGCAAAGGACAGCCTGGCGGTGCAGGGTAGCCATCCGCAGGAACAATTCTTGCCGGCAGAGTGTCATCATGTTGCCACCGGCGGCAGCAAGTCTGTTGCACAGTGAAGTTGGCCGATGTTGCATTGGTGCGATAGCGCACAAAGGGAGGCATCAGGGAAGCTAGTGCTGGTCCAGCACATGCGCTCGCTCGCTCGCGGCTGGCTGGCGGCGCCAAACCCGTCCAACAGCTGCCCAAAGGTGCTGCTGCCTCAGCAGCCGATGGCAACGTTGATGATGCCCGGGTTGCCCTCCTCTCCCTCAAACTTGTAGCCGGCATCAGACAGGTAGCGCACCACAGCCGGCAGCACGCGCGGCTGGTTGCCGGCGCTGCACGCAAGGTTGCAAGCGAGAACAGGGGAGGAAGCGCTCAACAATGTGCACGCCCCAGCTGACTGATAGCGAGCCAAAGCTTCCGCAGCCCGCTGTGCATCATGTGGCATTGGATCCGGGTTGAAGGATGGGGCGTGCTGCGCACCTGTGGCGGCCCACGCCTGTGATCACTTGCAGCATCACGCCGCCAGGGTGGCCCAGCCCTCCCAGGGTCACCAGGTAGCTGCGGTCGCGGTTAGGGGTGGGGTGGGGTGTTTAAAGCCGCAGTTGCCAGTTGCCAACGAAGGCAACACTGCTTCCAGACCATTGCAGTGCCTAAAGAGTCTCGGCAGAGGCAAGCACAGCTGCACCCTAACAAAGCCACTGCACAACTGCATGCTCCCGCATGCCGCCGATGGCTGCACATGCCCCCAGTCAACACGCAACAGAGCAGCACTGAAACAGCAAGGCGTTGTGGTGTGGGGCAGCCGAAGAAGCAGCAGAACCCACCGCTCCAGGGACGCCAGTGCCTCATCCACGTGCTGCCCGTGCAAATCAAGCGTGAATGTGTTCTGCACCGCCGCATTTGTAGACCGGAAGGCGGATGCGTTGGCGCGGCGCCGCGCCTCGCTGGCGGCGTCACCGTGCACCCATGCGGTGGCCTGCAAGTGAACGTAAATGATTTGTGGGCTGGGCTGAGTCATGCAGATTCAACGGCCGGGCACTACCGCGTCAACTGAATTGAGGCAAGCCAGCGTGCCACGCTGGAATGCATCAGCAATAGCAGACACGCGCGCACAGCACGCATGCAGGAACTACAGGAGCAGCCACACAGCAACAGGAAATCAAGCTCGCCTGCAGCTCCTTGCTGAGCGCCACCTGGCCGCGGTTGAACGCCTCCTGCGCCGCCTGCAACATCAGGTGTCACAGAAACATGCTTAGCAGGGACAGGGACACACACACTAAGAGGCGATTGCAGGTGCCCATAGCAGGAGGCGTGACTTGCGCCTGCGCGGTTTTGTCAGGCTGCATTGGTCCTGGTTGGTCCTGGCCATACTGTGCTCTGGTGCCGCCCCATCCGTTACCCCAGTATCCCCACTCAAGCCCCCACACTCCACCTGCACCCACCTGAGTGTAGATGCGCTTGGCTGTGAGGTGCGTATTCATCGCCTGCCGCTCGGTGACCGACATTGGATCGTCTCCAGCCAAAGCGCTGCCGCTGCCGCGCCGCCCCTTGCCCCGCCCCCGCCCGCCGCCGCCGCCACCAAACTGCGGCTGCACCTGCCAGCCGCCGGTGACGCCGCCGCTGCCGCGCCCGACACGGCCTGAGCCTGGCCGCTGCACGGCTGAGCCGAAATCATAGCTGCTGTCTGCAAGGCTGGGAGCTGCGCTGCTGCTGGCTGGCATCTCATAGCCAGCCCCCGGCCGCCCTGCTGCAGCATCCGGCAGTAGACCTTGTAAGAAAGCCCCAAGTGTTGGCTGTGCGGGGGCGCCACCCGCCCCACGTGCACCCAGCCGCGCTGCTGCAGGCCCAAGTTCCTGCTGCTGCTGCTCCAGCACAGCCAGGAGCTGAGTCGCTTCCGGAAGGCTGCCGCTGTGCATGCGCAGTGCTGTCTCCACCACCAGCTCATGCAGCGCAGGGTACTGCAGCTGCAGCAGCTGCTTGGCCTCGGCATCGACTGCAGCCGCCGGCCCGCTGCCCGTCGGCCCCACACTGCTGCTGGCCTCGCTGCCACTGGTTTCATAGCCGCCCGCGGCGCCGCTGGTGGCGCCCCCTGCATCCCCCGCCTCGCTGCTGCTCGTGCCCGCGCCTTGCAGCATCTTGGGGCTGGGCAGCGGCGGCTCAGGAGGGATAGCGGGGCTAACCGCCTCTGCTGCTGCCAGCGCCTGCTGCTGCTGCTGCGTCAGCTGCTGCTGCGCCTGCTGCGCCTGCTGTGCCTGCTGGGGCAGCAGGAAAGCCAGGCTGCTGACCATGTCGAGTGGCTCATCTGCTGCGGCTGCCTCGGCTGCCTCTTCGGTTGCTGACTTGGCAAACCGAGGCTGCACAGGTTCCACCCATTCCGCACTAGACCCAGCTGCACTGTAGCCCTGCAGCTGCCGCGCCTGCTGCGCAGGCGCCTTTGGTGGTGCGGGGCGCCGGGCAACGGTGATGGGCTGCCGTGCTGTTGTTGTGCCTGCCGTGCCTGCCATGCCCGGTGCGCTGCGCGGTGCTGCCATCTCGCTTGCCACCGCTGCTGGCAGCTTGAGCAGCCCCCTGCGAGGCTGATCCGGCTGCGTCGGCTGCTGCTGCTGCTGCTGCCTGCCTCCTGCTGTCACTGCTGCGGTCGTCGGCACCGGCTCTGCAAGGTGCAGCTGATCCAACAATGCATCTAGATCCCAGGCGGGTGCCTTGGCGCTGCTGCTGCTGCTAGAAACCGCGGCTGCTGTGGGCGCTGCGGGCTGCTGTGCAGCTCCTGCCACACCTGCCTCCGCATCCTGCTGAGCTGGCGCAGCGGCAGCAGCAGCAGACCCGCCGCCAGGCATGACAGGCAACGGCGGCGCCTGGCCCCTCTTCAAGATGCGCGGCGCTCCGCCTGCTGCCTGCGGGCCAGCCTGCTGTTGCTGCTGCTGCTCTAGGGCCGCTGCCCCGGCCAGCGCTGCTTCAAGCTCCTCTGCCGAAAACAGCCGGCGTCCGTCCGACAGCTGCACGCCCACCACGCCTGCAGGCATGATGCGGCAGGGCTTTCAGCTGTCAAAATACAGAGCAAAGCTTAAACCGGCATTTTGCATGATGCTGTACAAAGGGTGCGTCGCTGCACACTGTGCTTGCAACCCGTGTCCACACCAGCGCGCACAAAACATAGCGCCCGCACCTTGCAGCAGCTTGAGGCGGGCTACAGGGGTGATGAGGCCGGGGGTGGCCAGGGCTGCGGCAGTGAGGTCCCCGGCTTCTTTAGCTGGCACCTCCTCGCCCACTGCATAAACACATCGACAGGTTCAAATGTTTAGCTGGGAAAGTGGTCCACTATGGGCGGTTCCACAGCGCTTGTTGTTGCAAAAGGCTCCGATGAGCCGGTTCAAGCTAAGGCATCGCAACTCAGGCATACCAGCGCAGTTGAGAGGTGCAGAGTACACATGAGAGGCACACAGCGCACCTGAGATGGTGACATGGGGTGTGGACTCAGAAAGGAAGGGCACCCAGGAGGGGTGTTCGACAGCCACCGCCTGCATGCAGGAGGGGATGCACACAGCCAGGTTAAAATCGAACCAAGGCCGACACAGCTATCAGAGTGTGCAGCCTGGGATTTGTGAAAGGGAGCGTGCACGCAAGCTGCCGGCTGCCGCGCCTGCCCATTTCGCAAACAGCAGCAGCCTTTCCAGCACACCATGCAGCGGCTTGCAGGCCCCCTTTGAGCTGTGACAAGCCAGCAACCAGCCGCAGGCTGCCCACAAAAAGCATGCCCACCTGCGCGCGGTAGTCGGCTGCCACTCCCACAATAAACAGAGCCGCCTCCCGCCCCAGCGGCAGGCCGCAGCACTGCTGCAGGCTGGGCTTGTACGCCATGGTCATGTGGTCTGCGCTGATGGATTCATGCAGCGGCGCCACGTGCTGCAGCAGCTGCTCCCGGCTGCGGTCGGTCAGAAACACGGCAGCATAGTGGGGGTGCAGCGCCTCGCGCTGCCTGGCTGCTGCGCCTGCTGCGCCTGCTGCTGTGCCTGCTGTGCCAGGTGGGCGGGAGGCAGAAGAGCTGCTGCCGTTCAGGCTGGCGCCGCTGCTCCTGGCGCCAGCAGAGCGGGTGAGGATGCCAGGCTGGCGAGGGGCGGTGCTGCCGCCACCGCTGCCCCCGCTGCTGCCCGCTGCGGGGCCCAGCAGGCGGCGCAGCGTAACGGCAGCAGGCGACTGCCGGGTGCTGCTGCTGCTGGCCGCAACCGTGCCCCTGCTGGAAGTGGCAGACGCTCGCTGCGGGGCTGCTGCAGCGGGCTGCATGCCGGCCTGCGCTGCCTGCTGCGGCCGCTGCACCGGTTGCGGCAGATGGTGGGGCACCAAACGCGGCGGTTGAGTGGTTGGCGCTGCTGTGCTCGTTGTTGCTGCTGGTCCAGCGGCAGCTGTGCCAGCACCGGCGGCAGGGTGGCAGAAAGGCGATTGCGGCCACCAGTGGCGCTGGGATAGGCTGCCGGCTGGCCCGTTCTCAAAGGCTGATTGGGCCTCACGGCCCTGTTGCTGCTGCTGCTGGGCAGCTGCCGCAACGGCAGCGCAGGCGGCGCGGGCTGCACCCAGCTCCCCGCCAGCTCCGTGCAGCGCTTGCTGGATCTGCACATGAGCGGAGGACAGCATTTGTTTTGTTTCAATGTGGCGTGCATGCCGGTGGCGATGGCACGTGAGCGGCATTCTCGCCCGACAGCACCTCCTGTGGGCGTCAAGCGGGCATGACAATGGCCACCCACCTGGGCAGGCGACAGCCAGTCGCAGAACTCGTCCTCTAGCGTCTGCTGGATGGCCAGGAGCTCATGGCTGTTAACCAGGGCACCGAGCGGCATCCGGGCCGCCGGGCGGCAGGCAGCGGCGGCAGGCAGCGGCGGCGGCACTCGGCAGCCAGTGGGCGCCTCGGCAGCTTTACAGATGGAATCTAGATTGTTTCGAGAGTCTATTGTGGCGAGCCGAGACGCAGAAAACTGGCGGCAACAGAGTTGGGTGGGCCACTGTGAGCAAGGGAGCACAGGGCCGGCGGTCGACAACCTAGAAACAGAAGAAGATCAATGCGTGAAGTCCTGCAGCGCGCTGGCTCGTCTAGGGCCACTCCCGACCCCATGCGCAATGTGCCGCACAACTTTGGAGCGCCAACGCGGGTGGAGCCCGTCCAATCGTACACTGCAAGCTTCGTTCAGACGATCGGTGCAGCGGGTTGGGCGCCAGCTAGCTACACGTGCAGCACGGCCCAAATACAGCCGAGGGCTTGCAGCGCTCCTTGAGCCGCGCTTGCGAGGGTGGACTGCAAGCTGAAGCAGATTGCCAAGCGATTGCGATACCCGCCCCGCCATCTCAGCCCGCCGTTGCAGCCGCCGCCACGCGCCGCCGAAATGAGCGGCAGCCCCGCCCCAGATGGCAGCCGCTCCATCACCATTCTGCATTTAAACGATGTGTACGACATCTGCCCGCGTGATACGGAGCCTGTCGGCGGCGCGGCACGCATGGTGGGTGGTGCCAGACCCGCGGTTCATGTCTGTTCGTACCGGCGTTTGCAACCAGTGGCCCACCACCCATTTTGCAGCATCTGGCCGATTTGAATGCAGAGCTCATCTCTCCTGCGCCTGCCATGCAGGCGGCCAGGCTGCGCAGCTTTGGCAGCGGTGCGCTGGTGCTGTTTTCAGGGGACGCCTTCCACCCCAGCCTGCTGAGCACGGTGACGCAGGCAAGGGAGCGATGCCTCGCTGGCCGCTGCACCTGCTGCCGCCATTCACAGCCACCAAGGATGCATGGTTTGTACAAACTGTTGATTTCCAGCAGCATACCCGGTGGTCACAGCCAACCCCCTACACGTCCACTGCGGTTGTTGCAGGGCAAGCAGATGGTTGAGGTGCTCAACGCCTGCAACGTAAAGGCCGCCTGCGTGGGGGTGAGCCGCCCCGCTCCTGTTGCCATTGCAGCAGTTTGGCAGGAGGATCAATGCTGCCTGCGCTTGCTGCAGCGACTCTGCTGCTTGCAGTGCTGGTGTGTGCTGGTTGCCGGCATTGGCATGTCTGCTCCAATGTGATGCCGATCAGCCTTGCGCTCCCGTGTTTCTCTGTGATTAGAACCACGACTTTGATGGCTCCGTGGAGACTTTCGAGGAGCTGGCAGCCGAGTGCAACTTCCCCTGGTGCGCCTGGGATGGAGTGCAATAACGGCTGGCTATGCTGATCGTCTCAGTTTGGAACCTGATGCCTTGCCTGATGTTGTTGGGTTGTTAGGGCAGCGCGCTGCCGCATCCACTGTCCACAGCCGCGCCCGCTTCTTCAACTGCTTGCATGCGGAGTGTCAGTGTGGCTGATGTATCTGCTTGGTTGCAGGCTGATGGCTAAACTGGTGGACAGCTCCCCTCGGCTGCAGGCAGGTTGATGTAATTCTCTGTTCCACTTCTCCGCAGGCTGATGGCCAACGTGATCGACATCTCCCCTCACCTGCTGCCTGATGGCTAATACCATTTGATATTTCTACTTCTCCGCAGGCTGATGGCCAACGTGGTTGACATCTCCCCTCACCTGCTGCCTGATGGCTACCGTCGTTCTCTGTTCCACTTCTCCGCAGGCTGATGGCCAATGTGATCGACCTCGCCACGGGCAAGCCGCTGGGCGGTGCACGGCCAACCATGCTGCTGCAGTGGGGCGGAATCAAGCTGGGCCTCGTGGGTAAGTCGGTGGGGTGCTGGTTGGTACTGCAGTGCTGCGCTGCAATGCCGTTGCACTGCACCGTGGGCATCGGGTACTACACTGCTAAATGCTCTGCCAGGAGCGGCTGGCCGCGCTGGCAGCGATCGACCCGCCCGCTGTGCGCAGCCAACCCATGCACTCGTGCTTTACAACATGGTGTCTATGCAGGCCTGGTGGAGCAGGAGTGGCTGACCACGCTGGCGGCGGTCGACCCATCGTCCGTGCGCTACACCGACTTTGTGCAGGAGGGGCGGCGCCTGGCGGCGCAGCTGCGGGTGCGAACAGGCTGGCAAGCGTTGGCAGCTGGTTTCGCAGGCCTGTTGGCATATGTGGTAGCCAATGCAGTATATTGGGCTTTCCTGCTGGGGCACACATCCACAGGTGGAGGGCGCTGAGGTGGTGAGTGCGCTGACGCACATGCGCCTGCCTTCTGTCATGTATGCGTCCTGTCGCACTGCCCTCTTTCGCAGGCGGAGGGCGCTGAAGTGGTGATCGCGCTCACGCACATGCGCCTGCCGAACGACTTGCGGCTGGCAGAGAATGTCCCGGGCATCGACCTCGTGCTGGGAGGGGTGCGGACTTGGGCTTCCTTCCGATGCAGCTGCAGCTGGTTTTCCTGTCAGCATGATCGCTTGCAATGGGTTGACCAGCATGGTAGGCTGGCCTGGCTGGCACACCGGTTGCGGCAGCTGTGCGCCGCGGCTGCTCCTCCTCTTTGTCAACCTAACTCAATCTAATCTCTGCCCGTCTGGCCTGCCTGCCCACAGCACGACCATGACTACTTCTTGGTGCACTCCCAGGCAAGCAGGGATGAGTTGTTTAGCTGTTTAGCGATGCTGCCTTATGCGGTAGGCAGGCGTTTGGTGCCAGCCTCTCCACTAAAGTCCCAGCCACAGCAGGGTATTGCAGACGTAGACGGAAGGGGCATGCAGCTGCATGCTGTCCCAGCCTGCCTGCCCTTCACCCTGCTCGCATCAATCGCTCCCTTGCGCTGCCCCGCAGAAGCACGGCACGCCTGTTGTGAAGAGCGGGACAGACTTTCGGGAGTTTACAGAGATTCAGCTGACTGTGGGCCCCGCCGAGCCGGCACCAGCAGGCGCAGCAGGCGCAGAAGCAGGGGACGGCGGCGGTGCAGCGGCAGCAGATGAGCAGCCGGGCTCCCCTCCAGCCACTCCCAGGAGCTTGATGGTGACAGCCTGGCAGCTGCCGGGCAGGGTGGCAGATTCAGTTGCAACCCTGCCGGACTCCATGGCTCGCCTGGCGCTTCGGTCCCATGCACGCTGCAGCAAGTGGGCGCGGCTGGCAGGTATCCCAGCCCTGGCCGGCTGCAACTTGTCTGCTGACACTGGCAACAACGGCGGCGGCGCCAGCGGCGACAGCTGCGGCAGCCCTGTGGCAGAGACGCCGCACTGCCTACAGTCGCCGCGCGGCGGCGGTGAGAATGCGACACCCGAGGGGCACAACGCGGCGCTGGTGTATGAGGAAGCAGCCGCCGCCAGCCTGGCAACCTCGCTGATTGCCACCCGCCTGGCGGGCAGCGGCAGCCTGGACGGGTCTGTTGGCAGCGGCAGCAGTAGCAGCAGCTCGAGTGGCGGCAGTGGTGATGCACAGCCAGTGGAGCTCACGTTCCACTGCCTGCGCCACGTCATCACTGCTGAGCTGCCTGAGGATCCCGAGGTGGTGGAAATTGTGAAGGTGAGTTCTGGTTTAGTAATAGTTAGTTCTAAATTGGTCATTTGTAGGGCAGCTGTGCAGCTGGGCTCAAGTGAACCATGCACCCATCAGCCTGCTCTGCATCTGCACAGAGACACACCATGCATGGAATGTGCTCGTTCCCACGACTCACCTGCTGCGGCGCGGCGAGAAGATGATGGTGAACAGATGGCGCCTGCTTCATACCCTGACTGCTTGCGTACTCCTTCCATTGCAGCTCTACGAGAAGCTGATGGGCGAAAGGATGGATGTTGTGGTGGGCCACAGCGCAACAGAACTGGATGGCCGCTTCTCCACGTGAGGAACGGGCGCTTGTGCTTTCCATTCGTGCTGGAATGGCATGCTGCGTTGGTTCCCGTTGGCTCGGATGCACAGATCTGGATGGCCGCTTCTCCACGTGAGGATTATACAGAATGGCGGTGCCCGTGCTGTCCTGCAGCTGCGTGCGTCAACTGCCGCAGCATAGTTTGGCAGGCTGTGGGTGTGCGGTGCCGCTTGCAGCTGTGCAAGCGTTATTCAACGCCAACCACTGCCGCTGCAGTGTGCGGACGGGAGAGAGCAACCTTGGCAACTTTGTGTGCGACGTAAGGCGGGGCGGGTGCTGTGGCTGCTGTGCCTGCTGTGCCTACTGCGCTGCGCCTGGACTACTGGCACATCTGCACACCCTCCAGCCTCCGTGGCAGCCTGAAGCTGCTCTTGTCGCTCGGCAAAGCTAAGATGAAATGCATGGGCCAACGATTTGGTGATGCAGGTGTGGCGGGAGGCCTGTCACGCTGACGTGGCGCTGCTCAACGCCGGCACGCTGCGGTCCGGTAAGCATTCGAATACCCCTTGGCGTACCAACACTGGCACAGCGAACAAGTGTGGTGATGAGACCTGTGCGCAGGCCAGTTGCCCACAAGTCACAGACGCGCCTGCCTGACTTCTGGCACCCAAGTTCCCCCATGCTTCTGCCCCAACAGACCGCATCCATCCTGCGGGGGAGGTGACCCACCGCGACCTGGTCAGCGTGCTGCCCATGCTGGACGAAACAGTGGTCATTGAGGTCACAGGTGCGCAGTACGGCAGCAGACTAGTGCGCAGTACTGCAGCAGTGCAGCACGTGTGCTGTCTTGCTGCACTCCCAAACATATGTGTGCGCGGCAGGCGGGGTCTGCTCTGGCACTGTTGACATGACTGCCGATGCAGTTGGCGGTGCAGGATTGACAGTGCAAGTTGCGCCTGACTGTGGTCCCTCCGTGCATGTCTGCAGGCACGCAGCTGCTGGCGGCGCTGGAGAATGGTGTGAGCCAATGGCCAAAGCTGGAGGGCCGTTTTCCCCAGGTGCCGGCTGCTGCTCCGCATGTGCACTTGCTGCACCGTGGAGTGCCATTGCAGATGGGTTGTTCCCACTGTTCGGCAAGGCATGGCCGTGCGTGACGGCACACAGCAGCACTTGCTGAGCCTGACCCTCCCAGCCAGTCCAACTGGCCCCTGCGCGCTGTGAAAATCTCAGCCTATCTTCCCGCCAGGTGTCCGGTGTCCGCTTTTCCTTTGACCCATCGCTGCCGCCCGGCGGTCGAGTGCTGCCAGGCAGCGTCACTGTGGGCGAAGCACCGCTGCAGCCAGGTGCGGTCGGCCAGTGTGCCGTGGCATTGCATGTTGCAGCATCCTTGGCAGCAGTATGTGCACCGTTGTTTCATGGTGCAGCGCTGGGCCCGCCGCAAGTCATTGCACGCATCTGCTTGTTGGCTATGTTCAGGCATCCTACCTGCTTGCCACCCTCAACCTGCACTGCAGACGGCACCTACAGTCTCGCAACAAAAGCCTACTTGGCGGAAGGCAGGGACGGTGAGGCCGCCCCTGGCAGGCTGCCGATACTGCCTTTGCCTGTGCCACCAGCGGTTGCTGCCGCCACCGCTCTTGCTGCTGCTGCCGCTGCTGCGGTTTTGGTCTGCACTGCGGTTTTGTCAGTAGGTGTCGCTGATGTGGCTGGCACTCCTTTTTGGGGGCATTTTGCTGTGCTGTGCATGTTGCACTGGCCAAGCTTGCAGCAAGTCTGTCAGGTTGCACCCAAATCGTGTCACACTTGCACCCCGCCTTCCCTCCACCCCCTACCACTCAGGCTACGATGCGCTGCTCGGCGCCAAGCTGCTGCAAGACAGCGACTGCACGCCGCTGCTGCCGACTGTGATCGCCAATCACTTCCTGCTGCTTCGTACTTTGAATCGTGCGGTGAGAACCCCATGCTGTTGCCGCTGCTTATGCCGTCGCTGCTGCTGGTATTGCCATTCCCAGGCCCTCCCCAAGGCCGCTGCTGCTGTGGACGCTTGATCGTTGCTGAGGTGTTGCTGCTGCAGGGCAGTTTGCTGCCAGCCTGCAGCCGCTTACTTGCCACAGAGCAGATTCAGCTGCCCCGCAACAGCCGCCAGCTCCGCTTCACTGCGCGCCCCGAAACCAGTCCGGATGCCACCTCCCCACTGCCTGCCTGCCTGCAGGTGGAGGCCACAGGGCGGCGCCCGGCTTGGCAGCGCGCTGCTGAGCGGCTGCTGGCAGGCAGCGATTTGTATGTGGAACGATCTCAGCATCGGCTACACGCGGAGGGTACGAGCCACACCTCCCGCCGCCACCCGCTGACGGGGTGCTGGGAGATTGCGCCGGTGGTGGATGGGCGCATCCAAAATGTGGGCAGCGGTGCGCCAGGCAGCAGCAGCATCAGCACAACGACTGGAAATGGCGGTGCATCAACCAGCGCGTAGCGCACACTTGGCGGCTGTGACCGTGCGGCTGTGGCAGCTGAGATGGCAGGGCTGATGGGCGGCGGTGCAGCACAGCTGCAGCCTGCGCTGCTTGATGCCTTTTCATGCTTCGAGGTCTCTTCAGAATGTAAGTTCAACTCTTGGTGCAGACGCAGGTACGAGCAGGCAGGGTGGACGGGGGAAGGAAAACAGTGGTATACCCTTCACTCAGAGAGAGGACAAATGAGCGGCAACACAGGTTGGAGGCAACTTGAGAAGGGATGAAACGCTAGCAGGCATGCCATGCCGATCGGAGTTGGTGGCTTGTAGGGGCTGCTGGGGCTTGGCGGCGCGCAAGTGGAGGACTGGGCTACGAGTGCTGTCCAGGCAGCAAGGGTGCCGCCTCACTCGCACTTGCACTTGGCGGCGGCGGCCAGGCGCACGCGGCGGCGGTGGCGTGCAACGGCCACCGCCGCCAGCAGAGCAGCGGCTGCCTGACCCCAGACTGCCAGGTTGCCCACAATGATATTGCCCATGTCCCAGCTGCCAAAGATTGGGTGCTGCAGGATGCGCCAGGTCAGACGGGGGCCCAACACCTGCACAGCGGGGGCAAGTGGGAGGCAGCTTCCTATACTCTGCACCTGCAACCATCACAGCGACCGCGTCTGGGCTTGCAGCAGGTGCACCGCCGCTGAGTAGGGCGCCGGCACGGAGTGTTCTACAAAGCACGCAGCAGCTGTCCAGTCGAAACCATGGCAACTCTCTATAAAACAAGCTCACCTTGTAAGCCAGCCAGAAGGGGGTGAGCAGCGCCTCCATGACAGCTGGCACGTAGGGGTTGACGGCGGCGGGCAGCCACAGGCGGCCCCACACGTAGCCCCAGCGCACATGCGGGCTGGCAACCACGCCGTCCACGACAATGCCGCGGGCCTGCGGGCAGGTGAATAGGCACGGCGGGGCAGCATGGGGTGATTGATCAACGTGGCGGTTGTGGTTGGGGCATTGCATACATCACGCAACCACATGTATTGTTCCACGGCAGTTTTTAAGTTTCAATCCTCAGCCGACACGCCGCGTGCTTTTCACACTCCACCATCTCCGCTCCCGCTCCACCGCCGCGGCTCTGCCCTGCCCGCCTCACCCGCACAAATGGGCTGAAGGCGCCGTTTTCCAGCGTGGCATTGACGGCGGTGATGCAGGCGGGGGTGGCACGTCCAGATGCGTCTGCCGGGTCAGCCAGCCAGGCCACCATGCCGGGTGACACTTCAGTGGGCAGTTTCATGATGTGGTTGCCCGCAAAGTCCAGGTGCTACATACGCGGAAGGGAAGGTGGGGGGCACGGGGTTGGGAAGACACGCATGCACTTGTTTTCATGGAGGCTGCACCCAACAGGCAGCCCTGCCAGGCAGCGGCAGCAAGCAATGCGGAGTCACCGCAACGACACGCCTTGTTTTCCTGATCCCTATGCGCTGTCAGGCAGCCCAAGACAAACAGCAGCCAAAGAGTCCTGCCCCCGCATTGCCCCCACCTGGGCCGCAGCGTGCCAAGCCGCCAGCAGCGTGCCGTCCTTGTCGCTCGCCCCAGCCGGTGCAGAAGCAGCCGCCAGGGCGGCACAAGTGCTGGACGGATCGGCACCACTGGTGGTGTAGTGGAAGGGGCTGAGGCGCAGCTCGTGTGTGGTGGGCTGCCCAGTGCCGTCCAGGCTCAGGGCGCTGATGCGGCTGTACTGCCCCACGGCGGAGCGGTCGGCACGGGTGAACATGTATACCTCCTGTGGTACCGGTGCATCAAGGGGGGAGGAGATGGGGGTAATTAATTGTGGTTGGTGGCCGGGGTCAACGGCTGTGCCAGCGCTCACAGCCTGGCCCAGCCAGTCTTGCCCTCTCAGCACGCGCACGCACCTCGTAACGAAGCTCGCCGTCCCAGCCAACGCTCAGCACTCGGTGGCCGGGGCGTAGCTGCTCCATGGTCAGCCGCCCCTTGCCCTCCACTTGCACGGTGGCGTCTCCGGGGAAGCAAACGGGGAGGCTGCGCCAGGGCGGAGGGGCGGGGTGGCACGCGGCGTGTGTGCAATCACTATGCATGCAGCCAAAATGAAAAGGTAGGACTGCATCTGCCGCAGGGGCGTGCACAGCGGACAGGTTGTCTGTCCACACAAGGGTGTGTGCAGCTGTTGCGATCTGAAGCCAGGGCAGGCATAGCACCGCACGTTGCTACAAACGCATGGAGACAGCCGCAAAGGGGCATCCGTGGGGGGTCAAGTGCTCACCACTTATTCTCATGCGCGCCGCAGGCTCCTGGAGTATTGCAGCAGAACAAATTGGCGCAACCTGCCGTGTGCATGGGGAGAGCAAGCAGCAGGTACGGTGAAGAGCAACAGGCGCGCCACATCAGCCCCCTCCCATTGCTTCGAAAACGACATGCGCTGCCAGTGGGCCTGCCTTTGCAGCCAAATGAGATTGGAGCCTGCGGCACTATGCCCCATGCCCCACTTTTGCAGCAGCCCATTGCTGCCATAGATGCAGTGTGGCGTCATGCAACCCCAACGCAGCCGTTGTCAAGCCAGGTGCAGGGCAGGGCACAAGCCATGCGCTCTGCCGGACTGCAATGCACACGCGCCCTTGGGGAAGTGGCAGCGTCCTCCCCGTCCTCCCATACCCGGCCAGCCCCATGCGATGGCCACTCACAATCCCCGTTAAGGGTGCAAGGTCCTGACGCCGACGAACACTGCAAGGGCGGGGAGGGAAGGCCGTGCGTGTGAAATGGGCGGAATCAAGGCCGATACCGTGGCGCATTTCGTCCTGTTTGTCATCAGGCTGCTACAATGACTCCCACACGGCAAGGGTGGCGGCACCCACGCCAACACCACCGCCTTACAGAAGGTGGCGGCGGTGGTGAGGGCGAGGGCGGCGGCGGGCTAGGGCTTGGTGGAGAGGGCGAGGGTGGCGCAGGGCTGCACGGCAAGTCGGCAGAGCTGCTGGGATGGCGAGCTGCTGGCGACACCGCAATGCACAGCGCAGGTGCCAGTGGTGCAGGTACCAGTGGTGCAGGTACCAGTGGTGCGCCATCACTGCCACGCATGCTGCCGTGTAGCAAGCAACTTGATGTGGCACAGCATAACAGAGCGCCACGCAGCGCAACACAGTGCAGCATGCACACCTGGGTGGCGGCGGCATAGGCGAGGGGGGCGGCGGCTGCATGGGCGTGGTAGGGGGGCAGTGTGGGCAACGGCCCGGGATCGAATGAAAGGCTAGATCAGGTGGCCAACCTGCAACACACCAAAACCACCCCTCCCAGCTCGTTGGGGTTGGTCGCGTGTGCACGAGCTAAAACGGGCAGACTTACTGGTGGTGAGGGTGGTGGGTTGGGGCTGGGCGAAGGCGGAGGTGGTTTGGGGCTGGGCGAGGGCGGCCGGGGGCTGGGGGGCGGCGGACGGGGGCTGGGCGAAGGCGGCGGCCTGAGGCTAGGCGGCCGGGGAGAAGGCGGCCGGGGGCTAGGTGGCCTTGGTGAGGGCGCTCGAGGCGAGGGCGGCCTACGGCATGGACAACAAAGGAGAGCTCAACCTCGAGGTTGCAGTCACCGTGCCCGAAATGCAACAGCGGGCCACTGCCACACGTTGGAGTGCAGCTGTGGCAGTGCCACGCTGTGGCGGTACATCACGGTGGCAGTATTGATACTGCCAAAATTGTGATCACAGCAGGCTTGGATGGGCGGGCCCGCCATTCCATTCCATTCCATTTTCCGCACAACATGCATGCACATGCAGCACCGTGCTAGGCTAACATGGGCGACGGCGGTGGAGGGCGCGGGCTGGGGCTTGGCATGGGGGCCGGGGGCCTGCAGCAGGTGCAGCAGAGGGGCGACTGTGAATCATTAGGCCCCTCGTTTTCAAGGCACCTGGGACTGAAAACTTTTCAGGGACTGCCCGTGTTGAGACCATGGATCATTGCCGCAATGCAAGTGCTGCCAGCAAGGCTGATGGCATACGCCATACTCATGCATTGTTGGCTTGCCCGCAGCACACCTGGGGGACGGCGGCGGCGAGGGGCTGGGCAGGGCGGTCACCGTGACGGTCCACTCGACCAGGGACGCAAAGGCGGTGACGGGATAGAGGGCCACGCCTGCAGGGCTGTTCCAGCTGTCGCCTGCCTTCACTCCCAGGTACAGAGCCCGGCCCTTGCAGTCGGTCGTGTCGGATGCCTTGAGGCGCCAGCGCCCGCAGGACACAGCCTCAGGCACCCAAGTGGTCGGCCAAGGATAGAGCGATGCGACCGGGGCACTGCAGGTGCCACTTGCGGCCAGCCAGGTGTTGCGGCAGCTGCCGTAGGGCGGCTGGCGGTTGAGAGCCTGCAGTGGCAGCAGTGGTAGGGAGGACAGTGACAGTGTTTGGATGACACATTGAACGAGCGGAACGACCAGAACAGCAGCCTCCTCTGTGCTGCTACGATGTCGGCAACATAACACAGCGCCTGCGCAGGCGCAGCTGCACAGCGTGCAGCGCTCCCTCAGCGTGACAGGGCGGCCGGTCAGATCAGTGCCAGCGGGCAGGCCCTGGCTGGACGCCAGCTCCCAAATGCCAGAGGCGCCGGCCCGGTAGGGAGACAATATTAGGGCGGCGCTGTAGTTGCAGGGCGGGGCGGCAAGGTCGCCTGCGTAGAGGGCAGGCAGAGGGAGCGTCCGGGCGCAGCATGATGAGTGGAGCTCTCTACGCCTGGCGAGGCGCCAGACTTCTGGCTTGCAACTGGAGCCTTCACAGGCACGGGCCGCGGCATTACATCATCTGCCCAATTAAAAAGCGAGGGCTATAAGCCTCACCGCGCTGTGCGCACTTCTCCCGGCCGTTGACGCGCAGGTACAAGCGGCCCGCCAGCAGCGGCCCGCACTGCGGCTTGGGGACATCGTGGTCATCGTATGTGCCTTGCGCCGAGTGCACTGCAATGCAACGGCAGAGTTGGAGTGTGTGTGTCAGTGTGCTTTTGTGTGCACGTGGGTGACTGCACTTCCGAGGAGAGTTGTGCAGGGCAGTTGAAGCACTCTGCCGCGGAGTGCTGGCGGCCTTTGGGACTGAACAGGCCGAGCGGTGTGGGATCGGTCACTTGCCTGCCGCAAAGGCTACAACGGCTAAGAGCGCACATGCCGTGCGGGCGGCAGCGCCACCGCCGGCAGCAAAGCCCATCGCTGCCCGCCAGCTGGAGCGGCAGCCTGTGACCTTGCCCTTCCTGCTGCAATGAGGCAATGGGAAAGGTCAAGGCCGGCTGAGCAGCGTTGGTGCACAGCGGCAGGCAAGGGGCGGCAGCGATGGCGGCGGGCAGGCAGGACGTGCAGGAGGCACCGCGCTGCTCACATCGGCGCCACATCTGAGCGAGACAGAATTTAGGCCCGCATAAAAGCCGGTGAAGGCCGCTAGAACGATCGTTCCAGCCAGCCATCGACGCCATCGTGAACGAACTCGGCTGCCCAGCCCAAGCTCACCTTGGCGCACCTTTGAAACGCTCCCGGCGACTTTGGCGATTGATTAACTGAAGAGCGGTGGGTTGCAGTGGGGAAAGTTCGCTCAGCGAACGGCCCATGCTGTGCCTGCCGGGCGGGAGGCAGCTGCCACAGCTGCAGGCAGGCTGCCAACTGCTCGACCACGTGCACGTCCACCTGACCGACGCCCTTGCGAATCAATGAGGATGACTACGGCTTATAACCAGTCAATTCGCACGCTGCATGCACCGCACATCCGAGGTTTGTAGTACTAACCCCTGTCCTGTCGAGCGGCCGCCCCGGCGGGGAGGCTCACACCACTGGGGGAACCAATGTTGTTTCTAAAATGAGTGAGCTTGCAAGTCTGGTCGGGGCGGACAACAAATTGAGGTAAAATAATCGAGTGCTGTGCAGCTAGCAGTGCTCACGTCGCCATCTGGCAAGCGGCTCTGCAGACCCCGATGGGCCGGTCAGCATGCTGTGATGGGCAGCGCTGCGCATGTGCTGTTCTCTGCTGGCGCAGCAGCTTGCGGTTGTGCGCCTCAGCGCAGCTACACCGCCTTCTTCTCGCCACGAAGCAGGGGCGCCGGCGGGTGGTAGTGGTCCTTCACTCCCTTGCCCCACACAGGGAAGTTCCACATCTCCTGCGGCAGCGGGAAGGCAGGTGAGGCCTGGCAGGTCAGGCTATGTGCGGTCAGTTGCTTGGAAGCACATAACGCGTATCCCACACACGGAAACTCCACATCTGCTGCGGCAGTGGGAAGCAAAAGCAGCGGATGGAGGGTCAGGTGCAGCAAAGCAGATAAAAGATGCGAGGCGCATCAGGCGCCAGAAAGCTTCACTGAGCAGCAGCAGCAGCCCGCAAGTGGCAGCAGCGCCCGGCATGTTGCAGCTGGCAGCCGCCAGGCTTGCGGCAACAAGCGTTCTACCCAGGTGCAGCGCACAGCGGCGATGGTACAGATCAACACGACCCGAAGCTTGAGAGCAGTGCCAGCCACCCACCCGCAGGCCGCGCTTGGCGCAGATGAAGAAGCGCAGCCAGTCCACCACAGGAATCTGCGGCACGGGAGGGCGGGGCGTTCGATCCTATGCAAACGCATCTTAACAGATCCTCGCAATGCGGCACACCATGCAGTAGCTGCCTTGAGTGCAGGTGCACTGTGCAGCCTGTTGCTGACCAACAGGCAGCAGGTCCTGCCCAGGGCAACAGGTGGCATGCAGCAGGCATGATGATCTGCTTCGCTGGCGGCGCATGAAACTTCATAGGGCGACTGCCTGCCTTCCTGTCATGGCCAGCAGCACTCGTGAAATCGGCTCACCGCAGCACGCATGGCCAGGCGCTTGCCCCAGGAGGAGCCCACATCCATGATGGCCATCCACTCCTTGAAGCGGACCTGCAGGCAGGAAAATCGGAAGCTCGCAGGGTCAGCCGGCTGACAACTTAATGCGGGCCGAAGCCTCGCGCATGGCATGTGCCACACGGGGTGTTGCATCAGGCAGCAGCTACAGACGGGCGCGTCAGCTGATCAGGCGGCGGCAACGCGAACAGCGCCAAGAAGAGCGCACAGCGCAGCGCACAGCGCACAGCGCAGCGCACGACTGTAAGCCCAAAATAGTACGGGGCCGCACCTCCATGGCCAGGTTGACTGTGGAGAAGATGGAGCGGTAGGCAAACCTGCAGGGCAAGAGTATGGGAGCATGAGGTGAGCTGAAACCGCTGCTAGGCATAACGCTCCACGCACGGCCTGCTTTGCCGTTGCAGGCGGCAGCCACACGACGCACCAACAGCCTGTGCATGCACGTACGCAGAGCACGCATGTAGAGAGCGTCAGCGGCAGCATTCCCGGGTTCAGCGCAGTGGGGCACAGTACCGCAGCTTGCAGCATGAACAGCATGCGCAGCGCGGCGCACCAGGTGTGATAGCCCGCCATGCGGCCGCCCTTGTGGTTGGTCTCGCCCGTGGCGCCCAGCGGCGTGGGGGTCATGATTTTCAGGATTTCCTGCAATTTGGGGAAGCATCACGCAGGGCAGCGTGCTCTCGGATGCATGAGAGTCGCGCGTGTGGGCCGCCGATAACAGGCAGCAAGCAGAGCAGCGGGCGGCGATGCAGTGCTGATTGCACAGCCCGGGAGGCGGGTGGACACCCCACACCGCGCCGCCGATCGGAGCAGCAGCTCTTTGCCCTCCCTGCCAGCTGCCCTTAGAGTCAGCTGCCTGGCAGCCTCACCTTCTCACGCCCAAGCTTGATTTGCTCGGCCGAGTGGAAGAACATCTCCAGCTGCTTCTGGGGGCCAAAGGGCACGTAGGCTGCAGGGGAGAGCGGGCGGGGCAGGCGGCGGCAGCGGCGGCTCAGCAGCCCGATGTCTCGAACACTCGGCTGCACATGGGCTGCAGGCAAGTGGGTTCCCAAAGCCCTTCATCCAGCAGCAGGCACTGCTGGCTGTCACAGTAATCGGTGCCAGGCAGCTGCCGTGCTCTGCTTCATTCACTCAAGTCGACAATACTGCACACGCACAGCAGCCACGACCCACCAAACACAAAGTCGGAGGCGGTGCCGATGCGCGGGTTGCGCCCCAGGAAGCAGTAGTTGTGCAGGTCGCCAAACCCTGCGGGTGAAACAGATGGAAAAGCGCCAATGTGGAGCCGCTGGATTGATGTGCGCGAGGCGCTGGCGTGGTGGCAGCAGCGACACCCGGGCAGCTGGTGCAGCTGCCGCTGAGGCAGCAGCAGTGGCGGCACTGGGCCTCGGGGGCGGCTGCTCTCTTGCCGTGCCCTTACGGCACCTGACTGGCCTGAAAGCATGTGTGCTGCAGGGCCATCGACCGGACGGTCTGCCCCGCACACTCACCAATGCCCATCTCTTTCAGGAAGGACGGGTTCAGGTTGTATTGGCAGCCGGCGGCGCAGCAGAACGCATCGGCCGGCAGCTTGACGGTCTCGCCCTCCTGGGTGGCAACCACTGCAAATGGCAGACAGAACAAATGAGCATGGAAGTTAGTTGGACGGTGACAAGCACTTGCAACAGCATCCAGGGCAGCCGGCAGGTAAGGAGAGCATCGGCCACTGCCGCCACCGGCAGCGCCCGCCCACATCCTCCGCCCTTCTGAGATGCAAAGAGCATAGGCTGCACCGTTGCAACTGCCGTTGCTGCCCGCAAGAAGCCCCACTGCTGAGCATCAGAACTTATGCTTACCCACTTCCTTTGCTTCAAGGCGGTCCACCTTGCCGATAATAACCTGCAGAGGATGGCGGAGATGGTTGAGCCGCACAAAGCAGTGGGAAGCAATCAGCAGAGTAGCATGTCGCTGCCAATGAGGCGGCCCGCTCTTCTCTAATGCAGGTAGCTGAAGGGGAAGAAGCATGCTGCTGCACACCGGCCAGCACGCCCCGCACCTTCAGCCGCCCCTCGCCGGCGAGGCGGAAAATGCCGTCGTTGCACTGGCCTGCGGCAAGGTGGGATGCGGGTGAGTTGTAATAGCCACAGGAGTGACAAGCCTGGCGCTGCGGCATGCGGTGGATCAGCGCCGGCAGCAGAACAACATTGGCTGACCCAGCAGCCAGTGCCAGATGCCGCCAGCCGCACAGCAACAGATACCGCCAGCAGTGAGCAGCACACGCCTGCCCAGTCCCGCTCGTCCACCTTCCTCAACCAACACTTCAATTGACATGTTTTTTTCACCCACCTGCCCAGTCCTGCTCGTCCAGCGGGCCGGTGGGCGGCATGTTGCCCAGCCCCACCGGGTTGAAGAAGAACTTCTTGAGCCACCACTGCAGTCAGACGAACAGCGGGCACAGAGAGGCAGCGCGCTTAGCGGCGGCGGGGCAGCAGGTGTGCGTCGCGCGGCAGTAACGGCACTGCAACAAACTGGAGCCGGCAGGCTCACCCTGCCCGACGGAAGCATGCTAAGCATGCTGCCTGCCTGCCACTGCATCAAACACCGCTGCAACGAGTGAACTTGCGCCCCACTCGCCTGCACAAACTTGACCTTGAGGGCCCAGGGCACCAGCGGCATGAAGCTCAGCGCGGTCAGCGTGTGCTGGCGGGAGAAGGGCATGACCCACCTGCGATGGGTGGGCGGGAGGCAAGGAGGGCAGGCGCAAGTTAGACAGCAACCACCCCAGAGCGCATGCAAGCATGCTCAACTGCCCGCTGCATGGCATGGCCCCAACCTGCCACTGCCGGCTTTCGAGGCAGCGCCTGCTGCCACTCCTGCCTGCCTGCCGCCGGCGCCCCTGCTGCACCCCAGCTAGCCGCACCGCTTGCGGGGGCGGGACACCAGCGTGATGTGCTTGGCGTTGTTGCGGCCCGCGGCCTCCATGGCCTCCAGCGCAAAGGACCCGGTGCCCATGATCACCACATTCTGCATTTGGACGGCATTCAAACGATGCAGGTTTGCACGCGTGAAGTGCGCAGGACCCAGTGCAGGGCAGGAGCAGGCAAAACGGTGTGCTGGTGCATGGCATTGACCGCCCTTCCCCTGGGCAAGGCCGCGCTGCCAAAGGATGGCTGCAACTTGTTGTGCAGCCCAGGGGTAGCAGCGGCATAGGCAGCAGTACTGCAACGCTTGGATCAGCAGAAGCCCATCCTCACCTTGCCAGTGAGGTCCATGTTTCCCAGGGCACAGTCCACCCCATCCTTCTTGCCTGCAGCAGGTGACGCGCACATGTCTTGAGCCTCAACATGCCAGCAGGGATGCGAGCTGTCGGCTGCCGCTGTGCTGCGCAGTGCTGTGCATAGAGGCTGGGCAGCTGGGCAGCCGCCTGCCCCAGCCAATTTGCGGCGCTAGGCAGCACAGGCATCCATCAACTGTCAATGCGAAACGTCATCCAACCGCCCCAGCTGGCTTGCCTCCGTAGCAGAACACGTTTTTGAACTTGTCCACGTCCTGCACGCCGCGCTCCTCCGCCGTGAACTGAAGCATTAGGCAGGCAGGGGCAGGGGGAGCAGGGGCGGCAGGGCGTCGGCAGCAGTCGGATGGCGGCGGCGGCAGAGGGCGGGCTGGACCTGCAGGCATACGTGCCGTGGCACACCGTAGCACCGCTGCTGCGCAGGCCACCCGGCTGAGCTGCAGTGACAGCACACAGTGCTGACATCAACGCGCCAGCTGCATCGATGCACTCGGCCAATGAAGCTACACCAACTCAGGGCAGCCCACACACTGGCTTGCCCAGCCCACACACCTGCTTGCCCAGGATGCCGGGCGTGACCATCACAAACTGCGAGCGGATGTGGCTGACCTTGCCGCTCTCCAGGCACTTGCAGACGGTCAGGAAGCTGCGGGGAGCAGGGCGGACAGCAAGCACTGCTGGAAAAGGTGCATGCATCAGTCGGCTTGGATACCCGGCTGGGGGCACGCGGCGGCAAGTGCAGCAGAGCGGCGGCAGCGAGTGAGGCGCAGCCGTGGGCGGAGAGTGCTGGCGGCACAGGCGCTGGAGGCAGCGCGGCCCTGCCGCCACTGCACTGCAATGGCAGAACACGTGCATGGCCACCCGCCCACCCGCCTGCCCTTGCATGCCTGTCCACCCCGCAGCACGCCTAGAACGCACAGCGCGGCCAGCAAGCCCAGCCCCACCTGCCGTCCTCTTGGTGGCGCACTGTCACCACCTCTGTGTTGAAGCGAGTGAAGCGGTCGATCTTGTTGTCGTACGCGTAGCGCTTGAGCATCTGTGGAGGGGGATAGCAAATGTCAAGGCACAGTGTTGGGAGCCCGGCGGCCGAGGCAGCATGCGATGCTCACAGCAAGCACTCACAGCAGCGGCAGCCGGGCAGGGGCCGAGACGCACATGATGCCATGCTGGCATGCACACACGCGGCGCAGCGCAGCAGGTGGCAGCTGGGCGCTGCCACAAACAACGCCCAGTTGCATGTTGCCGCCACTGCTGCCACTGCTGCCGCCGCCGCCGCTGCCCGCACCTGGTTCACCGCCATAGCCGAACCCTTGGTAAGCACGTCCTGATTGATGCGGTAGTTGTCGTCCCAGCGGTAGTTGGGCTCGTAACACTGCAGCAAGGTGGCGTATCAGCGACCACCGTTGTAAGAGCAGGGAAGACGGTAGACGGCGGCAGCTGGCGGCGATGTCGCGGGCGGCGGCGGCAGGCCAGTGGTCACTTGGTGCGGGTGGTTGCGACTATGCAGCGCGGGTGCAAACGAGTCCCAATCGCATAAAATAATCGCGCCTGCAGGTAGGAGTGCCGGTTGGCGAGCGAGGTCCACACGCCGCCCAGCTCCGGGTTGCGCTCCACCAGCACGTATGGCCAGCGCCGGTCAGCGCACATTTTGGCTGCCAGGATGCCGCAGATGCCGCCGCCGACGATTATCATGTCCGTCTCCACCACCTCCGCGGGCGGCTTGTCGCAGTCTGCCCTCGTCATGGCGATCAGAGCTCAATGACAGGACAGAGCACCGACGGAGCCCAGTTGCAGGGCTCGGAAGGCTCCGGGAGAGCGCGGGGCGGAGGTCAGAGGTGCACGGCATGCGCAGCGGGGCCGCGGGGCCCCACGCCCTCGCCACGCTGGATGCGCCATGCCGGATGCAGGCCGGATGCGCCACCAGCAGTGTGGTGCAGTCAGGTGGTCTGCTGCATGCGGGAGACAAGGATATCAATTAACCTTCGGGCATGTGCTAGTGCTGGCTGCCCGCAGACGTGCCACGTGGCAGCGACGGGCGGCGGCAGGCGGCGACGCACACGTTGCATGCGCTGTGCTGCTGTTGCGCAGGTCCAGAGTTTTTCCAGCCTAGCAACCAACCCGGCATAAATAACGCAGCTGAGCAACGTGGCCAACTTGCGGCGACCCAGCTTGCCACCGTCGCCGTGCTGTGCACGCTATGCCCACATTCGCACCCACATCTGACCGCTCATCTCCTCCTCCGCATTCGCCAGCCTGGCTGGCCCCTCCCCGCCTCGTTTGACTGCAGCGCAGCCAGACACCGATCCACAGACCGCTCGCCCCTCGCCAAAAGTGCGCTGCAACAGGCGCCAAGGCAGAGGCAAGCGCGAGATCGGGTCCGCACGGTCCGTCGCTTAACTCGGCGGCAGAGAGCCTGAAAAACAGGCCTCCAGCTCGTGGACACCACGCTGAGCGGCCTTTGGAGCGCATCAGAGACGCTTTAGAGCGCGGAGAGCGCCTCTGACTGGTGTCACCCAGGATGGCACCCACTGCCGCCCCCGCCCCCTCGGTGCTCCGCCGCTGCCTAGCAGTGGCGGCACTGCTTGCAGTCATCGCTCCCCTGCTGGCCAGTGCAGCCAGCTTGGGCGACCCGGAGGGACCGCTGGCTCCCCGCCAGGGCTTCTGGCACTATGCCATGCTGGAAGACGAGGCATCCGCCACCGCCGAGGTGCGCAGGCAGCGGGCGCATTTGTGCGTGGCACGGCGGGTTTGCCCGGCACAGTGCCGCAGACCAGATCGAGCTGTGGGGAAGCTTTCACCTGACAGACATGGCCCAATGTGGCGACATTTCAATGCACTAACTGCTCTTTGCCTACCAACCCTTTCCCCTCCCGCAGCTGCTGTGGGCGGCGCTGTCGTCTGATGCCGCCGCCGCGGGGCCCCCGCGCTACGTGATGCAGCGCTGGCCCTCTGTTGACATGCCCGCCCCCGGGCAGCAGGGCTACCTTGACAGCCTGCTGACGCTCTCCTACCAACCTGATGGCGAGGATGGCTACACAGCCGTCGATGCGGCCGCCGGAGCGGCGGCCGGCGGCGGCGCCCGGCCCTTCTATCGAGTCCTGGCCCTGGCTTCCACCGGCGATGTGTTGGCTGCCACGCGCCCCGCCCAAGCCATCACGGCCGAGGGTGAGTGCTGGGCCGGATGGGCAGGGAGCAGGGAGAAAGGTGTCAACAGGGCAGACCGTGCCCGCCTTGCCGCCTGCTGTCGCCGTCGCCACAACCCCGTCGCCCTAGGGTTCTCATGTCCCCAACTCACCGATCGGCCGCTCCGCCATCTCTGCACCGATGCAGGCAGCGTGTTTGTGTCCCAGCGGCCCTGCCGGGCCGGTGCCTGCCGCCGGCTGCTCCAGCAGGCCAGCCTGCAGGACGCCATCGAGGGAGCGAGCAATGGTCAGACTATCAAGGTGGCTCCAGGTACGTGTGCAGCAGTCTGGCGGGGCGCGCGGGGCCCGGCCAGCGAGCGGCCGGCTCACCCCCGCCCTCCTCCGGCCTCCCCGCAGGCACGTACTGGGGCCCGTCCAACACCAACCTGGTGCTCAGCAAGAAGATCACGCTGCTGGCGGCCGCGGGGCCCGAGGGCACCACCATCGACTGCCGCGGCGTCGACGGCTGTCGCGCCTTCAACATCACCCCCGATGGCGGCCAGGGTGCCACGATCCAGGGTGAGCGGGTGGTACTTGGATGCTTCGCACCCTTGTTGTTGTGCTCGCTTGACGTGATTTCCTGCTTGCGGTCAACGCTGAGCGCGCATGCTGCCGCCAGCTGTCCTGCTCCCACAGGGCCCATCTGCCCACCTCATCACCCGCCCGGTGCACCCCTTCATGCTTCACAGGCTTCCGCATGCTGGCCGGCAACGCCTCTATGGGTGGCTGCGCCTACATCGACAACGCGTCGCCCTCCTTCATCAACTGCCGGTTTGAGGGCTGCCGCGCGCTGCACCCAGAGGCCGGCCTGGGCGGCGCCATTTATGTGCTGGGCGCCGGGGCCCAGCCCAAGCTGCAGGTGAGGCTGAGTTGCGGGGTTGTTCCAAGCAGGGTGGGCTGTCGTGGTTGGTATGCTGTACTGGAGGGCGGGCCGAACGAGCAGCTGTGCGCATCACTTTGCACAGTGCGGTGGTCAACCTGAGCAGGCGGTGAGCACTCTCCCCATGCATGGCATGCACAGGTGGTGCCGCGCAACAAACTTGGCCAACATGTTGTTGAACTGCTCATGCCTGCTCTGCCTGCTCTCTGCAGAACGTTGTCCTTCGCAACAACTCGGCCAACATGGGCGGCGGCGTGTTTGTCAAGGACGGCGGCCTCTCCACCCAGAACGTGATGTTTGAGATGAACGCCGCGGCGCCTGTGGTGGGTGGTGGGGCTGGGGGCGAGGGCTGTGGAGAGGGGCTGGGGTTGAGGGCAGGACGGCCGCTTGGTACAAGCTGGAGTTGTGCATGGCATGATGGATTTGTCATTGGCAGGGGCAGGGGGGTCACCACCGGTCAAGCTGCACTGCTGCTGCACCCACGGCCTGGCCTGAACTCCCTCGCCACCGCACCTCGCCTCCCCGCTCACCTGTTTGCCATGCAGATCGGTCAGGGCGGTGCTGTGTACCTGGACCACTCCCTGCCCACCCTGTTTGAGAACACTGTGTTCCGCAAAGGTGGTCAGCGGCCGCAAGCTGGGCTTCACTCGAGCCCACCGGCAGCATGCAGCAAGGGGCAGCGTGCGCAGCATGCTCAGGATGCTCCACTGTGCTGCCGCATGTGGCGACGCACTGCAATGCCCCCCTCCCCACCCCTGCAGGCACGGCTGGCTTTTCCGGTGGCGGCATCGCCACTGCGGTGGCCGGCGATGTCACAATGAAGAACTGCAGGCAAGTATGCACTTGCCAGCCCCCATGCTGGTGTCTGCTCGCTGTCCCTGTCCGTGGTGAACAGCCATGCGTTTGTTGCACTAGCGCTACACCTGCGCATGACAGCCTACTTCACTCACCACGCTGCTCTCCTGCACTCCTTGCACTTTGTTGCTCTCACTGCAGTGTGCTGGAAAACTACTCGTCCTCCCACGCCGGCGGCATCCTGGCCTGGGGCTGCAGCTTCTTTGTCAGCGACTCCCGCATCGAAAACGTGAGCTGAAGGGAGGGCGTTATTATGCTGTGGTTGCTTCTGTTTTGATTGGGCTGCAGCTTCTTTGTCAGCGACTCCCGCATCGAAAACGTCAGCTGAAGGGAGGGCATTATTATGCTGTGGTTGCTTCTGTTTTGATTGGGCTGCAGCTTCTTCGTCAGCGACTCCCGCATCGAAAACGTGAGCTGAAGGGAGGGCGTTATTATGATGTTGTGTTCGTTTCTGTGTGGCTTGAGGCTGCAGCTTCTTCGTCAGCGACTCACGCATCGAAAATGTGAGCTGATGGGAGGATTCTTATGATGTTGTGTTCGTTTCTGTGTGGGAGAGGCGACAGCTTCTTCGTCAGCGACTCGCGCATCGAAAACGTGAGCAGCGGGTGCATTACACAAGAGCATGGTTGCGCTGCAGTTGTTTTCTGTGGGGGCTGGGGCTGTGCTCCCAAGTTTGCTAAGCGCAAGGTTTGGCTGCACTGCTTCTGGCTGCACTGCCCCCTTGATCTCAGCACATGCGCTGCCAAGCCCCGCTGCGTTACGCCTGTTCACATCGCCCAATTGCAGAACGTGGCGGCCCTGTTTGGTGGCGCGCTGCTCGGCCAATATGCCATGTTCAACGCCACAGGCACCAGCGTGTCTGGCAACCGCGCCATTTATGGTGGGTGGTGCTCAGCTGCTGTATCGGATCGGACTAGATTGTGGCTGGTATGGGGGGTTAAAACACCCAGTGGTGTGTCGGGTGAACACCCCCCACGTTTTGCTGCCCTGCTGCCTCTCCCGCTGCCGCGCACTGCCCGTCTACCCGCACATGCCACATCGCCGCTTGCTGGCTGCCAATCTCCCCTGCAGGCGGCGGCGGCGGCCTCAAAATGATGTCTGGCGTGTGCCTGCTCAAGGGCTGCACGCTGCGGGGCAACAAGGCCAGTTATGGCGGCGCTCTGGAGGTGGGGCACCATGCCTGCTGTTGTTTTTGCTGCCAGCTGGGCCGCGTATGTGCTGGCTGGCTGCTGGTTGCCTGGCCGGCCTGTGCCGCTCCCTCGCGGCATGCTAGCTCAGTGCCCCAGCAAGTTTCGCTTGGCACTGAACTCAACACTGTTTGTGTCTCAGTCTCACGTGTTCTTTTCTTCTGCAGGTGATGATCATTCCTGAGGACCAGAAGGATGTGGCCATCTCTGTGCCCACAATTGTCTCTGTGAACGTGAGAAGGGAGCAGCTGGCAAGCGGTTTGCGGCTCATGCCTGCTGTACTGCAATTGGGCGGCGCCGCCGCTGCACCACCAGGGCTGGATGTCCCTGTGCCACCGGCCGTCCGACGTCTGCATATTGTCACTGCCACACATGTTTTCTGCACCGCCTGCAGGACACCATCATTGAGGAGAATGTTGTGACCGACCGTGGCGCCGGCTTTGCCATCGAATCCGCCGACACCGCCGCCTTTGTCAACACCACCTTCCGCAAGAATGTGAGTTGCTGTTGTGAGTTCAAAAGCTGCTGGGCAGCCACCCAAATCGTGCTTAAATAGTGATAGACTATCTGCCTCTTTGCACGCTGCCGCCACGCCTCTGTAAGGCGGCCATGCACCCCTCTGCACAACCGCAGAGGTGTTGCGCTGATCTCTGATCTGTGCTTCCACGCGCATGCTCCTCCTGCCAGGTTGCCGCGCTGCGTGGCGGCGGCGGCTGGTGCAACTCCCCCCAGCCAGTGCAGCTGTTTGTGTCCAATCTTGAGAACAACACGGCCACAGCCGGCGGCGGCCTGTTTGCACACGGCAACTGCACGTGAGGAGAAGGGTTGTGGGTGTGGGCAGGTAGTATGGCATGCGGCCGAGCAGCGCCCAAAGCTGGTGCTCTGCGTGGGTTGGTTGATGCAAAGTGTTAAGCAGCTGCGTGTGCTCTGTTTCACACAGGTACAACATTGTGGGCACCTTCTTTGAACTCAACTCGGCTTCGGAGCAGGGCGCCGGCCTGGCGGCTGGTGACGGCTCCTCCATCGCCATCAGCCAGTCTGTGTTCAACAGCAACGGCGACTCGAGCTGCGGCCACCCGCCACTGGTGAGAGGAGTTGTGTGTGCAGAGGGGGCTTTGTGGTGGTGGCCTTAATTGCCTGGCAGTGCTTCCAGGAGCAGCGGATGAGCAAGCAGTCTGTGCATGCCCAGAGTGCTGCCGCTGCTGCCGCCGCCGCTGCTGTCTTTCCGCTGGGCAACTGGCCAGCCAACGACTTGGTTGTGGCACTCTGCACGCCAGGGCAATGATCCAATATTGCATTGCCACTGCTACCACAACCTCCTGCAGGGCGGCGGCGCAATCTACATGGGTGTCGAGGCGTTCGATGCATCGGCAGCCGGCGCAGGCGGCAGCGGCACGTGCAAGGCCACCCCCACCGACATCCGCTACGCAAGCGTCACGTGAGGGGGGATGGACAGTGGTGACTGGTTTACCATTTGGTGGCGGTGCTGTGCTGTGCTACGCTGCGCTGGCCTGTATACCGCCAAACTTGCATGCCTTCGCTGCCGCTTTGTTCCCTCTTTGCCGCCGTGCTGCCGCCAACTCCCAACACACTGCCTGTACTGCCCTCCGCCCCGCTCGCAGCTTGGACACAGTTCGGTTTGCCGGCAACCGGGCGGCGGACCGTGGAGGTGCCATTCATGTGGCAGCCGGCACTCTGAAGGCCACTGTGAGCCTGCTGCTGCTTATGGGCTGCAGCTGCTTGCTGCTTGCTGTGCTGCCTGGCGCCTGACGCCTGCTGCAGTTCCCGTTGCGTGTTGCATGCTGGTGAAGTGCCACTGGCGCGCAGTGCATGGCTGGATGTGTTGACGGTGCACGGCATGAATGGCTCAGCTGTGTGCCTTTCCGCCCTTGCGTGCCGCATGCTGCGCAACCTGATAGCTTGCCCCGCTCTGACCCACCTCCCTTGCACCCGCCCATCGCCGGCAGAATGTGGAATTCATCGGCAACGCGGCCGCTGGCGGCGAGACCTCTGAGGGCGTGGGCGGTGCGCTGGCGCTGGAGGAGCGCTGCAGCGATGAGGCCTGCAGGTAAAGGGTAATGCAGCTGGTTTGGCTGTTATTATGGTGTTGAAGGAACGCGAGCTGGCACTGGAGGAGCGGTGCAACAACGAGGCCTGCAGGCAAGCTGTTTGCGATGGTCTGGTTGGAGGGTGTTGTGCGTTGGCCTGAAGTACAACAGCGCTGGAGGAGCGGTGCAACAATGAGGCCTGCAGGTGAGAAAGCGGTCGTGACTGCGGGCTAATCACAGATCCATTTGCATTGGCCCCAGCCGGGCAGGGAAGCATCAAGTCTGAAGGAGCTGCTGGTAACTACCCCCTATAACTACTCTCTATCTATCTTGCAGCGCGAGCTGAAGGCAGTCAACGCGAGCAGCCACTGCCACCACTCCCTCAGTTTGTTGCCCGTCACTAAACACACTGCTTCCACTTGTCCCACTACTGCAGCCCCGTGAACGCCGAGCTCAAGGCGGTGAACGCGAGCGGCAACTCCGCCCAGCTGGCGGGTGGCGCCCTGTTCTTCAACGCCTCTCGGCCCACGTCCAGCCTGGTGCTCAGGTGGGCTGCTGCTTCTTTCTTTTGCTAACTGGTACCGTCATAGCCGCTGGAAATGCTGCTCCTATTGCTTGTTCTTCAACGCCTCTCGGCCCACATCCAGCCTGGTGCTCAGGTGGGCTGCTGCTGCCGCCGCCGCCGCCGCTGCTGCTGCTGCTGATGCTGATGCTGATGCTGGCGCCTTAACTGCCGCAAGTGCCTGCTGCTGCCGCATCTGCTGCTGCCGCCACTTTCTGCGTTGCCCCGATGTAGCAGAATTTCCAGCACCTTGCGCACAATTCCAGCCTCTTATGAAAACATCTCCCGAAAGCATCTCCTTGTCGTTTTTTTGTTGCAGCGAGTCCTCCCTGTCCAACAACGTGGCCAGCGAGGCGCGGCTGGGCGTGGGCGGCGGCATCTACCTGGGCCACTCCAACTTCACTCTCAGCATGGCCAAGCTGTCTCAGGTATGGTGAACACATGGCGTGGTAATGTTTGGATCGGTGCCTGCCATGCATGCATCCATGCACACATCAACGCCTCACCTGTCGACCTTGCCTTTGGCTGCCTCTGTCAGAACTCGGCGTACTACGGCGGCGCTCTGTACGTGGCAACCAACCTGTCCCAGGGCGGCGACATGAGCATGCTGCAGGTACTGCCTTTGGAGCAGCTTTCTGGGTGTGGCTTGTATGCTGGCCAACAAGCTGCTGTGTGTCATCATCTCGGAGTGGAGCAGGAATATGAGACTCTAGCCTGAACTGGCACACTGCCATTTCCGTCGGAGCGCTTTAGCTGACCTGCTGCTTTCTGACCTCCTCATGCTGCAGATCGAGAACAACAAGGCCCGCATGGGCCCCGCTGCGTTCTGGTAAGCAGCGCCTCCTGCACCCTTGCACGCTTTGCAATCTGGCACGGCAGCCGCCTTGGCCCGGCGCTGTTGTTTTAATTGTTCATGTGGCGCATTCCGTACGGCCCGTGCATCATCGATTGGCTTTTCCTCGCGCCGATGCTTACCTGCACCTTTCTTCCGCCGCTCCCGCTCTGCGTCTGCAGGCTGCGCAGCCGGTCGCCCCAGGCTGTCCTTACCTGCGAAAGCTGCCTGGTGACGCCGCCGCCACCCGGTGCCAATTGGGCCGCCCTGGCTACAGAGGCACTGGACATGCGATACGGTGAGCTTAGTGGTGCTGTACAGTGTTTCACGTACATGCCGCGATGTGCCAGCCACCGCAAGGGGGCCAGCGGCAGCTTTCAACATGCAGCTGGCAAACAAAACACCCGATGCAAACCCCCCCTTGCAGGCAAGGAGCCCCAGGAGGCGATGCAGACCAACTGCGCCATTCCCTTTTTGGTTTTCAAGAGATACAGTGCTGTGATGACATGCCCCCCACCCAAACCTCCCCTGCAGGCAAGGAGCCTCAGGAAGCGGTGCAGACCAACCGCGCCATGCCGCCTTTCTCGGTCAACCTGCTCGACTTTTACAACTCGACCATGAAGACTGAAGAGGGGCTGGTGGTGGTTTCAGGTGAGGGCTACTGGATCGGGGGCTTTCTGTTTCGGTCTGCCCGACGTGTACAACTTGACCATGAGGATGGACGAGGGGTCGTGGTCAGAGGTTCGCAGAGTTGGCTGGGTGTCGCAATCGGGGCCCATGTATTAATGAGCCTGCCCATGGTTGGCCCAACCGTGCAGCCATTACAGGCTGGGATGCAACGCCAAGCCTGTTCTGTCGCCGCCATGCCCACACCAGCCAGCTGATAGCTGCGTTTTTCTTTGTTCTTTGCTTGGTCCCTCCCTGCAGCCCCCGGTGATTCTGATGCAACGCTGGGCTCCCGCGGCAAGGAGGAGCTGACCTGCCAGGTGGGCAGCTGTAGCAGGTGCTGCTGCAGCAGCTGTCGCTGCATCTCACGGCTGTTCCTGCTGCTGCCATACTAGTGTGCTGCTGCTGCTGCCGCTGCTGTGCACCAGCCTCCTAGCCGCCTCCCAGCAGCCACACTGGTTGGCGTGCTGCCGTTGGAGCGCGTGTGTCGCGCCTGCTCGTAGTTTACGCTGCCATGCCGTTGTAAATGCAGGGCACTGCCGACTTCACCCAACTGGAACTCAAGGGCAACATTTCCTCCAGCTACAACCTCACTGTACGATATTTTTCTGCTGCTGGGATGCCATCCCATGCGGCTGTTGTTTGCGCTGCTGTGTGTGTGTGTGCTGCTCCAAAGGCCGACCTGTGGCTGCACAATCCCCCTGTGTGTGCTGCGTGCTGTGCATAAGTATGGCAATCGTAAGGCTCGGCCCCTCCCCTCCCGGCAGATCAACTTCACTCGCCTGGTGGGCGCCGAAACAGCAAAC